>Ga0335072_10001891_pt1 | contig 33266 bp, 28 predicted proteins | sample Lox_Sample_21_FD_206725 | JGI IMG/M metagenome (GOLD analysis project Ga0335072, IMG submission 206725) | Soil microbial communities from Loxahatchee National Wildlife Refuge, Florida, United States - Lox_Sample_2.1 | ecosystem: Environmental > Terrestrial > Soil > Wetlands | place: USA... | reverse complement strand
GTTCGCCACCTGGTTCGTTGAACACACGGCCGACGAGATCACCGCGGCGCTGTCGGGTTCCAGCGTGTTGGTCGAGCGGTATCGCACCTTCGCCGAGGTCGCCCAGGACAAGCGGGTGACGGCCAATCCACTGTTCTCCGTGCTGCATCAACCGGGCGTCGGAGATTACTACGCCCCGGGTCTGCCGGTCGCCTTCGACGGCACGCATCCCGCCAGCGCGGCCGCGCCGACGCTGGGCCAAGACACCGTCGACGTGCTGACCGAGCGGTTGGGGTTGACGGCCGCCGACATCGCGCGATTAACGGACGCAATGACGATCGGAGATACCAGCGCATGACCAAACTCGCGCAGACTCTCGGCCTGACCGAATTTCAGACCGAGATCATCGCCACGGTACGGCAATTCGTCGATAAGGAAGTCATTCCCAACGCACAGGAACTCGAACGCGGCGATACCTACCCGCAAGAGATCGTCGATCAGATGCGCGAGATGGGCCTGTTCGGACTGATGATTCCGCAGGAGTACGACGGTCTGGGGGAGTCGCTGCTCACGTATGCGCTATGTGTCGAGGAGCTGGCACGCGGCTGGATGAGCGTCTCCGGGGTGCTCAATACCCACTTCATCGTGGCGTACATGCTGCGTCAGCACGGCACCGACGACCAGAAGCAGCGGTTCCTGCCGCGCATGGCGATCGGCGAAGCCCGCGGGGCGTTTTCGATGTCGGAGCCTGAGCTGGGCTCCGACGTGGCCGCGATCCGCACCAAGGCCAAACGGAATTCCGACGGCACCTACACCATCGACGGCCAGAAGATGTGGCTGACCAACGGTGCCACGTCGACGCTGGTGGCTGTGTTGGTGCGCACCGACGAAGGTTCGGACAAGCCGCACCGCAACTTGACCGCGTTCCTCGTCGAAAAACCGGTCGGATTTGGCGAAGTCGTGCCTGGTCTGACGATTCCCAGCAAGATCGACAAGCTGGGCTACAAGGGGATCGATACCACCGAGCTCATCTTCGACGGCTACCAGGCCGGTGCCGACGACATTCTCGGTGACGCGCCTGGGCAGGGGTTTTCCCAGATGATGGACGGCATCGAAGTCGGCCGGGTCAACGTTTCGGCGAGAGCCTGTGGCATCGGAATCCGTGCCTTCGAGCTCGCGGTGCGCTACGCGCAACAACGTCACACTTTTGGCAAGCCCATTGCCGAGCACCAGGCCATCGCGTTCCAGCTGGCCGAGATGGCGACCAAAGTCGAAGCCGCACATCTGATGATGGTCAATGCCGCGCGGCTGAAAGACTCGGGAGAACGCAATGATGTCGCTGCCGGTATGGCCAAATACCTTGCCAGCGAATACTGTTCGGAGGTCACACAGCAGAGCTTCCGGATTCACGGCGGCTACGGCTACTCCAAGGAATACGAGATCGAGCGACTGATGCGTGACGCGCCGTTCCTGCTCATCGGCGAAGGAACGAGCGAAATCCAGAAGTCCATCATCAGCAAACGACTGCTCGCCGAGTACCGGGTGTGAGGCGATGAGCGTTCCGGATTTCGCCGCACGGCCTCAGCTTTCCGAGGACGTAGCGCACTTTGTCCGCACCAGGATCTTCGATGGCACCTACACCGCGGGGTCCTACGTTCGTCTGGACCAACTGGCCGCGGAATTGGGGATCAGTGTCACGCCGGTGCGCGAAGCGTTATTCGCCCTGCGCGCAGAGGGACTGATCGCCCAGCAGCCCCGTCGGGGATTCGTAGTGTTGCCGGTAACCGGGCGGGATGTCGCCGACGTCGCCAATGTGCAAGCGCATGTTGGGGGCGAGTTGGCCGCGCGAGCCGCGATCCACATCACCGACGACCAATTGCGCGAACTCAAGGAAATCCAGGCGCAATTGGAGGAAGCCTATGCCGGTGACGACGGCGAGCGGACGGTTAGCCTCAACCACGAATTTCACCGCGCTATCAACGTTGCCGCGGATTCACCGAAGCTTGCCCAGCTGATGTCGCAGATCACCCGCTACGCACCCGAATCGGTGTTTCCCACCATCAAGGGGTGGCCGGAACAGTCGATGAAAGACCATCGCCGGATCTTGTCCGCACTTAAAAAGCACGACGACAAACTCGCGCGGGCCGCGATGTCAGAACATCTTGCCGCTGGTGCCGTTCCGCTGATCGACCATCTCACCGCGCGTGGGGTTGTTGTGGAGGTGAATGGTTCGGGGGACTAGCTGTTGTTGTGCAAGCGCGCCAGGGCATACCCTGCTATTGGGGTGGGCAACAAATGGAGATAAGAAATGCCCCCAATGCTTCGCACGTCGGCCGTCTTCGTCGTGTCTGCGGCGGCGATCGCCCTCGCGCCGCCGGCCCTCGCCGACCCGATCGACCCGATCCCCGGAAACGGGGTGTTTATCGTGGGGCCCGACATTGCACCGGGCCTTTACCACACGGGCGGGTCGGGGTCGGCCTTTGGGGTTTGGATAAACAATGTGCCAACCCAGGACTCAATGTGCTCATGGTTTACCTACAGCACACCTGACGCGGCCAAGGACCATGTGCTCCAGACGAATACTTCGATCGGTCCGATGTACGCGAATATCAACTCATCGGTTAAGGCCTTCGAGTCGCAGAACTGTCAACCCTGGACACGGGTCTCGTGACGACTCGCTTGGATCAGCATCTCGCGCAGACGACGGATGTCGATCTTGCCGGTGCCGCCGTGCGGGACGTCGTCGTCGGACTCGACTAACAGCCACACGGTTGGAACCTTGAAGGCGCTCAGCAGCTTGCGGGCTGAGTGACTCAACTGCTCGGCGGTCAGCGCGCTGTTGCACACCACCGCCGCACCTACTCGCAGGCCCGTGGTATCGGAGACACTGGTGACGTAAGCGTTCTGGACACCGTCGATCGTGCGCAGTGCCCGCTCGACCTCGCTGGGATACACGGTCGCGCCGCTGACTTTGAACATGTCGTCGGATCTGCCGTGGTAGAACAGGAACCCATCGTCATCGAGGCGGCCGAGGTCGCCGGTGGGGTAGAAGCCGTCGGCGGTGAACAGGTCTTCGCGGCCGCGACCGCAGATGCCGCGTAGTGTGTGTGGTCCCCGGATCTGAATCATGCCAACGGTTCCCGCCGAAACCGGCCCGCCGTTATCCGGGTCGACAATGCGGACCTCCATGCCGGAAAACGGCTTTCCGCAGCTGCCCCACGCGGTGGCCGGCATGTCGGTGTCGGCGCGATAGCCGCAATATGGTCCGAACGCCTCCGTCATGCCGAACAGCGTGGCCCGTGCGCCGGGTGCAGCCCGCTGCTCCGGCGGCAGCAGGGCTTCCAGACTGCCGGCCCGCAACGACGAAAGATCAGCGCCCACCGTTTCCGCGTGCCGTGCCAGCGCTTCGGCCTGATCGGGCCAGCCGCGAAACAGCGTGACGCGCTCGGTTTCGAGCATTCGCAGGGTGGTTTCGGGTCGCGGGATCTTCTCGGTCACCAGGGTGGCACCGGCCACTAGCGCGGAAAGCATTCCGCTGCCGAAGCCGCCGACCCAGAAGAACGGCATCGGGAGATACAGGCGGGTTTCGGCGGTGATGCACCGTGCCGCCAGGCCCGACCGGACCGCGCCCAACGCGTTGCCGTGCGAATGGATGACCCCCTTGGGTGCTCCGCTGCTACCCGAGGTGAACATGATGACCAGCGGGTCCGCGGCGGTGACTGTCTGAGTCATGGCGTCGACGATCCCGCGGGCCGCCTCGCTGAGGGCGGCGCGGGCAAGCCGGTCGACCGTCCAAACTTCGCGTAGGGCGGGAAGTTCCAGTTGCGAGATGCGTTGCAGGTCATCCAGATAGCGGTGGCCGCGGAATTCCTCGATACTCACCAGGAATTGCACGGCTGCGACGCGCAGCTGTGTGACCAGTTCCCCGGCCCGTAGCAGAGTGCTGAGCGGCACCAGCACGGCGCCAATGCGGGTCAGGGCGATGGCGACCTGCACCCAGCGAACGCAGTTGGGCATGATGAGACCGACCCGGGTGCCCTTGCTGACGCCGGCTTGAATGAAGATCGCAGCCAAATCCTGTGTGGTCGAGTCGAGTTCGGCATAGCTGATTCGGGACACCGGGTCGATCACCATCGGCTTGGCGCCGTGCTGTGCGGCAGACAACCTGACCAACTGGTCAACGGTTTCAGGCATCGAACAGCTTCCTCAGCCGCTGCGTGTCGACCTTGCCACTGGACAGCAGCGGTATTTTGGCGAGGGGCACCGCGGCGAACCGTCGGGGAATCTTGTACGCGGACAGTTCGGCCTTGAGCCGCTCGCGCAACGCTTCTTCGTCGAGACCCGGCTGGACAACGACGGCGGCGACCAACTCGCCCCGCTCGGTGTCCGGAATGCCCACAACGTGAGCCTCGGCGCCGGTGACCTTGGCGATGGCGTTCTCCACCTCGGTCGCCGAGACGTTGGCCCCCGCCGTTTTGATCATCGCGGACAGCCGGCCGATGAAGTACATGAAGCCGTCGGCGTCGGCGCGCACCAAATCGCCGGTGTGGAACCAGCCTTCGGCGTCGAAGCATTCTTCACGACTGCGCTTGTAGTACCCCTGCATGACAAACGGCCCCCGGATGCACAGTTCTCCGATTCCCGCGGCGTCGGGGTCGATGATCTTGGTCTGGAATCCGGGTGCCGGCTTGCCGAACGATCCGCGCCGGTGTTCGGGTTGGACGGATTCGTCACCGCTGATCAGTACGACGCTGCCGGCCTCGGTCATGCCCAGCATGTTGTGTCGCAGTTCTGGGTCGGCCGGGCGGGCACCGGGCGGCATGATCGGGTACAGATTGCCGCGCCGCATCGAGGACAGATCACGTTCGGCGAAACTCGGGTGGTCGGCCAGGTGCGCGACGGCCGCAGCGAAACCGTTGGTCATGGTCGGCTTTTCGGTCTCCAACAAATCGAGCGTCGCACCAGCATCGCCGGCGTTGGAGCACACCAGCGTCGACCCGGCCATCAAGGTGGCAAGCAGGCCAAACCCGAAGCCGCCGATCCAAAAGAACGGCGAATTGCAGAACAACTTGTCTGCTGCCGTCAAACCGCGGATCTTGTTGAGGTTCTGCTGATGTCCGAGCAGAGCGGCGTGTGTGTGCACCACCCCTTTGGGTGCGCTCGCAGAGCCCGAGGTGTACACGATGGCGAGCGGATCGCAGCCATACACATCGTCTTGCATCGCATCGAGCAGCAGGGGGTCGACGTCCGCGGCGAGCCGGTACACCCGCTCGTGATTGATCGCAACGTGGCGCAGCTGCGGTACAGCCGTGGCGAATAACCGTTGGTCAGAATCGAACTCTGCGTCCACCAGCTGAGTCATCCGGTCAACATAATCGTGCGAGCGAAACGAGCTGGCGCTCAGAAGGATTTCGACATCGCTGTCGACCAGCTGCTCCCGGAGCTCCCGAACGGTGAGGAAGGTGGAAAACGGGACCACCACGGCGCCGATTCGCGCGGCCGCGAGCATCCCGACGACGAATTCGGGACCGTTGGGGTAGAGCAGGCCGACATGCGTCCCCTTGCCGGCACCGTGGGCGATCAGCCCACGGGCGAGCTCTGCGGACCGGCGACCGGCTTCGGCGTAGCTGATGCGCTCAGCATCGCAGACAAGGAGCGGATGGTCACCGCGAGAATGCGCTTGGCGCCGCAAGATACCGGCGACCGTTAACTCACCGGGCATGGTCGCGCTGTGCAGCGGATTCATTGAAGAAGTGCCGGATGGCGCTCAGATCGGCCTTGCCTGACGGTGTTCGCGGGATCGCATCGACAATCGCGATTTCGGTCGGAATCTCGTAGCGAGCCAGTCTCGTTCGCAGATACTCCACCAGCGCGTCGCCCTCGGTGGATTCCGATTCGCGCAGTTCCACCATGGCCACCGGCGTTTCCCCGAGCCGCTCATTGGACCGTCCGACCACCGCAGCACCCGCCACCGCGGGGTGGCCCTCCAGCGCGATGCGCACGTCGTCGGGCATGACCTTGAAACCACCGCGGATGATCGCCTGATCGGCTCGCCCGACGATCCAGACAAAGCCGTCTGCGTCGATTCGCGCCATATCCGTGGTCCGCATCCACGTCGCCGATGGCCCCAGCTGTCCCGGTTTCACCTCCAGCAGGCCCACCCGGTCGGGCCCGAGCGTCCTGCCGTCGTCGTCGACCACCCGCAGCTGCGCGCCGGGGTTGGCCCGGCCGACGCTGCCGCGTTTGGCGTGCCAGTGCTCCTGGTAGTCGCTGAGCGTCCAGCCGGCGACACCGCCGCCGAATTCGGTTGCGGCATAAGACGTCAAAACCGGGATGCCGTACTTCTCGGTGAAGGCGTCGGCATCGTCGGCTGAAAGTGGAGCCGTGCCGCAGGTGACGGCGCGGATACTGTCCAGGTCGGCCCGCGGCAAATCGGAATGCAATACGCTCCGCACCGCGGCCGGCACCAGCGATACCGCGCGGGGCCGGTGCTTGCGCACCGCCTCGGCCCATGCGTTCAGCTCGAATCGTTCCAGCAGCACAAACGATCTCGCCTCGACGATGCATTGCAAAACCCGGAACACACCGCCGATGTGCACGAGTGGCGAATTGACAATCGCGACGCCGCGACGCAACTGTGCAGGCGCCGGTCCGTGGTCAGGATCGGGACCCATCACACTGCGCGCCAGCATGTCGTAGCTGAGGTCGATTCGTTTGGGAGGTCCGGTGGTTCCACTGGTCAACATGCGTACCGCCACCCCGGGCCGGGGACCGGGTGCGCCGGTGTGTCGCGCAGGGCCGCCGCCATCGTCTAACAGACCCGAAATCGCGACCGTCGGGGTCTCCGGGGTGACCAGTGTCGCCAGATCGTCGGGTTCGCCAATGACCAGTGGCAGTCGTAGCCCGGCGATATCGGCCCTGATGCGCTCATCGCCGCGAGACGGGTTGATGGTGACCACGGTCCCGCCACCCAGCAGCACGCCGAGGAATGCCGCAACCTGGCCAGGTCGGTTGCGCAGCAGCATCCCGATCTGGGGGTCGGCGCTGTGTTCGGCTGTCAACGACGCGGCGCGCCGTGCCGCCTCGCCGACTTGGGCCCACGTGCGCCATCGACCGTCGTACTCGATGGCCCGCGCGTCCGGTTGCAGGCCCAGCACATCGGCGATGCGTTGACTCAGCGGGTGATCGGTCATCAGCGGATCTTCGGTTCGCCCCTGTCAACCGCGGCATGGTTCTGGGCGGCCAATTCGGCGGTGCCGAGCGGGTTGCCCAGCCGGGTATAGATGAGCCCCTGATCCAAGGCGGCGCGGTAGGGCTTGTCCAGCGACTCCCAGATCGCTTTCACGGTGCCCTGGGTCGCCGATGGGGGCTTGGCGGCGATCGCCGCCGCGATCTCATGGGCGCGGTTCCACAGCAGGTCCGGGGACACCACCTCCGACACCAAGCCGATCCGCAGCGCGGTGTCAGCGCTCACCCGTTCGTCTTTGCCCATCAGCGCAATGCGCAACGTCTCGCCCAGACCGATGCGCCGCATCAAGCCGATCGGCTCCAATGCGCACACCAGGCCGGCCGACACATGTGAATCGAAAAACGTTGCGTCTGTTGAGCAGATGACTACGTCGGATTCGTTGATAAAGTAGAACGCGCCCGCGGTGCACATGCCCTGAACGGCACACACCACCGGCTTCCACATCTTCTGCCACTTCGGGCTCAGCGCTTCACCGGGATCTTCGTGGTTCCAGATGTTTTCGGGTTGGCCGTATGGCGTCTTGACGTCCAGACCGGCGCTGAACGCCCGGCCGCCCGCCGCCCGCAGCACAACCGCATGCACCGACTCATCGAGTTTGACCATGCGCCAGGCTTGGACCATCTCTTCACACATCGCTCGGTTGAACGCGTTGAGCTGGTCAGGCCGATTCAGGGTGATGGTGGCGACGTGGTCGTCGGCGTCGACATCGAGCAGGATGGTTTCGAAGGGCGGCGGGCTCACTGGCTCGTTCATCGGCACTGCCAATCGGGTGGCCGCTTTTCCACGAATGCCTTGGGGCCTTCCAGCGCATCCTCGGTGCGCAGGACACGCTCGCGGAAGGTTTCGGCGAGCATCTCAGCCTCGTGCAGCGGCAGGTCCAGGCCCTTGAGGATGGCCAGCCGCGTCCCGCGAACCGCCAGCGGCGCGTTGGAGTTGACGATGCCGGCGATCTCATGGGCTCGTTCGAGAAGCCGCTCGTGCTCGACGATTTCGCTGATCAATCCCAGGTCGAAGGCGCGCTCTACGCTCATCCTTTCGTGCTTGCCCATCAACGCCATCCGCAGGGCCACCGACCGTGGCAGGACCCGGGCCAGCCGCACCAGCTCACGTCCGGCCACCAGTCCGATGCTGACATGGGGATCGAAGAACGTCGCGCGATCGGATGCGATGACGATGTCCGACGTGGTGACCCAGTCGAGGCCGGCGCCACAGCACAAGCCGTTGACCGCGGTCAGCACCGGCTTGGCCATTCGGCGAAACGGCGGCGTGCCTTCCTGGGGCGCCTCCCACTGTTCGTACGTCGAAAGATACGGCCGCTCGTAGATCACCTTGCCGTCGCCGGGAATGGCTCTGACGTCGGCCCCGGTGCAGAAGGCGCGACCGGTGCCGGTCACGACGAGCAGCCACACCTTGTCGTCGTTCTCGGCCTCGTCGTAGGCGGCCCGGAGCTCAGTGATCATGTGTGGGCTCAGGGCGTTGAGGGCATCCGGACGGTTCAGCGTGATGGTGGCCGTGTGCCCGTCGACGTCGTAGTTGATGGTGTCGAACGAGTCAGTAGGCATCCCTGCTCCCTAGGTTTAACGCCCCGCGGGCCCGCGAGTGTGGGGCATATGGACGGATTCAAGGCAATCCCTGTACTTAGAGCCCACACTCAGCATCCTCGGGTCGATGTTTACCTGGTCAACGACCACGAAAATCCGTGTCGCGTCGTTGCTGGAAGGCTTCCAGGCCCTCCTTGAAATCGGCTGTCCGACAAGATAGTTCCAGATTGTAAAGCTCCTGCGTCAGGGACTGGCTCAATGTCGCATGCTGACCGAAACTCAGCGCCTGCTTGGCCAACCCGATCGCAACCGTCGGTCCGCACGCCAGCCGTTGCACCAGCTCCTCGGCGGTGCCGTCGAGTTCGGGCGCGCTCACTGCCTGGTGAATCAATCCCCAGTCGGCGGCATCCGTCGCGCCGACTTTCTCGCCGAGCAGCAGCATTCGTCTGGCCCGGGCCAGGCCCACCAACCGGGGCAGCAGCCACGTCGAACCCGAATCCGGGCTGAAGCCACGCTCCACGAAAGGCTCCCAGAACACCGCGTCGGTCGCGGCCACGGTGAAATCAGCGGCCAGCGCCAGGTTGCAGCCAAACCCCACAGCCCATCCCCGCACGCTGCACACCACCGGCAGCTGAATGCTTCCGACGAGCTCGATCACGCGATGGGCGCCATGGGGAATCCGCCGTACGAGATCACCAGCCCGGGGACGTTGCTTATTGTTGGCAGCCACCAAATCCGCACCGGCACAGAAGTCATCTCCGGCGCCCCGGATGTGAACCGCCCGTAACGAGTCGTCGACGGCGGCACCGGTCAGCGCGTCAAGTAACGTTGCGATCATCAATGGGGTCAACGAATTACGCCGAGATGGGCGGTCGAGCGTGACCCGCAAAACCGCGCCGTCTCGGCGCGCAGTCACCGAACCTTCGGCACCGGCCTTCTCGGCCTCGTGACTCACCGTCGAATCCGGCCTTTCTCCGCCGATACGGTTACCCATACAGTAGGCAATACGATTGATACGCTGTATAAGTTAGCAAGGAAACGCTGCCGACGGAAATAGTCGGGCGGAACCCAGCGAAAAGAGGGACGCATGGCCTTCGAGGAGGGGCAAGCCACCCCCGCTGCATCCGCCTTCAGGAGCACTCACGACGCCAAATTCGGCGAGGCGCCGCTCGCCCAGACCGTGGCGGCCGCGGGTGCCATGCGGCGTCTCAGCTCACTACTGCTCAGCCTCGAGCACGATCACCCGGCGGTCGACGCCATGCTGGCGAAGTTCGCCGACTGGGAGAGCGAGCTGACCGCCGCCGTCCCGAAGGACAACGCACCGCGAATCGGTGTGATAGACGACGATCCCCGGCGGGTTTATCTCAATCACGCCACCGACATCGGTGCCTACAACCCGTGCTTTCCGGAGTACCGGTTCGACTATCTTGATGGCGAGAAGGCCGGCGGCCGGGTTTACTTTCCGCTGGTCTATGAAGGCCCGCCCGGACTGGTGCACGGCGGTTTTCTCGGCGTCCTGTTCGACTGCGTCATACAGCATCAGAATTGCGCCACCGGCCTTTCGGGCAAGACGCGATCACTGCTCGTGACGTTCCGCCGACCGACACCGGTACTGACCGAGCTGCGGTTTGACATTGTTCGCTCGCAGATCGAACGGGGGATCACCTCCACGGCTCGGCTGCTACTTGACGATGAAGTGCTATGCACCGGCGAGGTCACCACATTGGCCTCACCGCCGGAGAAGCTGGCCGGATTCAAATTCGGCAGGCGGCGAAAGGAGTCCGACAGATGACTACCTCGAGCGCCCCGGACGATCGGGTACTTTTCGAGGTCGACCCGGAACGGCGAATCGCGACGATCACGCTGAACAATCCCAAGCAACGCAATTCCTATGACGCCGCCATGCGCGACGCCCTCGCCCGTTGCCTGGATCGCGTGGCCGACGACGACGACCTCACCGTGGTGCTGCTGCGTGGAGCCGGCGGAGTCTTCAGTACCGGCGCCGACATGAATAACGCATACGGCTGGTATGGCAAGCAGGGCCCAGCCGGTGAAGATGATCCCGCGGCCAAGCGCCGCCCCAGTCAGCGCAGACGACTCACCGTGGACCGCAGGTCATTTGGCTTCTACCACAACTTTATGGGCTTCCCCAAGGTGACGGTGGGGGAAATCGCCGGCTATGCCCTGGGCGGCGGCTTCGAGATGGCGTTGATGACCGACATCTCCGTCATTGCGCGCGATACCAAGATCGGCATGCCGGCAACGCGCTTCCTCGGGCCCGCGCTTGGCAGCCTGCATATGTTCTTCCATCGGCTGGGGCCGGTACTGGCCCGGCGTCTACTGCTGACCGGCGATGTCATCGAAGCGGGCGAGATCGAGCAGCTCGGAATCTTCACTGACACATGTGATCCCGGCTCCGTCACGGCTCGCGCCCGGTACTGGGCCGAGAAGGCAGCCAAGATGCCCGCCGACGGAGTCGTCATCGCCAAGGAAGCGTTCCGCCTCGTCGAGCAGACCCAGGCCTACCAAGGTGAGGAAGTCGCAAGCTATCTGTTCCACGCCTTCGGGACCAACCTGCAATTCGGGCCGGGTGAGTTCAACTTCGTCAAAACCCGCGCACAGCACGGCACCAAGGAAGCATTCCGGCTGCGCGACGAGCATTTCAACGTGCCGGAACCCGAAGCGTGATAACGTGATTCGCCGACCGGGGCGCTACCGTGTTGCCGTCGCCTTGGTTCGCCCTCGCTGAACCGGTGACTTGGCGCCCTTGCGTTGCCGGGATGGTGCCGCCTTGCCGTCTTTCGATCCCCTGCCCTCATCGATCAACCTGCCGGCGTGGTCGAGGATGCAGTTGAGGCCGTACTCGAAATTAGGTTCATCGGGGGCGCCGATCCGGTGACCTATCCGGGTTACTTGTGCAAGGAGCGGAGTTTTTTCGGGATCGATCGCAACGGCGTCCTCGATGGCGCGCGGTCCGACGTCCGTCGATTGGTTCTTTTCGTAAAGCCGCTGCAGTACCACCGACCCACGGACATGAACCGAAACCGCGGAGTATGTGTCAAAGGCGTCCTCCGGCGATAGGCCGGCCTCGACCAGATTCTCGATCGCCTTCTCCATCTCCTGGGCGCCCAGACGCGCGGCTCTGGGGCTCAGCGCCGCGCGAATCAGAATCAGGTCGCACAGAATTGGGTTACCCATGAACGTCTTACGCATCAAACGTGCATGGTTGCGCAACGTCTCGCGCCAGTCGCTGGCTTCGACATACGGGGTGGCGAACACATACTTACTCAAGGCGCGGTCGGTCATCGCATTGAGCAGATCGTCCTTCTTGCGGAAGTACCAGTAGATACTGGTGACGCCCACGCCGAGATGTTTGCCAAGCAGCGGCATGCTCAGGTTGTCGATCGATACCTGCTCTGCGAGTTCGAATGCGCCGCTGATGATGTCGTCGGGATTGATGGATCCGCGTTCGCGTCGTTGACGCTTATCAGCGGTTGCCTGCTTTGCCACTACGGGCACCTCCATCAAGATGTATCCTGCGCCTGCGGTCTGAGAACCGTGCCACAGTGGAAAGGAATCTACCGGCAGATCCTCTCTCACCTGCGCATACGTAGGCGTGTCGCCGTTCGGCTACGACCGTCAACTCGGCTCTCGTGCGGTTTTCCATCTGCTACTGTAATACCTATCGTAGGCTTTTTGGTAAATAATGCTGGGCGAGCGAAGATGACCGGACGCAACCCATTGGATGAGTTTCCGGATGAGCCGCGGATTACGCCGTGGATTTAGGACTGGCGAACGCCGCAGCGGTGGTCGTCGGTGGTAGCCGCGGCATGGGTTTGGCAACGGCCCGTTGCCTCGCCGAGGAAGGCGCCCGGGTGGCGGTGGTCGGCCGAACACGAGCCAGCCTCGACGGCGCGGTGGCAGATTTGGCGGGCCGCGGTAGCACCGATGCCGTCGGGCTCGTCGCCGATATCGGTGACGCCGGCGAGGTCGACGAGGTGTTCGCCGAGCTTGGACAGCGATGGAACCGCGAACTCAACGTGCTCATCAATACGGTCGGGCCGGGAGTGCCGGGCAGCTTCGAAGTTCTGACCGACGAACAGTGGCGCCAGGCCGTCGAAGAAGGCGTGATGGGGATGGTGCGCTGCGTCCGCGCGGCACTTCCGCTGCTGCGCAACGCGCAATGGGCTCGGATCGTCAACTTTTCGGCGCACTCGACCCAGCGACAAAGCGTCATGCTACCCGCCTACACGGCAGCCAAATCGATGCTGACGAGCGTCTCGAAAAACCTGTCCTTGCTGCTGGCAAAGGACGAGATCCTGGTCAACGTCGTCTCGCCGGGAAGCATCGCGTCCGAGTCGCTCGTTGGCTGGGCGAACTCGGTCGGCGTCGACGGCAGCGATCCCTATCGCCTGATGGACGCCATCGCCGAACACTTCGGGCATCCGGCGCAAATGCCCCGGGCCGGGCTACCGGAAGAAATCGGACCGGTCGCCGCGTTCCTCGCGTCGCGGCGAAACTCCTACATGACCGGAGCGAATATCAACGTCGACGGTGGTTCAGACTTCACCTGACTCAGGTCGAGGAAATCGTTTGGCTGACATAAGGAGTGGACTATGGCGACGGCAACTGAGGCGCGTGCCTGGGCGCGCGGCGCATTACGAGGAATCGGCGACTCTCTCTACACGCCTTTCTGCGGTACCGACGGCGACGACATCGACTGGGACGCCTATCGGACGCTGGTTCGTTACTGCGTCAGCGACCTCGGCCACCCGATGTTGTGGTGCACCAGCGGTATCGCCGAGTTCTGGTCATTGACCCTCGATGAGCGAAAGCGCTTGCTGGAAGTGGCGATCGAGGAAGGGCGCAGCGCGAATCCCGGCGTCGTTGTGCAGGCCTGCACGGCGGCGATCTCGGCGAAGGACTGTTTGGACCTGACGCTGCACGCTCAGCAAGCCGGCGCCGACATCGCCTACATCCAAACGCCGATGATGGAGGTTCATGGCGGAGAAGGCGTGCTGAGGTTCTTCAAGTACGTCGCTTCGCGAACCGACATCGCGTTGGGCATGTTCAATTCCCCGTCGTCGGGCTACGTGCTGACCCCGGCCGAAAGCGCGCGAATCTATGACGAGGTGCCCGCGGTGTGCGCCACCAAGGAGGGTGCCTTCCGGCCGGCGAGCAGCCGGTTATTACACGAATTGGCACCCGATCTGGCGCTCTGGGAATGTGACAAGACGGTGTACCGTGCCGGATGGCTGCGTGCCGGTATCGTCTGCCCGGCCCAACTTGGCACCGCGGGCTATCTCTTCGAGACCCCGCAGCGGCGGTTGCTCTCCGAATACTGGGATCTGATCCAGAGCGACAAACTCATCGAGGCGATGGACTTCGCGCAGGAATCCGGTCTGGACCAATTCGAGACCGACGTCGGGTCCTGGTGGACCTGCTACCCGGGGCGATCGGATTACTTCACCCACTGGGGTGGCGCGTTCAAATACGCGGCATCGCTGCTGGGTCTGCCGGTGGGTGCGTATCCTCATTCCCGGCCGCCGCAAGTGCAGCTGCCGCCTGAGGCCAAGGCGCAGATCGAGAAGGCCTATCGCCGCCTGGGGCTCATCGATCCGTAGCGAACCGAAAACAATTGCATCGCAGGCCGTTCGGTATTCATCCCAGCAATAGGCCCGGCCGCCGATGGCGACCGGGCCCTCGCCGTACGGTTGCTAGCTAATCTTGTTCGGCCTGCTGGCGCTTCTCGGCAACCTTGGCCGCCGCACGGGCCGACTTGGCTTCGGCCTCCTTCTTCGCCGCATTGCGCTGCGCCTGGGCCTTGTCCTGCTGAGCCTTGCCCTCTTTGTACAAGTCGTCGCGACCGATCACCGCGCCGATGATCACCTTGGCCCTGCCTTTCGCGTCTTCCACGACGCCCTTGACGGCTTCGGCCACACCGCTGCTGATGTCAACCATTGCGTACCCTCCCTCACTGATGGATGTCTTGTGTGCGTCTTCCCGTCCACCGGGTCGGGCAAAACGTGTTCACGGCGTGGCGCGCGCCACATTTAGTGGCGTCGGGCAGATCTGTCCCAGCGCCACCAAGACCGGCCACAGTTGTGCTTCAGCGGCCCGGAATTCGCTGTTTGATCGGGGTTTCATGCGGCCGCGAAAGCGGTTGTGGAATGCGGTACCGATAGGTATACAGTATGGGTACAAAGCCCACCGGATCCGGTAATCACGCATGAGGAGGTGCCGCGGAAGATGTCCGGCAGTGACGGTGCTTCCGACGTACCGGTGCTGTACGAGGCCACTGACACTGGTGTCGCGGTCCTCACGTTTAACCGCCCGGAGCGCCTCAACGCCTGGGGTCCCGACATTGCCGCGGGGTTTTACGCTGCCATCGATCGCGCCGAACAGGACCCGGACGTCCGGGTGATCGTGCTGACCGGCCGGGGCAGGGGATTCTGCGCCGGCGCCTATCTGGGCGCGCCGAGTGCGGCGGCCAAGATGGGCGAAACGATGGAGAAGGCGGGTCAGACGGATCTGGCCGACTTGGTTGGAGAACGCCCGCCCCATTTTGTGACCACGCTGCGCAAACCCGTCATCGCGGCCATCAATGGTTCTTGTGTCGGCATCGGTCTCACCCAGGCGCTGATGTGTGATGTGCGGTTTGCCGCCGCCGGCGCCAAGTTCGCCGCCGTGTTCGCGCGCCGCGGACTGATCGCCGAGTTCGGCATCTCCTGGATACTCCCGCGGCTGACCAGCTGGGGCGTCGCCCTCGACCTCCTGCTGAGCGGCCGCACCTTTCTCGCCGAGGAAGCGGCCGAGTTGGGCCTCGTCAAGGAAGTCGTCGCGCCCGAGGATCTGATGAACCGGGCACTCGACTACGCCGAGGACATCGCGCGCAACTGCTCGCCCGCGTCGATGGCTGTGATCAAACGGCAGGTCTATGGCGACGCCACTCGCGATGTCGTGGAAGCCACTTCACGTGCCGAGGTCCTGCTGCATGAGGCGATGCCGCGGCCGGACGTCATCGAAGGGATCACAAGCTTCCTCGAGAAGCGGCCGCCGCAGTTTCCTTCGCTCACTTCAACCGACGCTTGATCTCGCCGGTGGCACCGGAAAGGAAGACCATGAGCACCTTGAGCTACAAGGCGATTGACGTCGACAACCACTATTACGAGCCGCTGGATGCGTTTACCCGCCATCTGGACAAAAGGTTCAAGCGCCGCGGCGTGCAGATGGTTACCGAGGGCAAGCACACCTGGGCGGTGATCGGGGATCGGGTCAACCACTTCGTCCCCAACCCCACTTTCGACCCGATCATCGTTCCCGGCTGCCTGGATCTGTTGTTCCGTGGTGAGATTCCCGAAGGCGTCGATCCGGCGTCGCTGATGAAGGTCGAGCGGCTGGCCAGCCACCCGGAGTACCAGAACCGCGATGCCCGCATCCGGGTGATGGACACCCAGGACATCGAGACGGTGTTCATGCTGCCGACGTTCGGATGCGGGGTCGAGGAGGCGCTGAAGCAGGACATCGAGGCGACGATGGCGTCGGTGCATGCGTTCAACCTTTGGCTCGACGAGGATTGGGGCTTCGACCGGCCCGATCACCGGATCATCGCCGCTCCGATCGTCTCGCTTGCCGATCCTGCGAAGGCGGTTGACGAGCTCGAGTTCGTTTTGTCGCGCGGCGCCAAGCTGGTGTTGGTGCGGCCGGCGCCGGTGCCCGGCGCGGTCGGGCCGCGGTCGCTGGGCCATCGCAGTCACGACCCGGTGTGGGCCCGGCTGGCCGAGGCGGGGGTGCCGGTGGGATTCCACCTCAGCGACAGCGGCTATCTACACATCGCGGCGATGTGGGGCGGCAAGTCGACGTTCGAGGGGTTCGGCGCCAAGGATCCGCTGGATACCGTGCTTCTCGACGACCGCGCCATCCACGACACCATGGCATCCATGATCGTGCACGGCGTCTTCACCCGTCATCCGAAACTGAAGGCGGTCAGCATCGAAAATGGCTCGTACTTCGTCCACCGGCTGGTCAAGCGCCTGAAGAAGGCAGCCAACACCCAGCCCCAGTATTTCCCCGTGGACCCGGTAGAGCAGTTGCGCAACAACGTGTGGATCGCTCCGTACTACGAGGACGATTTGCGCGCGCTGGCCGATGTCATCGGTGTTGACAAGATATTGTTCGGTTCCGACTGGCCACACGGAGAGGGCCTCGAGTCGCCGGTGTCGTTTGCCGAGGAACTCGAGGATTTCAGCGAAGCAGATACTCGAAAGATCATGCGCGACAATGCTTTAGATCTGCTGGGCGTAAAAGCCGCAGTGGCAGCCTAGGCGGCCCGACCCGTGAGCGAATGGACCGTCGGGGCAGTGCTCGACGCTATCGCCGACGTCGTTCCTGACCGTGTGATGACCGCCTGCGGCAACCGGCGCAGCACTTTCGCTGAGTCGGCACGTCGAACCAACAGGCTGGCAAGCTACCTCACCGACCAGGGATTCGGTGTTTACGCATCGCGCGAGACGCTCGAGCGCTGGGAATGCGGTCAGGACCGGGTCGCGCTCATCATGTACAACGACCTGTATCCGGACATGCTGATCGGATGCCTCAAGGCGCGCGTTGTGCCGGTCAATGTAAACCATCACTACGCGGCACGTGAAATCGCTGACCTGCTCGACTACATCCGTCCACGGGGCATCATCTATCACCGCTCGCTCGGTGCCCGGTTCGCCGAGGTGTTGCCGCCCAACGGCACTGAGCTACTGGTGTCCGTCGACGATGGAAGCGGCGCTGCCGAACTGCCGGGAGCCGTCTCACTCGATGACGCCTTGGCAGCCGGCGATGCGGACTTCGACCTGCCGGGATCGCCGGACGACTTGATCATGATGTGTACCGGCGGAACGACAGGGCGCCCCAAAGGAGTCCTGTGGCGCCAAAGCGACATGTATGTGTCGTCGATGGTAGGTGCCGACCATGACAGTGTCAGCGAGATCCACGACAAGGTTCGCAATGGCGGCCCAACCTGGTTCGCGGTTTCGCCACTTATGCATGCGGCGGGCATGTGGACCGCGTTCGCGGCGCTGTGCGCCGGCCTGCCGGTCGTGCTCTACGACGATCGCCACAAGCTCGACGTCCGGTCGGTGTGGGAAACCGCCGAGCGGGAAAAGGTGGGCATGATGACGATGGTCGGGGACGCCTACGCCGGGCCGCTGGTCGCCGAATTGCGGGCGCACGACTACGATCTGTCGGCGCTGAACGCCATTGGCACCGGCGGGGCGGCCACCAACGCGAAATACAAACGGGCACTTATGGAATGCCTGCCGCATATTACGATCATCGAAGGTTACGGATCGTCGGAATCCGGGAACATGGCGTTCGGGCACAGCCGCGACGGACATGCCAGCGAGACTTTTGAGCCCAGGGTCGGCGCAACCGTCGTCTCTGCCGATCGCAGCAGGTTTGTGCGGCCTGGTGAGCAGGAGATTGGATGGGCCGCACGGACTGGCCGGATTCCGCTCGGATACTTCAGCGATCCCGAGGGCACCCAGCGGACCTTCCCGGAGATCGACGGCCGGCGGGTGGTGATACCGGGCGACCGGGCATCGCTCGAAAAGGACGGAACCATACGCCTTTTCGGCCGCGATTCGCTGGTGGTGAACACTGGTGGCGAAAAGGTATTCGTCGAAGAGGTCGAAGAAGTACTGCGAGCGCATCCGGGCATCGCTGACGCCCTCGTGGTGGGACGGCCGAGTGAGCGGTGGGGCCAGGAGGTCGTCGCGCTCATCGCAGCACACCCGGGCACCGATTTCATCGCAGACGGGCAGGCCCTTTACACCTTCTGCACCTCGCAGCTGGCGCATTTCAAGGCGCCCAAGGCATTCATCTTCGTCGAGCAGATTCAGCGGCTCGGCAACGGTAAGCCCAACTACCGCTGGGCCAGGGAACAGGCCGAAGAGAAGGTGTCATGAACACCAAAGCGATTGACTGCCTGATCAATGTGCACTTCGGCGAGACCGAGGCCCAGCCCTCTTGGATGCTCAAAGTCAGGGACGACTACTTCAAGGGGCCACAGTCGATGTTCGCACCCGTCGACCTGTCCGAGCTGCTCGACGAGATGGACGAGCAAGGTGTGCAGAAGGCGCTCCTGATGGACTCGCTAGTCAATCCGTCAACCACCGCGCGCAAGTTCGTCGAAGCCAAGCCGGATCGGTTTGCGCTGGCGATGGGAGGGGTCAACCTGCTGCGTCCGGTGCGGCCGCTGCGCGAATTGAGCGCGATTGTTGGCGACCTGCCGGTCGCGTATGCGGTAGTGGGCCCGAGCTTCTGGGGTGATGGGCAGTATCCGCCCAGCGACGCTGTTTACTATCCGCTCTACGCCAAATGCGCGGAGATCAACCTCCCGCTGTGCGTCAACACCGGTATTCCGGGGCCACCAATTCCCGGAGAGGTGCAGCATCCCATGCATCTCGACCGGGTGTGTGTGCGTTTTCCCGAACTGAAGCTGTGCATGATTCACGGCGCCGATCCGTGGTGGGACGTCGCGATCCGGTTGATGCTCAAGTATGCCAACTTGCGGTTGATGACGTCGGCGTGGTCGCCGAAGCGGCTGCCGGAAAGCCTGCTGCACTATATGCGTACGCGTGGACCCAACAAGGTGATCTATGCCTCCGACTGGCCGGTACTGCGGATGCGCCGCGTGATACCCGAAGCCTGTGCGCTGGACCTGCCAGCCGAGATCCTGGACAACTACCTGTACAACAACGCGCAGGAATTCTTCTTCGGACAGGAGCACTGACGATGGACCGCTTCGAATTACGCAGACTGGACTACAGCCTGTCCGACGACCACGTGGATCTGCAGAATGCTTACAGGCAATTCTTCAAAACGCACTGCTCGATCGAAACGGTGCGTGCCGCAGAGCCTTCCGGCTTCGACAAGAACCTGTGGGAGCGGTTGTGCGCGATGGGTGCGACCACGATGGCACTGCCGGAGTCGTGTGGTGGTGACGGGGCGACGCTGGTCGATCTCACCCTGGTGGCCGACGAGATCGGCCGGTCGCTGGCGCCGGTTCCGTGGATCGACCATGTGTGCGCCGCGCGGCTGCTGGGGCGCCTGGGGGCACTGGGAGCCGACACCACCGGCGTGGCAAACGGAGACCAGCTCGCGGCTCTCGATGCGCGGCTCGACAGCACACCGGGCGCCCGCCTGATACCGACTGGGTCGATCGCCGACCACATCGTCGTCCGCGAGGGCGATCAGGTTGTGCGCTTGACGTTCGGCACTCGGCCGGCCAAGGTCGACAACATCGGCCGGCTGCCGATGGCCTGGGTGGATCCGGCCGCCGCCGACAGTCGAACGGTCATCGCCGAAGGACCCGATGCGCTAGCGAATTATCAACGGGCGCTGGACGAGTGGCGGTTGCTGACTGCGGCGGCCCTAGTGGGCCTGGTCGAGGAGGCGATGTCCGTCGCGGCCGAGTTCGCCAAGACCCGCTACACGTTGAGCGTACCGATCTCGACGCTGCAGGCAATTTCGCATCCGCTGGCGAATATGGCCATCACCGTTCAGGGGGGACGTAACCTCGCCCGGCGCGCCGCCTGGTTCCTGGACAACGAACCCGACGAACGACCCGAGTTGGCGCCGTCAGCGTTCGTGTTCATGGCCGAGGAGGCCGCTAAGGCCGCGACCATGGCGGTTCACATCCAAGGCGGCCTTGGGGTCTCGTCGGAGGCGGCAGCGACGGCGTATCTGGTTCGAGCCAGGGGATGGCCGCTGGCGGGCGGTGACCCGGGTGCGACCGCCCAGCGCATCGCTGAGCTCGTGGCCGCCCGCGAAAGTGCGCCACAACGGTAGGACAGGAGCCAAACGATGGATTTCTCCCGGGTTGAGCTGGCCGATGCGGACCAGGCTTTCCTCGATGAAGCGCGCAGCTTTCTGGGTACACACATGACCGAGGAGGTCAGGCGGCGAGACCGCGAGACCGGCGACAACTTCGACGCGGGTCTGCATCTGAAGTTCGGCGCCGCAGGCTATTTGGCCAAGGAGTGGAAGCCCGAATCAGCGGGCGGGTTCAGCAGGGTGCGGCGGCGCATCTGGGAGCTGGAGAAACGGCGGGCGCACGTACCGTGGGTGACGTGGGGGACGACCGCGATGGTGGCGCGTTCGGTGGCGAAGTTCGGATCGCCCGAAATCCGCGACGAGGTGCTGTCGAAGGTCTTCAGCGGCGAGGTTCGGCTGTGCCTGGGCTACACCGAACCCGAAGGTGGCTCCGATGTCGCCACCTGCAAGACCCGCGCGGTGCGCGATGGTGACGCGTGGATCATCAACGGCTCCAAGATGTTCACCACCGGTGCGCACAACTGCCAGTACGTGTTTCTGATCACCAATACCGCCCCGGAAGCGCCGAAACACAAGAGCCTGACCATGTTTCTCGTTCCGCTGGATACGCCGGGCGTCGAAATTCAGGGCATCCGGACCGTGGACGGCGACCGGACCAACATCGTCTACTACAGCGACGTTCGCGTTGACGACAAGTATCGGCTGGGGGACGTCAACGCGGGCTGGACCGTCCTGCGCGAGCCACTCAACACCGAGCACGGTGCGGTCGCGGCGGCGCCGGATGGCCTGCAAGACACCTCAATCATGATGCACCAGGCCGGTTCGATGGCCGAAGCAGTCGACAACGCGGTGGCACGTGTGGCCCGGCCGGACCCGAGCGGGCGGCGGCTTGTCGACGATCAGTCCGTCGCGTATCGGCTGGGCCGTAGCGTTGCCCGGCTGGAGGCAGCGCTGTCGTCCCCAAACATCTACGGCCGGGTGGCGATCGCCCAGACGATGCGCGACATCTCCCCGGACCTGATGGACATACACGGGGCGGCATCGAGCCTGCCGTTCGGGACCGACGGGGCCGCCGACGACGGCAGCGCCGAGTACGTGTACCGGTTCGCTCCGCTGGTGGGCATCTACGGCGGCACGCTCGAAGTGTTCCGCAACATGATCGGCCAGTACATGCTGGGTCTGGGCAAGCCCAATTACTCAGCGCCAGTGCAGAAGGTGAGCTAGACCCGCGCCGAACGTGTAGTCACTGCTACCGGCATCGGGGTGGATTCACGGTGTGGTTGCAACAGTGGTTTCTGGTGGGATTGACAGTAATCGGTTGAGGACTTGGGCGGGACTGTCCCAGTCGAAGCGTTTACGGGGGCGTTCGTTGAGTTCGGCTGCGACTTGGGCGAGGTATGCCGCGGAGTGCGCGGATAGGTCGGTACCTTTCGGGAAGTACTGACGCAGTAGGCCGTTGGTGTTTTCGTTGCTCCCGCGTTGCCATGGTGAGTGTGGGTCGCAGAAGTAGATATCGATGCCGGTATCGATGCTGATGCGGGCATGATCGGCCATCTCGAGGCCTTGGTCCCAGGTCAAGGAGCGGCGCAGGGCCTGAGGCAGGGTCGTGATGGTGGCGATCATCGCATCGGCGACCCGATCAGCACTGCGTCCCTGGGGTAGGTGCAGCAGTTGCACGAAGCCAGTGGAGCGTTCGACCAGGGTGCCGATCTGCGAGGCCTGGTTCTTGCCGATGATCAGGTCGCCCTCCCAATGCCCGGGCACGGCCCGATCCTCGGCCTCGGCGGGGCGCTCGGAGATGTTGACCATTCCCGGAATATGGCGGTGCTCAGCGTTAGTACGTCGTGCCCTGGGTTTGCGTAAAGCTCGACCGGTGCGCAAACAGCGGTGCAGCTCACGGCGCAGTTCGCCGCGGCCTTGGACGTAAAGCGCCTTGTAGATGGTCTCGTGGGACACCTGCATCTCCGGGCGGTCAGGATAGGTCTTGGCCAACAACCCAGCGATCTGGGCCGGGCTGTACTTCCTGACTAACAACGCTTGCACCTCGGCCCGCAACATCGGGCAGCGGCCCAGCTTGCCGGTCTTGGGTCGGCGGGCCCGCTCTTCACTGCGCCGCTGGGCGATGCGCGCCGAATAGCCCGACTTGGCCTCCCACCCGGCCCGGCGGGCCCCGAACCGATACCACGCGCGGTAGCGACCAGTGAGCCCGTGCATCGACCCGTTATTGGTGATCTCGCGCATGATCGTCGACGGGGCTCGCTGCAGCCGGCGCGCAATCGAACGAATCGACTCGCCCTGGGCAGTACCGATCATGATCTGTTCGCGCTCCTCGGCATTTAGCCGTGGCCGCGTCTGGCCTCGCGGGCGCCGCAATGCTGGATTCACACCGCCGAATTTGCGGAACCACGCCATTCCGAGGCTATTCGACACGCCGACCAACGGCCCAGCGACGCTCGGAGGCACACCTCCAGCGACCAGCTCCCAAAACCGACAGCGCACCGACAACCCTTGCGGCTGGCCCGTCATCAACACCCCTAACTACGAAGTGTTGCAGTCACCCCTTGAGCCCAAGCCGATGCGGATGTGCGTGGTTTCAGTCTCGGCGAGGACGCGTGCGGGATTGAATGGTGAGGCTCATGATCGAGGTGATCGACAAGGGGTCCTACAGTGACGCGCATCCCGTGCCGCTGCTTTTCGTGCATGGCGGCTGGCACGGCGCGTGGTGCTGGGACGACCACTTCCTGGACTTCTTCGCCGATGCGGGCTATCGCGCGGTCGCGCTGAGCCTGCGCGGGCACGGCAACAGCCCCACGACCAAGCCGTTGCCCAAGGTCTCCATCGCCGACTACCTAGACGACGTCGGATCGGTGGCCGACGACCTGGGCGGCGCGCCGGTGCTGATCGGCCACTCGCTGGGCGGCTTCGTGATCCAGCGCTACCTCGAAGACCACAGCGCGCCGGCCGCGGTGCTGGTGGGCTCGGTGCCGCCGCAGGGCGTGCTCAACTTGGCGCTGCGCGTCTGGCGCCGGCGACCGTCGATGACCATGGAAGCCTGGAGCGACCCCACCCTGCTGAAATTCCTCGCCACCCCGGCGCTGACCCGCGAGTACCTCTTCTGCGCCGACACGCCCGAGGGCACCGTGGAATCGTGCATGCAACGCGCCGGAGCCGAGAGCGTTCGCGCCGCCATGACCGATCCCATCGTCCGTCGCGTCAGAACCCGCCGGGTGACCACCCCGATCCTGGTCCTGGGCGCCGAGTACGACGGCTTCGTCAGCGTCCGCAATGTGCGTGCCACGGCGCGCGCCTACCGAACCGAGCCGGAATTCTTCTCGATGGGACACAACATGATGCTCGAGCCGGGCTGGGCGGACGTCGCCAGGCGGATCCACGCGTGGCTTGAAGGCCGCGACCTGGCGAGCCGGGCGGTATAGTCGGGGCCGCGTCGCAGCTGCGCCGAAAAGCGTTGCCATGCTACATTTCACACCCGCCTTCGGCCGTCGGCCGTGTCTCGGGCAGAAACACTTTTGGGTTCCACGGGGGGAGCTTTGTCGATGCAGCCGGTCAGCGGGACCGACGCGACCGTCGGTGCCGGCCACGTCGGCGACCAGGCGTTGCGGAGCTGGCAGCGCCGGGCGTTGGTGAAGTACCTGGCCGCCCAGCCGCGCGATTTCCTGGCCGTGGCCACGCCCGGATCGGGGAAAACGACGTTCGCGCTGCGGGTGGCGGCCGAACTGCTCGCGCATCGCGCCGTCGAGCAGCTCACTGTCGTGGTGCCCACCGAGCACCTCAAGGTCCAGTGGGCGCAGGCCGCGCAGCGGCACGGCCTTGCCCTGGACCCGCGCTTCTCCAACACCAGCCCGCAGACCTCCCCGGAGTATCACGGCGTGATCGTCACCTACGCCCAGGTCGCCTCGCATCCGACGCTGCACCGCGTGCGCACCGAGCAGCGTAAGACCTTGGTCGTCTTCGACGAGATACATCATGGCGGTGACGCCAAGACCTGGGGCGACGCGATCCGCGAAGCCTTCAGCGATGCCGCGCGCCGACTTGCCTTGACGGGCACACCCTTTCGCAGCGACGACAGGCCCATCCCGTTCGTCCCGTACGCTTCGGGCGCCGACGGGGTGCTGCGGTCCCAAGCCGACCACACCTACGGCTACGCAGAAGCGCTGGCCGACGGTGTGGTGCGGCCGGTGGTGTTCCTCGCCTACTCCGGGCAGGCACGCTGGCGGGACAGTGCCGGCGAAGAGCACGCGGCGCGACTCGGCGAGCCACTGTCTGCCGAACAGACCGCACGGGCGTGGCGCACCGCGCTGGACCCGGCCGGCGAATGGATGCCCGCGGTGATCTCCGCCGCCGACCAACGGCTCCGTCAAAAGCGGGCGCATGTGCCCGACGCCGGCGGAATGATCATCGCCTCCGACCAAACCTCGGCCCGCGCCTACGCGGCACTTCTGAAGAAGCTGACCTCCGAAGCGCCAACCGTGGTGCTATCCGACGACCCCGGATCGTCGGCGCGCATCAGCCAATTCGCCGAGAGCACCGGCCGGTGGCTGGTCGCGGTGCGCATGGTCTCCGAAGGCGTTGACGTGCCCCGCCTTTCGGTCGGGATCTACGCCACGAGCGCGTCGACACCGCTGTTCTTCGCGCAGGCCATCGGCCGGTTTGTCCGGTCTCGCCGGCCAGGGGAATCCGCGAGCATCTTCGTGCCGTCGGTGCCGAACCTGTTGCAGCTGGCAAGTGAATTGGAAGCCCAGCGCCACCACGTGCTCGGCCAGCCGCACCGTGAGACCGACGACCCCCTCGACGGTGACCCCGCCGTGCGGACCCAATCCGAAAAGACGCAAACTGACCAGGCTTTCACGTCGTTGGGCGCCGACGCGGAACTGGATCAGGTCATCTTCGACGGCTCCTCGTTCGGCACCGCCACCCCGGCCGGAAGCGACGAGGAGGCCGACTATCTCGGCATCCCCGGGTTGCTCGACGCCGAGCAGATGCGCGCCCTGCTGCACCGCCGCCAAGACGAGCAGCTGCAGAAGCGCGCGGCCGCCACTGCCGGCGCGCCGACGGTGGCGCCGGTGACCATGCACGGCCAGCTGCGGGAACTGCGCAGCGAACTCAACACGCTGGTGTCGATAGCCCACCATCGCACCGGAAGGCCGCATGGGTGGATCCACAACGAATTACGCCGCCGCTGCGGAGGCCCGCCGATAGCCGCCGCGACCCGCGAGCAGCTCAAGGAACGTATTGTCGCTGTGCGGCAACTGAATTCGGAGCACTCGTGATTGCGGATTAAATGACCGTCACATCCCCCGCAGCACCCAAGACGGCCAATAGGTGTTTTTCGACTGCGGCTCGCGCGGTTTCGTCACGGTTTGGCACGGTCGCAGCGGCCTCGGTTGGCAGCACTATGCAGAACACATCGGCGGCCGTCGATCCAAACGTGTTGACCTTCGCCCAGACGATATCCGCCCCTGCGCGTTCCAGCGCCCGGGTCAGCAGCGCGAGCAGGCCGGGTCGATCCATCGCACGCACTTCGACGACCAGCTGGCCCGCGGCGGCGGTGTCGAGCCACACGATTCTGGCCGGGGCGGTGGAACGTGTGACCGGCACGCCCGTCTGTACCTCGCCCGCCCGGGTCGACGCCGTACTGGCGGCCTCGCTGTCACGTTTCTCCACCATGGCAAGGACATCGATATCGCCGGCCAGCGCACCGACGAACTGTTGGCGCAGCAGTTCGGCCGCGGCCGGGGACCCGAAGTGGGGTGACACCACGAATTCGGTGATCGCGACGCCTTCGTGGCTGTTCACCGTGGCCGAATGGACTCCCAGCGAGTTCAGCGCCAGCACGGCCGCGGCTTTCGACATCAATCCACGCTGGTCCGGGGCGACCATTACGACGTGGTAGGCGCGCGACCCGTCGGCCGGCGTGATCTCCACGTGTACCCCGCGGTCGGCAGCGAGTGAAAGATAGTGGGGCGCAGTCGGTTCGGCATGCGGGAGGGGCTCCCCTGCCATCGCCATCCGGCAGCGATTCACCAGATCCTCGATCAGCAAGGCCTTCCATTCGCTCCACACCCCGGGACCGGTGGCCTTCGAGTCCGCCTCGGTCAGCGCGTGCAGCACCTCGAGCAGTTGCGGATCCCCGCCGAGTGCTTCCGATACGTCTTTGATGGTTGCGGGATCGTTCAAGTCGCTTCGGGTAGCCACGACCGGCAGCAGCAGGTGGTGGCGGACCAGCTTCGCGAGCAATTCCACGTCCAGGGGCGAAACCCCCAGCCTGGAGCCGATTTCCAATGTCATCTGGGCCCCGAGAACACTGTGATCGACACCGCGGCCCTTACCGATGTCATGCAACAGTGCGCCCAGCGCAAGCAAATCGGGTCGCGCCACGCGGGTGGACAGTGGCGCCGCGTGGACCGCGGTCTCGACCACATGACGATCGACCGTGTACTTGTGCGCGACGTCGCGGGGCGGAAGATCGCGAATCGCAGCCCATTCCGGCAACAACCGATCCCAGACCCCGGTGCGGTCGAGCGCTTCGATGGTGGCCACCGTGGTGGGGCCGGCGGAAAGCACAACCAGCAGGTCGTCGAGTGCCTCGCGCGGCCAGGGAGTCGGCATCTCGGGCGCGTTGGCCGCCAGGCGATTCAGCGTGGCGGCGCCGATGGGCAATCCGGTATCAGCCGACGCGGCCGCCACTCGTAGCACCAGACCGGGGTCGGATTCGGGCCGGGCATCACGGGCGAGCACGATTTCGCCGGCGTACTCGACCACGCCCTCGTCCAGTGGCCGCCGTTTCGGGCGCCGCACCAACGCAGACACGCCGCGGCGCGGCAACGCGTTTTCCGCGGTGCGCAGCCCGCTTTCGGCGTGGTAGGCAATGGTGCGACCGGCGCTGGAGAGCTTGCGCGCCAAGTCGAACCGGTCACCGATGTGCAAGGCGTCGCTGATCTCGTCGGCGTACTGGGCCAGCAGCTGATCACGCCCGCGACCAGACACCCGGTGCAGCTCGGTGCGCACATCGAGCAGGGTCAGATAGGCTTCGTCGAGTGAACCTCCCGGTGTTTCCGGGCGCGCCATGCCGTGGCGGTCGATGAGCTGGGCGACCCCCAGCGCGTCGAGTAGTTGCACGTCGCGCAGGCCACCGCGACCCGATTTCAGATCCGGCTCGGCTCGTTGGGATATCCGGCCACAACGCTGCCAGCGGGCATATGTTATGTCGACAAGCTCGTCCATTCGAGAGCGAATTGCGCTGCGCCACTGCCTTCTTGCTCCCGCGATCAATTCCTCGGAAAGCCGGGCATCGCCGACTATGTGGCGAGCGTCCAACATGCCCAGCGCCGCGATCATGTCGGTATTGGCGACGCCGAGCGCACCGGAGACGGTTCGCACGCTGTGGTCCAGCCGAACGTTGGCATCCCACAACGGATACCACAGGTCATCGGCGACCCGCTGCAGCACTTGGGAGGGCTTGTTGTCGTGCAAGAGCATCAGGTCGAGATCGGAGTACGGCAGCAGCTCGTGGCGGCCCATTCCGCCGATCCCGACGATCGCGAAGCCACTGCTATCGGTGATCCCGATCTCGGCGGCCTTGGCGGTCAGCCACAACTCGTGCAAGTCCAGCCACGCGTGCCGCAGCTCGGCCGCATGCAGCTGAACGCCATCTGAGAGCAGATTGCGCCGCGCGGCAGCTAAATCGCCTGCCCCGCAAGCGCTTTCTGTCTCCGTGTCATCGGGTTGAGATGTCCCGGACGGGTCGGGCCGGTTCGGATTCATACCCTCCCGGCCCGCCCGGGTCGGATCAGCAATTTTCGAACAAGGTCACAGAGCATCGGTTCCGCGTTCACCAGTGCGCACTCGCACAATGGTTTCCACGGGACTGACCCAGACTTTGCCGTCACCGATCTTGCCGGTGCGCGCCGACCGGACAATGCTGTCCACGACTTTGTCGACGATGGAATCGTCGACAACAACCTCGATTCGCACCTTCGGCACGAAGTCGACCGAGTATTCAGCACCTCGGTAAACCTCGGTGTGACCCTTCTGCCGTCCATAGCCCTGGATTTCGCTGACCGTCATCCCCAGGACGCCCGCCTCTTCGAGGCTGGTCTTGACGTCGTCGAGGGTGAACGGCTTTACGATCGCGGTGACTAGCTTCATGAATGCTCTGCCTCCACTTTCTCGTCGGCGCGGTCCTCTAGGCCGTTAGGGCTTTCCTCCACGCTGGAGCGGTGAGGAATGGCCGAAGCCCCGACGGCTGCGAATTCATACGCGCTCTCTGCGTGCTCAGACTCGTCGATGCCGGCGGCCTCTTCCTCTGCGCCGAGCCTCAGCCCGATGGTGTACTTCAGGATCAGAGCCAGGATAAGCGTGACGATGCCGGAGTAAAAGAGAACGCTGAACGCACCGACCGCTTGCCGTTCCAGCTGGGCCCAGCCGCCGCCATAGAACAAGCCCTTGGACACGCCGGCGACGCCGTTGATGGCCGGGCTCTCCGGGGCGGCGAGCAGACCCACCAGCAGCGTGCCCGCCAGACCACCGACCAGGTGCACCCCGACCACGTCGAGCGAGTCATCGAAGCCGAACCTGTATTTCAGCCCGACCGCCAGCGCGCACACCACACCGGCCACCAGGCCCACCGTCAGGGCGCCCAGCACGTTGACCGATGAACACGAAGGCGTGATGGCCACCAGACCGGCGACAATGCCCGAAGCCGCTCCCAGCGTCGTGGGCTTTCCGTCACGGATGCGCTCGGTGAGCAACCAGCCAAGCATTGCCGTGGCCGTCGCGATGGTGGTGGTCATGAAGGTCGATCCGGCGGAGCCGTTGGAGCTGGTCGCCGATCCGGCGTTGAACCCGAACCACCCGAACCACAGCAGTCCGGCACCGAGCATCACGAACGGCAGATTGTGCGGACGGAACAGCGTCGTCGGCCAGCCTTTGCGTTTGCCGAGCACGATTGCCAGGGCGAGGCCGGCCACACCGGAGTTGATATGGACCGCCGTCCCGCCTGCAAAGTCGATCGCGTGCAGTTTGTTGTTGATCCAGCCGCCGTGCTCGGATGCGAACCCGTCAGCCGCGAAGACCCAGTGCGCGATCGGGAAATAGACCAACGTCGCCCACAGCCCGGCAAACACCAGCCAGGCGGTGAACTTCAGCCGGTCGGCGACGGCCCCCGAGATCAGCGCGACGGTGATGATCGCGAACATGAGCTGGAACGCCACGAAAACTGTGGCGGGCATCGTGCCGGCCAAGGGGATATCGACCTGTGTGATGCCCTTGGTCGGATCGGCCTTGACGGCATTGCCGCCGATGAGCCCCTTCAGGCCCCAGTAATCGCCCGGATTGCCGACGACGCCCCCTTTGTCGTTGCCGAACGCCATCGAGTAGCCGTAGAGCACCCAGAGCACTGTGACCACGCCCATCGCGCTGATGCTCATCATGAGCATGTTGAGCACGCTTCTGGCGCGCACCATGCCGCCGTAGAAGAACGCCAGGCCTGGCGTCATCAACAGCACCAATGCGGAGCTCGCCAACATCCATGCGGTATCGCCGGTATCGGGTTGGCCCATTATCGGGAAACTCACTCGCTATCACCTCCGGTCAGCCCTGAAATGGCCGTCAGACACGCCTGATGACCTGATCCAGAACATTGCGCAATTGTTGTTTCGGCAATGGAGCAACGATGTTTCGTCAGGATTAACGTCGCGCGCGGTGTGTTAGCGGTTTCAGCCAAGTAGCGCGTCAACGAAAGCGGCGGGCTCAAACGGCGCCAGATCGTCGGGCCCTTCGCCCAGTCCGACCAGCTTGACCGGCACGCCGAGTTCTTGCTGAACACGGAAAACGATGCCGCCCTTGGCCGTTCCGTCGAGCTTGGTCAGTACCGCGCCGGTGATCTCCACCACCTCGGCGAAAACCCGGGCCTGCGCCAGCCCGTTTTGCCCGATGGTGGCGTCGAGCACCAGCAACACCTCATCGACGGCGGCGCGCCGGGTGACCACCCGCTTGACTTTGTCGAGCTCGTCCATCAGCCCGACCTTGGTGTGCAGCCGACCGGCGGTGTCGATGACCACGACGTCGGCGCCCGCGGCGATTCCCTCGTCGACCGCGTCGAACGCCACCGACGCCGGATCAGCGCCCTCGGCCCCGCGCACCACCTCGGCGCCCACTCGGGCCGCCCAGGTCTGCAGTTGATCGGCGGCCGCGGCCCGGAACGTATCGGCGGCACCCAGGACGACGCGGCGTCCGTCGGCCACCAACACCCGCGCCAGCTTGCCGACGGTGGTGGTTTTTCCGGTGCCGTTGACACCGACGACCAGCAGCACCGATGGATGGTCGGCGTGCGGTAACGCGCGGATCGATCGGTCCATCGCGGGTTGCAGCTCGTCGATCAGGACATCGCGGAGCACGGCCTTCGCGTCGGCCTCGGTGCGTACGTTGCCGCTGGCCAGGCGGGTACGCAGCTGCGAGACCACCGAATCAGTGGCCACCGGGCCCAGATCGGCGATCAACAGGGTGTCCTCGACGTCCTGCCAGGAGTCCTCGTCCAGGTCGCCGCCGCCGATCAATCCCAGCATGCTGCGGCCCAGCGCGTTCTGCGATCTGGCCAGCCGCCCGCGGAGTCGTTCCAGTCGGCCTTCGGGCGGTGCGATGGCCTCGATCTCGGCGACCTCCGGGGGTGCCGGGGTCTCCGGGGCCGGCGGGGGCGGCGGGGCTGCAGGGGTCTCCGGGGCCGGCGGGGCTTCTGGGGCCGGCGCGGGTGGCGGCGTGAGGGTCTCGGGCTCGGGCTGAACCTCCGGGAGGTGAACGTCGGAGATCGTGCGCCGCGGCGCGTCGCGAGGCACGGTCGCGTCGTCGCCGACGGCGGGCAGCCCGCTGGTGTCGATCGTCGGGGCTGACTGGCTCGCGGACTGGCTGAATGTGATGCCCGACGACGGGGTGTAGCCGCCCGAGCGGTCGATTACGCCCGGTTCGGGCCGCGTCGACAGCCTGATCCGGCGGCGGCGATAGCGCACCAGTCCCAGGACCAGCGCGACGATGATGACCAGGGCGGCGACGATCGCGATGGCGATCCAAAGACCTTGCGACACGCTGACATTCTTTCAAGCGGTGCAGCGCCGATGGGACCGGCCCTAGACCGAAGCTAGTCCGAAACGGAGACCAGCTGGTCCACCCGCTGACCGCGCATCCGCTGCGAGATCACCGCGGTGATGCCGTCGCCCTTCATGGTGACGCCATAGAGCGCGTCGGCGACCTCCATCGTCGGCTTCTGGTGGGTGATGATGATGATCTGCGACTGGGCCCGCAGCAGTTCGAACAGGCCGATCAGGCGGCGCAGGTTCACATCGTCGAGCGCGGCCTCCACCTCGTCCATGATGTAGAACGGCGACGGGCGGGCCCGGAAGATCGCGACCAGCATCGCCACCGCGGTCAGCGCCTTCTCGCCACCGGACAGCAAGGACAGCCGGGTGATCTTCTTGCCCGGCGGACGCGCCTCCACTTCGATGCCGGTGGCGAGCATGTCATCCGGATCGGTCAGCCGCAGCCGGCCCTCGCCGCCGGGGAACAGCGCGGTGAACACGTCCCGGAATTCGCGTTCCACGTCGACGAAGGCGTCGGTGAACACCTGCAGGATGCGGGCATCGACGTCGGCGACGACGTCCAGCAGGTCTTTTCGGGCAGCCTTGACGTCCTCGAGTTGGGTGGACAGGAAGTTATAGCGCTCCTCCAGCGCGGCGAACTCCTCCAGCGCCAGCGGGTTGACCCTGCCCAGTTCGGCCAGCTCCCGCTCGGCACGTTTGGCCCGGCGCTCCTGGGTGGTCCGGTCGTACGGAATCGGGGCGGGCGCGAAAACCTGCTCGCCGCGCTCCTTGGCCTGTTCGTATTCCGCCATCTCCAGGTCGGTGGGCGGCAGCTGATTCTCCGGGCCGTACTCGGCGATCAGATCGGCAGGCGACATACCGAACTGCTCCAGCACCATCTGCTCGAGCTGCTCGATGCGCAGCGCCGCCTGGGCGTTGGCCACCTCGTCGCGGTGCAGCGAATCGGTCAGGGCGGCCACCGTGGCTCCCAGATGGTGCACCTCGTCGCGGACCGCCGCCATCGCCGTCGATCGCTCCTGGCGCTCGGCGACCAGCGCGTCGCGGATCTGCGACGCCGCGTCGACCACCCGGTTCAGCCGCCCCGCAAGCAGCCGCCCGGCGTCGGCCACGGCCGCGGCCACCGCGGCCGCGCGCAATCGCGCTGCGTGCGCTTGCTGGGCCCGCACCCGCGCCTCACGTTCGGCAGCGGCCGCGCGGCGCAACGAATCCGCCCGTCCCCGCACCGCGTTGGCCCGTTCCTCGGCGGTGCGCACCGCCAGCCGCGCCTCCACCTCGACGCCGCGGGCATTTTCGGCGGCGGTCGCGATCTGCTGACGGACCTCTGCATGACTGGGTTCTGCCGCATCCACAAGCTGCGTCTCTTGGGCATTGCGCAGCCGGGTTTCGAGGTCGGTGACCTCTTCGACGGTCTGCGCGCGTCCCGTTTCCAGCTCCTCGCGCTGGTGCAGCAGCCGGTTCCACTCTTCGCCGGCGGTGCGGGCTTCCTGCCCGAGCCGGCCGAGCTGCTCGTACATCGCCGAGATCGCGGTGTCGGATTCATTGAGCGCGGCCAGTGCCTGCTCG
>Ga0335072_10001890_pt1 | contig 33283 bp, 25 predicted proteins | sample Lox_Sample_21_FD_206725 | JGI IMG/M metagenome (GOLD analysis project Ga0335072, IMG submission 206725) | Soil microbial communities from Loxahatchee National Wildlife Refuge, Florida, United States - Lox_Sample_2.1 | ecosystem: Environmental > Terrestrial > Soil > Wetlands | place: USA... | reverse complement strand
CCCTACGACTTTCGTGGCCTTGCTGCCGAAAAACACTGGAATCCCACGCCCAATGTGCCGAAGAGTCGCCATCGGCGAAACCACTCGGCCGTCGCTCGCCATTTCGCTACAAAAAAAGAACGTCCCGGACAAAGACCGGACCGTCGGGTCCCGTCGGAACGCGGGACGCAACCACGGGAGAACGAACGTTGATTTCCCTGAAGAAATATCTCGACCAGAAAGATCTGCGGCCCCAGCCCAGCACCACTCCGGACGACATGGTGAATTGCTATCGCAGCCTGCTGCTCGCCATCGGCCGAAGCGCCGTCCAGGGGAGCCCCGCACTGGGCAGCGATCTGGAAAGCTCTCTCAAAGGACTGGAACACCGGCTTTCCATCCACTCTTCGCCTTCGGCGCTTCTGCACACCGAGAAGCAGGTCGAAATTCAGTTGCAGGAGTGGGGTCAGCGAACCTCGGAACACTTCAAAGCGAAGGCCGACGAGGTGAAGGAGTTGCTGATTGCGCTGGCCAAAACCGCTGAGGCGGTGGGCGATCGCAACCAGGGCTACACCAGCCATTTCAGGGACCTCACGGAACGGCTGGAGACCATCGCGGACCTCGACGACATCACCGAGATCCGTACCTCGGTTGTTGCCAGCGTGAACGAACTCAAGACGCAGGTCGAACGGATGACGCGCGACAGCAAGCAGCTGGTCGAACAGCTCCGCTGTGAGGTTTCGACGTATGAGAATCGCCTCAAGGCCGTTGAAAACCTGGTCTTGAAGGACGAGTTAACGGGAATCGCGAGCCGACGCAGTGTCGAGGAACGCATCCAGCGCTGCATCGACAACAAGATGTCCTTCTGCGTGATCATGATCGACCTGAACGGCTTCAAGATGGTCAACGACAAGTACGGTCATCTCGCCGGCGACGATCTGCTCCGCCAGTTCGCCATGGAACTGCAGATGTACACGCGCTCCGGCGATATGGTGGGACGGTGGGGCGGCGATGAGTTCATCGTGCTGCTCTCGGCCGACGCGGCCGGCGCGGCGAGCCATATGGACCGGATCCGCGAATGGGTCTTTGGGAAATACACGATTCAGCGCGGCGCCAACAAAGACGCCACCGTGCTCCATATGGATGCGTCGCTCGGTCTTGCCGAATGGGGCGAGGGGCGAACCCTGCAGGAGGTCATCGCCGAAGCCGACGCGGCGATGTATCGGGACAAAAACAACCATCGGGCGAAAGCAGCAGCAGCAGCCGAACCGGCGATGGCCTGAGGCAGAGTTTTGCGCGCAGCGGCCGGGTACTGGACTACTCCAGATCGTCTTCGGCCGCTGCCGCAACCGGAACGCCACATTCCACCCCAGTGAGCAAGCTCACCGGGGACCGCGGTGATGGCGGCAGGGGCTAATCGAGGTCATCGTCAACACCAACTGCTGCGATGGGGATAGTTCCCTGGCGCTTCATCAGCAGATAGCCGCGGATGAATGGGTCGAGATAGCCGTCCAGTACCTTATCGACGTCGCCGGTTTCGACCCGGGTACGCAGGTCCTTGACCATGCGGTAGGGCTGCAGCACGTAGTTGCGAATCTGCGAGCCGAAGTTGATGTCGAGCTTGGAGTCCTCGAGCTTTTTGGTGGCGGCCTGCTTCTTCTCCAGTTCGTACTCGTAGAGCCGCGAGCGCAGCATCTTCATCGCCTTGTCGCGATTCTTATGCTGCGAGCGCTCGTTCTGGCACTGCACCACGATGCCCGTGGGGAGATGCGTGATGCGGACCGCCGAGTCGGTAGTGTTGACGTGCTGGCCGCCCTTGCCGCCGGACCGGTAGGTGTCGGTGCGGATTTCGTCGGGCTTGATGTCGATCTGGATCGAGTCGTCGATCTCCGGCGAGACGAAGACCGAGGCGAACGACGTGTGGCGGCGCTTGGCCTGATCGAAGGGCGAGATGCGCACCAGGCGATGCACGCCGGTTTCGCCGGAAAGGAGCCCGTACGCGTATTCGCCGGTGATGGTGAAGGTGGCGGATTTGATGCCGGCTTCTTCGCCATCCTGGTAGTCGTTCATCTCGGTCTTGAAACCCTGCTGCTCGGCCCAGCGCAGGTACATACGCATCAGCATCTCGGCCCAGTCCTGCGACTCGGTGCCACCCGCGCCCGGATGCACGGTGACGATGGCGTTCAGGGGATCGGTATCGCCGGAGAGCATGGTGCGGGATTCCATCTGCTCGGCGACATCGGCGAGGGCCTTGATCTCGCGCTCGAGATCCGGCTCGACGGCCTCGCCTTCGCGCGCCAGGTCGAAGTAGGCCTCGACGTCACCGGTGCGCCGCTCCAGTTCGGCATCGTCGGTCAGCTGGGCTTCGATGCGCTTGCGATTGCGCATGAGCGGCTGCGAAAGGGCGGGGTTGGACCACAACGCCGGGTCGGCGAGCTTTTGCTCGAGGGCGGCTAATTCAGTTTTGAGGCGGGGCGCGTCAAAGATACTCCCGCAAGCCGCGCACTTTTTCGCGGACGGGAGCGTAGGCGAATTCGAGGTCGGAAAGCATGGCCTCATTCTATCGAATGAGGCCAGCCTGCAGGCTGCAACTCGTGGCCCGCAGCGAGTCAGCCCGCGGCGCGCCTATCGCCTGTGGGCTGCGTCTAGAGTCCCAGCTCCGTCAGCCCTGGATGGTCGGCCGGGCGCTTGCCGAGTGGCCAGTGGAATTTGCGGTCGGATTCGCCGATCGGAGTGTCGTTGATGCTCGCCTCGCGGCGGCGCATCAGCCCGTTCTCGTCGAACTCCCATAGTTCGTTGCCGTGGGCGCGAAACCAGGTGCCGGAGTCGTCGTGATACTCGTACTTGAACCGAACCGCCATTCGATTTTCGCGGAAACCCCACAGCTCCTTGATCAGGCGATAGTCCAGCTCGCGCGCCCACTTCCTGTTGAGGAACTCGACAATGGCCGCGCGTCCGTGGAGGAACTCGCCGCGATTCCGCCAGCGGCTGTCTTCGGTATAGGCGAGGGCGACGCGTTCCGGATCGCGGGTGTTCCACGCATCCTCGGCCATGCGCACCTTCTGCACGGCAGTGTCCGGGTTAAACGGCGGAAGGGGTGGACGAGGCTCGGCCACTGGTGTGTCTCCTTGTCGAAAACACTCCTAAGATGACAGCCAGTGCACAGACGGCGCAACAGAAGTAGGCAAACGCGTCGCCGTGCCGCGTGTAAAACGTAAGATCCGAACGGTAGCCATAGCGCGCCACCAGCGAGGTAATGGTGTGGCGCGGCGCGGAGAAGGTCACGCGCCCATCGGGATCGATGGCTGTGGTGACCCCGTTGTTCGTGTCGCGCAGGATCCAGCGGTCGTTTTCGATGGCCCGCATGCGCGCCATGTTCAGGTGCTGCCAGGGGGCGCTGGTGTCGCCATACCAGCCGTCATCGGAGATGTTGACCAGCACCTGAGCGCCGTTTTTCGCAAACTGGCGCACCTCGTCGGCAAAGACCGATTCGTAGCAGATGAAGACGCCGAAGGTGTGGCCATTGGCACGGAAGACGGTGCGTTCATGGCCACGCTGCAGATCCACGAGCTGGTGAGTCAGCTTCTTCGCGAAGAAGAAGAGGTTGCGGTAGGGCACGAATTCGCCGAAGGGGACGAGGTGAATTTTGTCGTAGCGTCCGGCGATGCTGCCGTCTGCGTTCGTGAACAGTGCTGAATTGTAGGTTGCCGTTGCATCCTGTCCGAACATTCCCGCAATGAAAGGTGCGCGCGCGGAAGTCGCCACGGTGCGGACGAGCAGGATGGTACGCGGATCGTCGCTGCGGAACCACGAGCCGACCTCCGGCCACAGCACCATCCCTGGCGGCGGAGTATTCTCGGGGCAGTTTTGATCGGGCGGGGCGGTTCCAGCCACAGGCATGCCCGCATAGGCTGGCGTGCAGGTTTGTTGGGCAGCTCTGGTCAGCCACGCAACATCGCCCTCCCACTGCGTACCCTGCCAGTTGTCATTCGTGGCCACGTCGATGTTGGGCTGCAGCAGGACCGCGTAGTCGGATGTGGCCGAGGGAGGCTCGGCGTTCGTTCGCCATGTCGCGATCAGCGCTGCGAGGATGACAAAGGCAAGTCCCACCTGAATCCATCGCCGCGTTCGCGCCGGCGTGGTCCAGATGGCGAGCAGCACCGCGTTGCTGAGCACGAGCACAAAGCTGATCCCGTACACGCCGGTCCAGGGAGCCAGTCGCGTCAGCTCCAGGCTGTCGACCTGGGAATACCCCAGCTGGTCCCAGGGCACGCTGGTGATGCGCGACGCCACGAGCTCCAGCGCTGTCCACAAAAACGGCGCGAGCCCCAGTGCCGATACAAGCCCAAAGCGCCGCCGGAAAAAAGCCAGCCCCAGCCCGAACGCGCCAAAGTAGAGTCCCAGCACGGCACTGAAAAGCACGAGGATTGCCACCGAGCCCAATGGCGGCACGTTTCCGTAGTGGAGCATGGTCTGGTAGATCCAGTAGCAGTTCAGGATGTACCAGGTTACTCCGCACAGATACGCGGTGAGTGCGGCGCGGCGCAGATAGCGCGGATGATCAACGGCTGAGTCTCGCAGCAAGGCCCAAAGCAGAGGCACCAGTGCGAACCATGCAATGAGCGCGTGCCACCATGGCATCGGCCCTGCCACTGGAAAACAGAAGTCGAGCAGGACGGCCGACACGATAGCGAGGAAGACCGGCGTGGCCCAGGCAAAGCGTTGTGCTGGAGGAGGCGCGGAAGCCGGGGTTTTGACGGTGGCAGCCACGTCGATTTTCGGAACTAGTCCTTGCCGACCAGTTCGATGAGGTCTTCGAAGAAGCTGATGAGAATCACGACGAGAGACCCGGCGAGACCGATCAGAAACAGCCAGGTGAGCACGTTCATCCCCGCGTGAGCCAGTGCGATCACAGGAGCATTCTAAATCACGCCTACGACTTACGGGGCACAGGCCAGCGCAGAGCAGCATGGTAGGATGAGGCCAGTCCGGACTGGAAACAGCAGGCGTCAGCTCTTGACCCAGCAGGAAAATGGTCGAGCGGCTCGGCTTCAGAGACCCTGCCCCGCCGACGAGGAGTGGTGCAAACGGCGATGAGTCAGAAAATTTCCATCGCAGTGGTGGGATCGGGATATGTGGGACTCGTGGCCACCGCGTGTTTCGCGGAGATCGGCCACCGCGTCATCTGCGTTGACAACGATGAGGCAAAGCTGCGCACGCTGGAGAGCGGTGGAGTTCCCATCCACGAGGAGTACCTGCCGGAGCTGCTGAGCCGGCATCGGAACCATTCCATCGAGTTCACCAGCGACCTGAAGGCTGCGACGCAGACCGCACAAGCTGTCTTCATTGCGGTTGGAACTCCGCAAAGCCGCACCGGCAGCGCCGACCTTTCGTACGTCGACGCGGTTGCCAGTGAGGTCGCCCGTTCGATCAGCGACTACAAAGTCATCGTCGAGAAGAGCACGGTCCCGGTCTACACGAACGAGTGGGTGCGTCGCGTTGTCGAGCGCAACGGCGTGCCGCGCGAGCTCTTCGACGTCGCCTCGAATCCTGAGTTTCTGCGTGAAGGCACTGCGGTTGTGGATTTCCTTCACGCCGACCGCATTGTGATCGGCGCAGATACGGACCGCGCCGCCGACTTGCTGAAGAGGATCTACGAACCGCTGACTTCCGGCACCTACTATCGCTCGGGTACGGCGGTCCCCGGCTGCTGCAGCGAGACAAATACTCCGCCACTGCTGCAAACTTCGACCAAAGCCGCCGAGATCATCAAACACGCCTCTAACGCTTTTCTGGCCACCAAGATTTCCTTTATTAATGTGGTGGCCAACATCTGCGAGGCTGCCGGCGCCGACGTGGAAGAGGTCGCCCGCGGGATGGGCATGGATTCGCGCATCGGCCCGAAGTTCCTGCGCGCCGGTGTTGGTTATGGCGGTTCGTGTTTTCCCAAGGATGTTGCCGCTTTCCGGCATGTTGCCGAGCAGATGGGCGTCGATTTCGGCCTGCTCAAGGAAGTTGAAAAGGTCAACGAAGAACAGAAACGACGCTTCTTTCAGAAAGTGCGCTCGGCGTTGTGGACTTTTCGCGGCAAGAAGATCGGCGTTCTCGGGCTGGCCTTTAAGGGTGGTACCGACGATATCCGGGAATCGCCGGCGCTCGATGTGGTCCGCCAACTTCTCCATGAGGGCTCGATTATCACGGCGTATGATCCCGCCGCCTCGGAACGCACCAAAGAGGCCATCCCGCCCGCACCGAACATGCGCTATGCGGAGGACCCCTACGCTGCTGCGCAGGATGCCGACGCGCTCGTGATCCTCAACGAGTGGCAGGAATTTGCCGACCTCGATCTCAAACGCCTCCACTACACCCTGCGCTACCCCATCATCATTGACGGCCGAAATCTGTACGACCCGGCGAAGATGATCGAGCAGGGGTTCACGTATCTGAGTGTCGGCCGGCCCGGTTTGACGCATTCCCGGGACGCCACCCTCGCCCATTGAATTCCGGGATGGACCCGCTACGTGTCGAAAGAGTTCTGATTTATCGCCTGGGGAGCCTGGGTGACACTCTCGTCGCGCTGCCTGCGCTGCATCTGGTGGAGCGCACCTTTCCGAACGCACGCCGGATTCTTCTGACCAACATCCCGGTCCACGCCAAAGCGCCTGCTGCTCAGGCTGTGCTCGAAGGTTCCGGGCTCATCGATGGGTACTTGTCCTACCCCATGGCGACACGCAGTCCCCGCCTTCTGGCTCGCCTGGGGTGGCAGATCCGCAGATTCCGTCCGCAGGTGCTCATCTACCTGATGGGCTCTCGCGGTGACCAGGCCGTGCATCGCGACGTTCGATTCTTCCGCCTGTGCGGGATTCGCGACATGGTGGGCCTGCCGCTCGGGGATCTGGCGGATCATCGCTTCGATCCCGCAACCAATCTCTATGAATCGGAGGCGGTGCGACTGCTGCGCAGTGTTGCCCCGCTGGGACATATCGATATCGGTGACCTCAGCAGCTGGGATCTCCGGCTGGCCGGCACAGAGCGTCAAAAGGCGACGGAGGAACTCGCCGAGCTTGGTACGGCGCGGTTTGTTGTCACAGCCATCGGCGGCAAGATGCAGACGACCGACTGGGGCGAGGAAAACTGGCGATCCCTGCTGCAGCAACTCAGCGCACACATGCCCGGACATGCTCTCGTAATGGTCGGCGCTCAGGAAGATTTCGCCCTCAGCGATGTGGTATCGGCAGGATGGGAAGGCAGGACGCTGAATCTGTGCGGACGGCTGACGCCACGGGAGACAGCCGCGGTCGCCGCCCGTGCGCAGCTCTTTCTGGGACGAGACAGTGGGCCCAAATATCTCGCCGCGATCGCCGGCGTTCCCTGTGCGGTGGTGTACTCCGCGCGCAACCGTCCGGGCATTTGGTTCCCGCCGGGAACCGCCCATCGAAATGTCTACCACAATGTCGACTGTGCCAATTGCCAGCTTGATGTCTGTATCGAACAGCGCAAGAAGTGCATCATGAGTATTACGGTGGATGAAATGCTGCAGGCGGCCCTTGACGCATGGAGTGCCGGACAGCAGAAGCCTGCGGCTTAGCCGATTCGACCGGCATCGGCCTCCAAGAGAATCAGCTTCACTGCCTCTGCCAGGGACGTGACGACGGCATCCGCCAGCTCAGCGGCCTCTTCGGTCCCATCCTTTCGCGTGGATGGATCTCCCTCGATGAAGATCGAGGGCATGTTCAGAGCCCGCGCCGCTGCAATATCCGAGATGGCGTCGCCGATCATCACGCTGTTTCTCGCTGAGGCTCCCGGGAAATCCTGAAATGCCTGGCGGAACAGTCCCGTCGCGGGTTTCCGGCAATCACACTGTCCCTCGTCGTGCGGGCAATAGTAGAAGGCGTCGATGTGCGCTCCATGCCGGGCAAGATGTTCCTGCAGCTGCTCATGAAGGGCGTTCACTTCGTCGTGGGAGCAGAGCCCCAGGGCAATTCCCCGCTGATTGCTCACCACGAGGATGGGGCGACCAGAGTCGTTCAGCGCGGCAATGGCCGCTTCGACTCCGGGAAGAATGTGCAGCTCACTCCACCGGGCGATGTACTGGCCTTCGGGCGCTTTGCGATTGATCACCCCGTCGCGGTCGAGGAAGACGAATCGAACGTTGTGGAAATGCGCCGTCACCGTGGCGCGCCCGAACCGGGAGAATTTCTGCGCATGGAGTGACTTGTATGATAGCGAAGAACCTCGCCGCAGCTTCGCGAGGATCGAAATCCTTATGATTCAGAACCTCCACCAGATCATTCGACTGATCGAGGGCGACTGGCAAAACACCTGCATCGTCGTGGTGGGCGATGTCATGCTCGATCGCTACATCTGGGGCGATGTCGCGCGAATCTCTCCGGAAGCGCCGGTTCCCATCGTTCACGCCGTGCATCGCAACGAACGCCCGGGCGGCGCCGCGAATGTCGCGATGAACATTGCCGGGCTGGGGGCAAAAGCTCTTCTTTTCGGCTTCGCGGGTCAGGACCAGGACGCGGTTCTGCTGGAGAGCCTGCTTCGCGAGGCCGGCGTGCACGCGGACCTGACGCAGATCGCTTCGCATCCCACGACCACCAAGCTTCGCATTCTCTCCGGCAAGCAGCAACTCCTGCGTCTGGATACCGAGCAGGTTTCCGGCTATCCGGGGGAAGCGTATGACACGCTGGTCGCGAGCATCGATAAGGCCCTGGCGTGTGCTGACGCAGTCGTCCTCTCCGATTATGCGAAGGGGTCGCTCTCCGAGGGCGTCTGCCAGCAGCTCATCGAGGCGACCAACCGGCGCGGCATTCCCATCCTGGTCGATCCCAAACAGCGCGACTTCACTCGCTATCGGGGTGCGACGACCATTTGCCCGAACCTGCAGGAGCTTTCAGGGGCGGTCGGCGTCCCCGCGAAGCCGGTCGAGGCCCTGTTGCTCGCCGGGCAAAATCTTATTCCGCAGCTTCAACTTCAATACGTGGTCGCAACTCTCAGTGACAAGGGAATCGCCGTCCTTCGAGAAGGTTCGCACCAGATCCTGCCTGCCGTTGCCCGGCAGGTGTTCGATGTGTCCGGGGCGGGGGACACGGTGATCGCAACCCTGGCGTTGGCGCTGGCCAGCCGGCTGCCCATCGAAACCGGCGTGCAGCTGGCCAACCTCGCAGCGGGAATCGTGGTCGGCAAGGTAGGCACCGTGCCCGTGAATCGGGACGAACTGCTCACCAGTCTTTCTCCGGAAATCGAGCTAACGGCCGAGGAGAAGGTTCTTACGCTTGAGTCGCTCAAGGTCCGGGTGGCTGCGTGGCGATCCTCAGGCCAAAGCATCGTCTTCACCAACGGCTGTTTCGATCTGCTGCATATCGGACATATCACGCTTCTGGAGCAGGCTCGGCGCGAGGGGGACCGGCTGATCGTGGCGATCAACAGTGACGATTCAGTCCGCAGTCTGAAAGGGCCAACCCGTCCCATCGTCGGCGAACGCGAGCGAGGACGAATCCTCGCGGCACTGGCGGCGGTCGATGCCGTCCTGGTCTTCGACGACCCGACCCCGCTTCGCCTCATCACTGCGTTGAAGCCGGATGTTCTGGTGAAAGGGGGCGACTACCGCGAGGACACCATCGTGGGGGCACCGGAGACCCGGTCGTGGGGCGGCAGAGTCAAAATCGTTCCCACGGTGGAGGGATTCAGCACCACCAAACTCATCGCGAAGGCGATGAACGATCCCTCCCCGGGGTCCGAACCGGCCGCAACGCCGCGGGTTCGGTAAGGGACGCGTCATCGCGCCGCGCCGATCGCGGGCATGCCCTCGCGCTGCAGCATCTGCCGAATCCCGCGGAGCGCCTGGCGGGTACGCTCCTCGTTTTCAATCAGCGCAAAGCGCACATGCCCATCGCCGTATTCGCCGAATCCGATCCCCGGGCTCACGGCGACTTTGGCTTCATGCAGCAGAAGCTTGCTGAACTCAAGAGAGCCCAGGTGCCGCCAAGGCTCGGGAATTGGTGCCCAGACGAACATCGTCGCTTTGGGCGAAGCCACTTCCCAGCCGGCTTTGTTCAGGCCGCCGACCAGGACATCGCGGCGGCTCTGATAGTTGTCGCGAATCTCGGCGACGCATTCCTGCGGCCCTTCGAGGGCGACAATCGCTGCCACCTGGATCGGCGTAAAGGTCCCGTAGTCGAAGTAACTTTTCAGCCGCGCGAGAGCCGCTACCAGCTCGGGATTGCCCACCATGAAGCCGACCCGCCATCCGGGCATGTTGTAGCTCTTGGAAAGGGTGAAGAACTCCACCGCGATTTCCTTTGCGCCCGGCACCTCCAGGATGGAGGGTGCGCGATAGCCGTCGAAAACGATGTCGGCATACGCCAGGTCGTGCACCAGCCAGATCCCATGTTGCCGGCATAAGGCGACCACCCGCTCAAAGAAGGACAAGTCCACGCATTGGGTCGTCGGGTTCGCTGGAAAATTCAGGATCAGCATCTTCGGCCGCGGATACATCAGCGGGATGGCCTGTTCGAGTTCGGCGAGAAAATCGTCGGCTTTGTGGATGGCCACGCTGCGAATCGTGGCGCCGGCAATCACCGGGCCATAAATGTGAATGGGATAGCTGGGATTCGGAACCATGACCACATCGCCCTGATCCAGGGTCGCGAGACACAGGTGGGCGATGCCTTCCTTGGATCCGATGGTGACGATGGCTTCGGTGTCCGGGTCCAGTTCAATTCCGTAGCGGGTCGCATACCACTTCGCAATGGCACGGCGCAGACGGGGAATCCCTTTGGAGAGCGAGTAGCGGTGCGTCTCCGGACGGCGCGCCGCTTCGATCATCTTCTCGACGATGTGCTGAGGCGTCGCGCCGTCCGGGTTTCCCATCCCGAAGTCGATGATGTCTTCGCCGCGACGACGCGCAGCGGCTTTCAGTTCGCCGGTGATGTTGAAGACATAGGCGGGCAGACGGCGGATACGGGGAAATTCGTGCATGAAACCCTCAACAGTTTTGCTGTTTCCAGAGTCGTTCAGAAACCGCGGGATTGCAATGGAGCAATCGGCCTCGGGCGTTACGAGCGTGGCTCATCTCGGGCTGGGCTTGCTCGGCAGGCCGCGATCTCCATGCACGGCCGGTCGGGTTGCGACGGGCGTCTCAGTAAAGGCTATTTCCGGCTTCCTCATCGACTGCTTGCAGAAACGCCCGCAGCAGAGCGATCCGCGGCTGGGCCATGCGCCGCGCGGTCGGAAGCCGAATTCTGCCCGGGAGATCCTCGACGCTGCGGCGAAGAGCTGCAACGGCTTCAGTGAATCGCGGGAAGCGCGTGTCCCGGCCAACTTTGCTGACCGTCCGCAGAATTCCCACCGCGCCGAGCTGCTCCAGAATGTCGGCATCGCGCACAATGGCAGCTTCGATCGTCCCTGGCTCATCCTTCGGCTGATGCTCGCGAATGACGGCCAACACGGCCGGGATCTTCTCTTCCGGGAACCCGGCTTCGCGCAAAATTTCCGGAGTCCGCGCGCAGGCGTAGGCAACATGGTCCCAGCGAGCCAGTTGTTCGGGGTCCTCGGGGCGATGGCCTGCGAAAACCCCGAGATCGTGCAGCCATACCGCGGCCACGACGACATCCCGGTCATAGGTGAATCCGGCGCCGACGGCCTCCGTCAGAGCGACGAGGCGGGGCTGGTGACCGAATTTCTCCAGCGGACGGGCCTCAGCGGCGACGCAATGAGCGATGCGCTGGATGTAATCAGTCTCCATGTGACCTTTGTAATGCAAACGTCACGCTTCATGAGCTATGTTGCCAATGTGGGAAGTCCATACCCGTTCGAGCCCGTACATTACCAAAAACCATTCGACACAGCAGTTGTGACGATTTTAGGATCGAGAGCCTGGGGGGAAGCACGAAAGTCAATATTGGACCCTATTTCGTAACCTGGAGCCAATTCCCTTACCGAGGTAATGCAAAGGAAAAGGATTTGATGTATGGTGCTTATATCAGGGAACGCCTTCACACTTGCGTCGGCATCGCCGACTGAGACAATGGGTTCCGCCGGACCCAGCGCACGTCCAGCTGAATCGTGGCATGGCTCGTGAAGGCAACACCAGACAACAAGAGAACAGAGCGTTCGAGCCCTCGTCGCGAGATCAGTGAACTTTCCCCAGTGTCCCTTAGGACACCTGTAATCGGAGTGAACTGCAACTGCCGGCAGTCCTCTCCAGGCCAGGATCGTTGAGGATATGGCTACATCGGAATACCTGCGAAACGGCAAGGCCCGCCCAGGATCGCAGGCCCCGGTTTTGCAGCTCCCCCCGGCCTCACGTCACGCCATCCTCGGATCGGCGACGGTTTCGTCTGCCGTGATGATGGCCAACGACCTGCTGATGATTCTGCTGGCGTTTGTCATTGCGCTGACGGGGCGCAGCCTGGTGTTTGCCCCATTCGTTCCCTCCATTGCTGCAGCACCGGGTTTTTGGCCGAGCCCGATCGATCTGGTGTCGCTGGCCTGGTTCGCGCTGGCTTATATTCTCGCCGCGCGGCGATACGGTCTCTACGGATCGGTCCCGGCTGCAGCGGCGGTCCACGAACTGCGGCTGGTGATTCAGGCCTGCCTCAATGCCGGCCTGCTGCTCTGCGGAGTGCTTTACATGTTCCACGCGGTCGGGATTTCCCGCATCCTGATCGCGCTGCTGGTCGGCGCCGCTACGGTCACTCTCTGCGTTCGCCGCACCCTCTGGCGTTATTCGCGGTACCGGCAATATGAGCAGGGCATCGAGCTGCGCAATGTCATGGTGCTGGGGACCAATCAGCTCGGCTTCGCTCTGAGCCGTCACATTCGCGACTACCGCCGCCTTGGCTACCGCTTCGTCGGTTTTGTGATTACGCCTGGCGCGCCAGTCAGCGCCGAGATCGAACCCGAGCAGATCCTCGGCGGTGTGGAAAAGCTGCGCCAGCTCGCCCGGCAGCATTTTGTCGACGAGTTGGTCATCGCCGAGTTCTATCCGACCGAGAGCGTCATCCGGCTGCTGCAGGACGCGCGCGAACTCGACATCGATGTGCGCGCCATCTCCGGATATTACGGTGAGCTGACCACGAATGCGCCCGTGGAGTATCTGGGAATCTTTCCTGTATCGAGCCTGCATCGCGGGCAGCCCCGCGTGATCGGCCTTTTCTGCAAGCGGGTAGTGGACACCATGCTCTCCCTGTTCGCGCTGCTGCTCACCGCGCCGCTGATGCTGGCCGTCGCTATCGCCATCAAACTGGAGAGCCCGGGGCCGGTTTTCTACATCTCCGACCGCATCGGCAAGCGGGGCCGGGTCTTTCCCTGCTTTAAGTTCCGTACCATGGTCGATCATGCCGAGCGGCTGAAGAAGGATCTGACCGCCCTCAATGAGCGCGATGGCGTTCTCTTTAAGGTCTCCAACGACCCCCGCATCACGCGCCTGGGCCGAATTCTTCGCAAGTATTCCCTGGACGAGCTGCCGCAGTTTCTCAACGTCCTCCGTGGTGAAATGAGCATCGTCGGCCCGCGTCCGCCGATCGCCTCCGAGGTTGAGAAATACGAGCTCGAACACTTCCGCCGCCTCGAAGTTCTCCCCGGCCTCACCGGCCTGTGGCAGATCCAGGCGCGTCACGATCCCTCCTTCGCGAAATACATCGCTCTGGATACCGCCTACGTCGAAAACTGGAGCTTCTGGCTCGACCTGCGCATTCTCATCCAGACCGCCAACGTGGTGGTCCGCGGCACGGGCACCTAGACGCCCAGCCCCGTTGTGTTCGTCCGGCAGGACCCCTGGGTCCCCTGGCACCGTGTTGCCATAAATTTCAAACTGCGTGAGACTGTTTCCGCGGTTCATTCGTCACTGCAAACACGGTTACCCCAGAACCGAAATCCCACATTCATCTGTTACGAATTCGGAGGTCGAGTTGACCCAGTTCCATCGCATCTCCTGCGCACTCGCGCTGGGCGCAGTGTCCCTTTTCTGTACAGCACAGACCCTCCGCGCTCAGGAGCAGCAGCGCCCGCAGCGTTCCGAAGAGTCCCACGGCGAAGCCAATAAGTCGGAAGCCACACCCGCCGTCCCGCCGGAAAAATCTTCTGTCACCCACCACGATCTCAACCTGGACGGTAAAACCCTCCACTACACGGCAACCGCTTCCACCCTGTTGATCCGCGATGGGGAGGACGATCACCCCTACGGCAGCATCTTCTCGGTGGCGTACACGCTCGATGGCGCCGACACCAACAGCCGTCCCGTCACTTTCTTCTATAACGGAGGACCCGGATCCGCCACGGTCTGGCTGCACATGGGCTCCTTCAGCCCGGTCCGCATCGAAACGGCCAGCCCCAACGCCACGGGTCCGGCGCCCTACCATCTCGTCCCCAACGAATACAGCCTTCTCGACAAGTCGGACCTCGTCTTCATCGATGCTCCGCTGACGGGCTTTTCGAAAGCCGTCGGCAAGGGGACCGATAAGGACTTTCGCGGCGTCGATCAGGACATCAAAGCCTTCGACAAGTTCGTGCTCCGCTGGCTGACGGTCAACCAGCGCTGGAACTCGCCCAAGTTCCTCTTTGGCGAATCCTACGGGACGCCGCGCTCCTGCGGTCTTGCGGATGCGCTGGAGGAAGACGGCGCCTCGCTCAATGGCGTCGTGCTCCTCTCCTCGATTCTCAACTACAACGTGATGGCGCCGGGCCTCGACGAGGACTTCATCGGTACGGTCCCCTCCTACGCGGCCATCGCCTGGTTTCACAACAAGCTGCAGAATAAGCCGCCTGACGTAAAGGCTTTCCTCCAGGAAGTCCGCACTTTTGCTCGCGGCGAGTACGCTGAAGCGCTGCGTGAAGGCGACCAGATCTCACCGGAGAAATACGACGCTGTCGCAGCAAAGTACGCCAGCTACACGGGCCTCAGCGTCCAGTACGTCAAGGAAGCCCACCTGCGCGTCAGCCCCACCCGCTTCCGCAAGGAGCTGATGCGCGATGAGGGCGATATTCTCGGCCGTTATGACGCCCGCTTTGAAGGCACCGATGTCGACAACGCAGGCGAGAATCCCGGCTACGATCCCTCCGACACCGGCATCACGGGCGCCTTCGTCTCGGCTTTTCACAACTACCTCACCACGGAACTGAAGTGGGAGACGACGGACACCTACAACGTTCACTCCGTTTCTGAGGTGCCGTGGGATATGCACCACGTGATGCCGGGACAGCGTGGCTTTGGTGGAGGGGGCGGCGGTCGCGCTTCCCTGCCCTACCTCGCCGGCGATCTGGGCGATGCCATGCGCAAGAACCCGAAGCTCAAGGTTCTCTCTGCCAACGGCTACTTCGACCTGGCGACGCCGTTTTTCATTACCGAGTACGACATCGCCCACATGATGCTAACGCCGGAGCTGGCGAAGAATGTCAGCTTCGTCTACTACCCCTCCGGCCACATGGTGTACCTCAATGTCGACGCGCTGAAGCAGTTCAAGCACGATCTGTCGGAGTGGTACGCCTCGACCGGCCACTGACCTGAGCACGAGCGGGCCCGGATCAATTCGAAACCGGGTCCGCCCGCTTTGCCTGGCGATTCGTTGACGGTGGGTGTTAGCGGAGCCAACGATCAGCATCGATCCCGCGCGTTCATTTCGCGGTGATCCTCTCGATCGAATTGTTGTCTACTGCTTCTTCAAGACCGCCGAGCTGTTTTCGTCTGTCGTGATGGCGGTTTCGAGCTTCTTCAGCTGGTCGTAATCAGTGGCGTCGAGCGAGATCTTGCGGAGAACGTATTCGCGTTGATAGTGGAGCGCGCCGGATTCGGCCTTGACTTCGCTGTGGTAAGTGGCAAAGCCCACATCGACATTGACTGGGTCGGGGACATCGTCGACAGAATAGCCGGGCGGAAGCTTGACATCGAAGTCGTCGCGCCAGGTGCCGACTCCTTCAAAACTGATCGGCACTTTACGCGGCTTTTCGTCGAGGTTATTGGCGTCAGTGCCGACGACCCGCGGGCGGATCAGCAGGAGGTTCCCGGCTTCTTTCGCGTAGAGCGGGGCCGTGACGGTGTAATCCATCTCGAGAGGCTGATCGAGGTCGTGGATGTGCGTGACCTTCTCGCTGCCGAGGGTGAAGGTGGAGAAATCGCGCTGGAGGATGCGCTCGACGCGCTCGCGCTGTTCCTTGTCGCTTTCCATGGCGAGGCGGTAGCGCATGGCCCAGGCAAGAGCGCCGGAGCGGGAGACGACAATGTCACCCTTGAGGGTGCCGTCCGCCGCGAGCTCGAAGCTGGCTTTGCGGCTGGTGGTGTCTGCGTCGGGGGCAAGGACCGGCAGCTGTACGATCTGACTGTCGGGACCATCCACCAGCAGGCCCCAGCTCCCCTGTTCATAGGAGGGAAGCTGGCCAACGGAAACATATTCATTGGTGGGATCGAAGATGAGGTAGCGGCGGCCTGACTTCGTGTGAATGACGGCGCGAAGGCGGGGGTTCTCGTAGCCCTTGGGAACCTCGATGGCAACGATCATATGATTGCCCGCCAGGGACGGCGCAGCGGGATCGACGACACCACGGCGGTCGTCGACAGGAACCCAGGTGGCGCGAATGCCCACGGCATCGAGCATCGTGATCATCAGTGTGGCTTTGTCTTTGCAGTCGCCATAGCGGCTGCGAAAGATGTCCTCGGCCGGATGAGGCTGGAGACCGCCGATGCCGATTTCGATGCCGACGTAGCGAATCTGCTGCTGCATGAAGTCGGCGATCTTCGTCAGGCGCGCCATGAAGTCGCCATCGCCGGCGACAGATTTGGCGGTGGAGGCAATGTCGGAGCCACCTTCGCTGCGCGGCGCAGCGAGGCCGGTATACCAGTTGCCGATGCGAGCCCAGAGAGCATCTCCCTGAGGAAGCGGATCCTGAGCAAAGTGCACGGTCATGCGCCCTGCAAGTGCGGCCCAGTCCGGATGGAGGGGAACATCTTCGAGGTCGATGCCGTCGATGTTCTTCTGCTCCCAGCGGAACTGATTGGGCGCGGGCTGGGTGGGTTCAAGGGCAGGATGGTGGGACCACACGGCCTCCTGATGCCAGCCGGAGGGGAGATCGATTTCGTAAATGGAGTGCAGGGTGGGAATGGAGTTCTGAAAGCTCCAGGTGTCTTCGCTGAGGTAGCTGGGAATCTGCTCGACGATTTCCCAGGCGACGACGCCTCCGGGGTCAGCCGCAGGCGGTGAGGCGAGCTTGCGGCGCAGATCGACATAGAGCATGCCGTAGGCGGGGTCGCCCTCTTCGACGTACTCGGAGTCCTTCATGGAGTAGTGGTGGCCGTCGGGGCCGATGCTCCAGACATGGAAGGACTCCAGTTTGGTGTCGCTGGAGTAGTAGGCGGCAGGTTTGGCGTAGTCCCGCCCCTGGGGCCGGAGGATTTTCACGACCGCGCGATAGCGCAGAGTCGCATGGCCGCCGGGATCGACAGAGAGGAGGCTGTCCTCGAGGAGGTAGACGGCTTTGGCGTCGCGCCAGTCTGCCCGGAGGGGTGCATCGGTGGCGGCCTGCGTGAGCCAGTCGGGAAACGGTATGTCTCTGGAGGCGTGGGCGGCTGTGCCCCAGCCGAGCAGGAACAGCGCAGCGGCGGCGAGGAAGGATGAGGTTTTCGCACTGCGGCGAGCGGCGTGGAGGGTCATTTCGGCATTCACTGCGCTGCGCCCGATGCGGCTTCGACGGGAGCACGCTTGAGGACGAGCTGTTGCTGGTCCTGAGCGCCAGCCTTCTGGAAGAAGTCGCGCAGCTCGGGATACTCCTCTTTCTTGTACAGCGTGTTGCCCATGGCCACGATGCGCTGCTCGTTGTAGGTGTCTCCCTGGCTGGTGTAGTTGGCCTTATAGACGGCCATCTTCTCGAGGGGGACCTGGACGGCGGTGGGAACGCTCTCGAGGGAAAGACCAGGAGCGAGTTTGAGCGCGACTTTGTCTTCGAAGACGTAGGGGTAGCGAAGGTCGATGGGATTCTCGCGTTTGGTTTCGGCAAAAATGGGCTTGACGCGGGATTCAAAGAAGGAACTGGGGAGGAGAACGCGTTTGCCGGCGGCGGTGCCCATGTTCCCGCTGACGTTCAGGACAGCCAGCAGGCCGGAGGCAGGATCGGTGAGGCCGACGAAGTGGTCCATTTTGACCACGACTCCGTCCGGCACGCGGTTCTGGATTGCCTTTTCGAAATCATTTTTGGCCTGCTGGTCGTCGGAGCTGAGGGCTTGCTGGCGCCAGCGCAGCGCCTCTTCACCGTTCATCGAGATGTGCACGACGCCTTTGACCGAGCCATCGGGTCCGATGCTCAGGTCAGCCGTGCGTACGGTTTCGTTGTCGGTGTAAGCGGCAGCGGGAGTTTGCGCGGGCGCGACGCCATTGTCGGTCTGGCGAATGCCGAGGACCTGGGTATGCATCCAGTGGAGCTTGCCGTATTCGCAATAGCGCTGACCCGGGTCGAAGAAGACCTCCTTACCGCCAATGTTGACAATGGCGATTTCATCCTCCAGCTGGCCCCAGCTGAGATAGCCGGTGTTGAGGATGGCTCTCTGGCGCTCGGTGACGTCCATCGCCCAGGCCTTGAAGCCGGCGGCGCGGGCCATGGAGATGAAGAGGCGGGTGATCTCGTCGTCGCTGCCGCGCTTCTGCGACCAGATGTCAGCGGCGGTCTTGATCCGCAGGCCCTGGGCCTTGTTCTCGGCCTCGGTGTGCTCGCGGGAGAAGCGGGTGTTGTCGACGGTCATGACGGCCGCATAGATTTTGTGGAGTTTCTGGTCGTCCGTGTCATTGGGCGCGACGATACCGGCGACGGCCTGACGGATGGCGTCCGTGGGGTTCGCAAATCGGTCTACATCCTTCGACCATTCCTTGCCGGTGCCCTTCCAGTAGTCGGCACCGGTTCCGGCAGAGGAGTAGTAGAAGATGAGGCGGTAAGAGAAGCTGTCGAGCGGGGGCGAATCTTCTTCGTCGGGAATCGGCGGGATGTTATCGACGACGAGGTCGTAGGTGCCGTCGATGGAAGGCTTGACGGCGGCGCCGGGCGGCAGCAAGGGGAAGTAGAGAAGACGGAAGGCGTTCTTCTCTTTGCCGAAGGCATCCTTGCTGGTGAGATACGCCAGGTCGTGGTCGGTGGGGACGAAGCGATAGTGGGCGTGGTGCACGAAGACGGGCTGCTGGAGGTCCCAGTCAGGTGCGATGACCGTGTTGTCGTCGTACTGAAGGTCGTACTGGTACTCGACGATGCTGCCGACGGTGACCTCAGGCATGCTGAAGACCTTGGCCATGATCTTCGTGTCGCCGGACTTCACGATTTCCTTGCTGTAGGGTTTGCCGGTAAAAGGGACGATGGTGCCGTCGGGATGGATGGTGCGGCCTTCGATGGCGCGAACATTGATGACGCCGGCCTCGTAGGGAATCTCGATGTCGCCGAATTCTTCCTTGCCCTTGTCGTTGAGGATCTTGATGCGGGCATAGAGGTGGTGGTAATGCAGCTTGTCGTCAACGACCTCTTCGCGCAGGAGATAGACGGCGGGGGCGTCCGGCGCGGCCGGATCCGCGGTCATCCTGAGTTCATCGGGTGTGGGCGGCCTGAAGCTTGTTGCCAGGGCCGGAACGGTGGAAAGCAAAAAGATCGATGCAGGCAGGAAGAGACGGCGGAACGAAGGAACCACGACAGAGCCTCACAAAAGCGAGCAGTAGGAGCGAACGCCAGAGACATTGCATGCCGGTTGCGCGGGGGACCGCAATGGCCTGTTCAGGGGAGACTAACCTTTTTGTAAGTCGTCCTGACGGGTTAATCAAGACAATTTTTAGTTATAGGGACACGCGCGGTCCCGGGCGCAGGCGAGAAGCGCGCCGAAGGCTACGAAGGTGTAGTTACTTTATGGGCAGGCATCCGCTATTCGGCGCGGAGGGCTTCGACTGGATTGACGGCAGCGGCGCGCCGGGCGGGAAGATAACTGGCCATCGTGGCCACCGCTCCGAGCAAGGCCATTACCGCTGCGTAGGTCAAAGGATCGACGGGGCTGACGCCGAAGAGCAGGGACTTCATGAGCTGCATGAGGCCGGCAGCCGCCAGCAGGCCGAGGGCGACGCCGATACCGGTGAGCACAAGCGCGGATCGGACGAACATCCAGCGCAGTTCGCGACGCTGCGCGCCGAGTGCAAGGCGGATGCCGATTTCGCGGCGCCGCTGCGCGACTGAATACGCGATCACGCCGTAGATACCCACGATGCCGAGCAGCAACGCCATCGCGCCGGCAATGGCCAGCATGACCAGGGTGAATGACGTGCGGGCCATGGAAGCATCGGCGATATCGGCCATGGTACGCGGCGAAGCGACGGGGAGATTCGCGTTCACCGACCACACGGCCTGCTGGACTTCGTTGAGGAAGCCCTGCGTGCCGGCGTCGTCGCTGTGGACAGCGAAGGTCACGGAGCGCGAGACATCGACGGTGCGGGTGGGCAAATATGGAACCAGGAGCATGGCGCCCCAGAAGACCATGGGGGGCGCCTTCTGATCCACGCCGTTCTGATGCACGTCCTGAACAACGCCAATGACTTCCTGCCAGGGCGCGCGGTCGATCTGGCTCATGCGTTTGCCAACGGCGGCAGTTGCGGAGCCCCACTCTTCGCGGGCGAAGGATTCGGAGACGATGGCAACCGGCCGGACCCCATACAGGTCTTCCCAGGTGAAATCGTGCCCGGCCACAAAGCGCGTGCCCATGGCATGGAAGTATCCGGGAGACACTCTGTCGAAGAGCCGCAGTGGAGCGAGGTAGTCCTTGTAGACCTTGCCTTCGATGAAAAGGTCATTCCAGTCGGGCTCGACTCCCTCCATCGGGGCGGAACCGGCAAAGCCGACGCCGCGGACGCCGGGCAGAGCGGCAAGTTTGTCGAGGATGGCGTTCTCGGTGCGCAGCACCGTCGTCGGATCCTGAATCAGCGAGCCGGGAATAGAAATGCGCAGCGTCTGCACGTGGGCGGCGTCGGCAAAGCCGGGATCGACGCGGCGCAGGTGGACGAAGGTACGGATCATGAGCGTGGCGCTCACCAGCAGCACCAGCGACATAGCAACCTGCGCGACCACCAGGATGTTGCGCGAGCGGTGGCGTTCGCGGCTGGCACTGGCGGTGCGGCCGCCGGTCCCGGCAAGTTGCTGACGACGCCACGCGTGCTTCACCGCGGGGATCATGCCGAGGACGAATCCGGAGAAGAGGGCGAGCACGAAGGTGAAGACGATGGAACGAGCGTCGAAAGAGATTTCAGCGAGGCGAGGAAGATTCGCGGGCCCCATCGCAACCAAAAAGCGCAGCCCGGCGTAGGCGACGGCGATGGCGAGCGCTCCCCCGGTAAGACCCAGGGTGACGCTCTCGAGGAGCAGTTCGCGAACGATGCGAAAGCGGCCCGCGCCGAGGGCAGAGCGAATGGACAGCTCCAGTTGGCGCGACTCCGCACGGACGAGCAGCAGATTCGCTAAATTGGTGCAGGCGATGAGCAGCACCAGGCCGATGGTCGCCATCACGACCCAGAGGACGCCCGCCACATTTCCAATCACCTGTTGCTTCAGCGGCTGCAGATTGGGCGTGATCTTCCAGTTCCTGTACCAGTGCGGATCGCTTCCCTTACCGTTCGACCAGGAATCCATCCAGACCTCGAGAAGGCGTCTGAAGTCGGCGTTGGCCATCGCAATCGACACGCCTGGCTTCAACCTGCCAATGCCCTCAAAGGCAAAGCCGGCGAGGCTTTCGTTGGTGCGATCGAAAGCGAGAGGGACGAGCAAATCGAAATCCCGATCGACGAGGCGGAAGCCGCGCGGCATAACGCCGACAATGGTGCGCAGCTGGGAATCGACGTCGATGGTGCGGCCGATGACGGTACGGTCGCCGCCGAAGCGGCGCTGCCAGTAGCCGTAGCTGAGCATGACCGACTTCGCGCCGCGCGGATCCTGGTCGGTGTCGTTGAACCAGCGGCCGGCGAGGGGTGGGACCTCCAGGGTCTCGAGCACGCCGCTGCTGATTCCCAGGGCGTGGACTTCCTCGGGAACGGCAATGCCGGTGATGTTGGCCGTCTCCGGAATCCACACGCCCATGGCGGTGAGAGTGCGGTTGTGTTGCGAGTACGTGAGATCCATCGAGGCAGAGAGCCGCAGTCCGCCGGTAAAGCTGGTGAGGCCCTGGGCGCCGGGAGCGTCCTGATGCAGAGCCACAAGCCGGTCGGCTTCCGGATACGGCAGCGGCCGCAGGACGACGCTGTTGATGACGCTGAAGACGGCGGCGTTGGCGCCGATGCCGATGGCCAGGGTGATAAGAACCGTCGTCGCGAAGCCAGGAGCTTTGGCAAGACGGCGCAAGGTTAGCTTCCAGTCGGCGAGCAGCTGCTCAAGACGGCGCCACTGCCAGGCTTCGCGGCTTTTTTCCCTGAGTTGGGTGACACTGCCGAATTCGCGCCTCGCGCGACGGGCGGCTTCTTCGCGAGGCAGGCCTTCTTCGACCAGCTCGTCGGTGCGCTCGTCAATATGCTCCTCGATGGAAACGGCGAGATCCTCATAGCGTTGACGGCGACGAAACCACTTGCGAAATGACGGCATCGCTGCCTCCCTATCCTTCGACCAGCGCGAGGACGCGCGTGATCCCGTTAAACATGGTGACGAAGCTGGCCTTCTCGTGTTCGAGGTGCTTCAGGCCGGCTTTGGTCACGCGATAGATACGCGTCGGTCGGCCCTTGGCGGAGATGCCGGCTTCGGCGTCGAGCCATCCTTCGCGGAGCATCCGTTGCAGCGCGGGATAGAGCGAGCCTTCCTCGATCTGGAGCAGCTGGTCGGACACCGCCTGGATGTGTCGCACCAGGGCATAGCCGTGCATGGGCTTGCGGCGGAGGGATTCGAGGATCATCAGCTCGAGAGCGCCAGGAAAGAGATCGCGCTTCTCCGGCTTTGGTGCGAAGGGTTTGGCCATGACTGGAGTCTAGAGGAGAAATACCTATTTAGGAAATAGTCTTGTGACGAATAGGCACACCGTCCTGGCATTCGTGGCCAGGTTTGAGACATCCGCAATTGTTCGAAGGGATCGGGGATGGATCAGGCGTTCGATCCGAAGGCGAGGAGACGGCCGTCGCAGTCCCTGACAACGAACTCGCGCGAGCCCCAGGGGGTGTCACCGAGCGGGCGGGTGAACTCGACGCCGTGGGCAGCATACTCGGCGTGGAGGGCGTCGGCGTCTTCGATCTGGAGGTAGGCGTCGAGTAGTTCGTCGTTGTATTTGTCGGGGTTGGGAGTGGGAGGCGGGGCGCAGCGGAAGTGAATAGCGTGGCCGTCGCGGGCAACGATGGCGTAATCGGGCGGGTCGGGATTTTCGGGCTGGGGATCGGGCCAGACTCCGCGGGTCGCGAAACCGAGCTTGTCGTTGTACCAGGCAAGGGTGCGGAGGATGTCGGTGGAGAAGAACTGGGGTGCGATCTGGCGGATCATGGGGAGAAGTGTACGCGGGTGCGGACCGTGCGGTTACTGACACTGCGGAAATGAACTTTGAGGGACGAACAGCGACTTTCCGTCCGGACGAAGGTGCACTGGCTCCAGCGGTTTCATCCTGCTCCCCACGGTTTGGGCGACGCTGCAGTCCACCTCTCTTATGACGAAGACCGGACCAAAGGTTGTGACACCGCACTCAACGAAGTATCGATGACCAGATTGAGTGTCGATGGTGAGATGTGCGCCTGGAGAGCTGTGCTTGCTGAACCATGCGGCGGCGGAAAACTCATGGGGCCCGCTCGGAACGGCGAAAGTCACGAAATGCCCGGGCTCCAGGAACGTGAGTTGACGGTCGCCCTCGAAGATGCGTCCTTTGAACGCCGCCAATTTGCTGCCTGGCATGCCTCCAAATAACGACACTGAATTTGAGTAGAACGTCACTTGTGCGTTCGCGGCCACAGGTGAACTCGATTGGGCATGAGCTGATACTTCCCAAGACAGTGCACTTAGGATGGAAATTGACATAACCGCAGCAAGAAGCAGCCGGAACGAACTAGCCATCATCAACGAATTTTCGCGCTCGACATGAGAAATGGCAACAACCCGTCTCACCCACCACTTTTTTCTGTCAACTCGACCCAGCGTTCGTAGATGGTGTGATGGTCGGCGCGGGCCAGTTCCAATTCGGCGAGGGCAGCGGTCAGCGCGGCGGAGTCCGTCACGACTTGGGGAGCTTCGACACGCTGCTCGGCAGCGCGCAGGCGGGCGTCGGCTTCTTCGATGCGGGCTTCGATGGTCGAGTACTCACGCTGCTCGAGGTAAGAGAGCTTTTTTCGTGGAGGCTGGGCGGCGACGGGGGATGCCGGACCAGCGCTTGCCTCTGCGGCTGCCGGCGTAGACGCAATGCGCGGCCGAGGTCCCTGGGTCGCGGTTTCCGATACGGCGCGGGTTTGCTCGTCGCGCCAGGTTTCCCACTGACGGTAGTCCGCGAAGAGCGCCGCGTTGCCGAGTCCGTCGAGGCCGAGCACGGCATTCGTCACGCGATCGAGCAAATAGCGATCGTGCGTGACGAGGACGAGCGCGCCGGGAAATTCGAGAAGCGATTCCTCCAGAATTTCCAAAGTTGGAATGTCGAGGTCGTTGGTCGGCTCGTCGAGGATGAGGACGTCGGCGGGCTGCAGCATGAGGCGGGCGATGAGGACGCGGGCGCGCTCGCCGCCACTGAGGCGCTCGACAGGCTGGTTGAGCTGCTCACTGGTGAAAAGGAAGCGTGAGGCGTAGCCGGCGACGTGGACGACGCGATCCTGATAGATGACAGAATCGGAGTCGGGCGCGAGGGCGCGACGCAGAGTGAGCGAGGTGTCGAGCTCGCGCATCTGCGAGAAGTACACGATACGGAGCCCGGGGGCGCGGCGGATTTCTCCGGCGCTGAGCGGGAGTTCGCCGGTGATGGCGCGCAGCAGGGTCGTTTTGCCGGAGCCGTTGGCGCCGGCGAGTCCGAGGCGAAGGCCGTTCATCAGCGTAACGTTGACGCCGCGGAGAATTTCGCGTTCCCCCAAAGTCACAGCGGCGTTTTCGACCTCAATGAGGCGTTTGGTCTGGCGGCCGGTGGCGCCGAAGGCGATGCCCGCGGTGGTCGTGCGCGAGCGGGATTCGGAATCCTGCAGCTCGGCGATCAGGGCGTTGGCGTTGTCGATGCGCGCCCTGGCTTTGGTGGTGCGGGCTTTGGGGCCACGGCGGAGCCACTCCATCTCGGCACGGACGCGGTTGCGGAGGCTCTCCTGAGCGCGCTGCTGCCACTCGACATACGCCTCGCGGTCTTCGAGGAATCTGGAGTAGCTGCCGGCGGTACGGAAGAGGCCATCGGAGTAGATGCGGTTGAGTTCGACGATGGCGGTGGCGGTGTTCTCGAGGAAGTAGCGGTCGTGGGTGACGGTGACCCAGGCGAAGGCGGCATCGCGCAGCAGATCCTCGAGCCATTCCATGCCTTCGAGGTCGAGATGGTTGGTGGGCTCATCGAGAAGGAGAACTTCGGGATCAGTGACGAGGGCTTCGGCAATGGCAAGACGCTTGCGCCAGCCGCCACTAAGGCTGGCCGCTTCGCGACTCATGCCGGGACTGTCAGGGATGTCCCTATCCGCGAAACCGGCGCGGCCCAGGGTTTCGCGGAGACGCTGCTCGCGGTCGGCAGCGGGAACGGCGGCACGGTCGAGGGCGGCTTCGGCGATCTGGCGCACGGTGAGGCCAGGAGCGAAATCGGAGATCTGATGGACGTAGCCGATGCGGGCACGCTTGCGGAAGGAGACTTCGCCGGAATCGGGCTCCTGCTCGCCGCCGAGGATGGCGAGGAGGGTGGACTTCCCTGCTCCGTTGGGACCAATGAGGCCGATGCGATCACCGTCGTGCACGGCGAAGAAGAGGTTTTCGAAGAGGGGCGTGGCGCCGAAGCGTTTGGAGATGTTCTGCGCAATGAGGATCGGCGGCATAGCTTCAGTCTACGGAGGGGAACGGCTGCTGGCGCGCTGAGGTCAGCCAGAATCCAGAGGGAGCGGTGACATCGCGGTTCAATCGAGCGAACGCTGCTCGAGAGTGCGCGGCTGCCAACGATAGGCCGCCACGGAGTTCCGATGGAAGAATTTCTCCGTCGCGCTTGGGCCCTTCTCCGCGACATAGCGCCGCACGATGCCAAAGGTCTCGGCGAAGGTGGCGACGTGGTCGCTGTTCGGCCAGTCGCTTCCGAACAGGACGCGGTCTTCGCCGAAGAGATCCCAGAGGGCATCGAGGTGAGGGCGGTAAGGCGCGAGATCGGTGACGAGACGGTCCTGTTCGCGCACCGGAATCTCAGAAAGCTTGACGAAGACACGGGGATTGGCGCCCAGGGTCTTCAGGTTGGCCCAATAGCGGTCGAGCGCCGCGGGCTGGGCGGGCAGCACCGCATGGGGCAGATGGTCGATGACGATGCGCAGATCGGGAACCTGCTGCGCGATGCGGAGGATGGCTTCGACCAGGTTGGCGTCAGGGTTGGCGCTGTCCATCGCGAGGCCGGCGGCAGCGAGGCGGCGCAGATCGGCGATGCAGGCCGGATTGGCCGCATCGGCCAGGAGGTCGCGATTCCACAGATTGCCGCAGCGAATGCCGAGGAAGAGAGGATTCGCGTGCAGGCGGTCGAGATCGGCGGCAAAGCCGGAAGTGCCAGGAGCCAGATCGCCGACGAAGCCGACCATGATTGGCTGGTTGGCGATCAGGTTGAGTACCCAATCGTTGTCCGCTGCGAGTGGCGAGGCTTCTACCGCAATGGCGCCGACGATGCCGAAGGGCTTCGCGAGGCCGGCATAGCGCTCCGGCAACGCTGGATGGAAGATCGGGTCGGATTTTTCGGGCCAGGGAATGCCGCCAGGGCGGCGCGGGTCGAACAGGTGAATGTGAGTGTCGATGACGCGCAAGGTTGCGGAAGAGGAGGCGCTGGTGGCCATGCCTGCCGCGGCTCCCACGCCGAGTTTCAGAAAGCGCCTTCTTTCCATGATTCTCTGCAGAATAATCTCTTCCAGCGCAGCGACTGCTGGGTTCGGAATCCATCGCCATTCAGAGCGCGTGATCGAGCCACCCTATACTGTCGGAGCGCAGGAGGTTTCGTGGAATTCCTCAGTCGAATCAGCGCCGTCGATCTGCATGCCTGCGGCGAGCCGGGCCGCGTGATCACCGCCGGAGTCCCCGACGTACCGGGCAAGACGATGTTCGAGAAGCGGCTCTACCTCGAAGCGCACATGGACGACCTCCGCCTGCGCATGCTGCGCGAGCCGCGCGGCTACCCTGCCTCCAACTGCAATCTGCTGCTGCCTCCCACGATCCCCGGAGCCGACGCCGGATTCGTCATCATGGAGCAGGTGGAGTATCCGCCGATGTCCGGCAGCAACACCATCTGCGTCGTCACCGCGCTGATTGAAACCGGCATCGTACCTGCTGCGGACGGGCTGCGCCTCCTCAAGCTTGACACGCCCGCAGGTCTGGTGGAGGTCGTCGCGGAAGTCCGCGGCGGCAAAGTGCTCAGCGTGACCTTCACCAACGTCCCCTGTTTCGCGGTATATCTCGATCGGCCGATTGACGTGCCTGGACTGGGCAAGGTCACGGTCGATGTTGCGTGGGGAGGTATGTTCTATGTGATCGCGGATGCTGCTCCGCTGGGATTGGAGATCGTGCCCGGACAGGCGCGCGACCTGGTCCGCGTGGGCGAGATGATCAAAGCAGCGGCACGCGAACAGCTGCCCGTGGTTCATCCCGAGAACCCGCAGGTTTCCGGCATCACGATCGCGCAGCTTTCAGGACCCTCCACCGAAGCCGGCGTCAGCCGCCGCAATGCTGTGGTGGTTTCGACCGGAGAACTCGACTGGGATCGTCCTGCGAGCTGGACCGGGGCGCTCGACCGCTCGCCATGCGGAACGGGAACCTGCGCCAAAATGGCCTGCCTCTACGCGAAGGGCGAGCTGGCTCTGGGTCAGGACTTCGTCCACCAGGGGATTCTGGGCACCACCTTTACAGGACGGCTGATCGCGGAGACCACGGTAGGGGAACATCGCGCCGCGGTGCCGACCATCCGTGGCAGAGCCTGGATCACCGGCTTCGCCGACTACGTGCTCGACCCCAGCGATCCTTTTCCGCAGGGATTCACGGTTCAGGATCTCTGGGGGAATGCGGGGTGATTGAGGCGGGCCAGTCCCGGCCCCACCCGCCAGGCAAATTCACGACACGGTCAGGAGATTTCGCGTATCGGGCAATGATGGTACCTGAGCCCGGGCTCCCGCCGCTGGCGTGAGCCACTAACTCCAGGCTGCCCAGGCGGTACCCCTGGAGTTGGACGTATTTGCTCCGAAGCTGATCTTTAATGAGAATGCAAAATCATGGGCCGCAATCAAGAGACAGGAGTGCATCTGGGTCGTCATAGGGTGCAACCCTGATCTCCATGTCCAGCGCACTCCCTGGATTCGGTGTGTTTGGCCTCAGCATCCACAAACCTGTCGGCCCGAGCGAGACAATTCGGTTCGCGATCTCTTCAGTCGAAGCGGACTTCATCGCTCCGAAGTCGAATCGCTGAGCATTTGGGGCGTGATGCGTCGACGCTGCATAACCTGGCGCATGGCCTACCTCCATCTTCATCCAGCCATCGAGTCGCGTCCCCAGGCTTGTTATCGTCAGACCGGTTAAAGCGGGAAAATTGTACTGATGCTCTAAGATGGCTGTCAGCCACTGAGGGCTCGTATTTGGCTCAACCACTAATACGCGTTGCTTCATTGCTACCGAATATTTCAAAGGCTTAACCATACGAGCCACCGCGTCAAGAGGGCTCTCGTCTTCAATATCCAATCTCTGTTGCGGTGTGCAAAATGTCGTGGCGTTCGTAGCCAGCACGATCCCAATAGGCTGATGCGATTCCTTTCCGATATCGATGATGGCAGCCAGCGCGGAGGGTTGCGACAGATGAAGCGTGATGCGGCTCGAAGAGCTCGTGTTATCCGCCGCAGTTTGTGCTTGTATTCCTCCGACGTATCCGGTGCCCACCACAAGTACAATCCAGAACCGAGATCTCATGCCCGCTAGTTTCCATTATGCGCAATTGAGCTGCATCCATAAACGATGGTATTTAACCAGTGATACGGCGTCCCATTATAAGTGTCGGTCACTGCCTGCGTTGCAGTTGTTGTTGCTGTTCCGGGGCAATATGTGCTGCAGAACCACCATTCATCGGGATAGAGGCCTGCCGCATTGGTCGTCGATTGGCCGGTCACGATAGAAAGCAAATGAAGACCATTGTTAACGATTGTGTACTGTTCGTTCATCTGCTGGCCGGCCTTAATGATAGGTTGAGGTGGCACGTTCTGGTCCTGCACAATCAAATCAGCATCCCGATCCCAGCCCGCATATCCCGGAAGTCGCGATGGTCCAGTGCCGGACGCGGAGGGCGTTGCAGATTAGTGAAGAGTCATGAGCGATTCCAGCTTCCGGTCGGTCGATGTGGCTGAGAGGATTAGTTCGGAATCCTCGGTAAGCCCGTTGGCAGTGTCGGTGTAACGAGCGTTGGAGAAAAGCCAGTTTCCTTCCAGCAAAGCCGTCCGAGGAGTAGCCGCGGGCAACGCGACTGTTCCCCGGTAGGTGATCCACTCTCCGGGTTTGAGAACAACCACTGTCGCGGCGACGTGATCGCACCCATAGTAGTCCTGCCATTGGCCTGGCGTAGTGGTCGGGGGTGTCTCTTTCACGCCCACACCTAATGCGGTTTCGATGAGAGGCGAAGTCCCGCAGAGGGCGATCACGCGGTCGCGGTCAGGATTCACGGGGAGGCTGATAGGCTTCGGGCTGGTGTTTGTGAGTCGCAGCTCGTAGCGAATGGCGATCTTCTTGTCGGACGTGGAAGCGGTCGGGGTCAGTTGTTGAAGAGTGAGCACGACCCGAGGAGGGGGCTGAGGACCATCGATGACGCCACCTGCGAAGCCTGCACTGGCATGTCCGCTGACGATGGGTCTGGATGAGACGGGAGGATTCGTGGCCGCGTCCAGGACGAGCTTCTCCTGGCAGACGCCGGGGAGGAAGGCAGAGAGGCCAACAAACGCCAGAAGAAGGCAACGCAATTTGTTTCAGTCTTTCGCAGGTGGCTCAAGATATGGCCTGGAGACAGACGCGACGATATCAGTAGGCGAGCCAGCGACAAAATCGTTGCTGTTCTTGTCGGCAGCAAATGAGACATCTACCTTGATTGAAGCGAAAACACGCCTCCATCTCTTACGAAGTCATGCTCCACCTCGGCCCGCGTGGTGCCGTTGTGGATGCGTCCTACCGACGCTAAGGCTTGGCTTACGACCGAGCAACACTGCGCTCCAGTTCGTCCGGGCGTCTGGCTTTGGAGGGGGAAAATAGATATGGAAATCAGGGCAAACGCCGTCTTTTGCAAAAACCCTGTTTGTCTCATTCAACATCTCCTGAGTCTGATCGGATGCGCTATCCGGGTCCGTGTTTCTCGTCGCTATTGATTCGGAAGTACGACAGTGTTCGTGTATCCAGACCCTTCAGCCTTCTGGATTTGATATTTCCAATGAGCGTCCGTATCCTGGAATATCCTTCGCGAGATCGAAATATCGGGCACAAATCGGGTGAAGCCTCCGCCATTCAGGTTTGAGCATTCCCATTGGAACGTTTGCGTAGCTGTGAATGAGTTCGCGAAGTATGGAGTGCTACAGGAATCGGGAGGTTTGTTGTAATCTCCTGGTCCGCCGCTTCCTGGAGGCCCGGCTTGCGTCGCCGCCACAATAGCGACGTCGGGTTCTGAGTCGAGGCGACCATAGGCGCCGGCCAAGTGTAGGGAGATGACATCCCGGGGTAACTGACAAGTTCACTGACCTTACATTGCGAGAGATCCTGAATTTGCCCGGAGCGCGAATCCCAAGCGTAGCCAAACTGCAGCGTCCCATCGGATCAGGGATACACGGCTCAGGATCTCTGGGGGAATGCACGCTGAGGACTCTCTTTCAGGCTGCTGGCGCCTTGAGCCGTTGTCCGCGCTTCAGGCAACGGTAGTGATCGCGGCTCGCTGCAGTTCGTGGAGCTGGCGAATGCCGGCTTCGGCGTAATCCATCATTTCGAGCAGCCGGGGGCGCGGGAAGGCGTGGCGCTCGGCGGTGGCCTGAACTTCGACGAAGTTGCCGTCCTCGGTCATCACCAGGTTCATGTCGACTTCGGCCTGGGAGTCTTCTTCGTAAGCGAGGTCGAGCAACACGGTGTTCTCGACGATGCCGACGCTGGTGGCGGCGACCAGCTGGCGCAGCGGCGAGGCCTTGAGAGCTTCGGTCTTCACCATGCGGTTGAAGGCGATGGCGAGAGCGGCGCAGGCTCCGGTGATGGCGGCGGTGCGCGTGCCTCCGTCGGCCTGCAGGACATCACAGTCGAGGATGACGGTGCGCTCACCCAGAGCCTTCATGTCGACGACGGCGCGCAGCGAGCGGCCGATCAGCCGCTGGATCTCGTGGGTGCGGCCGCCGACCTTGCCGCGCTCGGATTCGCGGGGCGTGCGCGTGAGCGTGGCGCGGGGCAGCATGCCGTATTCGGCGGTGACCCAGCCGCGTCCGCTGTTGCGAAGCCAGGTGGGGACGCCCTGCTCGACGGTGGCGTTGCAAAGGACGCGAGTGTGGCCGCATTCGATGAGGATGGAGCCTTCGGCGACCTGGGTGTAGCCGGGGGTGAGGCGGACGGAGCGCATTTGAGCCGGTGCACGGTTCTCCGCGCGGAAAAAAGAGCTGGTGGGCATCGGCTCATTGTACGGTTTCGAAGCGGGAAACCGTTCTGCAATGGGAACGAGACCGGCAAGTCATAGTGAGGGTGGAAGTTGGATGGCCTGGAGAGCGGGGTCGAGTTCCGATTTGGAACGCCGGTGGCGCGATGTTTCGATTGGGAGCTGAGTTGCGATGGCAAGGAAGTCTTTGATGCTCAGAGAGTTCGCTGTGCAGCGCGGTTTGGCATGCGACGTGTTCTTTAGTGAGGCAGTCGTGAAGGGATGGAAGAGGCCGAGGTGATCCAGAGCGCTGCGGCCTCGCCATCCGGGAAAGAGGGTCCCATGCAAGACGCCGTGCCGACAAAGGCCACGAAGACCGTAACGGAGATTGTGTCGCCCGTGACGCGGGCAACTCTGCTGCCACGCCTGGGAAGTGCGCCCAGCTTGCGGGAAGAGGGGGGCGAAGCGCTGGCCCTGGCCGGCATTGCGCACGATGCGCGCAATCTGGTGACGGCGCTGGGATTGTGCGCCGAACTGATCAATGCGCCGGGGGTGCTCGCCCCGAAACACGGCCATTTTGGAGCGGAGATCCGGTCGATTGCCGAATCGTCGGCACAGTTAGTGCGCCGGCTCACGGAGGCGACGCGAAAGAGGGCGCAAAGCCAGGCGCAATCGGTCCCGGAGACGGAAGTTCTGGACCTGTCGGAATCGGTGCAGAAGATGCACAGCCTGCTGACCGCGATCGCCGGTCCGGTGACGGAAGTGCAGTTCGCGTTTCTGCCCTGCGGGGGACATCTGCGGCTCAGCGAGGAGAGCCTTTCGAGGATTCTGGTGAATCTGGTGCGCAATGCTGCCGATGCAATGCCGACGGGAGGACGCATCCGCATCACGACGCAGCGAGGTGGGGGCGCGAGCTTTTTGTGGACGCTTGATGGCGAAGCCAACGATGGACAGGCGACCGACTATTTGTGGGACGATCTCCCGCACGGGCCGGGAAGTAATGGCGGGACAGTAATCCTGACGATCGAAGATAACGGGCCGGGAATCCCCACGGAATTTCTGGAACGGGTGTTCGATGCGGGATTTACCACGCACGCGACGGGGCGATCCTGGCCAGAGTCGCAGCACCGCGGGCTGGGACTGAGCATTGTGCGCGAACTCGTTGAGAAGGCCGGAGGTACGGTACGCGCGCTAACTTCCCCGCTGCATGGAGCACGGTTCGAGATAGAGTTGCCACTTACAAACGTAACGCCGACCTTACCTTCGGTACCGCACCAAAATGGCACGAACGATGCGCAATGATGCGACGATGGAACCCTGGAATATCGCATCACCTGGAACTCTGATGATCGCTCCGACTCCTCCTGGAATTGCGCCTCTTCACGTATTGATCGCCGATGACGACGCGGCGATCCGCCGGGCGTGCTGCGAGATTGCTGCTGGCGCCGGCATGGTGCCGCACGAGACGCAGTTATCACCGCGCAGCTGCGATCTGCTGTTGTCGAATGGCATCGATATCTTTCTGGTGGACGAAACGGTGGCCGGCGGTGCCGGCAGCGAGCTTCTGGACAAGGTTCGCCAGATGCGCCCCGAGGT
>Ga0335072_10001889_pt1 | contig 33284 bp, 34 predicted proteins | sample Lox_Sample_21_FD_206725 | JGI IMG/M metagenome (GOLD analysis project Ga0335072, IMG submission 206725) | Soil microbial communities from Loxahatchee National Wildlife Refuge, Florida, United States - Lox_Sample_2.1 | ecosystem: Environmental > Terrestrial > Soil > Wetlands | place: USA... | reverse complement strand
CAGGCCGGCGCAGACCCCGAGCAGGGCGAGGAGGAGATAGGCGGCGTCGTGCGGGGGCACCAGATCGTGGGGAACGGCGGAGAAGAACGGGGCCGAGCCGAAGAAGGCCCGGCTGAGGACGTCGGCGCTGACCGCCGCCAGGATCGTCGCGAAGAGGGCGTCCAGGGAGAACTCGCGCAGCACGATCTCGAAGCCGAAGAACATCCCCGTGATCGGCGCGTTGAACGTCGCCGCGATCCCCCCGGCGGCGCCGCAGGCGACGATGATCCGCAGCCGGGCCTCGGACATCCGGACGGCCTGCCCCAGGGTCGAGGCCAGCGCCGACCCGACCTGCACGATCGGCCCCTCCCGCCCCACCGAGCCGCCGGCGCCGATGCAGATGGCCGAGGCCAGGGCCTTGACGATCGTCACCGGCGGGCGGATCCGCCCGCCGTTCTCGGCGACCGCCACCATCACCTCCGGCACCCCGTGGCCGCGAGCCTCGCGGGCGAAGCGCTGGATCAGGGGGCCGTAGAGGAGGCCCCCGAGGACGGGGATCACGAGCAGGAACCAGAACCCCAGCCAGGGGAGGTGGGTGCTGCCGACCCGGCCCTGCTGCCCGAACTGGTCGTGGCCGGTGGCCAGCCACGTGAAGCTGTAGATCAGCCAGCGGAAGCCCACCGCGCCGAGCCCGGCGAGGAGGCCGACGACGAGCGCCATCGCGACCAGCCCCAGGCGCGACCCGGCAAACCAGGCCGAGACCGAGCGCGGCAGCCGCCCCGAGCCGGCCGCGGGCTGGGCGGTCACGAACCCAGGTCCCAACCCATCGCCCAGTCCTGCGCCGGCACCTCGCCGGCGGCGTCGGCGAACGCCCGCAGCGCCGCCAGCGCCTGCACCCGCCCCTCCCGCGGCATCCGTCGCACGATCTTCGCCAGCTCCGCCCGGCGCCGGCGGGTGACCTCCGCCACCAGCTCGCTGCCGGCCGGCGTCAGGGTGAGGCTGACCGCCCGGCGGTCGGTGCTCTCCGGGCGACGGTCGACGAGCTCCTTGCGCACCAGCCGCTCGCACATCCGGGTCGCCGTCGAGCGGTCCACCGACAGCGCCTGCGCGAGATCCGCCGCCCGCAGGGGGCCGCGCTGGGCGAGCTCGACCAGCGCCCGGTACTGGGGCAGGGTGACGTCCTCGGCGAGGTCCGCCAGCGAGCGCGCCGCGACCGCCACCAGCGCCCGGCTGGCCGCCAGCAGGGCGTCGACCAGCTCCTCGCGGCCGGCGCCGGGCGTGGACCGGCGCCGGTGGGGATGGGTCTCTGAAGCGGCCTGGCGCGGCCGGGCAGTCGATGGCATATAGCCATTATTGCACTAGGCAACAAATCCTAAACCGCGTCCCGCGCCCGGCCAACCGCTCGTCGGCCGACACCAGGCTTCGCCCACGGCGGCGCGGACGTCGCCGCGTGCGCCGTCCTCAGTCGATCTCGACGGTGAAGTCCCAGCCGACCAGCGCCCGCCCGCCGTCCGGCGCCCACTCCAGGGCGCCGTCGCCGGTGGGCAGGACGTCGAAGAGCTTCAGCGACACCGTCCGGCCGGCCGGCACCGTGCCCGGAACGGGCCCGCCGTGCAGGGCCGTCACCCGCGGGATCGGAACACGGCGGGATGCGGCTATACGGCTGCTGCGCTACGAGTCTTTCCCGCGCCGGCCACCGCCGACGTGTCCAGGTCGTGACCTGGCGGTGAATATGTCGAGAAGGACCGGCGACCCGTTTCGCCGAGGTCCCACTCGACATCGTCGGCCTGTTGGGCTCAACCGAGAACGATGGAGGCTGCGAGCAGCTCTACCGCGAACGGGCGCCGCGCGGATCTGCCCGCGGCATCGCCCCGCCGGTAGCGCCAGTGCCTTGACAGGCGGCGTGTCCAGCGGGAACCGGACGCCGCCGGCGAGCGACTAAGGGTGCGTACCGAGCGACGGAGCCATCCGCTCGAACGGCGGCGCGACCGGCGCCGCCCTGACGACAGGAGCCGACGAGATGAAACCCGCCAGCGAATCGAGGCAGGCACGATGAGCGCCCATGTCGCGCCCACGATCGGCGCACCTGCATATGCGACGTCCAGCACAAGCTTGCCGGCGGCCGCCGGCGGCCGCCGCCGCGCCGCCGCCGCGAGCCCGCTGACGCGCGCCCGCGACTACTTCGCCTCCGACGCCACCCGCGCCCTGCAGACGGTCCTCGGCCTGATCTGGCTGCTCGACGGCGGCCTGCAGTTCCAGTCCTTCATGTACTCCCACGGCTTCGTCGAAATGCTGACCGGCATGACCTCGGGCCAGCCCGGCTGGGTGGCGAGCAGCGTGAACTGGGCCGCCCACACCGCCGGCGGCAACCTGACCCTCTACAACACCCTCTTCGCCCTGATCCAGTGCGGCATAGGCATGGGCATCCTCTGCCGGCGCACCACCAGGCCGGCGCTGGCCGTCTCGTTCGTCTGGGCCCTCGTCGTGTGGTGGTTCGGGGAGGCCTTCGGGATGCTGTTCATGACGATGGCCGCCCCCCTCACCGGGGCGCCCGGCGCCGTGCTGCTCTATGCGCTGATCGGCCTCATCGTGTGGCCCAACGGGCGGCCCGGCGGGCTGCTCGGGGTGCGCGGCGCCCGCACCGCCTGGGCGGCGCTGTGGCTCGTCATGGCCTGGCTCTGGCTGGAGGCCCCGAGCAGCAGCGCCAACACGATCTCCGGCGCGATCAAGGCCGCCCCCTCTGGCATGAGCTGGCTCAGCACCCTGCAGGAATGGGCGACGGAAGGGGCGCGGGGCAACGGACTCGTCATCGCGCTCGTCCTCGCCGCCGCCTCCGCCGCGATCGCGATCGCCGTCGCCGCCAACTGGCGCGCCAAGCCGTTCCTCATACTGGCGATCGTGCTCAACCTCCTCTACTGGATGCTGGGACAGGGATTCGGCGGGATCTTCGAAGGCGGCGCCACCGATCCCAACGCCGGCCTGTTGTTCGTCGTCCTCGCTTTGGCGCTGTGGTCGCTGGTGACGGTCGAGCCCGGCCGCGAGGCGCGGGTGACGGCTGAGTCAGGCCGCGAGGGGCCGGTGCCGGCCGAGTCCGGCCGCCAGGCCCCGGCGGCGGGCGGAGCGGCGGTCGCGACATGAGTGCCCCGGGCGGCACGGTCGGCCGCATCGCGCCACTGCTCGCCGCCGGTGTGCTGCTGGCGGGCTGCGCGAAGGCCGACAAGAAGGAAGAAGCCCCCGCGGCCGCTTCGACGTCGTCGTCGACGACCGCCGCCGCCTCGTCGATGTCCGCCTCGATGCACATGTCCGGCGGCTCCCCGGCGGGCTCCGCCGGCGGCTCCGGCACGGGCGGCTCCGCGGGCGGTTCCGGCATGGCAGGCACCGGCGGCGCGGGGGCCACCTCCAGCGACGCCAAGAACATGTCCGTGATGGGCATGGAAGGCGGCTCCAAGGAAGCCGGGATGTCGGTGGACGGCATCAAACCCGTCCCCATGCAGACGCTCGGCAGCGCGGACTGGGAAGGCATGAAGATCACCGCCCAGGCGATGACGGCGGTGCCGTTCGTCGTCTACGACGGCACCCACGAGCGCCTCGTCAAGCCGGGCGACGCCAGCTTTCACCTGATGGTGTTCCTCAGCGACGCCCACACCGGCGTCGTCATCCCCTACGCCGGCGTCTGGGCGACGATCCGCAAGCAGGGCAAGCTGGTGTTCGACGCCCGCCAGTGGCCGATGCTCTCCCGCTACATGGGCCCCCACTACGGCAACGACGTCACCGTCCCCGGGGCGGGGACCTATGAGCTAAGCCTGCTCATCAGCCCGCCGGTGTCGGCGAGGCACGTCGAATACCGCGACGTCTGGCTCAAGCCCCACCGGGTCTCCTTCACCTTCCACTGGAAACCCGTCTGAGGCTCTCCCGCCGACAGCTCCTGCTCGGCGGCGCCGCCCTCGCCGCCGGCGGCACCGCCCTGGGCGCCGCCCTCGACCGCGGCGGCGGCGGCGCGCGGTCGATCCCCGAGGTCGCCCTCGGCGCCCAGCCCGCGGATCTGCCCGAGCGCCAGCACGCCTGGACGGCGACGCTGGCCCGCGACGAATACGGCAACCCCCTCCCCCCGCGCTTCGACCGGCTGCTCTTCTTCGACGTCCGCCGCCGGCCGACGCCGGCGGCGGCGCGGCTGCTGGAGGCGGCGCTGCGGACGCTCGAGCGCCGCTACCCCTGGGGCCCGTCGGGCCTGCTCCTCACCGCTGGCTGGGGCGAGCCGTATTTCAGGCGCGCCCTCAGCGTCGCCTCCCCGATCCCGCCGGGGCGGGCGCTGTCGGACTTCGAGGCCCCCACGATCGACGACTACGACCTCTGCCTGCACCTCGCCTGCGACGACCAGCGGCGGCTCGCCGCCGTCGTCGCCGCCCTGCGCGGCCAGGCAGCGCTGCCCGGGGCCGACGGCCCTCTCGACCTTACAAGCGCCCTGCGCTGGCGCGAGACCCGCACCGGCTTCGTCGGCGCCGGCCTCCCCGCCGCCAACCAGGACGTCGGCGGCATCCCCTCCGGCCGGCCCGTGTCGACCCGGACGCCGCTGTTCATGGGCTTCAAGTCCGGGCTCCGCGGCAACCAGGCCAGCGAGGACGACGTCACCATCGCCACCGGGCCCTTCGCCCAGGGGACGACGATGCAGGCCAGCTACATGCGGCTGCGCCTGGAAAGCTGGTACGGGGAGCTCGACGAAGACGAACGGGTGGCCCGGATGTACGCCCCCCAGGTCACCCCGGAGCAGGCCCGACGCTTCACCACCGAAGCCGGCGGCGACCCCCGGGGCTTCGGCGAAGCCGTCAGCCGCTACGGCGTCGTCGGCCACTCCCAGGCGATGGCCCGGGTGCGCCGCCACGGCCGGCCCCTGATGATCCGCCGCGACTTCGACACCGTCGACGGCGGCCAGGCCGGCCTGCACTTCGTCTCCCTGCAGCGCTCGATCGCCGACTTCGTCAAGACCAGGGAAGCCATGAACGCCAGCTCCGCCCAGCTGCAGAACCCCTCGATCACCGACACCGTCAACAACGGCGTCAACGAATTCATCTTCGTCCTGCGCCGCGGCAACTACATCCTGCCGCCGCGGGCGCTGCGCTCCTTCCCGCTGCTGCCCGGCCGCGGGGCCGCCCTGAGCTGAGCCCTACGAGCGCCCCAACCCGCGCACCGCGTCGTCCACCTCACGCTCGCTGAAGGGCCATGAGAACAGCGCCCGCTCGTAGCCGTCGCCGTCGACGAGATAGGCCATCTCGGAGTGGGTGATGTAGTGCACCGTGGTCCCCGCGATGTGCTTCGTCTGGACCTCGACTTCGGCGTAGTAGCGCCTCCACACCGCCGCCAGCCGCCGGGGGCTGCCGACGGCCCACTGCCACTGCGACACCAGGCTCCAGCGGCTGTAGTCCTCGTCCAGATCGGCCCGCGAGTCGGCGTAGACGTCGACGCTGACCGCGATGATCTCCGGACGCAGCGCCGCCGGCAGCCGCCGGTCGGCTTCGCTGAGGATTTTCGCGGCCAGCGGGCACTGGTTGCGGCAGAGGGGGTCGATGAACGTCACCAGCACCGGCCGCCCCCGGTAGGCGTCGAGCGAGACGCCGCGGCCGCGCTGGTCGGTGAGGTCGAAGTTCGGCGCCGCCCGCTGGCCCCTCGGGAAGGTCGTCGGCGTTTCCTCGGTTTCCGACCGGGCGGACTGCGTGCCCGAGCCCGAACCTGACCCCGAGCCCGACCCCCCGCCGCCGACCAGCGCGATCGGCACCGCCGCGCAGAGGGAGAGGACCGCCGCGCCACCGATGAGCCGGGTCAGGGCACGAGGGGTGCCGGGCCGGCGCGGCAGGACGCGGCTCCATACAGGCGAGCGCCGCTCGATGACCACGCCCCCGGCTGGGCTCGGCCGGGCGCTGCCCGCGACCTCGGGCCCGCCTTCGGCCGAACGCCCGCCATCCTCCCCACGCCGCAGGTCGCGCACGAAGATCAGCACCGTCGCCGCCAGGGCAACGGCGACTGCGAGCACCAGCAGCGCGAACAGCAGGCGGATGAGCGCCGCATGGCTGTCGGTGGCGCCGGCGGCTCTGGCCCCCGTCGCGGCGCCGGACCCCGTCCCGGCGCCGGACCCCGCCGAGGGCTTCCCGGTGGCGGCGCCGGCGAGGCTCACCCCGGCCGCCGCCGCCAGCCGCCGCACGGCGGATTCGGTGGCCGCCAGCATGGCGTCACCGCCGTGCCCGACCCCGATCTTGGCGAGCACTTCGTAGGCCGCGGCCGCCGAGTGGTGGGGCCAGTCGAAGCCGAGGCCGTTGGGCATCACCACCAGCAGCCGGCCGCCGTAGGCAAGCGAGAGCTCGATGCCGAGGAAGCGGGCGTAGGTGCTCGGGCGCCGCCACAACACCCCGACCGAGCCGAGGTCGTATTCGCTGGGTATCAGCGCCACCCTGATCGGAAAGCCCGCGTGGGCGGCTGCCGTCAACAGCGCCTGCAGCCGCGCCTCACGGGCGCCGGAGACGCCGGTGTCGTAGGGCAGGAACAGCGACTGCGAAACCAGCACGTCACTTGCCGGATCGCCGTCCGCGCGCGCCCCGGCGGGGAGGAGCGCGCCGGCGAGGACGACGGCGACGGTGAGGGTGACCGCGAAGGCGACGACGAGTGCCGGACTCGGGCGCCGGGAGCCCCCACCGGAGTGCGCCGGCTCACCCACTTTCGGCGATGCGCCTGCGCGCTGGCTCATCCGCCGGCGGCACGCCGGCCGCCAGGCCCGCGGTCCCGCGATCGGCCTCGGCAACGCGCCGCGGGGGGAGCGACGCGGGCGATTCGGGTAAGGCGGGCTCGGGTGCGACTGGCTCAGGTGAGGCGGGCTCCGGTGTGGCTGGCTCTGGAACCGCGGGCCCCGTCACGACCCACCCGGGGACGGAGGAAGGCGACGCCACGGTCGGGCGGCGCGGACGCAGCCGCGACCAGCCCGGGTCCGGCAGACGCAGTCGGGGGTCGGCCTCGCCGAGGGGCATCAGCGTCGATACCCGCCACAGCAACAGCCAGCCGGCGAGGACGAGCAGGTGGGGCGCCTCGTCCCCGAGCCCGGTGCGACCGGCGAGGAGGTCGATGACCGCGGTCGCCACGAGCAGCAGCGCGGCGCAGCCGACGAGGGTGCGCATCCCCTGCGCCCGCAGCGGTCGCCAGGCGGCGAGGAGGAACCCGACGCCGAGGGCGATGTCGAGGGCGCCCATCTCGTGGGCGACGTGGATCGGAGCCTCGCGGTAGACGCCGTCGAGCAGCTCGGGCAGGCTGAGCGCGATCTGGGCGAGCCCGACCGCGACGAGCGCCAACCGGGCGAGGAGGAGCGTCCGCCACCAGGCGCCGCGCCGCTCCACCGCGGCCACGGCGGCGAGCAGCGACGGGTCGGGCGCCGGCGCCGGCTGCGCCAGCGCAAGGCGCGCCCTCCGCGTCACATCGTGCGCCTGCTCACGCCATGCGCGACAGGGGACGCAGCTCGCGAGATGCGCCTCCAGCTGCGCCCGGACCCGCTCGGGCGACTGCAGGGGCGCGGTCCCCGGCAGCTCGCCGTCGAGGAGCGCCGAGATCGCATCGCGGGCGGCGTCGCAGTCCATGTCGCATCAGTCGCTCCGGAGCGCCCCGGGGTTCCCGGTCGGACCTCGATTTGCCGCCGGCCGCGGATGGAGTGGTCGCCGGCGATGGATGGATTGGCCGCCGGCCGCGGATGGGCTCGCCGCCGGTCACGGAGCGGTTCGCCGCAGGCCGCGGATGGGCTCGCCACCGGATAGGCTCGCCACCGGCGGTGGACGGGCTATACGATGCCAGGCTCCGATGGCTGACGCCGCAGCAGGTCACGTAGACGCCGCCCACGCCGCCGCCGCCCGCGGCGACCGGCGCGGCCTGGAGCGGCTGCTGCAGGCGAGCTACGCCGACGTCTGGCGGCTGTGCGCGACGCTCGTCGACGAGCAGGCCGCCGAGGACCTCGCCCAGGAGACCTTCCTGCGGGTCACCCGCGCCCTGCGCCGCTATCGCGGCGACGCCAGTCCCCGCACCTGGATCCTGTCGATCGCCCGCAACGTCTGCATGGACGAGCTGCGCGGCCGCCACCGGCGCCGGGCGCGCGACCGTCAGCTCGCCGTCGCCGCCCGCGAGCCCGCCTGCGCCGCCGACCCCGCCCAGGCGGTGGCGGCCGACGAGCTGCTCGCCCAGCTCCAGCCCAACCGCCGGGCGGCGTTCGTCCTGACCCAGCTCCTGCGTCTCTCCTACGAGGAAGCCGGCGTCGTCTGCGGCTGCCCCCCGGGCACCATCCGCTCCCGCGTGGCCCGCGCCCGCGACGACCTCATCGCGCTCAGCGGCTACGAGCGGCCGGCGGTGCGGCAGGCCTCCTCCCAGCTCAGCTCCTGAGGCCGGCTCCTAATAAGGAGTCGGCGGAAACACGAACGACCTGTGCGGCGGCACCCGGGGACCGATCTCGACGACGATCTCGGCGTGGTTGCTGAGCGGAACCGAGCCCGGTGGCCGGGTCCAGCGGCGGCCGTCGACGAACGCCGTCACCGGCCGGATGGCCGAAGTCCGGAAGGACGCGAGGCCCAGCGGCGAGAGCGGCTGCCCCCAGGCGCGGAAGAGGTCCGCCAGCCGCAGCCGGGCGCCGTGGGCGACGAGCACGACGCCGGTCGGTTGGAGCGTGACCAGCGCCCCGTAGCAGCGGGCGGCGGCAATCCGGCCCGAGGTGGCCCGCCAGGGCCCGCCGATGCCGATCCCGGCCGGAACGATCACGACGCGGTCGGCCGCGAAGACCTCGACGTGGACCGCCGTGCGCGGGCCGAGCCGCCGCCGGCAGCGGCCGACCGGGGGGCCGCCGGGCGGTGGATGGAAGCGACGCCCGCGACCGATCGGCCGGGCCTCGGCGAGCAGCGAGCGCGGAATGCCCGAGCCGGCGCCTGGCGCGCTCCCCGCGGGGGTGTCCGAGCCGGCGCCTGGCGCGCTCCCCGCGGGGGTGTCCGAGCCGGCGCGGCCCCCCCCCCCCCCCCCCCCGCCCGCCCGCCCGACCCCGCCCCGCAGCCGGCGAGCGGAACGCAGGCCAGCGCGCAAACGGCCAGCGTGAGCCCGCCGATCCCTCCCGGTGACGTCCGCCAGGCCATGATCTACGGGATCAGCGCCGCCATGCGCAGCACGAGCAGGAGCAGTCCGGCGCCGCAGGCCAGGCAGAGGCTGGCGGCGGCGCGGGCGAGGAACGCCGGCAGCGCGATCAACACGAAGCCATGGAGCAGCGTCGGGGCGAGTTCGGCGCCCATCTGGAGGGCGCCGTAGGCGATCACGAACAGCAGGATCCGCCCCTCCCGCCGGCGCAGCACCCGGACGAGCGCCAGGGCGACGGCGAGGAGCACCACGCCGAGCAGGACGAACTGGTCGACGCCGATCGTCGGCCGGCCGTGCAGGGCGCGACCGACGGTGCCCACGGCGACGGCGACCAGGGCCGCAATCGCCAGGCCGTGGGCGAGCCGCGCGTCGAGCTCGCGCCGGCGCAGGCGCAGCGCGGCGAGCAGGCAGGCGAGCAGGACCGCGATCGGCCAGAACCACATCGGCGACGGAGTCGACCCCCGCCAGAAGCCTCCCGAGATCGAGCCCAGGCGGCCGTCGAGAAGCAGCGAGATGCTCCACCGACCCACGTAGCCGGTGGCTGGGGCGAGGGCGCTGTCGGCCAGCGCCCCGATGCGGCCGTCGTGCCAGTTGTATTCGTGTCCGGCGCTGACCCGTTCCCAGCGCGCCGGTGTCGCCCGGCTGAGCCCGGCGGGCGGGGTGAGGACGGGGTAGTGGTTGAGGTAGTACATCTCCGAGCTCCGGTTCACATAGACACCGGCGCGCGCAAACCGCAGGTAGGGCGCCCCGCGGTAGTCCAGGACGACGACGTCCTCCTGCGCCGGGACCCGCAGCCAGAGCCGGAGGTAGCCGTCGATGACCTTCGCCCCCAGCCCCGCCGGGACCCGGCCGACCCGCGCCAGATAGCTCGTCGCGACCGGCGCCAGCGGCCCATGGGCCTGCGCCGCTGACGGGGCCGCGGCGTTGACGAGCAGCGCACCGACCAAGGCCAGCGCGACCGCCCGGGAGCGGGCGTGGCGCGTGGAGAGCCGCGCCGATGCGACCGCCCGGGAGCGGGCGTGGCGCGTAGACTCGGCCCGAGCCACCGTGCCGGCGCCCGACGCGAGCCCCGTGATCGGCGTCCCGGCGGCTAGGGTTCGCCTGCCGATGCCAGTCACTGCCAACCCACTCGCCAAGGCGGGTCGAGCGGCCACGAGTCGCCCCTTTCGCACCATGGCCCGACTGGCGAGCGCAATGACCCGCCCGGCGAGCGCCGTGGCCTGCCTGGCGGGCGTGCTCGCACTGGCGGCCGGCCTCGCCCCCGCCACGGCCCGCGCCGACGGCGACCCGGCAAGCGATGTGCTCGCGACGCAACCCCTCTTCCTGCCCTGGGACGCCGATGTCCCGGCGAGCGGGCAGGCCCGGCTGAGCGGCCTCCTTCAGGCCGCCCAACGCGGCGGCCACCCGGTGCGGGTGGCCCTGATCGCCTCCGCCGCCGACCTGGGGTCGGTGACCGCCCTGTGGCGCAGGCCGCAGAGCTACGCCGAGTTCCTCGCCGAGGAGCTCTCCCTGGTCTACCGCGGGCCGCTGCTCGTGGCGATGCCCAACGGCTTCGGGCTGGCCAATCTCCACATGACGCCCGGCGCCGTGCGCTCGGCGCTCGCCGGCATCGCCGTGCCGCACAGCGGGAGCGAGCTCGCCGACGACGCCGCGCTTGCCGTGCAGCGGCTGGCGGCGGCATCGGGACACCGTCTCGCGGCCCCCACCGCCACCGTGACTCCGCCGGCGGCCCCGAGCACCTCGGGAGCATCGGCCTGGCTCGCCTTCGCGGTCGGGCTCCTCCTGATCGCGGCGGCCTGGACGGCCAGCCTGCGGGCGCTGCCGCCACGGCGCAGGCGCGGCTCACCCGCGTGAGCGAGGGCCGAGGCCGACGACGCGGTGCGCCGTCCCGAGCCGGCGTCGAGGCAGACGGAGGGCTGGGCACACCACAGATAGTCGAGCCGGCCGCCCCACGGGTTCCGTCGCCGACCGCACGGTTTCGGCGAGGAGCGGTGGATGATGCTCTTTTCTCGACACCCGGGCCTAACCTAGTCGCCGTTAGGTAACGGCCTGGTGTCCGTAAAGCCAGTCCCTCCATCCGCCACCCTAACCTAATCATCGTTAGGTAATGGCACGGTGTCGATAAAACCAGTCTCCCCCTCTGCCGCCCTAACCTAATCGTCGCTAAGTAATGGCACGGTGTCGGTAACATCGGTTTCCCCCTCCGCCGGCGCCCTGATGAGCAGCACGGCCCCCCGCAGCGAGTGCACGACCGCCCGCGAGACGCTGCCCGCGAGGACCTCGCCGAAGCGGCCACGCCCGTGGGTTCCCATGACGATCAGATCGTGGTCGGCGGCGACCTCGACGATGCGCTCCGCGGGCACCCCGTGGCGGATGATGGTCGTCACCGAGACGTCCTGGGGCAGCGCGTCGCGGGCCTCGCGCAGCATCTCGTCGTAGCCGCCGTGCAGATCGACCGGCCCGACGTTGACGCTGGCCACCGTGCTGGGAACCTCGGGGACGACCGTCAGCAGCGTCAGCCGCGCCCCCTGGTCGCGGGCGAGCTCGGCGGCGAGCATCAGCGCGGCGCGGCTGTCGGCGGAGCCGTCGAAGGCGACGAGGATGCGGTGGAAGACGCTCACCGGCGCAAACGATGCCCGACCGGGCAGGCAGGCGCGTCACCGGATCGCGGCGCGTCACCGGATCGGCGCCGAGACCCGATATACCGGGCCCAGCATGAGCCACCCCGCCAAGCGATCGCATCCCAACGTGACCCTGGCGGTGCTCGCCCTGGGCTCCCTGGCCTACGCGGTGCTCAGCGCGGCGGTGATCCCGGCGCTGCCGACGCTGCAGCGCGACCTGCACACGACCGAGACCGGCGTCACCTGGGTCCTGACCGCCTACCTGTTGGCGGCGTCGGTCGGCACCTCGGTCCTGGGCCGGCTGGGCGACATGTACGGCAAGGAGCGGGTCCTGCTGTGGACGCTCCTCATCCTCGCCGCCGGGACCCTCCTGTCGGCGGTCTCGGACTCGCTCGGAGTCGTCATCGTCGGCCGCACCCTGCAGGGCGCGGCGGGTGGCATCTTCCCGCTGGCCTTCGGCATCGTCCGCGACGAGTTCCCCCGCGAGCGGGTGCCGGGCAGCATCGGGCTGCTCTCGGCGATCCTCGGCGTCGGCGGCGGGCTCGGAATCGTCGCGGCGGGGGTGATCGTCGAGCACCTCAGCTGGCACTGGCTGTTCTGGATGCCGCTGGTCGTAGTCGTCGTGGCGGCGGTCTGCACCTGGCGCTTCATCCCGGAGTCTCCCGTGCGCGTCCCGGGCCGGGTGAACTGGCGGGCGGGCCTGCTGATGACGGTCGGGATGTGCGCCGCGCTGCTCGCCGTCAGCCAGACCACGGTCTGGGGCTGGGGCTCGGCGAAGACGTTGGGACTGCTCGCCGCCGGCCTCCTGGTGTCCGGCGGCTGGGTCTACGTCGAGGTGCGCAGCGCCGAGCCCCTGGTCGACATGACCATGATGCGCGTCCGCGGGGTCTGGACGACGAACGCCGCCGCCTTCCTCATCGGGGCCGGGATGTACTCGTCGTTCATCATCATCCCCCAGTTCGCCCAGCTGCCGCGCAGCACGGGCTTCGGCTTCGGGGCCTCGGTGGTCGTCTCCGGCCTGTACCTGCTGCCGCTGACGATCGCGATGATGCTGATGAGCCTCTTCGCTGGGCCGCTGGCGGCGCGCTACGGCTCGCGCCTATCGCTGCTGCTGGGGTCGGCGGCGACGGCAGCCGCCTTCGCCCTGCTCTCCTTCGCCCACTCCGCCCCGTCCGAGCTGCTAATCGCGACGGGCCTCATGGGGATCGGCATCGGCCTCGCGTTCGCCGCGCTCGGCAACCTCATCGTGCAGGCCGTCCCGCCGCAGCAGACCGGGATCGCCTCGGGCATGAACACCGTGATGCGGACGCTCGGCGGAGCCCTCGGGGCGCAGCTCTCAGCGACGTTCATCGCCGGCCACACCGGCGCCGACGGCCTGCCGACGGTGACCGGCTTCACCGAGTCCTTCGTGCTCGCCACACTCTTCCTCGCGGTCGCCATCGTGGCCTCCGCGGCGGTCCCGGCGGGGACCACCGCCCCGGAGCCGGCCGGAGGCGCCGCCCAGGCTCAGGTCGGCTGAGCCCGCCCGCGCTCACGGCCGCGGCGACCAAAGGCCCACCCCGCCCGGTTCCGGTTTGCCGGTCCCAGGTGAGAGCCGGGGTCGCTACGGGTACCATCGCCCGAGATGACCAGGCAACTCGAGGGCACCGTGGCGCTGGTGACCGGCGCCAGCAGCGGCATCGGCGAGGCCGCCGCCCGGGCGCTGGCGGCGCGGGGCGCGGCGGTCGTGCTGGCGGCGCGGCGCATGGATCGCCTGAAGGCGCTCGCCCACGAGCTGCAGGACGGCGACGCCGCGGCGCTGGCGATCGAGACCGACGTCACCGACGAGGCCCAGGCGCGGGAGGCCGTGGAGTACGCCGTGCGCGAGCTGGGCCGGCTGGACACCGTCGTCAACAACGCCGGCGTCATGCTGCTCGGCCCGATCCTCGACGCTCCCCTGGAGGAATGGGAGCGGATGATCGACCTCAACCTCAAGGGGCTGCTGTACGTCGCCCACGCCGCCCTCCCCCATCTCCTGAAGGCCGCCGAGGGCGAGCCGCGCCGGGTGGCAGACCTGGTCAACATCAGCTCCGTCGCCGGCCGCGTCGCCCGCGCCGGCTCGGGCGTCTACAACCTCACCAAGCACGGCGTCGGCGCCTTCAGCGAGTCAGCCCGCCAGGAGCTCGCCGGGCGCCACCTGCGGGTCTCGCTGGTCGAGCCCGGCGCCGTCGACACCGAGCTCCCGACCCACCTGACGCCCGCCGCCCAGGAGCAGATGCTGCGGCGCTTCGGCGACCTCGAGCGGCTGCAGGCGAGCGACATCGCCGACGCGATCCTCTACATCGTGACCCGTCCCCGGCACGTCGCGGTCAACGAGATCCTGATCCGCCCGACCGAGCAGACCGGCTGAGGCCGGACCCGCCGGACCGGCTCCGCCCGTACAGACCGGCTCCACCCGCACAGACCGGCTCCGCCCGCACAGACCGGCTCCGCCCGCACGGACCGGGCTTGCCCAGTCGCACGGATCGGGCTCCGCCCTGGGCGTAGAATCCGGTCATGCGCACACTCGTTCTCGACCCCGCTCCGGCCGACTTCGAGGCGCTGCTCGAACATCGGCACCGGCTCGGCGTGGACCTCTACGACGAGGTGTGGGAGGGTGTGCTGCACATGGTCCCGGCACCGCACAGCGCGCACGGCAAGCTCGAGCGCCGGGTCGCCCGACTGCTCGACGAGCCCGCCCAGGCGGTCGGCCTGGAGGCCAGCGGACCGGTCAACATCGGCAGCGCCGAGGACTACCGCGTTCCCGACGCCGCCCTGCTGGCACCGGGGCCGGACGCGGTCTATCTACCGAGCGCGGCGCTGGTCGTGGAGGTCGTGTCCCCGGGAGACGAGACCTGGGCCAAGCTCTCCTTCTACGCGGCCCATGACGTCCAGGAGCTCGTCATCGTCGACCCCCGGGAGCGCACCGTCCACTGGCTGGCGCTACGCGACGGAGACTACGAGCCGGTGCGACACAGCGCGGTGCTCGACCTCGACGTGACGCAGCTCACCGGCGACATCGACTGGCCCTGAGCCGCCGATCGCACCGCGGGCAGGCGTTGCCCGAAACTTGCGCCTCCCGCGTCAGACTGTGCCTGGCGTGAACTTCGGCTCGGCCCAGCCCAACATCCCCGGCCGCGGCATCCTGGCGGCCTACTCGCCGCGCTTCTGGCTGCTGGTCGCCGCCATCGGCGTCGTCGCCGGCCTCGCCGGGGCGGCCCTGATGGGACTGCTCCGGGCGGTACAGCACCTGGCATGGTCATATCGCTCGGGGGATTTCCTGAGCGGCGTCGAACAGACCTCGGGCGGGCACCGCGTCCTGGTCCTCGCCGTCGGCGGCGTCGTGGCCGGCGGCGGCGTCGTCCTGCTCAAACGCTGGGCACCCGGCGGCGGCGAGGTCTCGGAGGCGCTGTGGCTGCGCCGGGCACGGCTGCCCCTCGTGGCGAGCTTCGCCCGCGCTGTCCACTCGATCGTGATCGTCGCGCTGGGCGCCTCGCTCGGCCGCGAGGCCGCGCCGCAGCAGGCCGGCGCGGCGACGGCCAGCGCCCTGAGCGACTGGGCCGGGCTGCCCGAATGGCAGCGCCGGCTGCTGGTGGCGTGCGGCGCCGGGGCCGGGATGGCGGCCGTCTACAACGTCCCGCTCGGCGGGGCCCTGTTCGCGCTGGAGGTCCTGCTCGGCACCCTCGCGCTGCCGCTGGTGCTGCCGGCGCTGGCCTGCACGATGATCGCCACGGCGGTCGCCTGGGTCGCGCTCCCGAGCGGCCCGACGTACAGCATCCCGAGCTACCCGGTGAGCGCCTCCCTCGTGGTCTGGGCGCTGCTCGTCGGCCCGCTCGCGGGTCTGGCGGCGGTCGGGTACATCCAGCTGATCACCCGCGCCCACGCCCTGCGCCCCCGCGGCCGGCTGGCCCTGGCGGCGCCGATCGCGGTGTTCCTCGCGCTGGGGGCGCTGGCGATCGCCTACCCCCAGGTCCTGGGCAACGGCAAGAGCGTCGTCCAGCTCGCGCTGGTCGGGAAGCTCAGCCTGGCGCTGCTGGCGGTGCTCCTGGTGCTCAAGCCCCTCGCCACCGCGGCCTGCCTGGGCAGCGGAGCGCCGGGTGGCCTGTTCACGCCGACGCTCGCCTCCGGGGTGCTGCTCGGCGGCCTCCTCGGCTGGGCCTGGTCGCAGCTCTGGCCCGGGGCGCCGCTCGGGGCCTACGCCATCGTCGGCGGCGCCGCCGTCCTGGGCGCCGCGATGCAGGGCCCCCTGGCCGCGGTGGTGCTCCTGCTCGAGCTCACCCACCGGGCCGACGCCCTGATGGTGCCGATCCTGCTCGCCGTCGTCGGGGCCACGATCGTCGCCCGCCTGCTCGGCGCGCCCTCGATCTACGCGGCGCGGCTGCCGCCCGGCGAGCAGACGGCGACGGCGGGGGACGCCGACGGAGCCCCGGGGCAGCCCGCCGCCGCTGACGCCACCCCCACGGGCGAGCCCGCGGCCGCCGAGACCACGCCACCCCGCCCGGCCCCGGACGACCCGTCGGGCGATCCCCGCAAGTCGCTCTCGCGGACGTAGACCCCGCGCGGCGAGCGCTGATCCGCCGCGACCCCTCGCGCGAACCAACCCCGAGTTGGGGTCATCTGAGCCACCGGCCCGGATCGCCGGCGGCAAACCCAACCCCAATCCCCCAAAACCCAAGACCGGGAGATGCAGACATGCCCATGACTCACAGGATCAACCTCTCCGAGATCGACACCGACGGCGCCGTCCGCGAAGCCCACGCCGAGGCCGTGGAGGGCCTCGACGCAGGCGACACCCGCCTTGACTTCCTGCGCAAGGCCGGGCTGGCCGGCGCCGGGCTGGTGAGCGGGGGAGCCATCCTCGGTGCCCTCAGCCCGGGGGCGCTGGCGGCGAGCGCGAGCACCGCCGGCGCCGGGCGTCCGCCGGCGAGCTTCGGCCGCGGCGACGTCGGGATCCTCAACTACGCCCTCACCCTCGAGTACCTCGAGGCCGCCTTCTACAACGGCGCCACCGCCGCCAGGATGTCGCTGAGCGCCCAGGCCGCGGCCTTCCTGAAGGTCGTCACCCGCGACGAGAACGCCCACGTCAAGTTCCTCGAGGGCCACCTCGGGAGCAAGGCCGCCAAGGAACCCAAGTTCGACTTCAAAGGCGCCAACACCAGCCCCTCGACGTTCATGAGCACCGCCCAGGTGCTCGAGAACACCGGCGTCCACGCCTACTCCGGGCAGGCCCTGAACATCAAGTCCCCCGCCTACGTCAAGGCGGCCGTCTCCATCCTCACCGTCGAGGCCCGCCACGCCAGCGTCATCGGACTGCTCAACGAACCCGCCGGGGAAGCCATCGCGCCGAACGGCCCCTTCGACACCCCGCTCACCGCCGCCAAGGTCCTCGCCGCCGTCAAGGCCACCGGGTTCATCGTCTGAGGGGAGAGGCGCGCGGCACGGGGAGAGGCGGCACGGGGAGTGGCACGGGGAGAGGCGGCACGGGGAGTGGCACGGGGAGAGGCGGCACGGGGAGAGGCGGCAAGGCGAGAGGCGCGGCACGGGGAGAGGCGCGGCACGCCGCCTGCGTCGCGTCAGGTGACCCGCACCACGATCAGCGGCGAGCTCGTCGGCAGCCGGCTGCCGCCGGCGGGCTCCTCCGTGACCAGCACCTCCTGAACCCCCGACACGTCGCCCGGAATCGCCACCGTCCCCGCGCCGGCGGCGGTCGGCGAGAACAGGCTGCTCGTCGCCAACGGCGGCCCGCCGGGCCGTTTCAGCCAGACCTCGTAGACGTCTCCCGCCCGGGGCTGGGACAGACCGGCCACCGTCAGCCAGGCCCGGGAGCCGCTGCGGTGCACCGCGGCCCTCACGCCGGCCGGCGCCACCCGGGCGGCCACCACCCGCGTCGCCGGGGCGCCGCCGCCGGAGACCAGGGCCCCGACGCCGACGCCCACTGCGACCGCCGCCAGCAGCGCCGCACCCGCGGGCAGCGCGCGTATACCGAGCGTCTTGCGCGTCGCGCGTATACCGAGCGTGCTGCGTATACGAGGTGTGCGCGCGCGTGCGCGCGCGCGCACACCTCGGCGAAACCCATCTCGATGCCCCTCCCCCCGGACCTCGCCCCCGGCCGCCTCCCGGCCGATCCCGCCGGCCGCCTCCCCGCCGATCTCGTTCCCGACCGCGTCCTTCCCGATCTCCCCCCCGGCCGCCTCCCCGCCGGCCCGGGCCTCGGCGCGGACGACCTCCATGACCTGCCGCCGGACGCCCTCCGGGGCGGCCACCGCGGGCACCATCGCGGGCAGCGCGTCCACCGCGGGTCCCAGGGCGGCGAGCTCGTCGCCGCAGACGGCGCAGCCGCGGGCGTGCTCGACGAAGGCCGCCGCCCGCTCCTCGTCGAGCAGGCCCAGCAGGTAGAGGGCGGCGTCGCCGCAGCCGCCGTCGCCGGGCCGGCCGATGTCCTCGCCCTCGGGCGCCGCGCCGCCGGGAATGCTCTCCTCGCTCATCGCCTCTCCCCGGGTTCGACGATCGCGGCACCGCGGGACGCGGCGCCGTCAAGCACGGCACGGTCGTTCTCGCCCTCGTCGAGGGCGAGGCGGAGCTTGGCTAGGCCGAGCCGGAGGCGCCCCTTGACGGTCCCCACCGGCAGCTCCAGGAGCTCGGCGATCTCGTGGTGGGTGAAGCCCCCGTAGTAGGCCAGCTCGATCGCCCGGCGCTGCTCCCGGGGCAACCCCTCCAGCAGGCCCCGCAGCTCGCGGGCCTGCTCGGCCCGCAATGCCTGCTCGTCGGTGCGCTCGCCGTCGGGGATACCCGCGACCGCATCCTCGGCGTGGACCACGTCTCGCTCGCGCACCACGTCGCGGCGCACCGCGTCGACGGCGCGGTTGTGGACGATCCGCAGGATCCAGTTGCGCACCCCGCCGCGGGTGCGGTCGTAGCGGCCGCCGGTCCGCCACAGGGCGAGGAAGGACTCCTGCAGCACCTCCTCGGCGGCCGCCCGCCGGCCACAGATGCGGTAGGCCAGGGAGAAGGAGGCTCCGCTGTGGCGGTCGTAGACGACCGCGAAGGCCTCCGCGTCGCCCCGCGCCACGAGCCCCATGAGCTCCTCGTCGGCCAGCCCCCCCAGCTCCCCCCTGGGGGTGACAGCCGGAGGCCGGCCGTCGCGGCCCGACCTGGCCAGCGCTCTTTTCACAGGCACCCCACGATCTCGATGGTACGCACCGCCTGCCCCCGCGGATCACGGCCCGTGAACGCCCCGCAACTCTCCCCCACCGCCGGTGTCTGAGTAGCCGAGCCGAGCCGCGCGCTGGGCGGCCGGCGCTCGCGACCCCCCAAACCCCCCAGGAGGCCCGTGGTGCTGTGGAAATCGAAGCGCACGGCGGCGCTCGCCGGAACGCTGGCCCTGGTGGCCGCGATCGCCGGCCCGGCGGCGTCGGCGAGCGCCGAAGTGCAGACCTCGGAGATCACCTCGCCGGCAAGCCCGACGTACACGCTCTACGACGAAACGGCGTCGTCGCCGGACAACACCATGCTCGTCGCTGGCACGACGACCGGCAGTGGCAACGTGGCGCTGCGCTGCTACCTCGCGGCGGGAAGCAAAGAAGGCTTTACGCAGCTCGCCGAAGTAACCCCAAAAGAAGGCCGGTTCGAAAAGGCAGTCGAAATTGGGGCGCTGGGCTTGCACCCGTGCGTGCTGCGCGCGGTCCCACCGGGCAACTCCGAACCCCATGCGCCGGGCACCGAAGCCGAAGAAGCGAAAGACCCGTTCAAGGGACCGCGCGTGGCGGTCTCCAGCTTCAAGACCTTGACCGACGCAAACGGGCTCACCGATGACTACGCGCTTGGATTGGGCACGCTCACCGGTCACCTCGGACTCGATTCCGCCGGCAACTGCGGCCTGGATCACTCGAGCCTGATCTCGCCGGAATCGCTGGCAGAAGGAGAAGAAGGCCTGTTCCACTGCGCCGGCGCGCTCCACAAAGAACAGCCGCTCGCCCTCGGCAAAGCGGCGACGCGCTCGGAGATCGTGCTCGACGGCGCCGACGCCTACGGCCCGGCCGCGGCGGGCTACTGGGAGGAACGCTTGAAAACCACCCTTCCCGGTGCCCCGGCGCTGACGGTGAGCAAGACGTTCGCGACCTCCGACGGCACCGCGACGGTCACCGAGACGGACCCACTCGTGCGCTGCTCGCCGCAGCCGACGGTGTTCCCGCCGACGACGAGCAGCTGCCGGGAATTCGTGGCCACGGGGGTGCAGCTGGAACGCACCTGGAACACGAGCCACGGCGATCAGGTGGCGGCGATGACCGACCGCTGGACCTCGACCGACGGCGCGGCGCACTCGCTCAGCGCCATCTACAGCCAGGGCCTGGTCGCCAACGAAGGCGCGGGCGGCGCCTACGAGCTCCCGGGCACCGGCGGCTTCGTGACCACCGCTCCGGGCCAGCTCGTGGGGGTCCCGGCGGGCGCGGGCGCGATCTACTACAAGGAGGACGCCGCGGCCGAAGGCGTCGGCCACCCGGTCGGCGCGATCGTCTACGACCGCACCCCGAGCGAACCGTTGAGCTTCGTCCTGGGCAGCCACGAAGCGGCCGGCAAAGAAAGCGAATTCGAGACGCCCTACGCGGCGACGGTGCCAGCGACCGGCGGCTACACGCTGGCGACCACCTACATCCAGGGCGCGGCCCTCGCGGAAGTCCAGGCGCTGGCGCAAGACGCCCTCGCCGGCTACCAGCCGCCGACGGTGACGATCTCCTCGCCGGCAAGCGGGACGAAGGTGTCGGGCGCGAGCGTGACGGTGTCGGGCACCGCCGGAGCGCTGGGAGAAACGCCCTCGCTGACGGTGGACGGCCACCCGGTGAGCGTCGGCACCGGAGGCCTGTGGTCGACGAGCGTGGCGTTGAGCCCCGGGGCGAACACGATCGCGGCGGTGGCGACCGACGCGCTGGGCCTGACGGCGGAAAAGTCAATCGAGGTGACATATGTGAAGCCCCCGTCGAAACCCCACCCGCCGTCGCCGCCGCGCGCCCGGGAGGTGGGGGTCGCCAGCGGGTCAAACGGCGAGGTGAGCTTCACGGTGGCCTGCAACGGCAGCCGCGGCGCGAGCTGCGTGGTGGCGGCGGACGTGACCACGGTGGAGCGCAGCCGCCACGGCCGGCCGGTGGCCGTCGCGGCAGGGCTCGCCCGACCCGTGGCGGTCGCGGCAGGGCTCGCCCGACCCGTGGCGGTCGCGGCAGGGCTCGCCCGACCGGTGGCGGTCGCGGCGCGCCACCGCCGCCATCACCGTCGACGGCCGCGGCTGCGGCCGCGGCCGCGCACGATCCAGTTGACGGTGGGGGCGGCGACGGCGACGATTCCGGCGGGCGGGCAGGCGCAGATCTCGATCGCGCTGAACGCCGTCGGCCGGTCGCTGCTGGCGCGCTTCGGCCACCTGCCGGCTCATCTCCTGGCCGAGCAGGTCAGCGGGCGGCAGCGCAGGAAGTTCGTCGCCGAGAACCTCGTGGTGGTGCCGGCGCCTCGCCGCCACCATCACCGGCGTCGCCGTCACCATCACCGTCACCACCGCTGAGCCGCTCCGCCCGGCTACAGCGCCTGGCCGATGAGGAAGACGTTCAGCGCGACGATGAGCGCGGTGACGGCTACGGCGACGGCGGTGGTGGCCCGCCGGTTGACGTGGACGCCCATGACGTCGGCGCGGCTGGTCAGGAGGACGAGCGGGATCAGGGCGAAGGGGATCCCGAAGGAGAGGACGACCTGGCTGAAGACGAGCACCTGGGTCGGGTCGAGCCCGATCCCGAGGACGGCGATGGCGGGCGCCATGGTGACGAGCCGGCGCAGGAAGAGGGGGATGTTGAACCCGACGAACCCCCGCATGACGACCTGGCCGGCGTAGGTCCCGACGCTGGAGGCCGAGGAGCCGGAGGCGAGGAGGGCGATCGAGAAGGCCAGGGCGGCGCCGCCGCCGACGAGGGTCTGCAGCGAGGCGTGGGCCTGGCTGATGCTGCTGACGCCGCTGTGGCCGGTGCCGTGGAAGAGCTTGGCGGCGACGGCGAGCATGGCGAGGTTGACGAGGCCGGCGAGGCCGAGGGCGACGATGACGTCGAGTCGCTCGAAGCGCAGCACCCGGGCGCGCTCGCGCTCGTCGCGGACCGGGGTGCGCCCGTTGGTGAGCGCCGAGTGGAGGTAGATGACGTGGGGCATGACGGTGGCACCGACGATGCCGACGGCGAGGTAGAGGCTGTCGCCGCCGGCGAGGTGCGGGACGAGGCCCTGCAGGGAGAGCCGGGCGGAGGGCCCGATGCGCAGGGTCTCGTAGAGGAAGCCCAGGAAGATGACCCCGAGCAGGGCGGTGATGGCGAGCTCGAAGCCGCGGTGCCCGCGGCTGCGCAGGCCGAGGATGGCGAAGGCGATGACGCCCGTCATCAGCCCGGCGGTGAGCAGGGGGACGCCGAAGAGCAGGTTCAGCCCGAGGGCGGCGCCGACGAACTCGGCGACGTCGGTCGCCATCGCCATGACCTCGGCCTGCACCCACATCCCCCAGGAGAGTGGGCGGGGGTAGCGTTCGCGGAAGAGCTCGGGCAGGCTGTGGTCGGTGACGATGCCGAGCTTGGCCGAGAGGTACTGGATGAGCATCGCCATCAGGTTCGCGGCGAGCACCACCCACAGCAGGAGGTAGCCGAAGCGGGCCCCCCCTTCGACGTTCGTCGCGAAGTTGCCGGGGTCGACGTAGGCGACGGCGGCGACGAAAGCCGGGCCGAGCATCGCCAGGGTCGCCCGCAGCCGCCCCCGGGCGAGCAGGTGCTCCAGCGGGCTGGGGGCGCGGAGGCCGTCGAGGGCCTCCAGCGGGGCGGCGACCTGGGCGGGCTGGGCGCTCACGCGGCGGCCCCGTCGTCGAGCTCGACGCGCATCGCCCGGGCGAGGAGACCGCCGATGGGGCTGGGCCGGCGACCGCCGAAGCTGACGAAGAGCGGCCCCCCGAAGGGCTGGCGGTCGCGTACCTGGAGGCGCTCGCCGGGGGCGATGTCGTGCTGGGAGAGGTAGCGGAGCATCTCTGGATCGGAGTCCGATACGCGGACGAAGACGCCGCTGTCGCCGACGTCGAGGCTGTCCAGGGTGCGGGTCTCGGCCTCCCTGAGCTGCAGGTCGGCGCTGGGGATGGGGTCCCCGTGGGGGTCGAGGGCGGGGTCGCCGAGCTTGCGGGCGATGAGCTGCTCGAGTTCCTCGGAGATGACGTGCTCGAGGACCTCGGCCTCGTCGTGGACCCGGTCCCAGGGCATCTGGAGGGTCTCGGCGAGGAAGAGCTCGATGAGGCGGTGGTGGCGGATGACCTCCAGGGCGACCCGGCGGCCGTGGTCGGTGAGGCGGACCCCGCGGTAGGGGAGGTGGGCGATGAGGCCGAGCTCGTCGAGCTTGCGCAGCATCGCCGACACCGACCCCGGGGTGATCTGGAGGCGCTCGGCGAGGGCGTTCGTCGAGACCGGCCGGCGGGCCCTGGCTTCGAGGGTGTAGATGGCCTTGCAGTAGTCCTCGACGGCGGTCGACCGCGCGATCTCTTGGGTTGCCATGCGATGAGTTTATGGCATACCAAGTTTTCTTTCAAGGGCCCGCCACGACACGCTTGGCGCGCGGACCCCCGGGTGCGCATGGCCCGGCCTCCCCGGTGCGCATGGCGCGGCCTCCCCGGTGCGCATGGCGCGGCCTCCCCGGTGCGCATGGCGCGGACTCCCCGGTGCGCATGGCGCGGACTCGCTGACGCGCCGGCCCGCCCCCCCACGACGCGCCGGGTCCGACTTTTGGGAAAGATGGGTGCGGTGAATCGCGACTACGAGCTGCAGACCCACCGGGTGGAGGACGACCACTGGTGGTACCGGGGCCGCCGGCGGGTGCTGGAGCGGGTGATCTCGACTCTGGGACTGCCGGAGCGCCCGCGGATCCTCGACGCGGGCTGCGGCAGCGGGCGCAACATGGTCGAGCTGGCCCGCCGGGGCGAGGTGAGGGGGGTCGAGCTGGCCCAGACCAGCGCGGCGCTGGCCCGGGCGCGTGGCGCGGGCGAGGTGACGGAGGGCTCGGTGATGGAGATGCCGTTCGCCGAGAGCAGCTTCGACCTGGCTGTCTGCCTGGACGTGATCGAGCACCTCCCCGACGACGGGGGGGCATTCCGGGAGCTGCGCCGGGTGGTGGCGCCGGGCGGGGCCCTGCTGGTGACGGTGCCGGCCTACCAGTGGCTTTGGAGCGGGCACGACGAGATCAACCACCACTGCCGCCGCTACAACGAGGCGACGTTGACAGCCGCCGCCGTGGAGGGAGGCTGGCGCTGTGAGCGGACGACGCACTTCAACTCGCTGCTGCTGCCGGTGGCGATCGCGCTGCGCGAGCTCGACCGCTTCAACCGGCGAGCGACGGAGTCGAGCCTCGACCTCTGGGTGCCGCCGGCGCCCCTGAACTGGCTGCTGCAGCAGCCCCTGAACCTCGAGGCCGCGGTGATCGCCCGCGGCGGGAAGATCCCGGCGGGGCTGTCGCTGCTGGCCGTCCTGCGCTGAGGGCTCCACGGCGGGCGGCCGGATCCCGCTCCGCGCCCCGGCGGCCCGGCCCGGCTAGAGCCCGAGCCCGTCGTCGGCGGCGGCGACGGGATGGATGCGGAATGTCCAGGCGCGGTTGGCGAAGAAGGTGAGGACGGTGACGACAGCCGTCGCGCAGACCTGGCCGAGCAGCTTGTCGAGCCCGGCGTTCTGGACGAGGAGGTAGATGAGGACGAGATCGAGTCCCAGCCCGCAGCCCTGGACGACGAACCAGCGCACCGGGGTGAGGGCGTCGCCGACGTGCTGGCGGAACGTCCAACGCCGGTTCCAGATGAAGCCGTTGGCGGCGCCGACGAGGAAGCCGACGGCGGAGGCGGCGACGTACCAGACGCCGAAGACCTTGAGCAGGAGGGTGTAGACGGCGAGGGTGATGAGGGTGTTCGAGATCCCGACGATCCCGAACTTGACGAACTGGGTGGCGAGGAGGAGGCGGTCGCCGCGGACGGTGGACATGGGCACAGGATGCACCAAACCGGCGGCCGAGGCGGGGCGGGACAACGCTTCGGACACGATTCTTAGCCTCGGCTTAGCACGGGTTGTCGGAGACGGCACTAAGCTTCTAGCCAGCGATGCGTCGGGCCGACCCGGCCACGGCGATCGCGGTTACCCCAAGCGACTCTCTCTCCGGAAGGCGAACATGTCGGAATCCGCCCCCCGCAACCCAAGACTGCTCAGCGTGGTCGCCCCGGTGTACAACGAGGAGGAGTTGGTGGAGGCGTTCGTGCGCCGCGCCTGCGCGGCGGTGGCCGACTACACCTTCGAGCTGGTGCTGGTCAACGACGGCAGCTCTGACCGGACGCCGGAGCTGCTCGACGGGCTCGCCGAGCGGGACCCGCGGGTGCGGGTGATCCACCTGTCGCGCAACTTCGGCCACCAGGCGGCGCTGACGGCGGGCCTGGAGCACGCGGTGGGCGACGTGGTGGCGATGATCGACGCCGACCTCCAGGACCCGCCGGAGCTGATCCCGACGATGGTGGCCCGCTGGGAGGAGGGGGCGGACGTGGTCTACGCGGTGCGCAAGCAGCGGGAGGGGGAGACGGCGTTCAAGCTGGCGACGGCGTCTTGGTTCTACAAGCTCTTCGACCGTCTCGCCCAGGTCGACCTGGAGCCGAACTCGGGCGACTTCCGCCTGCTCGACCGGCGGGCGCTGGATGCGCTGCTGACGATGACGGAGCGCTCGCGGTTCCTGCGGGGGATGACGGTGTGGGTGGGCTTCAAGCAGACGGCGGTGCCCTACGAGCGCGACGCCCGGCACGCGGGCGAGACGAAGTACACGCTGCGCAAGATGGTGCGGTTCTCGCTGGACGCGATCGCGTCGTTCTCGCACCTGCCGCTGCAGCTGGCGACGTACGTCGGACTGTTCTCGGCGGGGGTGGCGTTCATCGCGATCCCGATCGTGGCGGTGCTGCGCCTCTCGGGCTCCTACCTCCCGGGCTTCGGGTCGCTGACGATCGCGATCCTCCTGCTCGGCGGGATCCAGCTGATCGCGCTGGGCGTGATCGGGGAGTACGTGGGCCGGATCTACGACGAGGTCAAGCACCGGCCGCTGTACATCGTGGGCGAGGAGCGCAACCGTCCCGAGAGCATCGACGGTCCGCTGACGCCGCTGGCGCGGGCGGGCCTGCCGGCGCGGGTGCCGGAGCGCATCGGGTAGACCCGTAGGCCGGATGCCCCGACGGGGCGAGGGAGAGCGAAGTTCGTGGAGAGCCGACAGGAGCGCATCCGCATCGAGACGCCGGGGCACCGGATCGAAGGCCTGCTGACGGTCGCCCGCGAGGGCTACCGCAGCCGGGTGTCGGACGTCCTGAACGCCTCCGAGCGGGACTTTCTGACCTTGACGGATGTGACCGTCGAGTCCCTCGGCGGCGGCCCCGTCGAAAGCCATCCCTTCCTGGCGGTGGCGCGGGCGCACATCGTTTTCGCGGTCGGACCGGTCGAGGCGCCGGAGGGCTAGCGGCGGCGTTATGCTGCGCTGCCTTCGGCGGGGGAGCGGCGCTCAGACGGAGGCGATCGGCGCCGGCCCCCCCGCGAACCGCCGAGACGAGGACACTTACTTCGATGGCAACCGACTTACTTACGACGATACGCGCCGAAATCGAGGCCCGCCTGTCGCAGCTGCGCCCGGCGCTGGCCGAGTACGAGGACCTGATCTCGGCCGAGCAGGCCCTCGGCGAGGGCGGCGAGGCGGCGGGCGACGACGACGACACGGCGGAGACCGCGGGCGGCGGGAAAGCCGGCGCCGGCGGCTCCCGGCCCCGCTATTCGCGGCCGGGCCGGCGCACGGCGGCGCGGGTCGCCGCGAAAGCGCGCTCGACGGCGGCAGAGGCCAAGCCGGCGGCGGCGAGCCCGCGGTCGCCGCGGAAACCGCGTTCGGACGAGACCGAGCGGGGGATTCTGGCGGCACTGGAGCACGGGTCGCACACGGCGGCGGAGCTGGTGATGGTGACTGCGTTCACGGCCCAGAGCGTCCGCCGCAGCCTGACCCGGCTGGAGCGGGCGGGCACCATCGGCCGGACCCGGCGCGACGGCCAGACGGCCTACGTGCGGGCGTAGCGGCCCGGCGCGACGGCCGGAGGGCCGAGGAGGGGTCGGACGGCTAGGCCTCGACCTGGGCGGCGGGCAGGGTGAAGCTGACCCGGGTGCCGCCGGCGCTGGGGGCGAGCCAGATGCGCCCGCCGTGGGCCTCGACGATGGCGCGGGCGATGGCGAGGCCGAGCCCGCCGCCGGGGCCGCTGCGGGCGGCGTCGTCGCCGCCGCGGTAGAAGGGCTCGAAGACGTGGGGGCGGTCGGCCTCGGCGATGCCGGGGCCGGTGTCGGCGACCTCGACCTGGAGGGTGCCGTCGGCGGCGCTGGCGCTGACGGCGACGCTGCCGTCGGGGGGGGTGTGGCGGATGGCGTTCTGGAGGAGGTTGAGGAGCACCCGGCGGAGCTTCTCGGGGTTGCCCTCGGCGGCGACGAGTCCTGGGGGGAGCTCGGCGCGCAGCGCGACGCGGGCGGCGTCGGTGGCGGGCCGCAATAGCTCGCAGGTCTCGCCGACGAGGGCGACGAGGTCGACGGTGTCGGTGCTCCAGGCGACCTCGCCGGCGTCGAGGCAGGCGAGCTCGAAGAGGTCGTCGACGAGGGTCCCGAGGGTGCGGACGTTGGCGGCGAGGGTGTCGATGTAGCGGCGGGAGGTGGCGGCGTCGACGAGGTCGTCGGCGAGGGCCTCGGCGAGCAGCCGGAGGGCGCTGAGGGGGGTGCGGAGGTCGTGGGAGACGGCGGCGATGACCTGCCGGCGGGCGGCGTCGGCGGCGTCGCGGGCGCGCTCCTCGGCGCCGAGGGCCTGGATCATGCGGTTGGCGGTGCCGGCGAGGTCTTCGAGCTCGCGTCCGGAGTCGGCGGCTACGTGAACCCGGCGCTCGCCGCGCTCCAGGGCGTGCAGGCCGGCCCGGATGGAGCCGATGTCGCCGACGACGCCCGCCAGCAGCAGCTGGGCGGCGCGGGCGGCGACGACGGCGGCGAAGAGGACGATGGCGATCGTCATCCAGGCGTCGTGGGGGGCGACGAACATGACGGCGGCGCCGATGACGACGGCCGCCAGGAGCTGGCCGAGGGCGAGGGCGACGCCGAGCTGGAAGCGGTGGCGCAGGGTCGGCAGGCGCAGCCGCCCGGCGGCGGCGAGCTGGGCGGGGGCGAGGGCGAGGAGGCCGACGGGGAGGAGGATCTCGGCGATCTGGAGGACGCCGTGGGCGCCGCCGAGGGCGGCCATGATGGCGCAGGCGGGGACGAGGGCGGCGAGGAGGACGGCGAGGGAGACCCAGCCGGACCGTCGCGCGGGACCGCCGGCCGGGGCGGGGCGGACGGCCGAAACGGGACCGCCGGCCGAAGCGGGGCCGCCGGCCGAAGCGGGGCCGCCGGCCGGGGCGGGGCGGACGGCCGAAACGGGGCCGCCGGCCGAAGCGGGGCGGACGGCCGAAACGGGGCCGCCGGCCGAAGCGGGGCCGCCGGCCGAAGCGGGGCCGCCGGCCGTGTCAGCGGGGGTGGTCGGTGCGGAGGGTGTCATGGCCGGAAGCGGTAGCCGACGCCCCAGACGGTCTGGACGTAGCGGGGCCTTTGGGGGTCTGGCTCGAGCTTGGCCCGGAGGCGGCGGATGTGGACGGTGACGGTGGAGCTGTCGCCGCAGGCGGGTAGCTGCCAGACGAGCTCCATGAGGCGGTCCCGGGAGAAGACCTGGCCGGGGTGCTGGGCGAGGAAGGCGAGGAGGTCGAACTCCCGAGCCGTGAGCGGTATGTCGTGGCCGTCTCGAACGACGCGGCGGCTGGCGGGCTCGATGCGCAGGCCGTCGCGCTCGAAGGCCGCCGGCGGGGGGGCGGCGGCGGGGCGGTCGCGACGGAGGACGGCTTCGACGCGGGCGACGAGCTCGCCGGGGGAGAAGGGCTTGACGACGTAGTCGTCGGCGCCGCGGCGCAGGCCGACGATGCGGTCGTCCTCGCGGCCGCGGGCGGTGAGCAGTATGACGCGGACGGGGGCGCCGTCGTGGCGCAGCCGCCGCATGACCTCGAGGCCGTCGATGCCGGGGAGCATGATGTCGAGGACGACGAGATCCGGGGTGTCCTGGGCGCAGAGGGCGAGGGCCTGGGCGCCGTCGCCGGCGACGCGGGTGGCGTAGCCGGCGCGCTGGAGGTAGCGGGCGACGATCTCGGCGATGGTGGGCTCGTCGTCGACCACCAGGACGGAGCCCCGGGGGACGGCGTCAACACCCCGTGAGACGGCGTCAACACCCCGTGAGACGGCGTCAACACCCCGTGAGACGGCGTCGCCAGCCGACGTCGGCGCGGCGGCGGCCACCGGCGACGGGACGGCTCCCGCGATGGGTCGAGCGCTGGACATCTCTGCGGCGATCATGGCAGCCGGCGGGCCTCAGCCGAAGGTGAAGTCGTAGACGCTGACGCCCGGCGGGACCTGGACGGTGAGGAGGTGGCTCTGGACGGAGGGGAGGTCGACGAGGTTGTAGATGTCCTGGAAGTGGACGTCGGCGGCGCCGGCGTGGACGGAGGTGCCGGCCAGGGATTGCGGAATCGGCCGTCCGTCGAGCAGGACCTTGACGGACCTGGTGGCGCCGGGGGAGCCCATGACGAGGTAGACGCGGCGGGCCCGGAAGTGCAGCTGGAGGGTGGAGTCGGCGACGGCGGCGGTCCCCCAGGCGCCGACGTTCCAGGTGCCGGCGAGGCGCAGTCCGCTGAGCGGCGGGGGCTGGCCGGGGAGGGGCCCGAAGTCGTGGAGGCCGTCGGTGAGGGTGCCGTTGGTGAAGCGTTCGCCGCGTTCGGTGCCGAGGTAGGACTCGGGGGTGACTTCGGCTTCGGAGGGTTTGAGGGCGTTGACGTCGGCGGCGGCCCCGAGCCCGGCGGTGTCGCCGGCTTCGACGAGGAGGCTGCGGATGGCGCGCTGCTTGGTGGCGTATTCGCCCTCGCCGAAGTCCTCGAGGCGGATGCGGCCCTTGGCGTCGATGAGGTACTCGGCGGGCCAGTACTGGTTTTCGTAGGCGTCCCAGGTGGCGTAGTCGTTGTCCTGGGCGACGGGGTAGTGGATGCCGTTCTGCTGGATGGCGGCGGCGACGTTGGCGGCGGAGTGCTCGAAGGGGAACTCGGGGGTGTGGATGCCGACGATGTCGAAGCCGTCCTTGTGGTATTTGGAGTACCAGGCATTGAGGTAGGGGAGGGTGCGGATGCAGTTGATGCAGGTGTAGGTCCAGAAGTCGACGAGGACGACGTGGCCGCGCAGCGAGGCCAGCGAGATGGGGCGGTCGCCGGGGGTGTTGAACCAGTGCTGGTTGTCTCTGAATTCGGGTGCGGTGCCGATGACGGGCAGCCGCAGCCCGGCGTCGGCGGCGTGGAGCCCGGCGTCCTCGCGCAGCTTGTGGCCGCGGAGGGCGGCGAGCCGGGCCTGGGCGGCGTGGCTCGACTCAAGTCCGCTGGTGGGGTCGACGAGGAACGAGGGGAGGTCGCTGGCGATGGCGGTCTCGAAACGGGTGTCGTAGTTGCCGAGCATGGCCAGCGCGATGAGGACCATGACGGCGCCCATCGCCATCTGGAAGCGCCCGCTGCGCCGGGCCAGACGCGAGGTGAGGCGGCGGCCGCCGAGCATGAGGAGGTAGAGGGCGGCGGCGGAGCCGACGCCGTAGGCGAAGGCGACGGCGAGCCGGGCCGAGGTGAAGCTCTGGGAGGCCGAGGCGGTGATGACGCCTGCCAGAATCGGCCCGGCGCAGGGGGCGTAGACGAAGCCGAGGCCGCCGCCGACGAGCATCCCCGACCAGAAGCCGCTGCTCGGGGCCGGCCCCCCGCCGGGGGCGTCGGTGCCCGACACGGCGCCGCCACCGGCGGCGGCGCCGGAGAGCGCGAAGGCCCCGACACCCCCGCTCGGCCCGATCCGGCTGAGCCAGGCCTCGAGGCGGTCGCCGAGGCGGGGGACGGCGAGGCAGACGCCGAAGCCGATGAGGGCGACGATGGCGAGGGTCCGCAGAAGGCTGTCGGGGAGGCCGAGGGCGGAGATGACGTAGACGAGGGCGACGGTGGCGAAGGTGAAGGAGAGGGCGAGGCCGGTGACGACCCCGAGCGGGCGGCGGCGCCCGCCGGTGACGCCGGCGGAGAGGGCGACGGGCAGGACGGGCAGGACGCACGGCGAGACGGCGGTGGCGGCGCCGGCGAGGAGGGCGAAGACGATGAGGAGGAGCATGGCGGGGAGTCTGTACCCAAGATATTTCCGATCTCTTACGCCGCCGGCGCCGGCAGGGGGACGGGGATGTAAGGAAGTCGTAAGAAACCCACGGTGCACTACTGACCGAGGTCGGAAGACCCGGCCGTAAACGATTTCCGTGGACACCAAGAGGAGACAGTGAGATGCGAACGACAACCACCCCCCGTCGCCCCCGGGCTCGCCACGCACTGGCGCTGGGAGCGTCACTGCTGATCGTCGCCGGCCTGCCGGCCGCGGCCGAGGCGGGCTCGATGAAGCACGACACGATGAATCACCACGCCATGAAGCACCACGCGATGAAGCACCATGAGATGAAGCACCACGCGATGAAACACGGCTAGCCGGCGAGGGCGGCGGCCCGCCCGGCGTGGGGCGGGCCGGGGGCGGGGGGCGATCTCGCGAGGGCAGGGCAGGACGGAGGGGGCGCCGTCGGGACCTATCCACCGAGCATGGTTTCCGCCCTCGTCCACTTGGCGGCAGCCTGGGCCGGGAGATGACGATACCGCCGTCGGGGGCCACCAGAGGCGGGACGGAAGGGGGGGGATTCGAACCCCCGAGGCGGGTTACCGCCTGCTGGTTTTCAAGACCAGTGCATTCAACCGCTCTGCCACCCTTCCATGGCGCCGCGACCATGGGAAGGCTAGACGATCGGCGGGCCGGCGCCGCCCAGACGGGGCCGGCGCCGCCTGGATCTGCTGGAGTGCGGGAGGATGCGACTCGAGGGGATACAGAGCGGAGACGTCGTCGAGGTCGACCGCAAAGGCCGGCGTTTCCACGCGGTCGTGACCGGCGCCGCCCCCGGCGGCCTGGCGCTGCGGCCGATCGACCGGGGCGTGACCTATTTCAACTGCCGCAGCCGGGAGGTCATCGGGCACTGGGCCAAGCGGGGCCGGCCACGGGAAACCACCGAGCCGCTCCGCCCGGCGCCCCGCCAGCTCCAACTGGAGGTTGACGAGACACCGGCCGCAGCGGATCACGCCGGCCGCGAGGTGGCGGATTCACCACCCGGCGACGCCGAGGTGTGACTCAGCAGCTGACCCCCTTGGAGTCTTCCGGCAACTTCGGCAGGAAGCCCCCGAGGACGAGGTTGAGGGCGCCGGTGAGTTCGCTCGTCGCCGAGGTGAGCTCGTTGGAGTGGGTGACGACTTCGTTGAGGCCGGTGCACTCTTTGCTGACAGTGGCGGGAAGGCCTTCGAGGGTTTTGGTGGTGGACTGGAGACTGGAGACCTCGGCGGGCAGGCCTTCGAGGCCCTTCGTCGTGGCTTCCAGGGCGGAGACCTTGCCGGGAACGCCTTCGAGGCCTTCCGTCTTGGATTCCAGACCCGAGACCTCGGCGGGCAGGCCTTCGAGGCCCTTCGTCGTGGCTTCCAGGGCGGAGACCTTGCCGGGAACGCCTTCGAGGCCTTCCGTCTTGGATTCCAGACCCGAGACCTCGGCGGGCAGGCCTTGGAGACCCTGAAGTGTGGTGTCGATGCCGCCGACCTCGGTGCCGAGGCCTCCGACGGTGCCGTCGACGCCTTCCAGGGTGCCTTCGAGATCGTGGACCTCGGCCGCGAGGTGGACGACGCCGGCGCTGAGCTGTTCGATTTCTTTGTCCTGCTCGGAGACGGTCTCTTCGAGCTCGGTGTCAGCCGGGGCCGCCGAGCCCTTTTCTCCCTGGGGCCCCCTTTCCCCCTGCCCGCCCTGCGCACCCTGACCGCCCTGGGCACCCTGACCGCCCTGGGCACCCTGCGCGCCCTGGGCACCCTGCGCGCCCGGCGCACCCTGGGCGCCCGGCGCGCCGGTGCGACCGACGAGACGGGCGACGCGGCGGGCGCGGCGGGCCGCCCCGAGCTCCCTCCTGAGCGCCCTGGAGAGCTTCGCCGGCGTGACCGCCCCGGCCTCGATCTGGGCGCTGCCGACGCTGTCGCGGGGCAGGCTGGTCGCGGCGTAGGCCCCCCCGCCGAGGGCCACGAAGAGGGCGAGGGTCGCGACGACGCTCGAGTAGGTGGGTCGGGGAAATCTGCGCATCACGTCTCCTGAGTCGTTGCCTTTAGGCGGCATGGATCGACTTTATGGAACCCGACTTGGGGGCGACGGGGTTCTGGTGGACGGATGTTCCGGTAACCAGGACCCCGGTGGCGCTCACCCAGACCGGGATGTGCATCGGAGGTGTCGGCGTCTGCCCCCTGTCCACCCGGCCCCGGTGGGTCGACGCGGCGGCGGGACCGCCTCGATCCCGGTGACCGGGGTCGCGCATGCG
>Ga0335072_10001888_pt1 | contig 33297 bp, 40 predicted proteins | sample Lox_Sample_21_FD_206725 | JGI IMG/M metagenome (GOLD analysis project Ga0335072, IMG submission 206725) | Soil microbial communities from Loxahatchee National Wildlife Refuge, Florida, United States - Lox_Sample_2.1 | ecosystem: Environmental > Terrestrial > Soil > Wetlands | place: USA... | reverse complement strand
TAAGCCACAAGAAGATGCAGACAGCTTGAGCGACACTGCTCCTATGCCAAAGTTCCTACTCAATTCCACCCTCATGAGAAAGATCACTGACCGGATAATCACGCCCTTCAACACCATGACGACCTTCTTCTTCCGCCGCTCGGTCGAAAAAGCTTTCCAACTCGACGAACAACCTCCCGACCTCTCCCTCAATCCGCACAAACCACTCAATTCCAACCCACCACACATCACTTCCGCCGTCGATGACATCATGTACATCGTCAACAAAGTCCTCCAACAGTCCCTCGCTACCTCCCAAATCGACGTTGTCCGCTCCGTTGTCCCTACTCTCGCTCGCGTCTTGGGCTCCGACTTCCTGGGCATGGTCCAACGCAAGATGCGCGACGAAAGCTATCCTAAAGCCGCTATTCCTGGTAACCTGCCACCGGAACACACCATCGTCGCCTTCCTCGTCCTTGTCAACAACCTCGACGTTGCCATGTCCTATGTCTCGCAAATCGTGCAATCAAAAATCCAACCTCCAAACTCGGATCCTTCCTCGTCAGAAAGCATTTCAGCTCTCTTCCCGGCTCCTTCAGACTCCTCATCCGTAATTAGCACCCTCACCGCCCTCAGCACGTCCTTCACCGACCAGACGTCCTCCCTCCTCTCCGACTCCATCCACGTAATCTTCAACAACATCATGAAGCCCCGGCTCCGGCCTATCCTACTTGAAGCCTTCCGCGACACCGATTACGCCCTGTCTGTGGACGAGCTGCGTGCGCTGGCACAAGAAGAAGGCCGCGACGACCTGGACCCCCACGCTGAAGGTCTCACGACTTCGGGTAGTGAGTTGGTCAGGGGGAGGTTCCAGCACGGCTGGGACGCGCTGACAAAGCCGATCGGGAGGATCATGACGGAAAAGACGTTTAACCAGCTGCTAGGGTTGGTGACGTCATATTTGGCGAAGATGCTCGAGAAGCGGATCTGGGCGTATCATGGACGGGTGAATGAGTTGGGAGGGGTAAGGTTGGAGAGGGATGTGAATGCGATTATCAAAGTTGTGGTAGAGGGGAAGAGGTATACTTACCGAGAAGCTTTTTTGAAGTGTACGCAGATCTGCATAGTGATGAATATGGAAGTTGAGGAATGGGAGGAGGTCAAAGACGGGAAGGGTGAAGGTGGAGTGGCAGATCGGTTGAGCGAAGAGGAGAAGGTGAGAGCGAGGGGTATTGTGGGAAGGGAGGTGGATTGAAGAGTAGCAAAGCGAATACCGTAGTATTTGATATGACATTGTGCAACTGCGACCCAGTAGCTACGGGAGGCTTTTGGTTGATATGACGTGTCCTGCATGCACTGGTGGTCGAACAGCATTTCACGCAGTCTCAAGTTCTCCAGAGTGACCTGGCAATCCGGAGAGTTGTGAGGAACGGGTCAGTCTCATGGTCGACCTGTGGGTGCAGTGTCTCAGGCTTCTCATGACCGACATGGCATCCTCACCAGTTTGAGGTGATTTGGGTAGACATCCTACGTTTGCTGGGCGGTACTTGTAATGATAATCTGGGACCTGATGGGCCTCAAACGAATTTCTCCTGGGCAATGAGGCCATTCTCTCGACAGCTTTTGCTAAGCAAGTCGTACTTCACCGTGCCAGGAGCATTGGTCAGCGAGCACGGGCGTTCCTTGTCTTAGCCTTGTCGGCCTTGTCAAGCCACCACCTTGATGTTTCTCGGGAGGCGGGTTTCTGCAAGCACCGACGCACGGGTTTTTCGAGAATGCAGCAGCCCAGGACATTAGAAAGATCACGCTCAGCTACCTAGGAAATGAAGAGATGATAGCGCTCAAGAATGCTTCATTGTAGACATCAGCTCCATTAACGGTTAAGAAACCGGCCTGCAGTCCACAGATATTATTTTTGGAGGGCTTTGCAGCGTTAGAGATCAAATTCTCGATTTGCCCATCTGCATCTTAGCTCCGGCTCTTACCTCAGCTTTTAGCATTGGGGGCTGCATCCGTAGCTGCGGGCTTTGCCACTCTCTTTCTCTTCAACGTACAGCACAGCAAATCGTTGAATTCGCCGAAGTTTGAGCCCAAAAGTCGTGGAGAAATGTCTGTTGTGCTCTCACATTTTTGGAATCGTCCGCGGCCGAGACACGTTCTGCGTGCTGGATCAAATGTACATCCTCCATTAGTCTTGGTTTGCGTTCTGGGAAGTGCTGGCTGCAATGCCTCTTCTAAGCGATCGACCGTCCGTGCGGCTGGGGAGTCACACAGCGGCCGTGTGGGGAATGTGCCTGCATTTCACTGGCCCAGCCCTATCCCTTCTTCGTACCCAGTACGGGATTTTTGATCAGACCACCCCAGCCGCTGTCGATGATAAGGGCGAGTCGGTGGCCGGAAGTGCGGTTTCTATATTAGCTCGCCCGCTAGCTGAGCCTCCTTTAATTCAAAAGGCCCCGAAAGCAGATCTTTTGGTGATCCCTGAGACTTTTCCTTCGAACCTTTCCACTCGATAAAGGACCATCATCCGTTTTCCTACTGTCGTTCACGTCCGGTACCATAATTTTCTACTTTACGCATTTCCAATTAGCTAAGACTTTTCCCCACAAGACTTTCCTCAGTCACCTCCGTTGCAATGGCTTCCGTTGCCCCGACAAAAGGACTTGATATCATTATCTTGGGTGGTGGTATTGCTGGCTTGACTTCTGCTCTCGCTTTAACAAAGTTTGCTCCAGCCAGCCAAATACCAACCATCAAGATCTTCGAGATCCGGCCTGTGCCAGCCACCATTGGTGGTGCTGTCAATCTTACGCCCAATGCCTTGAGACTGCTCGACCATCTTGGAGCACTACCCATTATCCGGGAGAAGGACTATGGTATGACAATCAATGCTATCGAGATCTTCGATCTCTACTCTGGAAAGCTTGCAGAATCCAGCTTCCGGGGTCCGAACGGCGACGGCATCGGTAACCCACCATACAAGGTATGTTAGCATGTGACAATCAAGGAGCGTGCTTGGTGCTAATTAAGACATCACCTCAGGCCCTCCGAATTACCAGAGGAGACGCATTGAAGGGCGTCCTTGAAGCTGTCTACAAGCAGAAGAACATAACACTCGAATGTGGCAAAAGGACGGTCAAGATTGACGAGACTGCTGACAGCGTCACACTTCATTTCGAGGACGGCACATCTGCTACAGGGGACATCCTCCTTGGATGTGACGGCATTCACTCAGCTGCTCGCCTGAAGCACGTCGAGCCAGAGAGGAAGTCGGTCTACTCGGGAGTTGCCAATGCCTTTGGGTTTGCACCGCGGCCAAAGAATGTAGACGTCCACTTCGAATGCACGGGTATCAACTTTGCGCGACGGGGCATGCTCCTGACTAGTTTCCACGAGTCATCCAAGTCGTCCGTCTACGTTGGTGCCCTGATGCAAGTACCAGAGATCGAGTCGAGAGATGGGTGGAAGGCTGCTGGTGGCGACGTGGAAAAGATCAGGGCAGATATCAAGGATCGATTCAAGGACTCGGCCATTCCCGTCATCCCAGAGTTGATTGAGACTGCGCAAGACTTCTACTTGTGGCCCGTCTTCACCTTGTCAAAGGGCGGTAAATGGTCGACCGAGAGGACGATGCTGATGGGTGATGCGGCGCATGCTATGCCACCACAGGGGGAGAGCACTGGAATCGTGTTTGAAGACACCGTGCTCTTTGCGCGATGCCTGTGCAGATGGATGGAGCTGGGCCGACCTGGCACGATCAAGGATGCCTTCAACCACTACGAGGGCATGAGACGAGCACGTATCGACGTGGCGTTTGAGGAGTCCAAGGAAGTCGTCAAGGTCGTGTCGGATGCTGGCTGGCTGGGCCACAAAATCAAGACACTTGTTGTGCCATGGTACCTGTGGTGGACACGCACCTACAGGGAGAAGCACTTCATCGAGGACGTGACTACGAGTGAATTGCCATTCTGAGTTTGCGGGAAGACGGGAGTTTGGGGATTTTCTACAGAGTTTTAAACTGTCATGACTGGAATTGAACGTGTTATTTGATCTTCTATGTATGCATGCGACAGCCGGGGGGAAAAGACGCGATTATACAGCAGTGCCATCTGCAATTGGAAGGAGAGTGTTTTGGGAGATTTCAGGTTGCCGCTTTTAGCCATGGCAAGATTGTCAGGAGTTTTTAGGATGGGCGATTGCTCCGTAACGGATGTCATTCACTTCCGGAATTCTCCAGTCCAGTTGCTTGTTGTGGTGAGGCGTGAATCATTAGTGCCGGATGTGGGCCTCAGTGCCTATTGGGGTTATGCAGGGAATACAAATGGGCAATTTCAACGGTCTCTGGGGAGGGAACAGCAATCTGCCCTCGAAACTATTAAAATGGTCCATCCCATCCTGCTCCCAGTTCACAATAATTGATCCAATTTCGTGACTCAGGGTGAGGCATGGTAGCGGCTCTGGAACTCCGGGGTAAACAAAAAGTGACATGTTCCACGATTGCCATTGCAGGGGGGGGGGCTTACTAGGGCTGGGCCTAGATTTAGGTTAGGTAGGCCTGGCGCCCTGGAAAGGGCAGGAGACAGGAACGAGAGAATGGGAGGGTGGCAACTTCCGAGTCGTCTTATTTCACTACTGGAGACTAAAATGCGAGACACATCACCGTCTGACTCGGTTAGCTTGAAGTGTCTTGTGTGTAGACCTCCAAGAATAACAAGCTCAGCAGCGCTCAGCCGCATTGCCGCACCTTGGACCGCCAATCATGTCCCCAGTTCCCTCACATCGCTTTTCCACACCACGTCTAGTAAGACGCGGAGACGAAACTCGCGGAAGAACAAATGTCGCCCCCGTTGCGAAGATTGGCCCTGCACCAGCTTCAATGCCCGCACCTGGCCAACCTGTTTTGTCATCTGCTGACACGCCATGTCTTGGTTGATCCACTGGCTGGCACAGGTTTTGCAAAGAAAGCCGAGAAGGTAAGTACCGAAATGGGCGTACATTAGGTGGTCACAATGAGACGCCTGAGGACTAGATTCTCAAGCGTTGCGCCGACGATAATGGGATCTGTGACGAAAGAAATTGTCGGTTTCCTGGTTTAGCGGTTTTGAATGGGGACAGGGTCGCCCATGCAATTTCCCACCATGTGCTCAAACGGCCTGGGGGGTGTTGACTAGGCTGCGTAGAGTGACAGTGGCGAGCCAAGCCCTGATCTCTGGCACCACTTGAATGCACCTAAGGCGATCCACTCTCCCCATCCCCACCAGTCGGCGCAGGATGCAAAGGAAATTGTTCTCCTGATTGCGCCAAGCTTGCTTGGGAGCTGATGCTCCCAGCTTTATAAGGTCGGGCATGGGAAGCTGGGTGCAAACGCTTATCCAACTTTCGATTATCGTATAACTTTGCCTTCTAGTCACTCATTTTCTAGCCTTGTCCAACCGTTGCTTTCAAGCACAGCGAATAATCTCTCTACCCACTTCAAAACACCGCTGCTTCAGAGATATATATCAATAATCAACCATGCGTTCCTCCGTTCTCGCCTGGGCCGCGACCCTCCTCGCTGGCACCGCCTTTGCCGCCGACAGCTGGGCACAGCCGAGGGATGCATTCTGCCTGTGTGACTCGGACGCTGACACTATCGGCAACGATTTCGCCCAGTTGATCTCTAACTACTCGTCAACCTTCGCAGACCAGGTCCTTGCCTCTGACTACACTGACCAGTCGGACTCTGTCAATACCCTGATTGACAGCGGTACAACCGGCCCAATTCCTGTATGGTGCCCTCTTTACATTGCAACGTTATTATCATCAAGACTAATTGCCCTTTTCTACAGCTCGGTTCCTTGACCTTCGCAAGCAAGGCTGCTTTCCTCACTGGCCAAGGTAGTCAGCCAAACATTCCATTCACCATCCTCCAGACATGGCACACTTGCGACACTGTCATCATCCGATGGGTTGCCAACCCAGGACCCCAGCAGGTTCAAGGTTTCGATGCTTTGGTCGTTGAGCCATCATCCAACGGATTCCAGCCATACCAGATCAAGACTACCTACGGCGAGTTCAACAGCGGTGCCTGGCTGGCCGATCTCGGCCGCCCCGAGTGCAACGCGACCGCCTCAAAGGCATAGATGCTATAATTTCGCGACAAGCCACACTCTCACAGACCGCTTAGTGTGTGTGCCTCGATCACGGCGTTGGATGATGGGACAGGAAACATCCTGGTCGGAACAGGAAATCCCGCATCTATTGCCTTTTGATATTCCAATAAAAACCCTTGTTTGTACTGCTTTGAGGTCAACCATGGCCGGGCTCTGCATTGGATTCCTCACATGTACATAGTCTCTCACCGAGGCTTTGATATCGCTCATGGCTGTACGATGGGAGCGTTGCATTGCTTGACAGATCGATCAATCGGACGGCATTTTTTTGTGCTTTAATCTAATTAGCGCTTGAAATGATATTTGATGTTGTTTCGGCCATTCTTTTCTGTCGCTTTCTCTCTTTAACTTGTGGATGGTGCTTTTTTGAGTGGGCTTCTTGCGTACATCTTCTACAGCTATCGTGTTTGTAAACCAACTTGTTCGTGTCGGCTCAGTCACCTATGCCTGCGCTAATGGATTACTCGCACAGTCCACTCAAGTTTTCATTGCATATCTCACACAACATCACCCCAGTCAACGCCATGGATTATGCCTGCAATTTCTATGCCTGTTCCCAGCTCTGGTCGATCCACGTCTGCATGAACACTGTCTGCATGAACGGGTTTCGCGTGGATTCCCGGGCCCCTCGGTGATCATCGCTCTTCATTTGGCCAATCCTCATAACTATTGTGGATCAATTTTTGCAGCTGACAGTGCGCCCCACCCCTTTTTCCATTCGCCCATTTCCAGCTCACATGACAGCTAACCGCCGTAATCGTGAAAACTTTTTCGTCTGACAGCTTTCGCTTTCCGCAAATCGACAAAAATCTAACAAGTGAGAAACGAGTGCTGACTGGTTGACGGCACACAATGACGCTACGGACATCCGCTCCTTTTCCTAATCAGAATCATTCACACGACCATTCCCCAGGATCCTTTTCAACAAGTCGGATCCAGCCCTACCCGTTCACTCATCATTTCCCGTTACCTACATGGGGCCGAGCATTTATACCGATAGGACCGCGATCTGCACAATGCCTCGAGACGTTCTAGACTTGCTTTTTACTGCCCCCCTCCACTAATGCAAGTCCTAAAAAAGTCGCATCGAGCTCACTGCATTGGCCCAGCCGAACCCAGAAGGGCCCAAGACCTTCCCCAATAGGGCCGATATCATATCGGTAGCAGCCTGATATTGCACATTTCAAGACCTTTTTTTAGTCACCAGAGATCGGGGTGCCGTTGTGCGCGCATGTTGTATCCTCATCAATGCAATACTATCGCTGCTATAGCGGGCTCACCCAGGCAGATGGGCCGAGACAGAGCTCATGTACCCGACGTCGACGGACCCTGACTTCAATCAGTTGCTGCTTACCAAGGACGTGACTTTTTTTGTCCTCGCTGTGGAATGCTGAGTCTGAGCACACGACCGAGGGCCATACCAAGGCCATCCCCACCAAGGTATACCAAGGGCATACCGTTCAAAAAAAGACGCCTAGACCCATTGATAAGCAGTCAGTGTCTACTGTACAGTACAATGCTTACGTGAATGGAACGCTGTATCACCTGAGGTACCTTCAAGCCCGAAACCCGAACAGGACGATCAAGTTCAGACAGATCCCATTTCCACACCATCTACCTCATTTCCTCCTCTCCATGCAGGAGTTTGCTAGCCCCAGAGAAAACCCTAGGTAAAGCCTGATGGGAATACAACAAAGAGCTAACTACCCGCTAGCCATATCGTCTACGTTATCTCTCGCGCATCCTCCCCTCAAGCCCCTCATCTTTCCTGTGCTCTTTCCAGCCTGCGTTCTCCTACGTCCTTTTCCTTGCCGCTCCCGAATGCACGGTTTTCGATTAGTGCTATAAGCGTCACGATGAACGGAAATAGAACAAGTGAGTACAAAAGCCAAAAAGCCTCTCCTACACCATTTTTCGATCCTGGTGTACCGCAAATGAGATGACTCTGCCAAGTCGTTCCTGCAGGAAATCTCACTTTGCGCAGGAGTTGAAAAAAGGGCTCAACGGCCCAAATCCTCGAATACATACCCAGAGGTTGGGAATAGGAAGGCAAGGAAGGAGCCCGTCATCGGCCTCCGTACCGCCGGGGCAGATTAGGTGGGTATACTCTGTACAGTGAATTTGTCCTTTGCAGAGCTCCCTACGTTTGGTGCTGGAGATGGAGATGCAATCTTCCCGCACACGTCGACCTACCCTGCTTACAACGTTTGGAGGATCAGATCTTCTTGTCGAGTTTATGGGACTGAAAAACATTGATTCGCTCGCTTTTGGCCCATTGTGTGGAGATCCATTCTCCGAGTCCCCCACAGTTAAAGGGCGACCGACTTACGCCTGCTGAACTCTCATAACTTTCGTCAATATGTACAATAGCCCACTGCGGCCGGGCCTTTTGAAGGTCGCGATATAGCCCAATTGAATTCGATGTGCTTTTATCTCTTGTCGTTCATCTCCAACAATGCTGTGGTAAAGCGAGAAACATGTAGCGGAATGCTTCTCAAGCAATGTCATCGAAGTTCCAGCTAGGCAGACCTGTCCATCTATATCTCCTTCTTCGTATCAACCCCCACTTTCTTCTCATCTTCCGCTTTCTTCTCATCCTCCGTTTTGACCGCATGCCTATCCTCTTGCGCCACACCCTTCTCCTCCTGCTGCCGCTCCCCACTCGGACTACTCGACCCACCTGTACTCTTACCCTGCTCTGCCAACATATCCTTATGCTCCCCAATGCCATACCGCTCATGCATTGGAATCTCCTCATCCATGCCCCTCTGCTCATCGCCACTCCGCGCCCACGCCAGATAATCCCTCCGCACCTCAACATAGTCGTACGCGAATTCACCGAGTTGGTCGTCGTCCATGCCCATCAGCTCCGCCTCAGCCGACGCCCGCAAGTGTAGACCAGGGATGGCGTTGACGGCGTAGGCGAGGATGGCGCTCACGACGAACGAGTAGGCCGTCACGGCGACGACGTAGGCGAGCTGGATGTAGAACTGGCGGTAGTTGTGGATGACCCAGCCGCCAATGCCGGTTCCCGTGACCGGGTTGGTGGCGCCGGTCGTGACGCCGTCGAGGCCGACAATGTAGTCGGCACCGAAGATGGCATTGGCGAGCAGCCCGACCATGCCGCCCACAGCGTGCTCGGCGAAGACGTCCATCGCGTCATCAATGCGGATCCAGTATTTCACTACGAGGCGGGGGAATATGGTTAGTCTGGTAGTAGTAGTGGAGGTGGCAGGAGGTTTATTTACCCTTTGTAGCAAAATTGCACACGATGCCGCTGACGATGCCTAGCACGACGGATCCCCACGGCGTGATGTAGCCGGACGCGGGTGTGGCGGCGACGAGGCCAGAGATCATGCCCGAGCACCAGCCGACCATGGTCCATTTGCGGGCGAGGCGGAAGTCGAGCAGGACCCACGATGCGGCGGCGAAGTTGCCGGCGAGGCACGAGTTCCAGCACGCCATGGTGGCGCGCAGGTTGGCGCCGAACGAGGAGCCGCCGTTGAAGCCCAGCCAGCCGAACCACAGTAGCACGGTACCGAGGAGGATGAAGGAGACGTTGTGCGGGCGGAAGTTGAGCATCATCTTCTCCTCACGGCGGCCGAGCACCATCGAATACGCGAGCGCCGACATGCCAGAGCCGATCTCGACGGGCCCGCCGCCCGCGTAGTCCATCACGCCGTACAGGTATCCCCAGCCCGTCACGTTCCAGGCCCAGCAGGCGATGGGGCAGTAGACGAGCGTGGCCCACAGGAACGTCCAGACCATGGCGGGCATGAGCCGGCCTCGCTCCGCCACGGCTCCCACGGCGATGGCGGCGGTGACCATGCAGAATTGCATCTAGGAGAGTCAGCAGACTGGCAATTGGCTCCGACTGTGGAGACGCTAACCTGGTAGAAAGCGTACAGCAAGCTAGGGATGAGCGGAGAGCCCGGGCTAGGGTTTGCCAATGTATTCAACAAGCCAAACCTCTTGAGATCTCCAATGAATCCATTCTGTCCGGTCGGCGAGAAAGCTAACGAGTATCCCCACAAGTACCATTGGAACGTTATGACCGATCCTGCCGCCATACACGCCCACATCATCGACAAGGCAGATTTTCGTCGTGCGAGGCCAGAGTAGAGGAATCCGATACCGGGTACCATGATCAATACCATGGCCGAGGCGACGATGATGTACGCTTGGTCGCCAGATTGGAACCATTTATTCAGGTTCTCGTATCCTGTAGGAAAAGTTGTGAGCTTCAGAACCACCATGTTGAAGTCGCTTGAGGGACCTCACTTGAATCTCCTCCGTCTGCGGTACTGGTGGTAAGAGCATAGTTGGCGGGAGCACCTGTCCAATTGTAGGATGCATATTCAGGATGGTTCACATAGGTGCCGGACATCTTGGGCAACGATTAGAGTATACTGCTAATAGTGCAAGCTGCTCGTCTCGTGATCAGTTGCGAGAGGCCTTCGTCCGTGTTGGAATATGTCCAAGTATCAGCGGGGAGCCGTCGGAATTATGATCGTAAGCTACAACATCTAGAGACGATTGAGAAGGATTGAAAAAAGGGAACAAAGGAGACAAACGAGAATTCCGGACATTGAGACGGCTAAATAGGATGAGAGATTAATAGAGAGAATGACGCGGAAAAAGCGGTTGACAGCAGGAGAGAGGAAAAGTTAGGCTCATAGCAAGGAGTCTATCATCGCTCGCGACAAGCCGGAGATCGAAGAATAAAATGTGGATCACAGGGCCATTCTCCAAGGAAAAGGAATATAAACGGGGGCGCTGAAAAATTGTCAACAAAAGACGCAATGTCATAAAAATTGGTGATCGGCCGTTAGTGTGTCATGGCGCCCAGAGCTGGGCCTCTCGTAGCGGCTTGTTGAGCCAAGAAGCGTCATGTCTTGGAAAAGCCATGGTGCAAAGACATCAAAGCACCACTGGAGTTTGATGAAGCTACCGTGGTTGTTCATCAATCTCCTCCAAAAAAATTTGTAAAGAAGGGAAACAGGAGGATGGAGTTGGTGTCGATATGCCAAGGCAGTGGCTGCGCAGCTACGCACTTCATTGGCAGGATGCTCACGCCGTTGCTCTAGGATGCAATTCTCGAATCGTCGATTTATTCTGCAACGGCACTTCTCAAGCCAAGACTAACTCTGGGAAGTGATACAAGACCTGGCAATGTCTGCGTATGTTCTACCTGGACCTTTGCAACAATTTTGAACCAGGGGACGAGTGTCTTAACATCGGTACCCATTATAGTAGTGCGTGAATGGTCGTCAACCAATCCTTCCGCAGTACTTTCTGCTCAGGCATTCGTCGTTGTCTGCTGAGTGACCCGAAGAATTTGTAGCAGGGGACTCTTTTCACAGCAAAAGAACCTCTTCGCGGTCAATCATTGGATACTGCCCGCAGACGGAGTCCAGCAATTGGTCCAGTAACCTAGGATATCTCGGTGGCTGGGATGTGAGTTGGGCAAACGAGAGCACGATTTCTTTGAATAAATCAGATTCACGAACGTCGGCTTCACCCAATGAGAAGCCTTGGTAGCTCTTATCAGTGCCCTGCAGATCCGGCCAAGCTCAAATCACTAGCCTCTTGGCACAGAGATAAGCTTTTTCACCCAATCATTGAACCAGAAAAGCTTGAAGGCACGTGAGGTCGAAGGGGCTTGCGGCATTTGAAAAAAGAGAGCGCAGACGTGTAGTGACTTGGCCATTATCTGCTTCTTCGCCCTTATGGTTCGTAGAGCACCCCCTTGCGAGCCTGATATGTTGATTCGGATTGGCTATCTTCATCGTCCCAGGGGCCCTTGGTGTCATTTGTGCTTCCGAGCATCCCATCCGCTGTTGAGACTTGGACGAGTTCCGTATGTCTTCCTTCTAGTTGCGTTCTGCTGTAGTATTGCCATACTCGTCGTGTGCATTGTTGTTGCGGGACGAACGAGTCCCTTGCTTTGGTCCATGATCGAATTGGCTCTGCTCGTCACGCGTTCGATAGAGTTGTTATATCTTCCTTTACCGGCAATCTCGTTTTCCTGGTCCGGATAGAATTCGACTCGTGTCATTGCTGAGTGTTTGTCGCTGTTCGGAGAACTCGAGAATTGGGAGTAGCGATTCCTGCTAGGACTTGTAGCTTCATCGAGGACCGCTCGGGGCCGCTTGAGTGATAATGTGGTATTGCAAACCTTATGGGACAACAACTCTTTAGGCACATTGGCAGTCTTCTGAATTGGTGGTGGCGCGGGCAAAGATGGCTCTCCAATCCCTCCGTGAGGCATTGCGCCACCTTTCTCGAGCAATGCAAAGTCCTGAGTCCCGGCTGGCTTGAATGGCCCCTGGGCAAAGAATGTGTTCAAGTTGGCTTGAGTAGGTCGGCATTTGTCTTTCCTCATCTTCTCACCAGCAATCTTTTTCTGCGGATGGGCTTGACTATCGTATGAGGACAGGTCAGCCGCTTGTTTTGAAGGCATAAGCACGGATTTGAAGTGCTCTCCGGCGGTTGTGAAACCCAAAGAGACAGAAGGTAGCAGACTTCTGGGTCCGTCTGTTCGCTGGCTGCTGAATGCATTCTGTGAGCCGCTGGAGCTGCGATGTGTAAAGCCTAAGGGAGCAGGCATTGCGGCGTCATTGTCCCAATATCTCTTTGGTCCTGACGACCCATCTGCAGGCCACAAGTCATCATTGATGCTATCTCTTCCCGACATGCTTTGCAAGCTAACTGCTAACTGCTCTTGTGATGGCTGTGGTCTACGAAGAATGCCAGCTATATCTGCAATGACCTTGTCATTGAATTCTGGACCAAGTTTGGAGAACCGTCGACCCAGAGTGCTGGGGAGGAATTGAGAAAGTGTTGTCTCGGTATTGTCCCTCGACTGACTCCGAGGTATGGACAAGTAAAGCAGAGCTTGGGCTCGGGTCATCGCGACATACAGTAAGCGACGCTCTTCGTCTGTGTCGTCGGCGCGCGAGTGCGGAATTGAGCCTTCGTACACTGCCGGTATGAAAACAACAGGCCACTCGAGGCCTTTTGCTGCATGAATCGTTGATATCGTAATGCATTGCTTTTCTACCCCATCATCTGACGTCTGCAAATCAGCCGACAAACTAATGCTGGCAAGAAAACGAGCCAAGACTTCCTCGCTACCCTCAAGTTGTTGCTGTTCGACTCCGTCGATCTCGGGTAGCTTTTCGTCAAAGTTCGTGTCCGTAGAAAGCGTCTTCTGCTCAGCAAGGTCGCCTGCTTGCGTGAGCAACTCTTCGACGTTTGCCCACCGGTTCTCATGGTCATTTGGATGCTTGGATTCTAGGTAGTCTTTGAAAGATAGCTTGGTGACGACTACATCCAAGAGCTCTTTTGGCGCCCTGTCTGGCACCATGGTGCACATTCTCTTTTTCGCATCGAGGATCATGTTTACCAACTTTCCTAGAGCCTGCTCTGCTGGTTTTGGCAGCTTCTTCTGCAAAGCAACATCACCACGAACAACCTTTTGGACAACAGTCCACAAAGGCGTGCTCTTCTGGTCTGCAATCCGAACAAGTTCCTTAATCGTCTCTTCGCCGATCTTCCTTGATGGTACGTTGATTATCGCTAGGAGGGCGGCATTGTTTGTGGGTTGGCTGATTGTGCGGAGATAGTCAAGCAAAGTTCTGATTTCTTCTCGATCGAAGAAGCGATGTCCGCCTACCATGCGATATGGCATTCCAGCTTTCCCTAACGCAACCTCAATCAATCGAGACAAATGCGCAGCACGAAGTAGAATCGCGAAATCCGAAAAGTCAACAAGCTTGCCAGTCATCGACATTGCTCGCCTGATCTCACAGACTATCCAACTCGCTTCATCGCTGGCCGATGGAAGTTTGCGCAACACAGGTAATGTACCATACGAGTGCGTGCTCTTGAGTTTCTTCTGGGGCCGATCGGGGTCTTGTTCAATCAGATCCTGTGCCAGTCGAAGGACAGCTGAGGAGGAACGATAATTCTCCTCAAGGTTTATGACTACCGTGTCTGGGTAATACGCCTTCATGCGGCGTAAGTTTTCACTTTCCGCAGACCGGAAGCCATATATGCTTTGGTCCGGATCTCCAACAATTGTGATTCTCTTATTCTTGCATGCGAGTAGCTTCATCAACTCATATTGAACGACATTTGTATCCTGGAACTCATCAATCAGGAGCGCTTCGACATTCGAGACGCATTGAGGGTGTGCGCGGAGAAGGTCAGTACAACGGAGGAGAAGGTCGTCATAGTCAAGCAGGTTCGATGTGGACAGAGCGCGCTCGTATTCATCGTAGGTAATGGTGAATTCCTCGTTCTCGACACTCTTTTGTACTGCCTTGTGCAGGTCCTCCTCGCGAAGGCCTCGAGCTTTCCTGTGAGATATTCGGTTACGGGCAGTCTTGGGGTCGAGACCGAAGTTAAGGCGTTTGACGATCCTTTTCAGAATGGAAAGCGTATCGGAGGAGTCCGCTATGCCGAAGTCTTTCGGTATACCAATCAAATAGCCATAGGTGACCAGGTATCGTCTGCAAATTGAATGAAAGGTACCGAGAATGAGTTTTGATTCGAGATGAGCGCCAATAAGACTTCTCAGCCTCTCGCGCATCTCCCTGCTCGCTTTGATAGTGAAAGTGCAGCATATGACGTTCCACGGACGATATCCATGATGAGCAAGCAGATAGGCGACCCGGGCAGTGAGGGTCTTTGTCTTGCCAGAGCCGGGAGGTGCGAGAACTTGTAGGATCGGCGAAGGGGAAGTCACGGCAGCTCGCTGAACAGCATTGAGCCCTTCTAACGTGGCGTCCATCAGTTCATTCACATTGCGTTGTTTGCTAAGATGCTGAGGAATGGAGACGCGCTAAGAAGCGGCAAACGCGTCGCGGATCGCGGGTTGAAGGCGGAGACTCGCGTGGTCACGTGAGTCTGGGTTTCCTTGAAGAAGCGCAAAGAGGTTCTGATTGTCAAGCATTCAATCAGCACAGTCAATTTGGGCTAGTGATTGCTTATATTCCATTCATTGCCAACAGCCAAAGTCACGGCATAATTACCAACGCGCGTGCCATCAAGAAAGGTCGATTTAAGTTCCCCGATCTCTTCGTCTCTACTCGAGTAGGTCAAGTTCAAATACCAATCCTTCGCCAGTACAAATCAACAATCTCCTCAATGTTGTCTCGTGGACGGTGGTCACACGAGGACAAGAAATATTTGCTACGCCACAATGCCCCGAAGAGCAGTGACCGCGAGCAAGACTGAGGTAGGCATCGTACTCACCACCCCACAGCACTCATGGCCGGTTTCCTACCTTACCACTCCAACCTTCGACATCAGCCCATTCACCGACTTCATTGCACCCACCGTATTGGAACTTTTCGAACTCGAAGATCGAATGATCTTTCAAGCAGTTGCTGAGGATATGTTCAAGTCCACCTTATTCTCAAGTCTATTCAAGTTTTCCGGAATTTCAAGAAGTAGCTCTGACCTTGTAATGGACGCTGATATCTCTTTTCCACACTTCCAATAACTCTTCTTACATCTGCAGACGGCATCGAATAGCTCACCATCGCCGAACTCAGGAAGCAGCTTTTGGATGAAGTCATAAGCCTCTTCCTGCTTATCTCCGTTCATAGGGCCGGAGGCTTGCTCGAAGGGGATTGGATTGAACATTATATCCTCGCTGTAGGAGGACATCTGACGCATCAAGTCAGGAAGAATGTGCGAACTTTCCTAAGCCTGTTAGCTTGGTTCGTGCGCTTGCTGCTTCAATACTCACAGTTGGTTTTTCCTTCCTTCCCCTCGAAGGCTTTTGCAGGCTGTTCCGCCATTCTCAACCGACTACGGCCTTTCATGGCTACCTGGAGCAGTTCTGGGAAGTAAGATGGCAGAAAAGATTTCTCAATGTTTTCTCTTCGTCCATCCTTGCGATATCTCTCACACTGTGAGGAGCCTAGGCGGATGCGTTGATGAAAGTATGCGCCACCGTGGTTGAGCAAGCCACGTGGACGTGAGCCGGGTTTGTGGCGTTGAGAGACTAGCTTCATGTATGATGTATCTGTCGTCAACTTTATCCCACCCCGACTTCCTAAATGGCCCTTGTTTTCTTCGGATTGGGCAGTGGCAAGTCACTTTCTTCAAGTCGGCGCTTGTTTTGAGACGTTCGGGCTCTGTAGGATTGGTGGTGCGCTGGATAGGTGTCTCAAACTTCTTTGGTGTTGTTTTTCCTGTCCTCCGCCGTTCATTCTGCACTACGGATTCAACGGAGCTCTTGTGTTGGATCCCGGACTTTTAGGAACAGGATTCTCGTTCTCTTTATCTTCAGCCTTCCGCTTGCGGTGCCCTTTCGTACTTGCGACCGGTAATTCAGCTGTGGTGGTGTTGCCCCTAGTGGCTGCTGATAACGAAGTGTTCATAGCCTCAAGATTTGCCTTTGTCAAGGTCGTAACGGCCGGTGCTGTGACATTGGCGGGCTTTGCAGCTGCCTTGGTTGAAAGGGTATTCTGCAAAGTAAGCACGTGAAGAAAGCACACGCCTGTAAACTCTTACTTTGGTTGCTGTGATGCCCTCGTCCTCCTCGGCTTAAGGTTTGCGCAAATTGCTTGCTAACCCCTGCGAAGACACTCGAGGCTTGCGTGATACGAGTTGTTGGAAGTATGATTGACTTGACAGGGTTGACGAGCCGAGTCTTGGACAGGCTTGGTTTCCCAGAAGCGCTCTTCACGAACTGGCTGACGTCTATGTCCCTCTGACTGTTTCTCGGGAATTGGATGACGCCGGCGCCTCTTTGTTGTTGGTGCTTCAGAGGTAGGTGATCTGTCTTTGCTGCTGCGAGACTTTTAGGATTGGTTCAGGTCGAGCCAACTCCAGCATCAAACTCGGTAAAGTGGAGCTTCTCTGATCATCTCCGAATGAGGCCGGATATTTTCATTTCATCCTATGGAACCGGTTAGCTTGGAGGCCCCAACAAAGGCGTCTACGTGGAACACACCTGGTCGCGCTTTTGAGCATTGTTCTCGTCGATTTTCTGTCGAAGAATTTCGAATTCTCCTAGCAGCTTCCCCCTCCGAGGAAGGCATCTCGGCTGGCTCTAGGACTATTCAAGAAGACGGCGAGCTCTGCTGCTTATGTTAGCTATGTCCGAAATAGTAGTGGGGTGGAGGTTTGCAGGTGTGCCCAAACGCACGTCGAGAAGTGATACAGGAGTTCAGGAAGGATTGCAGTCTTTCAATGGTGAAAGAATGACATGCAGAAGCCGGGCGGAAATGGGAATAGGGTGGGCTTATGGAAGGCTGAAGCACGAATGTGTTGAGTTCGAGTGTTCGTGATAACAGTGCGACGTGAAACCTGAACACACTTGCCCAGGCTAAAGGACTTTGGTCAGGCAGCAGGTGATGTGCTGAGTGTGGAGTTTGTGAGCAACAGCGGTAATGTTGGATCTTCCGACAAGCACTGAGGGGTTAGTGAAGACAAGAGGAAGAAATGGCAGCGTTTCTCTTGGATGGGACACTTTAATTGTGCAAGAAGATGTCGCACAGTGGCTGAGATGAGCTTTGATGGAGTTCTTGACAAGCTCTTGATGAGAGCAGGTTCGAGATGATGGCCGAGTCAAAGGGCAGGCCACAAGATGCCGTGGTGGGTTGTTATCATGGACTGGTTGAATTCGTGATGAAGATTTGGGTGGAGTGCGCAGATGGCGACTAGTGTTTGGTAACACAAGTCGCGAGGTCTCCCGCAATCGTTATGGCGACTTGAGAACACTTCTTCTCAGGTCGCGTTTGAGGTTCGGAGAGGCGAGGACTGCAATGCAGACTATAGCACGTACATCCGCGCATGAGTCTTTTGGGAGCAGCATTGTAGTGAGGATGATCACTCAATTGGACTACTTCGAGGTCGCTTTGGATGAGACGATGATGGTCAGGGTCAGGAGGGATGGACGTTGGACCGCATTTGCTAAGGCATTCCACCAAGACTGAGGACGGAGGCGATACCCGTCCACTTGAAGCCCAATAAACAGCGTTCAGGTCCAGAGACATTCACTCGACGTTGAATCTAGCAGTCAGGAGAGCTTTCATGCAAAGCCATTTGCACCAGAAAATTACGAAGCGGAGGAGAAAGAGATGCCTCGAATTCTCACTATCACAATATAGAGCTAGGCCTATTCAACAACTGACTACACATATTCTATATTTGTCTGGACATCAACGTAGCAGATTGGTACACCAAGACGCGTCCCTGTGCGCAGCATCAATCGGACAAGGCGGTACTAACACGGGATGTGTTGCCTGGGTCAGTTCGAAAACCTGAAGGCCATCATTCGTTGCCTAGGTCAAGATCCGGTTCGTTCGCGGTTTCTACCCTTTACCTCCCCCTTTCTCGGGATAAACACCCTCAATCAACTTTCTTTGACAGTTCTTCAAGAGCGTCAGCATCCCTCATCAAAGATATCTCTATAGGACCGTAGGATAGCGATATTGCAGGTGTCTTCGAGAATGCCTTTCGCTCTGTCAGAGTATACTGTTCTGCCATACGCGGACAAGCGAAGGCATTTTAGGAGAGTCCAGCCCTCAAGAGCTGCAGACAACAGTCCAGTTGTGCCTTCTTTTGTGCAAAGGGCTGCCCAGGCGACGAAATGCATCCTCGCACAGCAGTTGTGAGGACCGTTGACCATCAGCGACAGCCTCAGAGCAAGCCGAGGAGACTAGAGCTAGCCAGAGCCAGCCAGAGCCAGCCAGAGCCAGTACCAAAGGCTGATCTTTCGCAGACAAGACAAACTAGCAGAGTCCTCTGATTTGTTTCTCGACACCTCTTGTCGCTTGAAGAGCTTTTGATGACCAGACCCAAGCAAAATCAAGTTCAAGACCGCCGCCCTCCGCAGAATGCCAGTCACGGGGATATAACTGGCCCAAAATTCGGAGATTGGGGCTGCTCAGCGCAAGGCTACCAATAACAACGAACAGGTTGAGGCATCTCGCCCTCCACCAAGACGACATGCCAATTGTCGCATTGTCAGTTATGATGAAGAGAACAATATGCGTAAGTGACAAATTACAAAGCGACTTCCTAGACAGTGCGTAGTCACTTGCGATGACGAACACCAGCGCGAAGCCTATCCTACCTAACGCTTCGCCAAGCCTGCTTATGCCAACGCAAATAGGCACCAATAAACCATAATCAGTCACTCAGCAAGACAATCTCAACAAACCACGGCTTCTTCCGGCGACCAGTGATCTCAGTTACCGAGGTCAACTTACCGAGGGTACCGAGGGGCCAGGCGGCCAGGTCAAGGGGAATAGGAGCCTCTAAGGGGCGGGTAAGGGGCGGTTGTGGCGTAAAAGGCAGCCGTAAAGGAGGAAGGTTGAGGCGAGCAGCACGTCAACGTGCTTTTATCTCATCTTCTACTACACCGCACTTCTGGTTGCACCTTCCTAACGCGGAAATGACCTTTGACCTCGAGACCAACGAGGTCGACGCCAAGGTGTTGACAAGCCTCGCCTCGGTAACTGAGAGCACTGCGACGACGACAAAAGTGGGTCAATGAAAGCGGCTGAAAGACAAGCCGTTCAGCAAAGCGCTGGCTGAGCAAATGGGATTAGCAAAAGAGCAGGTACGCTACGATGCAATCAAGCTCAACGATATTAGATTAGCTAGAAGAGTTGAGGTCACAGGGTACTAGGCCTTGGGATTGCAACGGCGATGGCGAGAAAATTGATCCTATGCTGCTGTCATCAGTGAGAGATCTAATAGAAGGTGTACAGAGGGACCATCCGTCGGTGCAGCGGCCTCTAGGTTCTGCTTGCGATTGAGATGTTTGTGTGCCTGCTTGTGCTTGTTCATAGGATGGCAGGATCTCTCTCAGAGCGTGTGGCTGCGGAGTATCTTGGCGCATTCCCTTGAGTGATCTACCGTTGTCATCCGAGTTCCTCGCTCGCTTCTTCAGGAATCGTTTCTCCGTTCGAGAACAGGATCTTATTACGACGCAGAGTTGGCATTTGTAGGCGTAGCGATCGAAGATATCGTGCTTCTAAATCGTCACATGCTATATTATAGGAACATCGATTTGTCTCTCGCTGCATGTTCGCGAAGTAGAACAAAATGAAGGAGACTAGCTACGTCGCAATAAGAGTGTCTTGACATCTCGAGTTGATCTAATTTCGCCTGGAAACCACTTTGATAGCATTTCGCGGACGACTTTCCACTTTCTAGCAGTCGCAGCGATATTTCGACGATCTTGTGATTCTAGATCATCAATTGCCGCTTCGGTCGAGCATTTTGACCCATTCTGTGCAAGCTAAAATTGGTTGTAGAGAATCAGAGGAAAATAGATCATGAATGTGCACCAAAACGGGTTTCCATTCAGTGTCAAAGGGAATTTTTGGTTTTTGGCTTTTCACATGAACATTGTCGCTTATCCCCAGTCTAAGCGAGATCGCCCTCTAACTCCGCCCCCCCCCCCCATATGTTTCGTTCCAGTCATAAATTTCGGTGAGCTCTCAGGTATCCTCCGGGCTGTGTGCAGGCTACTCTAAAAGTACGTACGCCTCTATTCGACCAAAGGAATTTACTTACACATCATTAGAATTAGGGTAACGAAATCCACTTTTGGTGCACACTTCTGGTTCACCCGGCTCTCGCGAGCTGAGTGCGGCGACGCTCACCTGCCAGAGTGGGACAGGTAATGTCGGCTGGACCTGAGTTCTGCTCCCCCTTTTCCCCTTCCCTCTTTCCCTCTTTCCGTCCTTTCCTCCTTTCTCCCTTCCCCCCTTTCCCCCTTTTCCACCCTAAATACTCACTTCCGTTATTCAGAGTGTGTACTTGAAGCCAGGTTGGCCTTCGATTGGCTCTTCCAACGTGCCCTCGTCAACCTTTTTGTTCTGCAGGTAGAAGTACGGTGTTATAAGACAGAGTATCAGAAGGATGACAAATTGTAAGCTAGCTGTGACCCAAAAGCCGAGAAGGTATTTCGGGGCATCCTTCTCGCGGAACGTCGTGGACGCCACGATGCCGCCAGCAGCGCCAAAGCCAATCTGCAAGGCGCTGGCCACGACTCTCTTGGACTGGCGGCGAATGTTGTTTGAGTGATAGGCCAGGATGGTGGGGATATTACCCTGGCAACCAGCCTGGCCGAGGAAGATGCCGAAGTATTTCGCCCCGGTGTTCTTATGGTAGGCCGTTATCATGAGGCCGATGATGACCATGATGCATTGCACTGCGATGAACGGACCGCGAAGTCGAAACTTATCGCTTAGGTATGCAAATCCAAGGGCACTGCCGACTGCAGTAATCACAGGGGGCGCAGCTAGGAGGTTGGATATTCCATCGCTGTAGCCAAAGCTCTGCAACACGGGTCAGAATTGTTCAGGTGGCTCGAATCGAGAAGGGGGGGTTCACATACCTGGATGATGTTCGGAGAGAAGTAAAAAAATGCATAGCTTCGAGCAAAAAGATAGTTAGAATGTGAATACTTTCTGGGCGAACTTGAAGTGCTTACGCTGGCATTGTTGTGGACATAAACATGAAAGCGCTGTAAGCTGATTAGCCAATGTGTACCTCAAATGGCTACTATGCCAGAAGAAAACGCACAATGCATATAGCTTCCAGTCCAAGAAATGCTTTCCCAGGTTGCCCCATGTGTGCGGCAGATCGGGGGTAGCATCTCCTCGGTCTTTGTTGATTCTGTCTTTTATGAGCTGGATGTCGAATTGCGAGATGAAGTGGCTCTTGTTGGCTGCTTTGTCGGGGAAGTCGATGATGATGAACCATGCGCCTATCGCGATAAGCTGTGTGAGGAGACCTTCTATGATCTTTGTCCAAGTCAGCACAGCTCCCATTCCAAGGTGTTGTCAACAAACTCACAAAGATCCACTGCCAACCCTTCAAACCACCAACAGAGTTCATCTGTATCAATCCGTACGCCAGAATATTTGAGAATCCTCCGGCGAGAATGGAGAGTAGATAAAAAATCGCCAGTCTGGGGATCATTCGTTAACCTTCGCTGCTCAGACCTGGGTAGTTGTACCTCACCTCTTTTGTAGCTCATATCTCACATACCAGCAAGATACGAGGTACACGCACCCCGGGAAGAAGCCTTCAGCGTATTAGCGAGGACATACGAACCATGAGGAGAATGGCCACTCCACCAGCTTCAAAGAAACCCAATATGAAACGACAAACAACGAGAGCCTGGTAATTCTTAACGAACCCCTGGCAGACAGACACAACGATCAGTTACGAGAAGCTCAAGATGATGAGCAGAAATGTCGCCCGAATTCATACCTGGCCCAACATGACAGTACCCCAAGAAAAGGCGATGAATGCCAACCAATTCGCTGCCCCGACTCGACGCAACACCAGATTCGAGGGCAGCTAGGGGGGCAGGGGTTAGCTCGAAGTCAACAGAAATCCTGCTGGCGGAGAGTGGGCATTACCTCGAATAAAAGATAGGGAATGAAGAATACGACCAGCGCGACAGAGTACCTGTTTCCTATGTCAAGCCCCAGATCTTGATTCATGCCCGCAATTCGGGCGTTGGATATCTATCGAACTTAGCCCAAGCGGCCATGTCATCACGAAAAGTTCAGGAGCATACGTTCACCCTATCGACGAGGGAGACGGCGTAGAGTGCGCCGAGGATGGGCAACAGTCTGCGGTCGACCTTCCGCATGAGTGCCTTTTCATAAGCGCGACCATAGTGCAGCATAGTGTCTGTTTGGACGCCGCTGTCCTCGATTGTGGCCTCCATGGGTTCCACGGAATCTCGTAGCTTTGGGAGCACCATTGCGCTGGAGATGCGAAAAAGCTCTCTTTTTGTCGTGGCCAGTGGACGAGGCGAATTGTGCTCGGGCTGCCTTCGAAGATAACTTCCATGTATATAGGGAATGCTGGGTTTCCCCTGTTTATAGGAGGGGGGAGCACCTCCCGTATATGACTTCACTGTGCCGAGCAAAATCCGGCACTCGCCGATCAGTATGTGGACATTTTCCTAAGCGACGCCTGTTTGGGGTTAAGGATTTTGCGACGGCGCGCTTGGGGTGCTGAGGGTTCATGGAGATTGCTTGACGTCTATGGCGCTGGATGTCTGGGGTAGGAGGCATCGAGTATGCAGTATGGCGTGGGCTGGCCGCGCTACTCCCCTTCGCTGCCCGATGCGGCCTTTCTGAGCAATAGCAGTAGAGGCCAACGGGGCAGTGAACCAACCAGCACCGAATATGCTAACGATTTGGGTTGAGGTTCGGGTTCCCGGAGAACCAGCTTCATCCTTCCGTCTGCCCGTTTCAGCCCCTGGCTTGCCTCCCATGCAAGTCAACTCCCGAGGCCGGGAAACTCAAATTTTTCTTGCCCCTTACCTCGGCAGCTTTCGCGCAACAAACGAAGATGAAACAAGCCAGGTTTCCCCGCGCACGCCATCGCCCCTCCCTCTGCTCACTTTTCAACCCAAGACTAACGATTCCAGATGCGGTATCTAGTCGTGTGATCTGACCGACCCGCCAAACTCTCGGGGCAACCAAGCCCGCGATGGGTTACCCCAGACGGGTAACCCCGGACGGATTACCCCAGATAGAACGCCCCTAACGTGAACACGAATAGCGCCGATGAGAAGAGACAGCCAAACATGCACTGTCCACACAACACAGGCCTTCAAGTGAAACTGGCTTTGTCTGGCCGCTATTTTCGTTCCCCCCTCTCGGACATAATCCGGTAATATGTAACGCGTGGTGTAAGGAGATGTATGTGTACATACAGCGACAGCATAACCCGGTTGCCCGCATTCCGTTGCTTGAGACCCGTTTTTGAACAGATTGGTACATTTGACTGCCTTTTTCCGTGGAGGGTATTCCTTCGAGTGGAACTGGATTGTCTGGTCGTGCCCCGTTTTCTTCCCGCCTCTCGGACGTAATCCGGTAACTTATAACGCATTGTGCAAAAAGAGATTGATGATTACATACAACGACATCACAACCCTGTTGCTCCTACTCCGTTTCTTTGCGGCTGTTTGAATCCTCTGTCCCTGAGACATTTCTAAGATCAACATTCTTTCAGATCCCCCGCATTTGGGATTCTAACCGGAGTCAATAAAGCCTCAGCGAAGATCCTTCAAAGTCTTAGCTTGACCTATATAAGCAGAGACGCTTGTCGATTCAACTCGCCCAGGTGGACGACGTCGACTTACCCTCACCTATGAATAGGATTCCCCGTCATTGGAACACCTGCGAAGCAACTTTGAAGTCATGGTGTCAGGGAAGAACATACTCCCCAGCTTCGAACTTGAGGACAAGGTGACCTCTTCGATTAGTCCCATCGCGCCCGAGAAGGCCACACCCTCGGCCTCCGAAATTGAGGACGTCAGGGAAGCCTCTTCGATTGACCTCACGGCATTACCAGACCGACTCGAAAGCTCTGCAAGTGAGGAGGACAAGAAGCCAGATCATGATCCTCCGCCGGACGGAGGCCTCTTTGCTTGGATGCAAGTTATTGGAGGGTGGATCCTGGTCCTGAATTCCCGGTGAGCAACCTGCAATGGGGCTTTTTGTGTTTTGCATTAAGGCTTCAATCGGGCTTCTAAGCGGACTGCTGACGATTGCAGAGGGATGACAAACACGTTCGGCGCTTTTCAAACATACTACATCAACACTCTCTTACCTGAATCCAGCCCGTCGAATATCTCTTGGATCGGCTCTATCCAAACATTCACAATGATGTTCGTCGGAGTGCTCAGCGGTCGACTTCTGGATGCAGGATATCTGCGTCCCCAACTCTGCGCCGGAGTATTCCTTGAGGTTCTTGGCCTGATAATGACCTCCATTTCCACCAAATATTGGCAGGTACTGGTCTCTCAAGGGGTATGCGTGGGCCTAGGAGCTGGGCTTTTGTATTTGCCCGGCGTGGCTGTTCCTGCTCAGTACTTCTCTTCGAAGGTCATGCTTGCCACTGGCATCGTTGCCACGGGAAGTAGCATGGGTACGTCCTCCATTCCCTTGAGTCTAACACAAGACACCCGCCGATTCAGGGCAACATGCTAACGGCCAGCGTTTGTTCCAACCCACAGCCGGAGTCGTCTATCCGATTCTGATTCGCCAATTACTACCGATGGTCAATTTTACCTGGACCGTACGCTGCCTATCAATGGTTGTCCTTGCTACGAATGGCACCAGCTTGGTATTGATGCATCCTCGTCTAAGGCCAGGGAGCTCTAAGCCATTCACGTTTAATATCTCTATGTTCTTGGATTCACCTTATGTTCTATTTGTACTAGGTATGCGCCTCTTTCGTTACCCTTGACCCATTGGTGATTTTGCTCTAACGGTTTCGCCAACACAGCAATGACCTGTCTATTTGCCTCCGTCTATATACCTTACTTTTACCTCTCAGATTTCGTCAAAAGTCAAGTTGGGGATCAGCGATTGTCTTTATACATCCTCAGCATCATGAACGCTGCCAGTTTTTTCGGAAGGGTTTTGCCCAGTTGGATAGCAGACTGGTAAGTCAAAGCTCTAACGCTGAGATGCACAGTCGTTACGGCAGTGGAGCTAACTCGCTTTTTTCCTCAGGGACGGGATCAACAAACTCGTTTTAGTGACCGTCACCTGTCTCTTTTCAGGAGCGACTGTTTCATTATGGCTCGTCACCCATGCTAAAGCAGGGACAATCGTATTCGCCATCATGTACGGCTTCATATCAGGAGGACTGGTTTCTATACCTCCTACAACAGTAGCCTTTTTGTCGAAAAACCAGTACGAGTACAGTACTCGCATGGGAATGGCCTTTACAATCTGCTCGTTCGGTGCCCTCGTGGGGAATCCCATTGCTGGTGCCTTAATCACCGTGGGTGCTGGAGGCAAGAAGTCATTTATAGGGCCATGGCTTTTCGCCGGAGGGACAATGATGGCTGCAGCGGCCTTCACGCACGGGGCCTATTATTTCCAGAAAAAGGCTTCTGGACCCAGTCGCAGTTCCAGTGAGGGTAGTGGCCTCAAACGCCGCCGCAGTGCCAAGTGGTTCCGGTCGCTCGCCAACGAAGCTCTGACCATGCAGGGCGCCGCCTTTGCTCTATGATGAGGGCATCTCAACCCACGAAGCTACGCCGCTTACGAGTCAGGCTTCGAACCAAAACCGCCAGTCATCGGCGTTTTACTGGTGATGAGTGTTTCAACCCACGAAGCTACGCCGCTTACGAGTCAGGCTTCGAACTAAAACCGCCAGTCATCGACGTTTTCCTGGTGATGAGTGTTGCTTGTGCAAGCCACATCCGAGTGAGCGGCCGTGGCTAGCGCGTTGAGGGGAAGGGAGAAAGTCTAGGACGCTAAGCCGACAAAAAAGTTGATACAGAGGGTCAAATTTTGCCCACAAGATCACCTTCCCTTTCGCCAGGGAGGGGGGCCTGGCACCCTTTCTCAGAAGAGTCGGTCTCTCTTCAGTATGACGAATAGTCCTACAAACCCATCTATTGTATCAGCCGTCCGGGTGACACAGCAATATCTGATAGACGACTGATCTAGAAGTGATCTTCACCTAGTGACGTCAATGTAGGAAAAAGTGCAGGGCAATGGGGTGACACATCAGACATCTTTTTTTGCTCGCCATGGTCTTGCGTGAGGGAGCAGCTAGTAACGCCAATTTGGTAGAGATGCATGGTAATGGAGGCATGAGATATTTCATGAGACAGCACCTAGTTAACGCTAATTTAGTGCAGATGTACGATAACGGGGCGGGCGCATCAAACACCCCCTTTGACACGCTATTGGCTTGTATAGAGGGCCCACAAAATGAGAGCGCATTACCACCATTAGGTAGTCTAACATGGAATAGTAACTACAGGCCAACTGGTAACAAAGTAGGCAGTACGGGTGGCCCGGAAAACCTGGCCCTCTCGATGTCATACAGTACTCTCCCGCGAGAGTGGGTAAAAGGAACCTGCTCCAACTCTGGTTCTGCGGACTTTCAAATTCACGCCCATCGCTTCCATAAACCACGGCCAAATAAGGAGGAAAGAGTACAAGCGAGATGGTCCAAGCGGTGTTATTGGGCAGTAATCGCGGAGGGGCGTCTGTGCGAGGAGTTTGCTGCCGCGTACCCGAGTTTGAGCCGAGGCTGACCTCATTGCCTCAATGCGCGGCCGTTGGATCGTCAGAGCACATCACCTGAATAGACCATGTTCTGCAGGAAAACAACCTGCGCTTTCGGAATACTAGTCAGACACCCTCGATCGACCTAGATTCGTCGAGCTGGCCCGGATGATGAGTTGACATCTCTTCCCGATTCAGATGGCCAGAGCATCTTCGAGATGCAACCAGGGAGCCTGGACCATGCAGGAACCAAATGCTTGCGAGAGCCCCAAGGCTCTCCCTTGTTGCAAGGATCTCTCGCCTTCCCAGGAGTCCAAGCTTAAGGTACACCAACCATCTTGCGTTTCAATGTGCCATCGACGTCCCCGCAACCCGAGCATGCAGCTCGGTGCACGGGAGAAAAAAGGTACGATCACGGCCCCCCTACCATAACAAGGGAGTAAAGTTGGCGCCGTAGTTCGTTACGTATTGTAGCCATACTAAGCTGGCTTCTAACCAGTTTCAACAGTAACATGGGGGAGAGGACCGGTTCTGAACGGCTATTATTACAGACTGGAAGGCTACGAGGGATTGCATCGCCTACCGGACCCCATGGGGCCCCAGCAGTCTAAAGCTCCGCAACCAACCTATGCTTAGTCCTGCCGGGACGATTTCCTCCGAGATGCGCCGAGCTATATCCGGGGGTGGTGGTGGAAGAATTAAGGGCGACCTTTTCTAGCTACGCTCAATTTGGAAGTGTCGTGGAGCATCAACACAAAAAACGAAAGGACTACAGATAATTGCCATTAGACATGCGGACACCCAAATGCGCATGCGCAGCTTTCATAGGAAAAGGCAAAGAGTAAAGCCGAGTGAAAAATACTTCCGGAGATGGGTTTGGGATCCCAAATGCTTGGTAAAAAGGGTCGCACTTATTCTTCCACACCGCCTACCGCAAGCCCTTCCCCGGAATTTTCTCTTCCGGAAAGGAATGGCCAGGCAACGGGCCGGTCGGTGGGAAGTCACTGCAGCAAGTCAAGGTTGCAAGGTGGGATTACTGGAAAACAACGCAAAAATTAGAACATGAGTGGTAATGGAGTCTGTAGGACCTCATTTCTGAGCTGTCCACCTCACGAAGGGCCGGAATTGCAATCCGCATCACACTGGTTCAATGAGAAGGCAAGGGGTCCAAGAGAGCCGCATTGCAAAAGGGATTTCGCTAACGGCTGATCTAGAAGATTGAAGGTCACTTGGTTACTTATTGGACCGCTCATGCGATACTGTATACACTATATGCATCCGTCGCTACCCTTGGTAGTCCTATCTGTGTGTCCAGTCTCGCAGTTGGAGGCTCCTTTCGTATTTCAAATTCTCCAATAGGCACTGGTGGACAGGGCTGGGGAGATATAATGGAAGGTCGGCCCCCCGGAGGACTGACGCTCGAGGTTCGAGGGCTATTCTGAGACCAAAAGAGACGCACAAAGGGGACATCTGCCGTGCTCAGAATGTCGTCGTTTACGATAGGGTGCAAAAAAGCCTCAAAGAAATCAGAATGTGACTTTTGTTCGAGGAATGCGCCTAATTGCGTGGGGGCCTTTCCGCACTTATTGTCCATACAAGGGTTCTCAAACCTGCTTTGCCATGTTCGCCACTCCTGTCCAGAGAGCATGTCTTCCTCGGTCGCTAAGGGCCTGCTTCGCGTCCTCATCGATCACGCGACCGGACAGTTGACGGGATGATGTCTACCACAGCCAGTTTGGTGTCATAGTCTTTTCTACACGTCATTAGCATTGCACGTGACAACCACCCTCATGTGTCGATGATCTTCGCGAGTTAAGTCTCGGTACTTGTAACAGCACTCGGCCCTGTAGTTTTTTGGAGGGCTGCAGTGGTGCCTCGCATCGGCCCATCCCCGAATAAGCTCCTGTAATTCGGGGCTTTGTTCAACACGAGCCTTCTGTTCCGTGGTTAGGTGCCGAGGACGCGCGTGTCGACCGGTCGGCTCATTCATATTGCCGCTCGCATCAAATCAGCCTGAGCTTTAAGGCCGTGATAAGCAGATCCAGCGCCAGTATCGAAGTGGTGTTGCTATCGAAGACCTTGTTATTGAAAGGCTTAAGATTTCATGACCCCATTTTTCAGCGAAGCTTTGGCACACTAGTGCCCTATCCCCACAGTCATGGCTCTAGCAGTGCTTGCAGACCTAAGCGTCTATGTTCGACAAAAGCTTACTGAGAAGGGGTCCCATAAGATTAGCTTGCTCCACTGTGATGTTTGGGGCTATGAGGAACCGTGTAGGTAGCGTGGGGTGTACCTTCGACCTTTTGCGACATGGTTACACTACGTCTTGAACACGGTGCAGATATCCCACGCTAAGTTCGATGAGATTACGCCTCTCCAGTATCTCTTTCCAAACGGTATTAGTCGAATGCATGACAAGTAGAGTTTCCAGCGTGAATTGGTTGATATCCTAGAACCTTGATACGGCGTGGCTAGGAGCCGGAGGTACCAATCACATGCCGGGCACAAAGCATATCTATTTACATCCATTGCATTTGGCACAAGACACAATGACAAAGCTTCTTACCCAGAATGCCAACGTGAATGTTCTGGACAGCAATGGCAGGATCTCTCAGACAACCCGAGGAGAGTGCCTTTGTCTGGTGGACGATTGACAAAGTTTGGTGCCGTCGAATCTGGAGACTTTTCAAAACGAACTTGAGGTATGTCAAATCGATATCACTGAGGATTTCAAACCAGATCTTCAGGATCAAGCTGCGACACTCTGGCTTGAGCCGGTTGGGCGGGACACAAGTCTCGATGTCTCTGCTCAGGCCAAGCGTCGAGATCTCCGAAACCGCCAAGGAAATGCCACGGGACTAGGATCTAAGGAAAGATGCACGTGGCATGCAATGCACCAATCGTTGAATATGCTCATGACACTTTCCGACCGGTCAGCCACCGGAGTAGCACGGCCGGCACATCATCCCACAACTAATCTTATCTGCGGAATTTTTCGTGACGCCTCGCAACAGGTAGGTTTGTTGCTACGAAGTCATGCGCATGTCTTGGCATAGGGCTCGGCGGTGCGGCCTTGGCACTTGTCGCAGGGTAGCCTCATGCATTGCACGCCTCCTTGATAATCATCACACCATACCTATACCTATTCTACTAATCATAGCACTCTCCCTGATAATAATCGTACTCTGGGTACAGCTGCTCTACTAATCATCGCACCTAAAAGCTTATGCCAGGCCGGAAGTAGTCTGATTGAGATAGGAGGATAAGCCCGAGCCCGCCATGATTTTGGGGTGCGGCTATATCGCACCCTCCTTTTCTAATCATCGCACCCTTCTTCACTAATCATCGCACACTTATACGTGTGTCTCGTAGGCGTGTACCTTACGGGCGTGCATCTCATAGGCCTACATTTCATGGGCATATATCTCATGGGCATGCATCTTGGGGGATGTTCTTGGCGCAGTTGTCGGCAGCGAAGAAATCAAAGCGCCAAGTCACCGCTCCCTGGGTGCGATGCATTTAAAGGTACCCTTGAATATATCGCCTGCTTTGGCAGTAATGTAGCTGACTTGATTGCTCACGAATCTTGCTGGCAATACCAAGGAGATGCGAAGTTAAGAAGACACTCGGCAATATGAGGAAATCAAGATGCAGACAATAGGAAGCCTTACAGTTTGAGTGGGAAAGACTGTAACTAACCAACGTCAATTACCCCAACGCAACACACCCCTCATGCCGTGCAACCCCCGGAGAGTGCCTAAGCTTCTTGGCTGGAAACAGCTTCTAGGCGGCTTCAAAAGCCTTTCACAATTATACAACCCACGATGCCGTCTGACAATCGAAACTTGGGTTAGCAAAAGTCCTCTTCACTGCAATCACACTAATGCCGAGTTTGATTATCTACCATTATTGGTGGTGAAACCTGTCTAGAAAGATTGGCCGTTGGGCTGAAGGGTGTGCTGCTATGGGGCGTAAATTTTGCCGAGAACCTACTCGCCTTCTTTCGGCCAGCTTGCCCTAAGCTGCCCACCTCCATTGGATACACATTTGCAGCTTCAAGTACTTAAACACCCTCCTCTTTCCACTTCCACAACCACAATGCGTTCCATCGTCTCCCTCCTTCTTTCCCTCGCCACCTTATTCGCCCTCGTCGCCTCTGCCCGCCTCGAGATCGAAATCACCTCCCCGGTCGAATGCACGCGCAAGACCAAAAAGGGCGACAATGTCGACATGCACTACCGTGGCACCCTAGCCAGCGACGGCTCCGAGTTCGATGCCAGTTACAAGCGCGGCACGCCGTTGAGTTTCCAGATTGGGGCCGGGAGGGTCATTAAAGGGTAACGCTCTCAAGCCCCCGGAAAATGCCCAATCTATTGTTTCTACGGAGGGACGACTGACGTGTTATCTCTCAGCTGGGACGAAGGCTTGCTTGACATGTGCATCGGCGAGAAGAGGAAGCTCACGATACCTCCGGAACTCGGCTATGGGAATCGAGCTGTGGGGCCCATTCCGGCAGGGTCGACACTTATCTTTGAGACCGAGCTTGTGCGGATTAATGGGAAGGATGAGCTGTGAAGGCCAAAACACTGGTGATGAAGGGATAGGAGCTCGGAACAGGAAGCCGCTGGGAAAGCGCCGTCCTGTGAAAGAGGAGCGTCGAATGCATATTGCAGATCGGATTTGCCGCAATGTCATGATACAGGCTGAGAAGGCTCAGCAGAGGTTGGCCTGGCTGACGGACCCCGAAATAATGTCCATCAGGATTTATCAGATAATTGGCCGGAAATTAGATATGGAATCCATGGCACAATGCCTCACGAAAGGGAGATGGATGACACTAGAGATAAAAATTTGGAGGGACACATTATGCATTCAAACTACCTAATTGCGATGAAGTATGCTAAAAGCCAACGACAATGCTAATCATGATTTCCAACAGCGCCGCTCATTGCAAACTAACATTCAGGGTATACGCGACATGAAAAAAAGGTCTTAAAACTTGCCCTCCGCAAACCACTTGGTGAGATTGTTGAACACGTTCTTCCCACCAGTCTCAATCACATCGCCATGACAGGGGATGACCCTGTCGAAATCCCACTTGTTGATCACGTTAACTGACTGGGCGAACCCTTTTCTGTCCTTGCCACCAGCCGCATACCAGAGGAACCTCTGCTGCCAGATCGCGTCCCCTCTTGTGTTCATGATGGAAGCAAACAGCTTGGTCAGGATGCCGGAGTTGGAATTCGTGCCCGTTTTGGAGAATTGCTCTGTGGCAGGGAGGTTGAAGAAGAGATCTGCCTCGATCATCGTCCTGCTCGGCTTGTGCACAAAGACAAGCTCTTTGTTCTTGTGCGAGTGGACGTATTCGTATTCAAACTCGCTGTCAAACTCTGGCGAAATGCGCAGGTCGTGCTTATTTGACGCCGTAAAGACGTGCGCAAACTTTGTCCCCTTTGTGTCTGGATCTGCCTCCCTCTTCTCCGGTAAACCCTCCATCCCAATCACCTCCGCCTGGGGATATTCCAGCGCCCATGGCTTCAGGAAGATGTGGTGCTCGATGTCAGGCGCGACGATGTACTTGACGGTGCCGAGCGACGAGACTTTGGACTTGACGTCGGGTGTGAGGGCGACAGGGGAAAAGACGGCGAGGGAGCCGGTGGCCATCTTGACAATGGTGCCGCGGCCGCCGATTTTGAGGTGGCCGAAGCGAAGGAAGGGGACGCTGAGGGTAGTGATATTGGGGGTGACATCGCGGATTACCATGACCTTGGCTGGGTCAGAGGGTATGAGCTTCGCAGCCGATTTGGAGGTCATTTTGGAAGGTTAGATATCAAGGTATGGTAGTTTGAATTCTGAAGCTGTGAAGCTGAGATAGAGTACCTCATCGTGGGGGGGGGGGAAAAAGGCAGCTTGATATACGATTCGGTCATGATGCTAAGGCCCAGAATCTCAAATTGGACCCTGGCACTGTCAAACACCCGTGCGTCATTCTCAGCCACCCTATGGTGGGGTATTATGACCGAACCGGCATTTTCAAATTTTCCCAATCTCACCTGCCTGTCAACCCTCCCCGCCGCCCACACAGCCCTCCACACACGTCGAGATTAACTGATTCTGGCATC
>Ga0335072_10001887_pt1 | contig 33303 bp, 28 predicted proteins | sample Lox_Sample_21_FD_206725 | JGI IMG/M metagenome (GOLD analysis project Ga0335072, IMG submission 206725) | Soil microbial communities from Loxahatchee National Wildlife Refuge, Florida, United States - Lox_Sample_2.1 | ecosystem: Environmental > Terrestrial > Soil > Wetlands | place: USA... | reverse complement strand
GCCGGGTTAGCGTTACCGTTGGCGGCGGCGCTCACGCGAGGACGCCGATGGCTGGCACTCTCGGCTGGGGCGTCGGTGATGGCCGGTCCATGGATTGTCCGGAACTGGATTTGGCTCCGAAACCCGGTGGCTCCGTTCCTGAATTCCTGGTTTCCAAACCCGTATTGGACGGCTGGCGCCGAGCACGAATACCTGGCCGGATTGCGGCACTATCCAAGCTTCAAGTCCTACTGGGATTTTTGCTCGCAATTAACTGTATTGGGAGGTCTTGTTCCAGGAATGATTGGTCCCGCATTCCTCTTGTTGCCGCTCGCTTTGCTGGCCCTGCGCAACCCTCACGGGCGCAAGCTGCTGGCAGCGGGCGCGATCTATTCCATTCCGGCGTTTCTCAACATCGAAGTGCGTTTCCTCGTTCCTGCGCTGCCGTTTTTTGCCTTAGCCATGGGGCTGGCAATGGCGAATTCCCCAGGCATCCTTCCCGCCGTCACCTTATTTCAGGCGTTCCTTTGTTGGCCTCAAGTAATGAGTTCATATTGCGATCCCAACGCCTGGAGAATACGTGACATACCAATTCTTGGCGCACTTCGCAGTGAGTCCGAATCGCAGTTCATCGCAAGACACGTGGGCGATTATGCGCTGAAGGACGCGATTGCCAGCGCGGTACCGGCCGGATCGCGGATTTTCTCGTTTGCGGGAAGGGCGCAGGCGTACATCGATCGCGACATCGTGGTGGGTTACGAATCGTCGCAAGGCTTGCGCATCCAGGAAGCGCTGGAGCAGGCGGCGGAAGCCCATTCGGGCCGTCGCCAAGCCGCGCTGATAGCCAAATCGGGAGGGTGTGGTTTCCTGCTGGTGAACGATGCGGACGCTGTGGCACAGGATTTAAATCAAAACATGAGCAAATGGGGTGTAAGCAAAGTAGCCGAAACAAATGGGACCACTATATACCGTCTCGAATAAGTGCGCATTGGCAGTTGTGCTGGCGTTTTTGGCCCTCCAGGTCCACCGCGCCGCGACGGCCCCGGTCAGCACCGGCGAAGCCTACCTGTACGACCGTTTTGTCCGTCCGGCCACCCGTGAGGTGCTGGCGGCGGGGTTGCCTGACCGGGACGTTTTGTATAGCTTGCTTGAAAAGCGCAGCGTAGGGCTTTTGCATGTGTCGCCGTTCTCCGTGAGGCTCCCGAGTTTGCTCTTTGGAATTCTGGCTCTGTTCGCGGTGTGGAGATTGGCAATGCGGGGCTTCAAAACCGCTTGGGGTGGTGTGATTCTGGCGCTGGCCGCAGCCACGTCATGGGCTGGGGGATGGTTCGTGAAGGCGGATGGAACCGGCGCGGCGATGGCGCTATTGGTGTGCGCCGTCTGGCTGGCATGGGAGCGCCGATATCTCAACCTGATTGGGATCTGCCTAGGGTTATCTATTGCAGCTAAAGTAGGTTTTTGGCTGCCTGCGCTATTCCTGGCGCTCGCCATTCTCTGGTATTGGAAGCAGTGGTGGGAATGGATCGACCGCGTTGCGATTCCGGCTTCTGTGGTCGTGGTTATTCTGCTGGCCGTCCCGGCGAGTCACGCCGGCGCGCCGGCAGAGAACCCCCCGCAACTGGCCGGTGGCCAAACCGCGCACCTGCGGTCGGCACTCGATGCCTTGCGTGCCGACGCCGGAACGAAGCCAATCCGTATCGCGACCGTTCCGTCCGCCGAACCGATCGTCAACTTTTATCGCGCGCAGCATCGCGCGAACAATTGGCAACGGGCATTGCTGGCCGGTTCTGCGGGACATTTCGACTACTATCTCATTCCCTCAGGCGATTCCGTCCGGGCGGGTGAGTTGGTCTACCGCGATGCCGACTTCGCCGTGGTGCGTGCTGCATTGTAGCCACCGGTGGTGGTTTTCAGCCACCCACGAAGATCCATTAACTTTCCTAAATCATTCCATCATCGCAACTTAATGATTGGCCGCAACCGTGCAAATACTGCCACGACTACGGAGTAGCTTATTGATGATGCGGACGTTCCAGTTCCTGATCGTGCTACTTTTGGCCCTCCCGATTTCGGCCCAGACGCCGGCGCCCGAAGACTTGATCCGTGGCGTGGCCCGAATCAGCCTTATGGACGGCGAGGTATCGGTGCGGCGCGGCGATTCCGGAGAATGGGTCGCCGGGGTAATTAACGCTCCACTGCTGACGGACGATCGCATCGCCACCGGCCAGAATTCTCGCGCGGAAGTTCAGTTTGACGCAGCTAATGTACTGAGAATAGGCGGGAACGCCGAAATTCATCTGGCTTTGCTCGAGAACGGCAAATACCATATCGAGATTGCCCGCGGGACGGTGACGTTCCGGACTCTGCGGCAGGGGCACGCGGATATCGAACTAAACACCCCCAGCGTATCGGTGCGACCCGCGATGGTAGGCGCCGTTCGGATCAGCGTGACGGAAGCCGGCGAATCGGAGATTACGGCGCGTGCGGGCGACGTAGAAGTGTTCACGCCCCAAGGCACACAATGGATTTATTCGGGTCAAACCATGATGGCCCGTGGAAGTGCTTCCGACCCCGAGTTCCAGATGGAGGACGGAATACCCCAGGATGATTGGGATCGTTGGAACGAGAGCCGGGACCGGGCCGAGGAATCGAACAACAGCGCGCAATATGTGCCGCCGGGCGTTTATGGTACGGGCGACCTCGATAATTCCGGCCAATGGATTTACGTACAGCCATACGGATACGTATGGCGCCCGGTCGGCGTCGCGGTGGGGTGGGCTCCATATCGTAACGGCCGTTGGGTTTGGATCAATTGGTATGGATGGACGTGGGTGAGTTACGACTCCTGGGGCTGGGCGCCCTACCATTACGGCCGGTGGTTCTTCGATGCGCGTTGGGGTTGGGCTTGGTATCCCGGCGGATTGGGCGTGACGGCATATTGGTCGCCGGCACTGGTGAGCTTTTTCGGCTGGGGCGGTGGAGTGGGAGTAGGGGTGGGATTCGGGTTTGCCAATATAGGTTGGGTACCACTGGCACCCTATGAGGCATTCCATCCCTGGTGGGGTACAGCGTATGCAGGTGGCCTTAACCGCGGTGTTAGTATTAGCAATGCAAATATAACAGCCATCTATAGAAATGCGCGAGTGGCGAATGGTATTTCGGGCATGGCCGCGGGCGATTTCACGGCTGGCCGGTTTGGCGGCATCCAGCGTGTCAGCGGCGCGCAGGTGCAGAGCGCGGGCATGATCAATGGCCGATTGCCGCTGAATCCGGGAATCGCCAGCCGGCGATTTTCCGACCGGACCGTGGCCAGCATACCGCGCGGTGCAATGAACACCCAATTCTACTCGCGAAGCAATAGCGCCAATCGTTCGTTGAGCAATACGCATCTATCGGGATACCATCGATTCGGCGAACCTGGCGCTGCGTCGCCGAGCAACCGGTCTCCGCAAGGCGGTCAACAGACCGGTAGCTTCCAGCGATTCGGTGAACCCGGATCGGCGCAGAGGTTGCCGCCAACTCAAGCGTGGCGGAATTTCGGAACGCCCGGGGGCGCTGTGCGTGGTGGAAGGCAACCATACAATCCGCCGCAGAATCGGCCGGCGCCACAAAGGTCGGCGCCACCCCGTGCCAGCCATCCGTCCGCCAAGGCTGGAGGCGGTCGCCGGTAGGCCAAATTTCTTCCCTCGGCCCAGTCCTTTTCAGCGGGGACTGGGCCATTTTTTTGTGATCTCCAAAAGAGTTGACATAATATTCGTTATCGGAAGTCGGATTGGCGGCCCTAGCTACTTTCCGGCGCAAAAATGAGAGGCCAAGTCCTTTCGGCTCTGCGTCCCGGTCGGCGGGACTCTGCATGATCGTACAAATTTCCGTCGCGAAACATTTTTGAAGGTATTTGTCATCTTTGCCTTGACAGCAAAAAGAGATGGATTTATCTTAATATTAAGCTATGCGTAAGCAAAAACGGCTCATAGAGCGACTCCTCCGTGCTACGGAAACCATGGTCCAAGGTGGCCTCTCGGAGACCTCTCGCCGTTGCGGCAATCCCGGCTGTGCCTGCTATCGCGACCCTCAACACCTACACGGGCCACATCTCTACATTACTTATCGAGAGGGTGACAAGAGCCGCTCTTTATACGTTCCCCCGGAGCATGCCAAAACCGCCCGCCAGGCGCAGCGGGCCTGGGCTGCCTTTTGGGAAATTGGGTGCTCTCTCGCCGCGTTGAACCGAGAACAACTGCGACAACAATGGCAGCAGGAAAAGAAAGCGGGGACACCGGCCGCCGAAAAGAGAGGTCCCTATGATTGAAGCGAGTCGACAGCAACTTGGCTTTGGCGACGGCTTCATCGCCGAGGAAGTGGCCGACCTGCAAGAAGACTGGATGAAACACGCGGACCGCGTGTTGGAGGACGAACAACTGGTAACGACAGTTTATGAAGCCTTGGCACGCCGCCACCCGAAGAGCCGCACTCGTGGACGCAAAGGCACGCCAGCCGATGTGGTCCTGCGACTTCTCCTACTGAAACACATTCGTAACTGGAGCTATCAGGTGTTGGAGCGCGAAGTCCGGACCAATCTGGTGTACCGCGATTTCACTCATGTGGGAGGAGCCAAGGCACCGGATGCCAAGACGATGGGGCGTTGGGGATTGGCATTAGGACCAGAGGGGGTGGAAAAGATTCATGACAGAGTAGTGGAACTCGCCAAAGAAAACCATGTTGTAAAGGGCCGTAAAATGCGGCTGGATACAACGGTGGTAGAAACGAATATCCACTATCCGACCGACAGCAATCTGCTGGGCGATGGCGTGCGCGTCCTGATCCGCGCGATGAAGCGGGTCGGAGAGATCGCCGGCAAGCAGGGCGCCAAACTTCGGGATCGCAGTCGCAGTGTGAAGTTCCGCATTTTGGAAATCGGCCGCATTGCGCGGAGCAAGGGCGGACCGAATCGCGAACGCTTGCAGCAGGGATACGAAAAACTCTTATCAACGGTGGGGCGTGTGGTGGGACAGGCCAAGCGATTTTCCGACGAGATTGCCAAAGGGGTGAAGTGCTCGGCGGACGTAATGCAGCAAGCCGCCCTGAAAGGCCTGCGGCAAGAACTGGACACCATCGTGCCGCGAGTCCAGCAAGTGATCCGGCAAGCCAAACAGCGGATCTTCGGTGGCGATAACCACGTCGCCGAGAAGCTGGTCAGTATCTTCGAACCCACGACGGAAATTATTCGCAAGGGCAAGGCCAGCAAGCCGACAGAGTTTGGCAAGATGGTCAAGATCCAGGAAGGCGAGAATCAGATCATTACCGACTATGCCGTGTACGAGAAGCGGCCCAGCGACTCAGAGTTGGTGATTGCCGCCCTGGACGCGCATGAGAAGAAGCTCGGCTGTACTCCACGTCTGGTGGCCGGCGACGCCGCGTTCTACTCGGCCAAGAACGAAGCTGCAGCGCATGACCGGGGAGTCAAGCGGGTGTGCATTCCCAGTCGTTCGACGAAAAGCGCCGACCGCAAGCGCGAACAAAAGAAGCGCTGGTTCAAACAAGGGCAGAAATGGAGGACAGGATGCGAGGGTCGCATTAGCGTCCTCAAGCGACGGCATGGTCTTCGACGCTGCCTCTATCGGGGCGAGGCCGGGATGAAACGGTGGGTCGGGCTCGGCGTGATCGCCGATAACCTCACCCATATCGGCACCGTTGTCGCGGAACGGAAAAACTGAATTCGCGAAGTCCCCTCCAATCAAATACTTCGATGCCCGGCATGCCAGTCGCCGAGCATTTTCGCCGTTTGTCGGGTTGCCGGCTCCGGAGCGTTCCCCGCCAAAAACCGAATTTTGCGCCGGAAAGTAGACTAGGAGAGATCAGGAATTGAGGGCCCACAGGCGGGAGGGTCTCGTCTGGAATGTGCTAACTTTTGGGCTACTGGGACGTCTCAGTACTGAGAAGTCTAAATATGCCTAGAACCGACTCCCTCCAGGGCGCGCTCGATCTGCTTGTTCTCAAGATCCTGTCCCGGAAGCCAGGACTCCATGGCTACGCCATCATGTCCGCGATCAAAGAGCGTTCCGGCGACGTACTGCGCGCAGATGAAGGTTCGCTATACCCTGCTCTGCACCGAATGGAGGAGGCGGGTTGGCTGCGCGCAGAGTGGATTACGAAAGACCAGAGGCAGCGGCTGCGTGTCTATCGGCTGACTCCGGATGGCTCCAAGCAGCTTTCCACTGAGCAATCCCGCTGGCAAACTGTGACATCGGCGGTAAATCGAGTACTGAGGACGGTCTGACATGTCGCTTTGGTCGCGCACGATCAACCTATTTCGCGGTGAGCGAGTGAGCCGCGAGATCGAAGAAGAACTCGCCACGCACGTAACGGAAGGCATCGCGGCGGGCCGCGACCCATCGGAAGTCCTTAGGGCCTTGGGACCCGCGCTGCAGACGCGCGAGGAAAGCCGCGATCTTCGTGTCATCGCCTGGCTCGACTCGTTACGCTCCGACTTCGTTTTCGGCTACCGGCAGCTCGTAAAGAGGAAGGGCACTTCAGCGGCATCGGTCCTTTCGCTCGCGCTCGCGATCGGCTCGTGCACCGCCGCGTTTCGGCTGATCGACGCCTTATTGCTGCGGCCTCTGCCGGTAAAACATCCGGAGCAGCTCTACGATTTAACCAGGCACTCGATCGGTTTCGACGGCAAACCCGGCACCTATGACCAATGGGCATATCCCGCGTTCCGCCGGATGCGTGACGCGGTGGAAGACCAAGCCGAGCTGATCGCGATCTCCTCCACCCTGACGGTGGAGTTGACCTACCGGTCGGATCAGGACATGGAAAAGGCCGAGTTGGATTACGTTTCCGGGGGAATGTTTGCTTCCTTCGGGCTTCAGCCCGCCGCCGGTAGGCTGTTCAGTCCAAGCGACGACCTGACGCCCGGCGCGCATCCGGTTGCGGTCTTATCGCAAGAGTATTGGACCCGCCGCTTTGGCAAAGATCCGAACGTCGTCGGACGCACACTTCGCATGGATGACACCGTGTACCAGATCGTGGGGGTCGTGCAGGCGCCGTTCACGGGCATCTCACCCGGCACCATGACGGACATCTTCCTGCCTGCGATGATGAGCGGCAAGACGGAGCGCGATGACGCAGCATGGATGCGCACGATCGCACGAGTGAAGCCCGGCATCGCCATTGGACCTCTGCAGGCGAAACTCAACGCCATCTCGCACGCATTCGAGGCGGAGCGGGCTAAGCGCTTCGTCGGCTTCAACAAGGTACAGACTGCCCGGTTCCTGGCAGAGACCGTGACCTTGGAACCAGCAGCGGCCGGTGCGTCGAACCTGCAAGGCGAATACCGGCACTCGCTGTTATCGCTCGCCGTTCTGGTTGGATTGGTGCTGCTCATCGCGTGCGCGAATGTCGCCAACCTAATGACAGCCCAGGCATCGTCGAGGACACGAGAAATGGCCCTTCGTATTTCGATCGGCGCCGGGCGAGTCCGGCTGGTGCAATTGGTGCTGGTCGAAAGCGCCTGCCTTGCGCTGCTCGCCGCCGCACTGGGAGCATTGTTCGCGTGGTGGGCCGCGCCATTCGTGGTTCGCATGATCAGCGCTCCGGGCCGGCCCATTCAATTGCTGCTGCCCGCGGACTCGCGTGCATTCGCATTTGGCTTGCTGTTGACCGCCGCCGTAAACCTGCTGTTTGGCCTCGCTCCCGCGCTGCGCGCATCAGGCGTCAAGCCGGCGAGCGCGCTCAAAGGCGGAGAAGACCCTCATGCCCGGCGGCGATTGATGAACGGGCTGATTGCCCTGCAGTCTGCATTTTGTCTTCTCATACTCTTCGTAGCGGGACTTTTTGTGATCACATTCGATCGCTTGTCGAATCGGCCGACCGGTTTCTCCGCGGACCGGCTTTTAATTCTCAATGTGGTGCCGTCGCGTCCCCAGCCGGCAATGGTTTGGGACGATGTCGCAGATCGTCTGCGCGCTGTGCCGGGAGTGGAGAGGGTCTCCATTGCAGGTTGGGCCGTATTCACCGCCGACTCGATGAACAGCTTCCTATCGCTGCACGGCGAACCGCCGGGTCCCGTGCTCGCCTATTTTCTCAACGTATCCGCCGACTGGCGAGAAACAATGAAGCTGAGGCTGATCGCCGGGCGCGATTTTCGCCCAGAGGACCTGACCCCCGGTGCTGCTCTGGTGAACGAAACGTTCGCCAGGACGTACTTCAACGGCCAAAACCCGGTGGGCAAAACGGTCTTGCGGGGAGGGCCCAACGCCCCCTTCCAGATTGTTGGACTGGTTGCGGATGCCCCATACCGCAGCATCCGCGAGCCCATTCTTCCTGTTGCGTACGTGCCGTTTCGCCGGGTCAATTCTGCCGGCGCGCCCGGGCGCTATGGGCACGCGAGCTACATCATCCGTACTACCGGTGAGAACCCTCTCGCTCTGGCGCAGGCCATGCGCCTGGAGATGGCACGCGCTCGTTCCGATTTTCGCGTGAGTAGTATCGACACACAAGAAGAGCTGAACCGTGCGCAGATGCTTCGCGAGCATTTGCTGGCCATGCTGGCGATGTTCTTCGGCTGCGTCGCGCTTCTGCTCGCTGCCCTCGGATTGTACGGAGTGCTCGACTACTCGGTGCTGCAGCGGCGCCGCGAACTCGGAATCCGGCTGGCAATCGGTGCGTCCACCAGCCGCATCGTCCGGACTGTGACGATCGAGGTGTTTTCCATGGTTGTAATCGGAGCGGTCGCCGGCCTGGCTCTTGGATTCTGGTCGATCCGATATATTGAGACTCTGCTCTATCAAGTGAAGGCGACGGAGGTGAGCATGCTTGCAGTTCCATCCCTAGTCCTTTTCGCGGCAGCGTTTCTTGCTGCCATACCAGCGGCGATTCGTGCTGTGCGAATCGATCCCGTCGCTATGTTGCGAGCCGAATGAGATGGCTTGGTATCTCTCCGTGATAGCTCACAGCACCATGCGTAAAATCACCGGGAAACCGGAGGGAGATCGCCGGTAAGCCGGAAGCAATCCGCATGACCGGCAAGTCGCCTACGCTGAGCTTGGAAAGGCCGGTGTCGGAGGAAACTTTCTCTCGGTCGCGCAGCATTCATCGATCCCGCGGCTCACATATCTGGAGCGGTTTATGGTAGAGGTCCCGCCGCTCGCTTCCGTTCCATGGAACTGATCACGATTCTAAACCGCTGCCATCGTTTCCCGGGTTTTGTCTACCAGCACGCCCAATTCAGCGCCGATAACAAGAGTATCGACGTGGCCATACGGCCGCGTACGGGTTCGACCGCAGTCTGCTCGCGCTGCCATTTGCCCGCGCCCGGTTACGACCAACTCGCGGAACGGCGCTTCGAGTTCATCCCGCTGTGGGGATTCTTTGTTTTCCTGCTGTACGCGATGCGGCGAGTCGATTGCCCTCGCTGTGGCTCCGTCATCGTTGAAGAGGTTCCATGGGGCGATGGCAAGCGCACTCTGACGAAAGCCTATATGCTCTTCCTAGCCCGTTGGGCGCGCCGCCTTTCGTGGAAAGAAACCGCCGAGTGCTTTCGCACTTCCTGGGACAAGGTGTTCGATGCGGTGGAACACGTCGTCGCCTGGGGACTGGAGCATCGCACGCTCGGCCAGATCGACGCCATTGGCGTCGATGAAATTCAATACGCTAAAGGCCACAAGTACCTGACGTTGGTCTACCAGATCGACATCGGCGTCACCCGACTGCTCTGGGTGGGCAAGGAACGGACCATCGAGTCCTTCCAGGGATTCTTTACCGCAATGGGCCAGGCGGTCATCTCGAAAATCTGCTTCGTCTGTTCCGACATGTGGGAACCGTACCTGAAGCTCATCCGTGAAAGATGCTCCGAGGCTCTGCATATCCTCGACCGCTTCCACATCGTCTCCAATATGAACAAGGCGCTTGACAAGGTGCGCGCCGAGGAAACGAGCCGCATGAGACGCGAGGGCCGCGACCCGATCCTCAAGAAATCCCGTTGGCTGCTGCTCAAACGCAGTGAGAATCTCAAAGACGAACAACAGTTCCGACTCCGCGATCTCCTCCGCTACAACCTCAAGACCGTCCGAGCCTACCTTCTCAAGGAAGCCTTCCAGCAGCTCTGGGAATACAACTCGCCGGCGTGGGCGGGCAAGTTCCGCGATGAGTGGTGCCGGCAGACTATGCGCTCCCGCATGGAGCCCATGAAGAAAATCGCCCGCTCGCTCGCAATCATCGCGAACTCATCCTCAACTATTTCCGCGCCCCAAAACTGCTATCCAGCGGCGTCGTGGAAGGGCTGCACAACAAGGCCAAAGTCACAATGAAAAAATCCTACGGGTTTCGCACCGATCGAGTCCTGGAACTTGCCCTCTATCACTCACTTGGCAAGCTGCCGGAGCCGGAGTCTACCCACGATTTCTTCTGACCGGCCTTTTTCAATCAACTAACAGTCCGGCCCGCCATTCGGGCAGACCGCTCAAGCGTTTCTGAAAGCTAGCGCTTTCCAAAACCGTTTCATGCCGCCGGAGGCAACTTCCCTTTCATCTCGTGGAAGGCGGCTTCGCGTAAGCAAACGCTCAATCGCATGTCGCAGTTCAGGATCGCTTGTCCCGTTTCGAATGTCGATCCATTGGTTGACGATCCACTTTTCCGCGCGGGGAACACCATCTATTTTTTCCCTCAGATGGCCCTTTGGGAATGTCTCGAGACACTCGAACGTTCCCGCCACGGCGAATCCCGCCTGCGTCCGTACGCATTTTTCGCAATAACCGCAATTCAGATCGGATGATTGGTTTTCCCAGCATACCTTCAGGTATTTATGGACGAGCTCGGAGCCGGAAATAAATCGGACTTTCTCGAGCCGCGATAACTGACAGCCGTCGCTGATGAACTGAAGATTGTCCGAACTCCACAGTGGATCGATTCGCTCGTGCGATCCCCAAGGCGGTGCTATATTCGAACCGGCAACCAACACTCGCCCGACATGTTCGGCCAACAAGTGGGAAACACTTGCCAGCGCCGACATATGTGTAATACCCCAATTGATGCTGTTGAAGACTGCATTCTCGCGCAAGTTAGTCGTAACATAAAACGGTTGGATCTGGCAGGCGCGTGCCACGTGATCGACCCAACTTCTGGCCTTGTGATACCGGGTTGCATCAGACAACGGGATGTCAAAGCCATGCACGTGAATGAAGTGTTGGATCTCCGCTGGATGCCGGAGGAGACTGCAAAAGGAATCCACTCCGCCCGTAAATAAGAGCGCCGTGCCCGGCGCCGCTGGTCGGGGCGCGCGGGAAGATTCTGCGGAGAATGGATTGCGCTCCTTCCACCCCCACCACTGGCTGGCAACCGTGGCCAGTTTGCGCATGTTAGCGAGAAAGGTCTGATCGGCTATGCCACCGGCAACAACCGTATCTCCATTGGCTAACGCCGGGAAGAAGTTGGCTGCAAGCCCCGATTCCACGTTTGGGGCCATGGGCGCATTGGACTCCACGTAGTATTCGGTGTCTCCAACACATGCGCGCACGCGCATCGCGTGTTCTAGATTCATCTCCAGCTTAATTGTCCGTGACATGCCTGGTGACACATATAGTAACTGTATGCGATCCTTCCCACCACACCCACGGCCGGCGCGAAGTTCAACGGCTGAAAGCAAAAAGTTCACCGAACGGTTTACCCAATTGCGCGGCGATCGGAAGACGCGTCTTCCCGGAATCACACACCGCGGCAATGTAGATCCCACGGCAGCGCGAAAATATCCGTATCTATGCTCCTTGGCCGCAGGCCAGTGAGGCGCCAAAAGAAAGCCGGCATCCCTTCTCGTGTTCTCCGCCTTGCGGCGAAGGAGTCACTACGTTGTGCCAGGAAAGCGTCCGGCCAGATTCACAAACGGGCTTGAGGCACGAGACGGTGGTCGGCCTTCAAGGCCCGGCGGCATTCCGTTAGACGGCTCCCGCGCGCCCCGTTTTCATCCCTCGTTGTGGCCCGAAGCCCTCTGGTCGAAGGGCCGTGGGGGAATCACAAGCTTCTCTCGCCTAAGTTTGCCCTGTTTTCAATACCTTGCTCTCGCGCTCCTCATCCCGCCGCTTGCCGCCGTGCTAAACCCGCCGTCGTATGTCGAAATCCATTCCATCTCCCAGGCAAATCGCCGCCAACCGCGCCAACGCCGCTAAGTCCACCGGACCCCGCACCGAAGAGGGCAAACAGCGCTCCGCGCAAAACGCCCGCAAACACGGGTTCGCCTCCTCCAAATACGCCGTCGTCCGCTTCGAGGAACTCGACGCTCTCACTCGCCTCCGCGACGACGCCGTCGCCGCTTACCAGCCCGTCAACTCTCAGGAGCTTTTCGCGGTCGAGCGCATCGCCCTTGCCCAACTCTCCCTTCTCCGCTGTGCCGCCCTCGAAGCCGGCCTCCTTTGCGACGCCATGAACGAGGCCTACACCCCAGGCAATTTCCCCGTCAAGGCCCTCAATGATGAGGTGATTCGCGATATCGGCGCCACCCGCGCCCAAAATCGCACCCTCGGTCTCGCCGTGGGCTTCGAGCGGGTCGTCCGCAAATCCGATGCCTGGAAGCTCTTCCTCCGCTATCAGGCTCAAAGCGAAAGACTTTACCGCCGCGCGATCGAGGAATTCGAACGCCTCAAAGCCCTCCGCCCGGAGTTGCCGAACGAACCCATTTCCGCCCTTGAACCAGAAAATGTTCAGCTCATGGACCCTCCCGATTCGCCCCCGGCGGACGTCACCGACCCCACTGAGGTCGTCACTTCCCAATTCGGCCCCTCCCATCTCCCCGGGGACCGCACCGAGCGGCCGCCCCAACCGCTCGGCTGCGCCCTGCCTGGCGTCCGGTGACCGCCGGCCCCCGCGATACAATCGACCTTCATGACCGGAGCCGAGTGCTTATTGCGAACCTTGTTGGCGAATGAAATCGATTTGTGCCTGATGAACCCGGGAACATCGGAGATGCAATTCGTCGCGGCGCTCGATCGCCTGCCCGAGATGCGGGCGGTGCTCGCGCTGCAAGAGGCGGTGTGCGCCGGCGCCGCCGATGGCTACGCGCGTATGACTGGCAAACCGGCGGCCACGCTGCTGCACCTCGGGCCCGGACTCGCCAACGCCCTGTCCAACCTTCACAACGCGCGCAAGGCGTTCTCGCCCGTGGTCAACATCGTGGGCGAGCATTCGACCGCGCACCTGAAACACGATGCGCCATTGACAGCCGATATCGCGGCGTTCGCTCGGCCGGTATCCGGATGGGTGCGGACGGTCGAAAGCCCCGGCGCAATAGGCGAAGCGGCGTCGGCGGCCGTTGCCGCGGCCTTCGGACCGCCGGGAAAGGTGGCGACCCTCATCGTGCCGGCGGATTTTTCGTGGAGCCAGGCGGGCGAACCGGGAGACATCGCCCCACACCCGGCACCCGCCCTGCCCTCTGCGGAGCAGGTGGCCGCCGCGGTCAAAGCTCTGCGCTCGGGAGGAAACGTAGCCCTGCTGCTCGGCGGCTCGGCGCTCCAGACCCGTGCATTGGCGGCCGCCGGCCGCGTGCGCGCCGCCACCGGCGCGCCAGTCCTGGCCCACCGCTATGCGGCGCGAACCGCCCGCGGCGCGGGCATTCCGGCGGTGGAGCGGATTCCTTATTTTCCCGAGCGGGCGCAGGCCATGCTCGCCGGGTTGGAGCGCCTGATTCTGGTGGAAGCTCGGCCGCCGGTTTCCTTTTTCGGCTACCCCAATACGCGGAGCGCTCTGGCGCCCGAAGATTGCGCCTTCCACGTTCTGGCGTCGGAGGGCCAGGATGGCGCCGGCGCGCTCGCATGGCTCGCGGAGGAACTCGGCGCGTCGGCAGGCGGAAGCGATCCCAGGCCCAGGCCCGAACTTCCCGCCGGGGAATCGCTCTCTGCCGCCGCCATTGGCCGCGCGGTCGGCGCGCTCCTGCCGGATGGCGCCATCGTCGCCGACGAGTCGGTTTCCTCGGCGGAGGCAATCTGGCCGCACTTGGCCGGCGCCGCGCCGCACGATCATCTGCCCGTCACCGGCGGGTCGATCGGGCAGGGCTTGCCGGTTGCGGTCGGCGCCGCGCTTGCGTGCCCCTTCCGCAAGGTTGTCGCGCTCGAGGCGGATGGCAGCGCCATGTATACTCCGCAGGCGTTGTGGACCATGTCGCGGGAACGGCTCGATATCGTGGTGGTAATCCTGGCGAACCGCAGGTACCGCATTCTCGACATCGAGATGCAGCGGACGGGCGCGGGCGCCATCGGGCCGCGGGCCGAGGAAATGATCGATCTCACGGACCCGGAATTGGATTGGGTGCGGATTGCGCGCGGGTTCGGTGTAGAGGCGGCGCGCGCCGCCAGTGCGGACGAATTCATACGCGAGTTCCATTGCGCTATGCAGGCGCGCGGGCCGAGACTGATCGCCGCGGTGATTTAGGCCGCGCATGTTTTCATAACCAATTGCGCTTGCCGGCAGTCTAAAGCCTGGGGAGCGAAATGAGCCACTATTCCGCCGATCTGAAGTACGGTCTACGCCAACTGCGATTGAATCCATTGTTCACCATCGTCGCGGTGCTGTCCCTGGCGCTCGGCATCGGCGCGAACATCGCCATCTTCGAATTGATCGATGCCATCCGCATGCGGCCTTTGCCTGTCGGTAATCCGCAGCAACTCGGCTATCTCGATTTCGTGAAAGGAGCCAGCCGCGGCGGCTGGTGGTCCACCCGCAGCGCCAACTTCACTTCGCTCCAATGGGAGAGCTTGCAGAAACATCAGGAGGCTTTCTCCGAAATGATCGCCTGGAGCGCCGAAAACTTCAACCTCAATCCCCAAGGCAAGGTGCGCTTCATCGATGGATTGTTCGTGAGCGGCGGCTTCTTCAATGTCTTGCAGGTGCCCGCCGCGGTGGGGCGCGTCTTTACCGCGCAGGACGACCAGAAAGGCTGCGGATCGCCGGGCGCCGTGCTGGGTTATTCCTTCTGGCAGAGCGAATATCAGGGCGATCCGGACGTCCTTGGCCGCATCATCCGGCTGGACGGCAATGCCTTCCCGGTGATCGGTGTTGCCGCCCCGGGTTTCTTCGGCCCGGAGATTGGCAGGCGCTTCCAGGTGGCCATTCCGCTCTGTGCCGACGACAAGTTCTACGATCCGGGCAAAGGGCGTATTCCCACCGCCAGCGCCTGGTGGCTTTCGCTCATGGGACGGCTTAAGCCTGGATGGACCATCGCCCGCGCCAACGCGCAGATCCAGGCGATCTCGCCCGCCGTGATGCGCGAATCGCTGCCCCCCGATTATCGCTCGGAGTTCGCCAAGCATTATCTGGCGAACAAGCTCACCGTGACTTCGGGCGCGACCGGCGTTTCCGATCTTCGCGACGATTATCAGGATCCGCTGTGGATACTGCTGGCCACCACCGGTCTGGTGCTCCTGATTGCCTGTGCCAACCTCGCGAATCTGCTGCTGGCGCGGGCCAGCGTGCGCGAGCGCGAAATCGCGGTCCGGCAGGCCATCGGCGCGTCGCGCGCCCGCCTGGTGGCGCAGTTGCTTTCCGAAAGCATGCTGCTCGCGGCGTTCGGCACGGCGCTGGGCGGGGTCCTGGCAGCGCTGCTGAGCCGCGGCTTGATCGCCTTCCTCACCACCGAAGGCAACCGCATGGTCGTCGGTCTCAATACCGACTGGCGCATCGCCGGCTTTACCGCCGCGGTGGCCATCCTCACCTGCGTGCTTTTCGGGCTCATGCCGGCATTGCGGGCCACGCGAGTCGCGCCGGCCTCGGTGATGCGCGCGAGCGGGCGCGGCACCACGGGTGGGCGCGAAAGATTCACCCTGCGCCGCTCGCTGGTAGTGGCGCAAGTAGCCATGTCGATGGTCTTGCTGGCGGGAGCGCTGCTGTTCGTGCGGAGCCTGCAAAAGCTCATGGCGATCGACCCCGGATTCCGCCCGGACGGCATCGTGGCCGTGGGCGTGGATTATCGCGAAGCGCATTTCCCGAAGGAGCGGGTTCCCGGGATCCGGCGCGAAATGCTCGCCGAACTCCAGGCGCGCACCGGCGCCATGTCGGCCGCCGAAGTCGACATGACCCCCGTCAGCCACTCGGGCTGGGATCAGATGGTATGGGCCGAGGGATCCAACGGCCCGCACATTGACGGCTTGTTCAACCGCTGCAGCCCCGGATATTTCCGCACCATGGGCACGCGTTTCGTGGCGGGCCGCGATTTCACCGAACATGACGACCTCAGCGCCCCCCTCGTCGCGATTGTGAACGAGGAGTTCGCGCGCAAGGTCTTCGGTGGCCGGAATCCTGTGGGGCAGACTTTCCGGCGGGAGGAATCGGCCGGCAAGCCCGACTCCGTGTTCCAGGTGGTGGGGTTGGTGCGCAACACGAAATACTACGAACTGCGCGAAGATTTCCGCCCGATCGCCTTCGTGCCGGACCAGCAAAACGACCAGCCGCGGGATGGCGCCAACTTCGTGCTGCGCACCAACGCGCCGCTGGGCGAGGTCTTTCATAATGCCGAGCAGGCGATTGCCGGGATCCATCCGGGAATCGGCGTGGATTTCACCGTGCTCACGAAGCAGCTTCAGGAATCGCTCATGCGCGACCGCCTGATGGCCGCGCTGGCAGGCGCTTTCGGCGTGCTCGCCGGCTTGCTGGCGGTGCTCGGATTGTACGGCGTGATCGCCTACATGGTGGCGCGGCGGAGAAATGAAATCGGAGTCCGCATCGCGCTCGGCGCCAGCCGCATAAAGGTGATCGGGCTGGTGCTGCGCGAAGCGGTACTGCTCTTGGCGATCGGGCTAACCGTCGGTACAGCCTTGGCAATTTGGGCCGGGCGCGCCGCGGCGTCGCTGGTGTATGGCATCACCCCGCGCGATCCGCTGACGCTCGGCGGAGCGGTCGCGCTGCTCGCGGCAGTGGCGTTGTTTGCCAGCTACGGTCCGGCATGGAAGGCGTCCAAGCTTCAGCCGATGGAAGCGCTCCGCGACGAGTGATCGACCAGAGGCGGTCGCGATAGTATTACTGAAAGGGAGGGACTCCGCGTGAAAGCATCGGTACCGATTTGCGCCGCCGGCCTGCTGCTGGTCGGCTGTCTGGGCGCGTGGCAGCAGAATGACGCCAAAGACCCGCTCACATTCGACATTGCCGCAATCAAGCCGGCTCCGCCCGAAACCCAAGGCGGCGTCATTCACCAGATGCCCGGCAACCAGACCTATGAAGTGATCAACATGCCGCTGCGCGTCATTATGACCGTGGCGTACACGGTGACCGACCGCCAGATCTCCGGCGGTCCCGAGTGGATCAATTCCGATCGCTGGAATATCGAGGCAAAAGCCGATCGCCGCGGCACCAGCGACGAGATGCACGCCGCGCTGGCGAAACTGGTCGAAGACCGCTTCCATCTGAAGATCCGCCACGAAACCCGCGACCTTCCCGTGTACCTGCTGACTGTCGATAAGCAGGGAATGAAGATGCCCGTTCACGACCCGGCCGACCTGGTGCATGAGCCGTTCAACGGCAACCCGTTCAGGACCATCACCGGGAACAACGTAACCATGAATTACCTCGCGTTCTTCCTTTCGCGCGGTCTCGACATGAACGTGCTGGACAGGACTAACCTGACGGAACATTATGACGTCAAGCTCCACTACATACCGGAGCCTCCGCCGGGTGGCTTTCGCCTGAACGGAGAACCCATGCCCACGCCGGAGGGTCCGGATCTTTACACCGCTCTGCGCGAACAACTCGGCTTGAAGCTCGAAAAGGGTAAAGGTCCGGTCGATTTTCTGGTGGTGGAGCACGTGGAGAAACCTTCCGAAAATTGACTCGCCGCGCGTTCGATCTGTAACACTTCGGCGCGATCCGTCTGTGATAGTTTGAAGAGGCCGCTATGCGCGCGTGCTGCCTGTTTCTGCTTGCGCCGTTCGTCGCCGGGGCGCAATTTCCTGCGCCGCAGCAGCCGGGAGTGCTCCTCGAGCGCGATCTCAACGTGGATTCCGGCGAACTCGCCGTTCGCGCGCCCGATAACCAGGTGTATCGCTACCGCTTCGATCCTAAAACCGTCGTGCATCGCGATACGTTTGCCGGCGGAATGGGACATTTGCGCCTCGGCGACCAGGTCAACGTCGAGTCGGAGCCCGTCGCCGGTTCGCTGCTGCGCTACGCCAAGACGATTTGGGTGTCGGATTCGCCCGACACTCTGAACCGCCCCGAGGATTTGCGGCGCGGCATCGCATTCCCGCTGTTGGATCTGAATCCGCGCACCGGAAATCTGACGTTTTCGGGAGTTGTGGCCAGGCTCAACGGCCAGAGCCTCGTGCTGCGAACGCGCGAAGGTGAGCAGATTCTGTTGATCCGCCGCGACACCCGCTACGTTGCCAACGGCGACACCGTGGAAGCGGCGCGCCTCCAACCCAATATGCGCGTGTTCGTGCGGGCGGGGCGCAATCTCTACGAACAGGTGGAAGCGTACCAGGTGATTTGGGGGTCGATTCTCGTTCCCGCACACCGGTGAAAACGCGAACCGGTTTGCTAAACTCAAGAAGAACCAATGACCAAGGAAAAGGAAAAGAAGCAGCCGCTGCCGCCGGTGGCTGACTGGGCGCCGGCGCTGGCATTGAGTTGGCTGGTGCCCGGCGGCGGTCACCTGCTTCTCAAACGGACCGGTCGTGGGCTGCTGCTGATGGCCTCCATCACCTTGATGTTTCTTTGCGGCCTGATGATGCGCGGCGCCATGTTTCAGCCGGAGACCGGAGATCTGCTCACCACGCTGATCAACGTGGGCGGATTCGTCGGCGACGTGGCTTCCGGCATTCTGTACCTGTTGAGCCAGTGGCTCGGATATGCCCAGCCCGATATGGCCGGCGCGGTTCACGACTACGGCACCAAGTTTCTGGTGACCGCGGGATTGCTGAATATTCTGGCAATGGTGGATACTTTCGAAATCGCCGTCAGGAGAAAAGACTGATGCCCAAAATGACTCTTTCCCATTTTGAGGCGTCGGTGCTCTTCGCGCTCTTTGTTTCCGTGGTGCTGGGTGTCGTGACCAAGCGCACCGATCGCGATCGCCTGCACTATGGCATTTACACCTTCGTTTGTTTTATCGTGGCGCTGGTCGGGCTCGGCTGGCTGATGTACCTCGGCCACGGATAAGCGCTATTTCCTGCCGTACGTCACGTTCACCGTGGTCTCGCCGGAGTGCCCGCCGCCGACCACGATCGACAGCGATCGCTGGTCGGCCCCTTCTTCGGCGGCGACAATCATCCCTCCCTCCGGTGTGCTGGTATCCACGTTGACTTTCATCCCCAGATCGCGGATCTTGTCGGAGTAAAAGGTCTTCACGCGGTCTGGATCGTCCGGAGTCGTGAAGGTGAAATTGCCGCCTTCACCGCCGTCACTGCCGGTTCCCCTGATGGAGAATGTGGCGCGCGATTCCGACCCGGGGTAGACCGGTACCCACGACGGCAATTTCCCCTTGCCGCCGATTTCCATCACCGCGTTGCCATTGCGGTCGCGCGCGTGCAGCGTGATCGCGCCGTTACCATTGCGGTCGAAGGATACGCCGGCCTGATGCAGACGGTGGCCGATGAACGCTACGAAGGCGGCCACACTGATCCCGCCAAGGACAAATAATCCCAGAACGATGACGAGCACCCACACGATCGGACTCGTGCGGCGAACCGGCGGCGGCGCGCCCGGTGCGGCCATCTGCGGGTAGGAAGCCGGCGCCGGCGGTGGAGGTGGAGGAGGAGCGGAGGCAGATGCGCTGGCAACCGGCGTGCCACATTGACTGCAAAAGGCGCCGGCGACTTCGGCGCCGCAATTCGTGCAGAAGGCCATTGGGTGTTTAACCTTTCGACCAGTGTACGACAAAAGGGCGTATTGAACACCGGCTGGCGAGCGCGGCGGCTATTGCACCGCCACATTCTTTACCGCTCCCAGGTTGGCGCTGAGAGTGCCAATGTCGAGTTGGCCGCCCCCGCTCAAATTGGCGGTGAATGTCCCCTGGTTGGTCCCCTGCACCGAAAGCGTTCCGGAACTGCTGCCCGATGCCCCGGCCGCGGAAAGATAGCCGAGAGCGGCCGCTGGGATGGTATAGCTGCCGGGCGCGCCGGGAACGGTGCAGTTGATAGTGGTCAGGTGCTGCGTCGAACCGCTGACGACAGTAGTGCTGAGGACGATGACGACGTTGCTGAAATTGCTTCCGGTCCAGATGAGCTGGAGCGGGTTGCTCCGGTCGATCGTGGTGATATCGCCCCAGTTGCTGACTGTGAAGGCGCCAGGAAAGGCGGTGGACACACTGAAGGGACCGACTTGGGTACCGCCGGAACCAGTCAGCTTGTAGTCGCCGCCGGTCCACGTTCCCGCAGCCGGCGAATTGCTGTACACCGGCCCGTAGACCGTTGCGATCTTGCCCATCCCGAAGCCGGCGGGAAGGTTCGGCCCCGATAATGAGAGGCTCGCGCCCGCATCGAGGCTGGAACTGGGACTTCCGGGATCGCGGCCGCTCGTGAGGTAGGTACGGTCGTAGACGCGGCAAGCGCCGAATAGAGGGCCGGAGTTCAGGGTGATCCACTCGGCCGGTGTGAAGCTGAACACTGCGCCGCTGGCTGTTTCCTGGGTGATCGACGAGGTGATTTCGGCGATCGCAAAACCGCCAACGTTCACATTGTTGCCGGCGTCCAGGGCCGCCAGTGCCGCCGCCGGCGTGCTGGCATCGGAGCAGGTTGGCTGGCCCACGGCCGCGATGGGCACGTTTACGATATTGCTGAGTTCACCGCCGGCGCTGACCTGGGCCTGCGCGAAACAATCCGCGCCGATATCGGCCGGCAAAGTGAAGTTGATCTGCCAAAGGCCGGGATAGCCGGACGAGGCGCCGGCATAAAGCGGGACGATCTGCCGGCCGCCGATCAAAACCTGAAAATTGCCGGCCGCGGTCTGGTCGCCGGATGTCCCGCCTGCGTCGTTGGCGGGATCGGCGCCGCCACCCGTGCCCCACAGCACTACGGTATCGCCGGGATGGGCGGGTGTAAGCGCCCACGTATAGCCGCCCGACGCAGTGCTGCCGGATGTGAAGCGGGTGAGGCTCAGGCCGCCATTTACGTTGCCGATGGTTGCCTGAGCCGTGCCGTTGCCTGCGCTGTTGCTGGTGGCGATACCGAAACTGCGCGCCACTACCGTCACCGTCTGCGGCTGGCTGGTGAGCGAGTTATAGCTGACGGTTACCGCGTAATCGCCGGGGGTAATGGAGGATGGCAGCAGGCCCGCTACCTGGCTGGCCACGGTATAAACGATTTTGGCGCTGATCGCCGCGCCGCCGCCAACCGGCTTGAAGGAGATGGTTGTGCCGCCGAGCGAATCCTGATAATTGGGCGATCCCGCCACCAGCGACGCCGGTCCCAAATTGCTGCCGAAGATCACGAACACCGTGTCGGGCGCCAGTTTGTTCTGGTAGCCCAGAGCATTGACAATGCCACCGGACGCGATGCTGATCGCGCCCTGTCCCCAACATTCCGCGGCTGCGAAGGCGAGCGCCCCAGCGAGCATTCTCAAACGTGTTCCCATAGTCCCCTCTGCGCGATTCCATTTCCCAAAAATCAGCGGTCACAACGCTTTGCGTCAAATTCGAAAAAAGAAGTCACGCCGAAGAAATCTCGCGGAATCTTCCGCACCTGGAGCAGGTACTTGGGAGCAGGCACTGGAAGAGCAGGCACTGGAAGAGCAGGCACTTGGGAGCAGGCACTTTGAGAGCAGCCCTCGAGCAGGCACTCGGGGGAGGCACTGGAGAGCAGGCCTGGAGAGCACTTGAACGCATTTGAGAACAGGCGCTTGAGCGTAGGCACTGGAAGAGCAGGCACTCGGGAGCAGGCACTGGAGCGCACTTCGAGAGCAGGTTGCGGCGGTTTTACGGGGAGTGATAACATTCCCTGAGCCGTCGTGAGCGCGGAGTTCGAGCTACTGAGCTTTGCGCGGACCAGGGTGGAAAACCGTCATGACGCGGGGGAAATCACAGGGGATGGAGCAGTGGGAGTTCGGGCAACTCGCCAGCACACCGGAAGAACGGAAGCATCTGGATTACCTCTTCAGCCTGACGTATGAGGAATTGCGCCGCCTGGCGGCCAAGGTCCGGCGCGACGACCCCTGCCTCACCCTCAACACTACGGCGTTAGTCAACGAGGCCTGGTTGAAACTGGCCGCCTCCCCCGGGTTCACGGCCCTTTCGCAGCTGCATTTCAAACGCATCGCGGCGCGCGCCATGCGACAGTTGCTGGTGGAAGCGGCGCGCCGGCGGACGGCGGATAAACGGGGCGGCGGCGCATTGGCGATCTCGCTGGACGACGCGGATGGAAGCATCGCTTCCGACGCCGGGGAGATCCTCGCGTTGAACACCGCGCTCGATGAGCTGACGCGGCTCAATCCACGGCAGGCGCTCATGGTGGAGGCGCGCTTTTTCGGCGGCTTCAACGCCGAAGAGACCGCGGCCCTGCTGGATGTCTCCGAAGCTACGGTACAACGCGACTGGCGGACGGCGCGCGCGTGGCTTTCGCGCGAGCTGCAGCGGGTCCGCTGATGGATCCTGAACGCTGGGAGCGGATGCAGGGTTTGTTCCAGGAGGCCGCGGACAGGCCCGCTTCCGAGCGCCTGGCCTATCTGAATTCGGCCGCGGACGGCGATCCGCATCTGATCGGTGAAGTGCTGGAAATGTTGGAGGCGGATGCGCGGCCCTTCGTGCTGATCGACCAGGATATCGGGCAGCTTGCCGGCCGCATGCTGGAGCAGCCGGGCGGGGCAGACCTGGCGGGACACGATTTCGGCCCCTACCACCTGCGCAGGCTGCTGGGCGAAGGCGGGATGGGCGTGGTTTATCTCGCCGAGCGCGAGGATCTCGGCAACCTCGCCGCCATCAAGATTCTGCGCGACGCGTGGATGTCCCCGGCGCGGCGGGAGCGGTTCGCGCTCGAGCAGCGCACGTTGGCTCAGCTTGTTCACCCTTCCATCGCCCGGCTGTACGACGCCAGCACGCTGGCCGATGGCACTCCCTGGTTCGCCATGGAATATGTGGACGGCGTTCCTCTCACCGCGTACTGCGCCGCGCACGAATGTTCCCTCGGCGAGCGCCTGCGCCTGTTTCGCGCGGTCTCCGACGCGGTGGATTTTGCGCACCAGCACGCCATCCTGCACCGCGATCTCAAGCCTTCGAACATTCTGGTGAAGGACGATGGCTCGGTTCGCTTGCTGGACTTCGGCATCGCCAAGCAGATGGATGCCGACGGCGATTCCCTGCGGGAGACGCGCACCGGGCTGCGGCTGATGACGCCGGCATATGCCGCGCCGGAGCAGATCCGCGGGGAAAGCGCCAGCATCCAGAGCGATGTCTACTCGCTGGGGGTGATTCTGTACGAACTGCTCGCCGGGCAAGCGCCGTTCGATCCCGCGGGCAAGTCGACCGGGGAATTCGAACGCATGATTCTGGAGCGCGAAGCGGCGAAGCCGTCCACGATCCGGCCCGCCGTGCGCGCAACCCGGGCGGAGTGGGCGGATCTCGACGTGCTATGCGCCGCGGCGATGCACAAGGATCCCGCGCGGCGCTACCGGTCGGTGGAACGGCTGATTCGCGATCTCGATCATTTTCGCAACGGCGAGCCGCTGGAATCGCGGCCCGACACGCTGGCCTACCGGGCGGCGAAATTTGCCCGGCGCCATGCCAAGGCGGTAACGGTATCGGCCGCCGTCGTGCTGGCGGTTGCGAGCCTGGTGATCTTCTTCGTGGTTCGGCTGGCGGCGGCGCGCAATGCCGCCGTTTCGCAGGCCGAACGGACCAAACGCATTCAGAGTTTTATGTTCAACCTGTTCGACGGCGGCGATAAGGAGTCCGGACCGGCGGAGGACTTGCGGGTGGTGGCATTGATCGATCGCGGTGTCGAGGAAGCGCAGTCATTGAAGGCCGATCCGGCGGTGCAGGCGGAACTCTACGAGACGCTGGGCGTGGAATACCAGAACCTCGGCAAATTCGACCAGGCCAACAGCCTGCTGGAAGCGGCACGCGACCAAAGGCAGAGGCTGGTGGCCGGCAAGGCCCCCGACGTGACCCGTGTGGACGTGGCCGAAAGCCAGATCGCGCTGGGGCTGCTGCGTCTGGACCAGGCGAAGCTGGATGAAGCGCTTCAATTGGTCCGCGGCGGTTTGGACGCGATTGCCAAGGAGTTACGGCCGGGCGATCCGCAGAGGCTCAAAGCGGTAACCGCTTTCGGCAAGGTGCTCGAAGTGCGCGGCGAATATGCCACGGCGATCGCCGCCATGGAGAGCGCGGTGAATTCCCGCGAAGTGTCCGGCAAAGACTCGCCCGAACTGGCCGACGCGCTCGGCGAACTGGCGAGCAATCATTTTTACTCCGGCCACTGGGATATCTGCGACACTCTTTTTCACCGCGCCATGGACATGCATCGGCAGTTTTACGGGGAAGGCCATCCGACAGTGGCCCAGGATGCGATCAATTTGGGCGCGACGCAGATGGAGCGAGGAAACTACCGGGACTCCGAAAAATACGATCGCCAGGCGGTGGCAATCGACGAGAAGTTCTACGGGCCGGACCATCCGGAGACGGCGTCGGCGCTCACGCAGTTGGGCCGGTCCCTCTACTATGAGAAGCACTACGATGAAGCCGGCGCGCTGTTGCGGCGGGCCCTGGCGATTCAGGAACGCGTGCACGGCCCGGTTCACCCAGCCGTGGCGTCGGCACTCAATGAATTAGGCAACATCGCGGCGTCCAGCGGGCATTACGCGGATGCCGAGGCTGCCTTCCAGCGCATCGTGGAAATCTACCGGGCGGTTTACCACGACCGCCATTATCTGATCGGGACGGCGGAGTCCAATCTGGCAACCGTGTACGCGGGCGAAAAACAATACCAGCGCGCGGAGGCGGTATATCGCGACGCCATCCGGCGATTCAACGATACTCTTCCGGCGAACCACACCAGCATCGGGATCGCGCGCATCAAGCTCGGGCGGGTGCTGCTATTGCAGAAACGGTACGCCGAGGCGGAACCGGAGACCATGGCCGGGTATCGCATTCTGAACGGACAGATGAAGCCGTCCACCAGTTGGCTGGTGAACGCGCGCAAAGATCTTCGCGCCATTTATACCTCTCTGGGCCATCCGGAACGCGCCGGCGAATTTGCCGACCCACCAGACGCGCGGTAAGTAAATCGGCCGGCCAGCGCTTGGCGGCTTGCGGCCAGCCTACGCTGCCGGGCAAGGCTGGAACGCCGCCCAGTCGATTTGCCGCTGGAATTCCTCGTCGGGTTGGAAGACCGTTTTGAAGGTGAACGCGAACTGGGTCGGGCCGTGCCGCTCCAGGTGCGCCAGCCGCTTTTTCGCTTCGTCGATGCCCGGAATATGGCCCGCCGGCACCCACCATAATGCCGTATAGGTTCCCGCGAAGGGTTCAAACCAGAGATGGCGCAGCCGCAGCAGTTCGACGTGCGTGCTCTGATAGACATAACCGCGCAGGGTCTCCACCGATTCCCAAACCGACATATTCACCAGGATGCGATCGTCATCGTACGGGCGGTAGTAAGTGGCGTTTCCCTGAGTGGTTTGCAGGCGCCAGATAAATCCGGGGGCTTGATCGGCAAGCGCGTTGATTTCGTCGAGGCGGTTGGTGAACCCGGCCATGATCGGGTCTTCGACCGGAGCTTTCACGCGGCCGATGTTCACTTGCGCGAGGTGATACGTGGTCATGTTCGTAACAGTATACATAGGGTCGCGGCGACTGATTCCCGCTACCATAATCTGGTGCCCTCCCGTAAGCCGAAGCGTTCCCAGCCTGGCGCCGTTCCACCGCTCATCGAGCGGCGGGCGGGGCGGTTCGCCATTCTGCTGGTGCTGATCGCTTCGGGCCGTATTGTCGCCACCTACGCGGTCTTCAATCACACCACCGACGAGCCGGCGCACATCGCCGCCGGAATGGAGTGGCTGGATCGCGGCGTCTATCGCTACGAGCCGCAACATCCGCCGCTGGCGCGGGTGGCGGCTGCACTGGGGCCGTATTTGCTGGGCATACGGTCGCAGGGCACACCGGGGACGGGGTTCGCGGCGGAGTCGCTGGAAGGCGCCAAAATTCTGTATAGCGGCCATCGTTACGATCTCACGCTGGCTGCGGCGCGCCTGGGAATCCTGCCGTTCTTCTGGATCGCGTGCGCGGCGGTGTATTTTTGGGGGGCGCGCGCATACGGCCGGACGGCGGCCGTCCTCGCGCTTTTCTTCTTCACGTTTCTGCCGCCAGTCCTGGCGCATGCCGGCCTGGCGACCACCGATATGGCGCTTACCGCCTTTCTGGGAGCGGCGTTTCTTGCGGGATGGCAGTGGGCGGACCGTCCCACGTGGAAAAATGGCCTATGGTTCGGCGCGGCGACCGGGCTGGCCGCCATTTCCAAATTCTCCAGCCTGGCCTTTTTCCCGGCGGCCGCGGCGCTGGCGCTGGCCGGATATTTCTTCTGCGAGCGGCCTTCGCTCTCCCCGCTTTTCGCGAGGGTGAAGGGGCGCCTGCCATCGTTCTGCCTGGCCGTCGCCACGGGAGCTTTGATCCTCGCGGCGATTTACCGCTTCTCGCTGTCGGCGTTCTTCGCGGGTATTCAGGCGGTGGCGGCGCATAATGCCGAAGGGCACATCGCCTACCTTCTCGGGCGGCGGAGCACCAGCGGATTCTGGTACTTTTATCCGGTGGTGCTGGCGGTGAAAACTCCCCTGGCGCTGCTGGCGCTGGCCACCACGGCGCTGGTTTGGATTTTCGGCGATTCCGCGCGCCTCCGGCGTCACTGGCCGGCGCTGGCGTTCACTGCCGGAATCCTGCTCATCGCGCTTTTCGGCCGCATCAATATCGGGGTGCGCCACATTCTGCCGGTTTATTTCGGAGTCTCGCTGTTGACCGCCGGCGCCGTCGCGGAGTGGTTCGAGCGGCCGCCGCGCGCGTGGACCCGGCCGGCGACCGGCGTGCTCGCGCTCTGGTTCGCCGGCTCCTCGCTCTTTTGCCATCCCGATTATCTGGCTTACACCAACCTGCTGGCCGGAAGCTCTCCCGAAAAAATCCTCGCCGATTCCGATCTCGATTGGGGCCAGGACATGAAGCGCCTCTCTGCCCGCCTGCGCGAGGTGGGCGCGAAGGAAGTGGCGTTCTCACCCATCGTCCTGGCCGATTTCGAGGGCGACATGGGTTTTCCGAGGATGACCGAATCAAACCCCGTGGCGCCCGCGCCCGGATGGAATGCAGTCAGCCTCTCGTACTGGAAAGTGCGGCGGCTCGGCCTGCTGGAGACTCACCCGGAGGTCACTTTATGGCCGGATCGCGTGGCTCCCGGCGAGCGGGTGGGCAAGGGCGTGATGCTGTGGTATTTTCCACCCCCCACTGGAGCTCCGAAGTGACGTACAGTGGGACTGTTCTATGCAGATTCTCATCGTCCACATCCACATCAAGCAGGACCGCATCGCGGCGTTCCAAGCGGCCACCCTGGAGAACGGCCGCAACAGCCGGCAAGAGCCGGGGGTGATACGCTTCGATTTCTTACAGCAGAACGACGACCCGGCGCGGTTCGTCCTGGTCGAGGTCTACCGCGACCAGGCGGCGGTGGCCGCGCACAAGGAAAGCGCGCACTACCACGCCTGGATTGCAGCGGTGGACGACATGTTCGCCGAACCGCGCACGCGCGCGTTCTACACGAACGTGTCGCCCTGGGACTAGCGGCCATGCCGTTCGAGTTCGCGGCAGCCGGGCGGATCGTCTTCGGCGAGGGAACGCTGCGCGAAGCAGCGCCCGCGGCCGCCTCCCTGGGCAGCCGCGCGCTGGTGGTCACGGGGGCGAACCCGGGACGCGCCGGGAACCTGGCCGCCGCGCTCGAAGCGGCGGGAGTGAGCTGTGTCAGGTTCGCGGTGCCCGGGGAACCAACGATCGACCTGGTCCGCGAGGGCTCGCGGTTGGCTCGCGAGGAACACTGCGACGTGGTCGTGGCCATCGGCGGTGGCAGCGCGCTCGATGCCGGCAAAGCGCTGGCGGCGCTCCTCACCAATACCGGCGACCCGCTGGATTATCTCGAAGTCATCGGACGCGGACGGCCGCTCGAGCACACGCCGGCGCCGACGATCGCCATCCCGACCACGGCAGGCACGGGGTCGGAGGTCACTCGCAACGCCGTGCTGGCGTCGCCGGTGGATCGCGTGAAGGCCAGCCTGCGGAGCGCTTCCATGCTGCCGCGCCTGGCGGTGATCGATCCCGAACTCACTTGGGAGTTGCCGCCTGGAATCACTGCGTCGACTGGACTCGACGCCCTCACTCAACTGATCGAACCTTACGTGTGCAGGCGCGCGAACCCCATGACCGATCTCTACTGCCGGGAGGGTATGCGGTCGGCGGCCGCGGCGCTATCGAAAGTTTACCTGAATGGCGCCGATCGGGCCGCGCGCCGCGATATGGCGTGGGCGAGCCTTCTGGGCGGCCTCTCGCTGGCGAATGCAGGGCTGGGGGCGGTGCACGGTTTTGCGGCGCCGGTCGGCGGCATGTTTCCGGCCCCGCATGGCGCGGTTTGCGCGGCGGTGCTGCCGCACGCCATCGACGTGAATATCCGCGCTCTGCGCGAGCGCGCGCCGCAAAGCGACGCGCTCAGGCGCTATGACGAGGCCGGCCGCCTGCTCACCGGAAATCCGCAAGCCACCGCCGCGGACGCCGTGACTTGGACGGCCGAGATTTGCCGGCGCTTGCAAATTCCACCATTGCGCACCTACGGCGTGCGCCCACAGGATTTCGGCGAGCTCGCGCAGAAGGCCGCGAAGGCCAGCAGCATGAAAGCCAACCCGATCGAACTGACGCCCGGCGAACTGATGGAGATCATTACGCGGGCGGCGTAGGAAATTCCCGGGTCAGGAAATTAAAGCCGCCGCAGGCAGGGCAGCGATACGCCGGCACCAGCCCCAGCGCCCGGTGGAAGGCTACGTGTTTCCGCAAATACAGCTCCGAATGGCCGGCGCCGCAGCGAACGCACACGTTCACCCAGGGTTCTTCCGTGGAGCCCGCGACGTTGCCAAACCGGAACGACCACCCGTAGTGGCTCAACCTGGTGCCGCACCGGCGGTCGAGACCGCGCAGCATCCAGATGGCGATGGTTAGAAAAATCTCGTTACCGAAAGCAAACAATGCGATCCGGCGGGGCGGGCGAGTTACGAAATTGTGACGATTCAGAAATGCCAGCGAGCTGAATAAGACCGTCGTGCTGCGCAAGGGCAAGGCGGTGAGCGTGGTGACCATAGCAGCCACTTCACCGGGCGAGCGAAAGGGATTTACGTGTCCGCCGCCGCGTCCCAGCCAGCGATAGATGCGGTCGGACAGCGTCGAGGCATCGGGTACGGAGACGTACAGTACGCCGTCCGGCTTTATGACGCGGCCGATCTCGCGCAGGGTGGCTTTCAGCTCGACGAAGTGTTCCAGGCTGTGATTGCTGACGATGAGGTCGAAGGATGCAGTTCGAAACGGCATGCGGGCGGCATCGGCCAGCACATAGGCGCCGTCTCCGAGGGAGTGGGGCCTCTCCAGGTCCAGCCTGACTACCCGCAGGCCGGGCCGTTCGCTGGGAAAACTACCAGTACCGGCTCCCAGATCGAGCACGCGCGCGCGGTCCGGCAGGTTGCGGATGAGATCGAGCATAGACCCGATTCGATCATACCGTGCAAAATATGTATCCTTTTATGAGCGGGCCGCGTCATAAGAGTCGGGGCAGTTTCAGGCCTGATTTCTGTCTCCGAACGCACTCAAGGACCCGTTTTACCTCGTTTGTTAGCTCAATAACGCAGGAAATCTGGGGCTTGCACCGCCCATCCGGTTCATTTTAAGATAACGGAGTAACGTTACTCCGAAACTTCCGGGAGAATCAGAATGATTTATTCTCGATCGGCCGAATATGCCATCCGAGCATTCGTGCACTTAGCGCAGGTGAACGAAGGCAAGTACGCCATGGTGAAGAACATCGCGGAGCAGGAAGACATTCCGGCTCACTTCCTGGCGAAAATCCTACAGCAACTGGCTCGCAAGGGTCTCCTTCGTTCGAGCAAAGGGCCCACCGGCGGCTTTGCCCTCCGCGTGGACCCCAGCGAGATTCGCCTTCTCGACATCGTCGAAGCCCTCGACGGTCTGGCACCCTATCAGCAATGCGCCAGCGGACTCTCCGAGTGCAACGACGACATGCCGTGCTCCATGCACGATAGCTGGGTGGCCCTCCGAGGGCGTATCATGGATTATCTGGGGCGGAATACAATTTTGGACCTGGCAAAGGCGCTGGACCAGAAAAAGAAGGCCATCGCTTCGGCCAAGCAACGCAAACCCAAACGTGCTGTTACCGCCAAACGGGCCTAAAAAACCGTACTCTATCAGTAGTCCGGAGGGAAGATGGGATCAGTCCTGGTCCCCATGGTGGTCGAGCAGACTTCCAGGGGCGAACGCGCATACGACATCTATTCACGGCTGTTAAAAGAGAACATTATTTTCCTGGGCACTCCGATTGACGATCAGGTCGCCAATTTGATCATCGCCCAATTGCTTTTTCTGGAGGCCGAAGATCCGGAAAAAGACGTTTCGATTTATATCAATTCACCGGGAGGGTCGATCACAGCGGGTCTGGCCATCCTGGACACGATGGCATTCATTCGTCCCGACATTGTGACCATCTGCGTAGGGCAGGCGGCGTCGATGGCGGCGGTTCTGCTGGCGAAGGGCACCAAGGGCAAACGGTTCAGCCTGCCGAATTCCCGTATCATGATCCACCAGCCCTCCATGCAGGGCCTGGCCGGGCAGGCGGCGGACATCGACATCTACGCCCGCGAAATCCTGCGGATGCGGGAGACGCTCAATCAGATGCTGGCGGACGCCACGGGACAGTCCATGGACCGCGTGGCGAAGGACGTAGATCGCGATTACATCATGGATCCCGATGCCGCGGTGCAGTACGGCATGATCGATCGCGTCATCACCAGCCGCGATCTGGCGCCGGTAGCGATTAAGGGCTAGGCAAAGATATTTTGAAATTTTGATTCCACCGGCCGACTGGCCGACGATCGGGTTGTCGGGACAAGATCGGGGTTCAGACGACCGGTGGAATTGTTCACCGCTGTTTACTGCTTCGCGCCGGCAACTGGCAGGTGTTATTCCGACGGTCTACGCGCCGACTTTCGCCGGCAATTCCTTAATCAGCTCCGTGACGAACGCCTTGGCGTCGCCGAAGAGCATCAGCGTTTTATCCATGTAATAGAGGTCGTTGTCGATGCCCGCGAAGCCGGGATTCATGGACCGCTTGATCACCATGACGGTGCGCGCTTTATCGACATCCAGAATCGGCATGCCGTAAATCGGGCTCGACTTGTCGGTGCGCGCGGCGGGGTTGGTGACATCGTTGGCACCGATCACGAGCGCCACGTCGCATTGCGCGAATTCGCCGTTAATGTCGTCCATCTCCCAGAGGCGATCGTAGGGGATATCGGCTTCGGCCAGCAGGACGTTCATGTGGCCCGGCATGCGGCCGGCGACGGGGTGAATGGCAAATTTCACGTCTACGCCGCGGCGCATCAGACTGTCGTACAGTTCGCGGATTTTGTGCTGCGCCTGGGCCACCGCCAGTCCATATCCCGGCACGATGATGACGCTCGACGCCGATTCCAGAATCGACGCCGCTTCTTCCGCGCTGGCGCTGCGGTAGCTCCGCTGCTGCGTCTGCGCGTGCGACGTCTGAATCTGCCCGAAGGCGCCGAACAGCACGTTGGTGAAGGAGCGATTCATGGCCTTGCACATGATGATGGAAAGAATCAGGCCCGACGATCCATCGAGCGCGCCCGCCACCACCAGCAGATTGTTGCCGAGCGCGAATCCCATGGCGCAGGCCGACAACCCAGCGTAGGAGTTCAGCAGGGCGATCACCGTGGGCATGTCGGCGCCTCCGATGGGGATGATCAGCAGGACGCCGAACACCAGCGCCAGGCCGGCGTAGATGGGAAAGATCCAGGTATCGCTCGGAACAAAGATCAGGCGCACGCCGAGCGCGGCGGCGATGGCGAAGAGAGTGAAGTTGACGGCGTTCTGATTGCGGTAGGTGATGGGCCGCTGCGGCAACACCTCCTGCAACTTGCCCATGGCCATCAAGCTTCCGGTGAAGGTGAGAAAGCCGAGCAGAGTTTCCAGCACCAAGGCCACCATGGCGAAGGTTTGCAGCGGTTCGTGCAGATAGTTCGACCGGTAATACTCCGCCGTGCCGACGAGCGCCGCGGCCAGCGCGCCGCACGCGTGGGACAGCGCGGTCCGCTGCGGGACGGCGGTCATCGGCATGATGTAGGCGATGGGGATGCCGACAGCCGTGCCGATGAAGAACGCGGCGATAATCCATTCCCAATTGAAGATGTGATTCACCACCACGGTGGCGACGATGGCGATGACCATGCCGATTTCCCCGGCGAAGACGCCGCGGCGCGCGGTGGACGGCGTGTTCATCCATTTCAACGACAGGATAAACAGGGCCGCCGAGACGATGTAAAGGTAGATGCCGGGGTGAGGGTGCGGAGCCATTACTTCTTCTCCTCGCGCTTCTTGAACATCTTCAGCATGCGGTCGGTAATCAGGAATCCGCTGACGATGTTGGTGACCGCGGAGGTAATGGCGACGAAGCCGAGTATCTTGCTGAGCATGGTGGCGCCGTGTGCCCCGGTGATCAGGATCGCGCCCACCACCGAGATGGCCGATATCGCATTGGTGAGCGACATCAAAGGCGTGTGCAGCAGCGGAGAAACTTTGCGGATAACTTCCAGGCCGACGAAAGTCGCCAGCATGAATACGAACAGTCCGATGGAAAGATCCATTTACTCCCTCTCGAAAAGCACCTGCCGGCGGCCGCGGCTCAGACAGCCTGCGGCGCGGCGAGGCCCATGAGTTCCCGCACCTTGGCGTGGACCACTTCGCCCCCGTGCGTCACCAGGGTTTCGCGCACGATTTCGTCCCCGCGGTCGAGCGCCAGATTCCCGTCCTTGCCGATGAGATACTTCAAAAACGTGGCAATATTTTTGGCGTACATCTGGCTGGCGTGATACGGCACGGCGGACGGCAAATTGACGGGCCCGACAATGCTCACGCCCTTATGTAACACGGTTTCGCCGGGTTTGGTGAGATCGCAGTTGCCGCCGCGTTCGGCGGCGATGTCCACCACTACCGAGCCGGGCGCCATGCGCTCCACCATTTCGCGAGTAATCAGAATGGGCGCCTTCTTACCCGGCACGGCGGCGGTGGCGATCACCACGTTCTGTTCGGCGAGCACACTGCCCATGGCCTCG
>Ga0335072_10001886_pt1 | contig 33307 bp, 33 predicted proteins | sample Lox_Sample_21_FD_206725 | JGI IMG/M metagenome (GOLD analysis project Ga0335072, IMG submission 206725) | Soil microbial communities from Loxahatchee National Wildlife Refuge, Florida, United States - Lox_Sample_2.1 | ecosystem: Environmental > Terrestrial > Soil > Wetlands | place: USA... | reverse complement strand
CAACGAGGTGCAGTGGATCGGGCGGTCGGTCAATCCGCGCAAGAGGTCGGGAAAACGAGTGAATGAAAAGACCAGGAAAATCGGCTGAAGATTGTTTGTTCAAAAGTCGCGCGGCCCGCTGCGAAAACTGCGTGACTGGTTACCCGGCCGCGTGAACCTCTTCTTAATCGCCATCCGGACGCAAGGCCTTGCAATGGCAGTGTTTCGAGACGCGAGGAAATGGATCGTGCGGTCGCGGGCGCCTAGCAGCCGTGCTTTTCGCAGTGCAGAAGAAGGCGATCGCGGAGCTCGTGGCAGTGTCCGCGGCTGGCCTCGATGGAGGCCATGGCCCGGTGGCGTTCGTCTACGTCCCTTATGGTATCCAGGCCCGCGGTGACACTGTTTTGAGCATTTACAGCCAACACGAATGCTAGTATGATGCGATCTCTTTCTTGGCAGGGCACGTGATCCATCCAGTCTCCCGGGTCAGGCGATCGCGTCCCACGCTCAAAAAGGAGGTGAAAGAAGGTGGCGATCCCAGTCCTCTGGAGGAAGATCGCCACCGTCAAATGCGGAATCGCCGATTGATCCGCGTTACGTTCGACTGTACGCTTTGGGGCTAAAAACCACAATGAGCGTTTTCGTTAGTGCAGGGCCGGGGCCTTTCGATAGCTTAGGTTGACAATCCCAAGGTACTGACCTCGCGTTAACTTTGGTTAGCCGCCGGCATAGGCTCACCAGCCCGGAGGAAATCGGCGGCGTCCACAGGAGGTGCTACATTGGCAAACATGCGAATTCACCTCTGCTCGTTGTTCGTAAGCGCCATTCTGCTGACGGCAGCCCAGGCGGCCGACCGGAGAGCCATCGTGCCCCCTGAGTTCGTTCCCGCCGCCGGCGCTCCCGCGCCCCCCTACAGTCCCGGAATTCTGGTTGACGGGACGCTGTACGTAGCCGGACAGATCGGCCAGGATGTCAAGACCGGGGAGATACCCGCCGATTTCGAGACCGAAATGAAGACTTGCCTAGACCGCGTCGGGGTGATTCTGAAGGCCGCCGGAATGACCTTCCGGAATGCGGTATCGGTGCAGGTTTACCTTACCGACATGGACCTGTTTCCCAGCATGAACGCGGTATATACCACTTATTTCAAGGATCCACGCCCGGCCCGAACGACGGTGGGGGTGGCTAAGTTGGCTTCCGCCAAAGCCCATATTGAGATTACGGTCACGGCAAAGAAGTAACTGCACCTCATCGCTGCGCTGTTTTCAATTCGTCGAATCGCTCCTTGGCGGCCAGCGTCCACGGGTGTCGAGGACCGCAGGCGGCAAGTTGCGCGCGATAAGATTCCTCCAGGAGCGGCGCCGCCTCACCGGTGCGGCCTAGTCCCAGCAGACTTTGCCCCAGCCGGCTCTCGAGGTTATAAGTTTGCGGGCGGTCTTTTCCATGTTCGGAATAGAATGCATAGGCCTGGCGCAGTTCCGGCTCAGCCTTGCCGTAGTCGTGGAGGACCAGGTAGATGGCTCCCCGTGCCGATTGGATGCCGGCCAAGGAAGCCGGGCCCGAGAGGGTGTGGGCCAGCGTGTCAAGCAAGCTCAGAGCTTTGGCCGCCTGGCCCGATAGTCCCTCCGCCGCGGCCAGGATGATTTCTGTGTTGGTGACGTAAAGATTGTTCGAACCGATCGCCTTGGTCCAAATGTCGATCGCTTCGCGCGACCGGTCCTGAGCGCAGGCGTAGTCGCCCGTGTTGAGGCAGATGAAGGCAAGGTCCCGAAGCACGCCCGCCCGTTCGAACCCTCCCGACTTGTTGAACAGTTGGAGCGCCTCACGAGCCAGGGCTTCGGCTTGATCGAACTTTCCCTCGTACATCACTGTGGCTTCGAGCACCGAGATGGCCGTGGGCGTCGAACCGCCGTTCCCGTTGAGCTCGCGGCTCAACTCCAGGGCGCGCGCCGCCGCATCCTCCGCCTCCTTCAAAGGACGGCCCGCACTGAAGGCGGAAACCGCCAGTGCATTGTAAGCCTCCGCCAGAAGACGCTTATCCTCCAACGTCTTGGCCTTGTACAGGATTCTGACGGCGCCGGTTGCGTGCTGGTAGGCCTCCACCGTCTGACCGCTCCGGTACATGTTCTTGGCAAGGTCGGTTTCCACGGCTGCGACTCTTGGGTCGTTCCGGTTGTGGGCTTCCGAAGACCGGCGCAGGGCAATCTCCAACTGCCGCTGTGCATCCCGCTGCATGCCGAGGGTCGAATAGGTCCGGGCGATCGTGGTCCGCAGGTCCGCCTCGACGTCGGGGTCGTCTCGAAACTCGCGGGACATGCGGTCGTCCATTTCGCCCAGCACATCGAGCAGCGTGATCCCCGCCCCTTTCTTCACGGGGTTGTACCAGCTGGGATCGGCCGCGCCCAGGGTTTCGTTCATGAAGCGATTGATCCGTTCCGCGCGCTGGGCCTGCTTTTGGGCCACCCGCATTTGAGAAACGGAAAAAATTGCGACCCCCGCTAAGCTCGCCGCCGCAAGCGCCACAGCCGCGACTCGCCACCGATTTCGGCGCACGAACTTCGCGGCGCGGTGGAGTGCTGAGCCGGGTCTGGCTGTCACCGGCCGGCCCTCGCGGTAGCGGAGCAGATCCTCCCGCAACTCCGCGACGGTCTGGTAGCGCTGCTGTTCGCCGCCTGCCAGGGATTTGCGGAGAACGCCCTCCAGGTCCGCATTCAATTCGCGGCGCAGGCCGGCAAGAGAGCTGGATCGCGCCGAGGCCGCGTCTTCACTGGCTAGCGAGACCAGCGAGGAAGGCTCGGCGTTGCCGCGCGCCCGTTCCATCCCGCCCAGCAGCGACCCGGGCTGGCCAAACGGGTACGCCCCCACGCACAGTTCGAACAAAACGACCGCCGCGGAAAACACGTCGCTGGCAACACCGGCCGGCTCGCCGCGCAACTGTTCAGGACTGGCGTAGCGCGGCGTCAAGGCGCGCAGGGCGGTGACCGTATCGTCGTCGCCGATCAGTTTGGCGGTGCCGAAATCGACCAGCTTTGGAGAGCCATCGTCAGTCACCAGAATGTTGGAGGGCTTCAAGTCGCGGTGTACCACCAGATTGCGATGCGCGTAAGCCACGGCATCGAGCACTTGGTCGAATAGGCGCAGCCGCTCGGCCACCGTCAGGCGCCTGGTATCGCAATACGAATCGATGGTGGTGCCTTCCACCAGTTCCATAACGACGTACGGCTCCTGCTCCGCGGTCATTCCGCCATCGAGCAGTTTCGCGATGCCGGGATGATTGAGGCGCGCCAGAATCTGGCGTTCCGCCAAAAAGCGCTCGCGAATCCATTCTGCCCGCAGCGAGCCGCGCAGCACTTTGATGGCGACCTGCTGGACAAACTGTCCGTCGTCGCGCTGGGCCCGATATACCGTTCCCATGCCACCGGTTCCCAGGATCGCAGTGCAGCGATAAGGCCCAAAACGCGGCAGCGGGCCTGGAGCGTCCGGGGCGGAAGTAAGGCTAACGGCCCGGAAGCCGCGAGAATGAGCGAGGGCAGCCAGTAGGGAGTCGACCTCGGCGAAAAGTTCCGGCTCCCCCTGGCAGCGCGCGATCAGCCATGCGGTGCGCCTTGTTCCTTCCGGCAGGTCCAGGGCCTGGTTGAACACGGATTGAATCTCGGCGATATCGGGCACGGGATGTCCTCAACCGATATCGCGCAAACCACGCAAACTCTTTTCACCGCCAGCCAATCTCCGGTAGAGCCAGGCAACGGCAAAATCGATTTCCCGGCTCGCGGTAGCCTTGGAGATGCCGAGCACCTCGGCGGTTTCTTCGACCGTACTGCCCAGGAAAACCCGCAGATCGAGGCAGCGCGCCGCACGCGGCGCCTGGCTTTCGAGCTCGGTCATGGCGTGGTCCAGCGAGATCATCTGCTCGCTGGTGGCATCAACCCAGGCCAGGTCTTCGTGCAGCGGCACGCGCCCGCTGGGGGCCGGCCGCTTTTGCGCGGCGGAACGGCGGGCATGATCGGTCAGGATGCGCCGCATCATCAGGGCGGCGAAGGCATAAAAGTGCTCGCGGCTGGTGAGCACGGCCGACCGCTGCAGTGTGAGCTTGAGATACAGCTCATGGACAAGCGCAGTGGCCTGAAGAGTATGGTTCGGACGCTCGCGCTGGAGATAACCGACGGCGATAGCCTGCAAGTCCTCATATGCCAGGGAAACCAGATCGGATAACACACCCTGATCGCCCTCTCCCCACTGCCGGAGCAGGGTCGTGATCTCCCCTGGTGTCTCGTGGCCCATGCGCGTGACTCCCATCTTCCCACAGACGGCGGGAGGGAAAATTGGGCCGGCAAGCACCGCCTATACGGTGGCGGTCATTAGGTCGACAAGAGTTTTTGCGCCGGGCAGCGAAACAAACGCGCCATGATTGCGGTATTGTCAGAGGCGATTTCAGAAACCGGAAGTCGCGATGTATCGGGAGGAACCGCTGTGATGAAGACCACCGCAATCGGGATGCTCTGGCTTCTCGCACAACCCTCGCTGGCGATTGGCGCCACTCCGGTGACCCCGGGCAACCCTGTCCCCGGCGCGGAGTCGACCATTTTAGGTTTGCCCATCGCTTTCGAGCCAAATCAGGGCCAAAGCGACCCATCGGTTAAATTCCTGGCGCACGATCTTTCCGGCGCCGGTCCCACACTTCTGCTGACCGCCGACAGCGCGATCTTCCAGGCCGGCGGAAATCGAGACTCCGCCATTCGTATGAAGATCGTGGGGGCGCGGGAGGCCATCGTTTCCGGAGCCGATCCGCTTTCCGGCAGGGCCAACTATTTCATCGGCAACGTTCCGAACAAATGGATCACCGGCGCGCCGACTTACCGCCGGGTCGTCTACGGGCAGATCTATTCGGGTGTCGATCTTTTCTTCTACGGATCACAGCGCCAGTTGGAATACGATTTCGTGGTGGCGCCCGGCGCCGGCACAGACCAGATCGCGCTCGAATTTCGGGAGCCAGGCCACGGCTGGACGCGGAAGGCAATCTGGAAGTCAGGTCCAGGGGCAGGATGATTCGCTTCCGGAAGCCGGCCGTATATCAGTCCATCGAAGGCGGGAAGAAAATGGTGGCGGGCGCGTATCGCATCCACGGCGGGCGGGTCCGGTTCCAACTCGGTGCCTACGATCATAGCCGCCAGCTGGTGATCGACCCGGTGCTCGAATACCTGACTTACCTGGGCTCTCTTTCGCCGGGAAGCAGCGGGACCTATATCGGCTTTTGGGAATGCACGGCGAACGTCGGTTGCCCGAACCCTATTACAGGTCAGGGCATCGCGGTGGATCAATCGGGAAATCTGTATATAGCCGGCGATACCTTCTCCACTTCGTTCCCCTTCAAAACGCCGCCGACTCCCAGAACACCGCGACCCCCAACGACGGCGGCGCCACGGTATTTGTGGCCAAACTGGACCCTTCGGGTTCAGCGCTGGTCTACTCGACGTATCTCGGCGGGTCCAGGAGGGATGACGTGGCAGCGATCGCCGTCGATTCCAGCGGCGCGGCATACATTACGGGCGGAACGCAATCGCCCGATTTTCCGGTCACCGCCGGCGCTTATCAGAGGATCTGCGGTCCGCGCGGTTACGGCGCGAACCTAGTCGGCAGTTGCTCCGGCAACGTGTTCGCGGCCAAGCTCGCCCCCAGCGGCAGCGTGGTTTACTCGACCTTCCTCGGCGGCACCAACGGCAGCATGGGCGCCGCCATCGCGGTGGATTCGCAAGGGCGCGCCTACGTCGCGGGGCAAACCTTCGACAATTGCGACCCCATCAACAATCATTGTTTCCCCACCAGCGCCAACGCCTTGTTACAGGGATCCATGTTCAGTTCGACCACCAATAACCAGGGCAACCCCGGCAGCGGGTTTGTGGCCGTGTTCGATGCCGCGGGAGCGAACCTGCTTTACGGATCGCTGTTCGGCGACACCAATCCTGTGAACACGAACAGCCAGGCATTCCCCACCGATGCCGTGGGAATCGCGGTCGATCCGTCCGGAAACTTTTATCTCGCCGGCAGCACGCACGATTCGCGCATTCCGGTTACCGCGGGGGCGTACGAAACCACTCTCCAGACCAACGGCACGAACCAGGAGCGGGGATACGTGGCAAAGTTCAGCCCGCTGGAGGGTGCCGGTCCTTCGCTTGTCTACAGCACGTATTTGGGCGGGAACACGGACACGGCCACGGCTTTGACGGACGTCGAATTGATTCAGGGAATTGCGGTTGACGCAGCCGGAAACGCCTACGTTACGGGAATCACCAATGAACCGGACTTTCCGGTGACAGCGGGTGCCAACCAAACCAACACCTGCGGCCCGACTTATGAGTGCATAACGGTCGGATTCCTCACTAAGTTGAACCCGGCGGGCAGCGGTTTGGTGTGGTCCACGCTTGTTGGCGCGCCGCCCGCCGGCAGCTCCGGTCAGGGATCGACCGTGAATTCGATGATCGCGGCTCCACGGATCGACGCCGGGGGAAACGTGTACATCACGGGCCAGGCCAACGTGACGGGCACGCCAAACTTTCCGCTGGTGAATCCGCTGCAACCGCTCGCCGGAACCGGCGGGCAAGGCGTATTCGTAACTGAGTACGATCCGTCGGGAAGCACCATCGTGTTCTCCACGATTTTCTACACCCCGAAGAGTGGGGCTCCTGTGTATCCCGGCGGAATGGATCTGGACTCTCAAGGGAACATCTACATCGGGGGATACACGGAGGGCGCGGATCTCCCCACAACCGCGGGAGCGTACCAGAGCGCGTTGTGCTCCGGTTGCGCGGGCACCAGCAGCGGATTCCTTGCCAAATCAGCACAGCTCCGGTGATCACTGCCGTGGTGAATGGCGCGAGCTTCCAGCCAGGCATCGAAAGCGGCTCCTGGGCCACAATCGAGGGCGTCAATCTCTCCAACACCAATCCCGGGCGAACCTGGCTGGCGAGCGAGATCGTCAACGGAAATCTCCCCACTTCGCTCGACCAAACCAGCGTCACGATTGACGGGAAACCGGCCTACGTTTACTACGTCAGCCCGACTCAGCTCAACGTGCAGGTACCCACCGATGCCAATTCCGGCAATGTCAACGTGGTGGTGACAAACCATGGACAGCCGAGCGCGCCGTTCAGCGCGCCGCTCGACTCCGCCACGCCGGCATTCTTCCTGTTCCCCGGGACGAACTACGCCATCGCCACCCGTGTCCCGGACTACGCCCTTCTGGGAAACCCGGGGAGCATTGCGGGAACCATCGCGGCCAAGCCCGGCGACATCATCGTTTTGTGGGCAACCGGGTTCGGACTGACGGCTCCGGCCACGGCGGCGGGAGTGGTCGTGGCGGGAGCGCCCCCGGTCGCGACTCTCCCCACAGTTACGGTGGGCAGCGCGCCGGTGACAGTGATCAGCACGGTGCTTAGCCCAGGCAGTGTGGGGCTATATCAGGTGGCGATTCAGCTTCCAGCTTCGGTGCCGACAGGGATCGTATCGGTCCAGGCAAGCGTGGAACAGGCGACGTCTCCCACGGGTATCTCACTCTTTGTGTCGGCGCAATAGGAAACCGCCCGGTTGCGGTCGCAGCTCTTCGTCTGCGCGTTGAAGCGGCAGGAGCGCCCATCACCTTCATGCGGTATCTGCATCAGCCTCACCAGGGACCGGTTGTCTACGGTGCACATGTGTAGCCCGGAGTTCCAGTGCTGGTGCGACGCATCGGCCTGCGCTTGCGCCTGGCGAGCTTGTCCGTTGGCCCTCGCCGTCACATACGCAAGCTCGCTCTGCGCTTCCTACCCCAGTTCCGATTCACAGCGCGGCAAATTGGAGGTATCCCCTTCCGATTGCACCACCATCAGGCCGGACTTCCCGAGGGCGAATAAAAGTCCGTCGTGACCTCGTTGCGGTTGCCTGCCTGCTTCACGTTCATCATCACCGGGGACCGCAAGCGCGGCGAGCGTGCGTGGCGAAACCTCCGGCGCCGGCGCGCCGATGGCGTCACGGAACTGCGACTGCAAACTCATCGCCACCTCGGGATGCGATTTCTGCATCTCGCGATACAGCGCGGCGAACTTGGCCGATTGCTTCAACGCGGCGTAATCCTGCGCGAGCAGCTGCACCGCCGCCCCCGGCATGGTGGCAGGCCGCATCTTTGTGCCCCAACCCACCATTTGCCAACCCGGAGTAATACCACGCCCAACCGTCTCTGGAGTCTTTGCGGATCGCCGCCGAGATCAAACTGGCCAACCCTGCCAATCCTTTTTCTAATACAGGTCGCCGGCCGTTTTCGTGTCGATCGCAAAAGCCAGTGTGGTTACAGCCAGTAGAAGACAGCATCGGCGGGCCATTCAGCGCCCTCAAAAGGTGCTGCGACGTTTTCATCATTTCGGCGAGGGCTGTGATGCGCCGTAAACTGCGTGGCAGTATCGTAGGCCCACCCGCGGCTTGCCGCATCATAGAAGTACGTGATGCAGACACCGATCGATTTGATTTCCATTGCCCGGCGCATTCAAGCCATTTCCCAGACCGGCCTCGCCTACGCGCAGAGCGGCTACGACCTCGAGCGCTACCGTGAGCTATCCGAAATCGCTGCCGCCCTCATGGCGGGGCCGGATCCGACGAACGTCGCACTGGCGAGGAGACTCTTCGCCGCCGAGGCCGGCTACGCGACTCCGAAGGTGGACGTGCGCGCTGCCGTCTTCCAGGACAATCGTCTATTGCTGGTTCGCGAATCGGAAGACGGCTGCTGGACGTTCCCCGGAGGATGGGCCGAGGTGGGCGAAAGCGCCGCGGAGTCGGCCGAGCGCGAGGTGCGCGAAGAATCCGGATATCTCGTCAAGGCAGTCAAGCTGCTGGCCTGCTGGGATCGAAACAAGCACGCGCACCCGGCAATTCCGTTCCACGCCTACAAGTTCCTGTTCCTGTGCGAAATTCTCGGCGGCGCTCCGGCGGTCAGCACGGAGACCACCGAAGTGGGTTTCTTTGCGGAGGATGAAATCCCGCCGCTTTCGACGACCCGCACTCTGGCCGAACAGGTCGGCTTTGCGTTCGCTTCTAGGCGCGACCCAGCCGCTCCCACCGTCTTCGACTGATCACACCACCCGCGGCAGGTGCTCGCGACGGTGAGTCCACTCTTCGCTGACGAAGAGGCGCGGGCCAACCTCGATCATGCGCGGCAAGAGGTTAAACAGCGCGGCGGGAGACCACGTCTCGCCGTCGCGAGTCCGCATCCCGCGGCGATTCAATTCCTCGGCTACGCGTGAAAGCGGGCAATCCTCTACGATCATATCGAGCGCCAGAATAATGATCTGCCGCTCAGTAGGGTTTTCCACCAGGCGCTGGCCGTCGCTCGATACCTGAAGGCCGTAGGGGATTTCCTCGACGGTCTCCTCGGGCATCGTCGATATCTGGCTTGTTGCCGGCTTCTCCCATTCGAGCGCAACCAGCTTCCAGCCGGCGGCCATCCGCTCGTTCAGGTACTCCAGCGTAGGGGAACCGGTGAGAGGTTCGCGAATCCGTACGTTCTTGGCCATGGGCACCTCCAGCCGGCCAGCACTCCTGCACGCCCGGTTCCGCGCGCCGGCCTTTGTTTTCAGTGAATCGAGGAGAAGCGTCTGTCCGCCTGCGGGATCAGCGTCCCACCATGAGACGGTCGGCGAGGATTGGCGGCAGCCCCGCGTCGCGGATCTTTTTTTGTGCGGTCTCCACGTCGTACGGAATGCGATGGTACGTCACGGCATGAATGTCGGAATCGTAGATCACGAAGGCGGCGCGCGGATCGCCATCGCGCGGCTGTCCCACCGACCCGGGATTGATCATGTAGACGCAATCGGGGTCGATGTCGAGGGTTTCGTTGCCGCTGCGCGCCGAAACGCGCCCGATGGTTTCCACACGCGAATGATTCCAGATGAATCCGCCCTGAACGTGGGTGTGGCCGAAGAACGCCAGCCGGCTTTCCAGATATCCGAATGCCTGTCCGGCCTCGCCCGCGGCCAGCACATACTCGTCCTCGTCGTAAGGCGAGCCATGCACCACTTCGAAATCGTCCAGCAGCACCGGGCCCTTGGCCAACAGCGCCGTGTATTCGATGTTCTCCTTGGTAAGATTTTCCAGGGTCCACAGCGCTGCCTGCCGGGCCACGGGATTGAACCATTGCAGGTCGTCCAGGCCGGTGCAGGCGCGGTCGTGGTTGCCGCGCACCACCACTGCGCAATGATCGCGAACCCAGTCTACTACCAGGTTGGGATCGGCCGCATAGCCCACCAGGTCGCCGCAGCAGACAGCCTTATCGTACTTGCCTTCGGTCTCGTGAACCACTGCCTGCAAGGCTTCCCAGTTGGCATGCAGGTCGCTGAGGATGAGATAGCGCACGGGTAGGACGTTATACCTTTCTCAATCGCAGGAGGGAGATCTCGGGGGGCGCTCCGATACGCACCGGAATGCCGATGGTGCCGATGCCGCGAGTCACGTATGCGGAGGCAGGGCCGTGGCGATAGAGTCCGTAGACGAACGGAGTGAAGAAGCGCGCCGGGTTGATTGCCTGATCGAAAATCTCCACCGATACCTGCCCGCCATGCGTATGGCCTGCCAGCATGAGATTATAGCCCTGCTTGGCTGCCACTGGAAAAACGTCGGGGTTGTGGGAGAGCAGAAGGTTGGTGGCTCCGGGCATCACCAGGTGGTCCGCGCCGCGCAAATAGCGGGATTTTTCGTAGAGCGGCTGATAATCCACGCCGGCGACATTGAGGGTCGCGGCGCCGAAACGCAATTGGCGCGACTGGGTGCGCAGAAACGGAATACCTACGCGCGCCGCGGCGCTGGCCGTGTACGCCTCGATGCCCGCGACGCGCTCGTGATTGCCCATGCACGCCACCATACCGGCGTCGGACTTCAAGCGGGCTAACTGCCGGATACAGGCATCGATCGGGTCGCCGCGATGCGAAATCAGGTCGCCGGTAACGGCGATCAAATGGGGACGAAGGCTGTTTGCCGCATCGATGACGCGCGCCAGTTGAGCTTCGCTCAAAAAGGGGCTGAGGTGGATATCGCTGATATGCAGCAGGCGCAGACCGTCCAGATCTGCCGGGAGCCCTTCGATGGGAATGTCCACCTCGCGCACGTGGAAGTCGAGGCGTTCGATGAGAGATCCGTAGGCCAGCGCGGCGAAGGGTGCGGCGACGGCGAGGTTGCCGGCTGCGTTGATCAGGCGGCGGCGGCCAGGGTTGAAATCGGCGTGGACCGCCTTGCGCAGGTACTGGAGAACGGCGAGCGCGCCGAAAATCAGAATGGCCGAGTAACTGTATGCCGTAGTGAAAGTACCCAGCATCAGGTGCACGAGCCTCAGCAGGACGGGCCCGCCAAAAGCCGGGATGAAATCGAGAATCCAGCCGATGGCGAGGAGTGCATCGAGCCACAACACGCCGCGGCGAGCGAGGGTGTTCCATGGCGCCGGACGGCCTCTGGCGGCGCGCATCCAGAGCACCGAGAGTCGCAATTGTACCGGAACAAAAATGAGGAAAACGATGATGTCGAACAAGGGAATTTAACCCAGATCTAAAATCCTACTGTCGAAATTCTGGCGCGCGCGTGCGGCTTGGTGGGGCAGCCAATTCCGGCTGCGGACTCGCTTCCCAGCGAGCCCGGACGCGCTGGCGCGTCCAGTTCCTTCCGACACCATCAGAAATGTACTCATGAAAGCTCGCGCGCAGCGCCCTGTATCCATCCAATCTTCTCTTATTGTAGTGAGTCCGCCGCCATCCATGCGTTGGCGACGATCGCCAGGGCGGCTGTTGCGGCGGTTTCCGCACGCAAAATCAGCGGACCCAGGGATGCGGCCATCCAATGGGCGGCGGCGGCGGATTGTCGCTCGGCATCCGTCCACCCGCCTTCAGGCCCGATCATGACGGCGACTTCATCGTTGGGGTTTCGATCGGCAGGAAGTTGTCTGAGGAGCGCCGGCGCGCCGGATTCGTCCATAAAATAGCGATACGCGGCAGGCCTGGCGAGAGACGCTGCAAAACGCGCCGGGGCCAGGATTTCGGGAACGCTGGTGCGGCGCGCTTGCTGGCTGCTCTCGCGGGCGATCCGCCGCCAGCGTTCGGCGCGCTTATGCGACGCTTCGAAGAGGCCTTTTTCGGTGCGCGCGGCCTCCATCGGGAGAATGCGCTCCACGCCCATTTCGGTGGCTTTCTCGATCATCCACTCGAAGCGGTCGAATTTTACAATGGCGGCGATGAGCGTGATGCGCGCGGAAAGTGGAGGCGATTTTACCGGCTCGAGAACCCGAAATACCACGCGCTCGCCATGAGCTTCCACAATTTCCGCGAGCCACACGGCACGATTATCCGAAATCTCGAATTGCTGGCCGGGTTCGCCCCGCAGCACGCGGGTCAGGTGACGCGCTTCTTCGCCCAAAATTTCGGCGGTGCCGCCGCGAATTGCGTCTACGAAAAACCTTCTCCTGGCCAAATTGCTATTGTAATGAATTGTAATTGCGTCAAGAGGCTCAAATGGGCCACGTAACCTTGCGAAATTATCGTCGTCTGTATGATTAGGAGACTTACTCACCATGAAAATCAAGACCATGTTTGCCACTGGAGCCATGTTGCTCTCCCTTGTAGCGATCGGTAGCGCGAAGAGTTGGGATATTGTTGTCGACAATAATACAAAAGCCGGCAATGTGATGCTGCCCGCCGGAAATTACAGCGTGAAGGTTAGCAATAACCAAGCCATGTTTACTTCCGACAACGGTAAAAAGTTTACCGTTCCCGTGAAGGTCAATTCCAGCTCCGCGACCAAGAAGTATGACGAAACCGAAGTGAAGACTGCGAAGCAGGGCGCTACGAACGTGATTCAGGCCATCGACCTGAGCGGCACCACGGACGAGCTTCAGTTCGGCGAGTAGTTCCCTCCCGCACCATTTCCTCCAGCCCCGTTACAATACGTAATTGATGATCGCGCATTTGAGCGGGATTCTGCTGGAGAAACATCCGAATCAGGCCATTGTGGAAACCGGGGGAGTCGGCTACGACGTAGCCATCCCGGTTTCCACCTATACCCACCTCCCGGACGCGGGGATGGAAGTCCGTTTGCGGATTCATACCCATGTCCGCGAAGACGCCCTCTCGCTTTACGGATTTCTCACCCAGGACGAGAAAGCGCTTTTCGAAAAATTGATCGGAGTCAGCGGAATCGGCCCGACGCTGGCGATCAAAATTCTCTCGGGCCTTGCCGCCCCCGATTTGATCACCTACATCCGCCGGGGCGAATTGGATCGCCTCGTGCGCATTCCCGGAATCGGCAAGAAAACCGCCGAGCGCATGGTTCTGGAATTGCGCGACAAATTGCCCGCCACCGGCGGCGCCGAAGCCGGCTCCGCTCCCGCACCTGATTCTCTCTCCCCGCTCGATCAGGATGTGCTTTCCGCGTTACTGAATTTAGGTTGTGCCCGCCCGCAGGCGGAAACCGCGGTGCGCAAGGCCAAGGCTGCCGGCGGCGCGGCGCTGGAGTTCGAACCGCTCTTTCGCCGGGCGCTCGAGTTGGTACGCTAGTCTGGTAACCAATGTCCAACCTGGTCTCCGGCAAGCTCCAGCCCGAGGATGCGCAATACGAAGCCGGCCTTCGTCCGCGCCGGTTGGCCGATTTCACCGGGCAGTCGAAGCTCAAAGAGAATCTCTCCATCGCCATCGAGGCGGCGAAAAAGCGCGGCGAGGCCATGGACCACGTGCTGCTCTACGGTCCGCCGGGCCTCGGGAAGACAACCCTGGCAGCCATCATCGCCGAAGAGCTGGAGGTTGCGTTCACGACGACATCCGCGCCGGTTCTGCAAAAGAAAGTCGACCTCACCGGCATCCTGAGTAACATCCGCCTGCACCAGGTTTTTTTCGTCGACGAAATTCACCGCCTGCTGCCCGATGTGGAAGAAATGCTGTACGCCGCGCTGGAAGATTTCCGCCTCGATCTGTTGATCGGCGTCGGTCCCGGCGCGCGCACGCACTCCATCCCGATTCCGAAGTTCACGGCGGTCGGAGCTACCACCCGCCAAGGTTTGGTGAGCGCGCCCTTGCGCGGGCGCTTCGGCCTTCCCCTGCGGCTCGAACCGTATCGGGAAGAGGAATTGCGGGCGATCGTGGAACGCTCGGCGCGCCTGCTGAACGTGGTGATAGACCCGGGCGCGTCCAGTGAGTTGGCCCGCCGCTGCCGCGGAACGCCGCGCATCGCCAACCGGCTGTTGCGGCGCGTTCGCGACTACGCGCAGGTGCGCGCCGACGGGCGCATCACACAAGCGGTGGCGCAAACCGCGCTCAATCTTCTCGACGTCGACCGTTACGGGCTGGACGAAATCGACCAGAAAATCATGCTGACGGTACTCGAGAAATACCGCGGCGGTCCGGTGGGTGTGAACACCATCGCGGCGTCGATCTCCGAGGAGCCGGACACCATCGAGGAAGTGTACGAGCCGTATTTGATCCAACTCGGATTCCTCAATCGCACTCCCCGCGGCCGGGTGGCCACCGGCCTGGCATTCGATTATTTCAACGTCAAGCGCACGCCGGGCAGTGACGCACAGCCCGGGCTCTTCTAAGTGAAGCTCATCTACTTAGCGCTGGGATCTAACATCGGCGATCGCGCCGGTAACTTGCGGGCCGCCATCGGGCAAATGCCGCCATCCGGCATCTTGGTGCTCCGCGAGTCTCCCGTCTATGAAACCGAGCCGGTCGGCTATGCCCGGCAGGGATGGTTCCTGAATATGGTAGTGGAAGCCGAGACCGCGCTGTTCCCCATACAGTTATTGGCGCGCACGGCGAAGATCGAGCGCGCTCTGGGACGCGTGCGCACCATTCCGAACGGCCCCCGGACGATCGATATCGATATCCTTCTCTATGGGGATGCTGTGGTGCGGGCCGCGCGCCTTCAAATTCCCCATCCCCGCATGCAGGAAAGGCGCTTCGTTCTCGCACCCTTAGCCGATTTATCGCCCCATCTGCGGCATCCGGTCACGCGCCGGACAGTCCGGCAGATGCTGGAGGAAGCGCCGGGAGAAATCGTGCGCCGAATTCCCTAACTTCTAAATGAACATCTCCTCATCCTGCGTCATCGAGCCGGGACCGTTTTTCCGCGGATGAACCAGGGTGGCGACCGCGGCGGAAATGCCCGCCGCGACGCCATTGGCCTCCCGCACCGGCCGCATGACCGCGCGCTTCATCGCGTCGCCGACCTCGCCCACCTGTCCGACGGTGTGTTCGAGCGATTGATCGATCTGCTCCAGGCGCGTGCGCGCCCGGTGGCTGGCGTCCTGCACCAGGCCGCCGATGCGGTCCACCTGTTCGCGCGCGGCGCGCGCCGCGCCAACCGCTTCTTCGGAGAAAGTGACGATATACGGCCGCGCTTCGGCGACAATTTCGCCCGCGTGTGCCACGACTTCGCGCGCATTGTCGACCACGGGAATGGCCTTGCCCATCGCTTCGGCCGCCCGATCCAGGATCGGCTTGGTTTTTTCGATGATGACAAGGACGGCGTCCATCATTGGCCCGACCCGCTCCACTACGGGGAGGGCCTTTTCCATGATGGGCCCTACCTTCTCGATCACCGGCTCGGCCTTGCTGGCCAGCCCTTCCATCTTTCCGCTGGCTTCCTCAACCCTTTTTTGCAGTCTGCGCACCGCGGTGTAGAACGCAATGGCTATTCCGGCTTGCACCACGAAGGCGATGCAAGCCAGCACCACGGCGGCCGTGACCACCATGCGAAAGACATCGTCAGACATATCTGTGAACCCCTACGATTGCTGCGGCCCGTTGACCGTGTCGCGGTAAGCCTGGCGCCCGGCCTCCACGGCGTCGGCAAGGTTGTCTCTCTGGCGTCCTAGAGCTTCCTTGCCCTTGTCGACCCACTCCGAGGCTGACTGCTTCAAGTCGGCGCTGCGCTGCTTCAGGAAGTCGCTACCTTCGCCAGCCTTGTTCTTAATCAGCTCGCGAGTCTCCTGGCCGGATTTCGGTGCGAAAAGCATCCCGATGCCAACGCCGACGCCGAGTCCGAGCAAGAAGCTGGAAAGTCCGTTTTTATCCATAGTTGCCTCCAATTGGAAATGACTCGAAAAATCCGAAAAAGTAGTTCCCGTACGACTCATTTACAGTATACTCCGCAAGAGATGACGGAACGCCGCGCGCGCCCGCTGGATGCCGAAGGACTGTGGCAGTACGCACTCCGCGCTCTGTCCGGGCGGGCGCATTCCACCGGCGAACTGCGCGAAAAGCTACACCGGCGCGCGGAGCGGGGGAAAGACGTGGACGACGTTCTCGTGCGGCTCAAGCAGAGCGGCTATCTGGATGACAAACGGTACGCCGAAAGCTATGCCGCATCGCGCCTTTCCGGCGACAAGTTCGGCCGCACGCGCGTCATCCGCGATCTGCGCCAGCATCGCGTGGCGCCGGAACTGGCGGAACGTGCCGTGGAGAACGTCTACCAGGATGTGGATGAAGTGGCTCTTATTGAGGAATGGGTCCGGCGCAAATATCGCACGGCAACACGCGAAGGCCTGTTCCAGGACAAGAACGATCTGGCCGCCGCATACCGGCGCCTGGTCCGCGCGGGATTCCGGACAGGCGAGATTCTCAAGGTACTGAGGAGGTTTGCCAGGAACCCCGAACTGCTCGACGGCTTCGAACCGCCTGAAGAGGCGGAGTAACCTCGCAGCACCCGTCCCGGCCGGGGCTAAAAGTGCTTTCGCAGCTCCTCGAAAGATTCTACCTTGATCAGCTTTCCGGCCCCCGGCCGGATGTCCTGCTTCTCCAGCACCCAGGTGTGCGCGTGCGGAATGAAAACCGCGTTCAGCCCGGCTTCCATGGCGGGATTGATGTCCGATTTCGGACTGTTGCCCACCATCCACGTGCGCGCCGGGTCGAACTGTTGCTCGCAAACCAGCGAGCGGTAAGCCGCGGTATCCTTCTCCCTGACGATCGCCGTGTGCCGGAAAAAGCGCCCCAGACCGGAGCGGTCGATTTTCAGTTTCTGCTCTTCCGGATTGCCCTTGGTGAAGAGTGTCAGATCGTGCCGCGCGCACAGGTATTCGAGTGTCTCCGGAACTCCCGCAATGGTCTCCATGGGGCACTCCAGAATGCGCTCGGCGAAGGCCATTACCGCGCGCAGATCTTCCGCATGGAAGCTGCGTTCCGTTAATCGCTCGTAGCATTGCCGGAGGTTGCGCGCGAAATTCAGCGAGCCATACCCATGGATACGCGCATTGGTCTCCTCTATTTCATCCAGTACCGCTCGGATTTCCGGCGGCGTCATCGAGGAGTGATCTAAGAAAACCACGAATTCATCGAATGCGCGCTCGAAATAGATATTGTTTTCCCAGAGCGTGTCGTCGGCATCGATTAGCAGGAATTGAGTCGTCATCGGGCGGGTTTGGGATTGGGGGCGAGGGTGAAGGGGATTTCGAATACCGCGAACACATCGATCGGACTGCCATTACGCTCCGCGGGCTGGAACAGCCATTTGCCGAGCGCTTCCTCGGCGCTGGTGTCCAGCCGGTCGTCCAGGTGCTGGAGCAACGAAATGTCCGTCACGTGCCCGTCCGTGCCGATCACGGCCCACAGCCGCACCTTACCCTGCACATGGTCCTCCTGGGCGCTATGGACGTAGCGGGGGCTCACCATATGGAGCGGAAGCGGTGGGCGGATTTCCACCGCCGCATTGCCCACGTCTGCCTCCCGGCTGGCGAACCACACATTCCAGCTTCCGGAGTAGCTGGTGAGATTGGGAATCTGGAGGGCCATGGTGTACACCTCGCGGCCGTACATACGGGGATCGGGAGCGCGAGCGGCGCGCACTGCGCCATGCGCAGGAGAGCCCGGAAGAACACCGACGTGAGTGGCGCGCAGGGCGGCGGCCAAACCTTCGGGCGAAGTCGGCGAGGCGCTCGCCACCATGATCGGCGGCTGGGGATTTTTCGCGCCTCCCTGAACGGTGAGGCTGGGAATTTCGAGCATCGTGCCCGAAGACGTTCCTTCGCCGCCCGCCGGCTGCGGCTTGGGGCCGCCGGAGAATCCGCCCTTCATCGATCCCGGAGGCGAGGGGACCTCGGTCGATTTGGCGGGATCGAGCCCTGCGATCACCAGGGACGCGTTGGCGGGAACAGCGGCATTCGCGATGAGCATCGGTGGTGGCGCCGAAATGGACGAGGCGGCTTCGTCCGCGGCTGCCGCGGCGCGCCGTGCCGCGGGCGGAACGAACTTCTCCTCCTGGCGCGGTAACAAAACCGGGGTATTCAAACTGGGAGCCGCGGAACTGATAGCCGGTGCCGCCGGCAGCGATGCCGGATCGGACTTTCCGAAAGGCGGCTTGGGATTCTTCGGCGGAACAAAGTGGGGAGCCCGAGGGCCCGAGACTTTGACCGGCAAGACACCGGCGTCGAAAGCCGCGGCGCCAACCTTGGGAGCGTCGGGAAGGGCCGGACTGGGCGCCGGATCGGCCGGTTTCACCGGTGGAGCTGTGAAAGGCAGCGCCGGCGGGCGCTGCGGCGCCACCGCTACGATGTTCGGCAAGGGCAGGGGCTTGGCGGGCGCGATCTCCGGCGCCGGCGCGAAGATCAATTGCGGCGGACGATTGGTATCTTTCGGTCCGGCGACGATGTTTTGCTCGAATTTCGCGCGCGCCCTGGGCGGACGGACATCGTGCCTGGCCTGGAGAGGCCTGACGTCGGGCAGGCGGTCGCTCAGTTTGTACCAGACGATGTGCTCGTCCTGAAGCGGGAATTCGCGCTGCGCGAGCGGGTTCTTCAGTTCGCTGGGAATCGCCGGCGCCAGCGCCACCCACGCCAGCACCCAGGTATGCATGCAAATGGAACCCATGAACGCCCACGGGCTGCGCATCGTCTGGGGATCGGTGCCGTGGAGCGAGGTCATCGCCTACAGACCCGCGGGCCTGCCTCCATGGCCATTCGTCGGGGCCAACTCCTTCATGCGCTCGACCTCGCGCTGGCGGGGAATGTACTGCGCCAGATAGTGACTCAGTTGTTTCAATCGCTCGCTTTCCGATCGGCGGCGCAGGAGCAGGCTCAGAAAATCGAGGTCGGGCAGATGATGCGCCAATTGGAAGCTGAGCTGCCGGTCCTCCAGGTCCGGATCGGGACGCGGATTGGCGGTCGGCAGTTGCATGAGGGTCTGATACTGCTCGAGTGCTTCCAGCCGAAGTTCCGGGGACGGATTCTCGGCATCCTCATCGTCGAAATAGTTCACTTCCGCTTGCAGATAATCCTTCTCTTCATTCAGCGAGAGGATCTCGAACCGGCGCTTCCCGCGCGTCAGAATGTCCATCCGGCCATCGGGATAAATCTGGACGAGCTTCTCGACGGTGACGGTGCAACCGGTGTTGACGATTCCCTCGTCCTTGGCAAGAACGATGCCGAATTCGGAGTTATCGCGCATCGCGCCACCGACCATTTCCTTGTACCGTTCCTCGAAGATGTGGAGCGGCAAAGGGGTGCGCGGGAAAACCACTACATGTAACGGAAACAGCGGGAGCAGCCGCGACGGCATGGTAACATTATGACGTTTTAAAGATGAGCCGGGCAATCTTGCACTGAGTTGGCGAGCGTGTCTTCCCTAATGCGCATCGAGGGCAAAGTCGTCCTGATTACCGGCGCGTCGGAGGGTATCGGCGCGGCGTGCGCCGCGGAGTTTGCGTCCGCCGGAGCGCGGGTCGCCCTTACGGCGCGTTCGGCCGAAGGGCTGGCGCGCGCCGGAGGAACCGGCGCGCTCATCATTCCGGGCGATCTCACGCTCGAAGAGACTCGCCGCAATGTGGTGGAACGTACACTAGAGCGATTTGGCGCCATCGACATCCTCATTAACAACGCGGGGGTGGGTCTCTATGGCCATTCCTGGACCGCATCGATGGAAGATGTCCGCTATTTAATCGAGTTGAATTTCCTCGCGCTTCTGGGCATGATTCAACTAGTGACGCCGCACATGCGCGGCCGGAGGAGCGGCATGATCGTCAATGTCGGCTCCATCGGCGGCAAGCTTCCGCTGCCGTGGCTGACCTTATATAGTGCCTCCAAATACGCCGTGACCGCTCTCACCGAAGGCCTGCGCATGGAGTTGCGGCGCGATGGAGTTAAGACGATGCTGGTTTGTCCCGGATACGTCACCACCGGCTTTCAGCAGCACGTGCGCGCCGGCGCAGCGCCCGATTCGGTGGTGCGGGCGCGCCGCATGGCGATTTCTCCGGCGGAATGCGCCCGCGCTATGCGGCGCGGGGTGGAACGCGAGGCGCGCACCATTCTGGCGCCGAAAGCCGGCTGGCTATTGGTGGCCGCGGCTCGGTTGTTTCCGTCGATAGTGGAAGCGCGCATGGCAGAAGTGAACGGTACGGCATGAACATCAGGTTGAAACGAACGCCCGGCCTTTACGTGGTGGGATTCATGGCTTCGGGCAAGTCCACCATCGGCCGGCACCTCGCGGGCGAACTGGGCTGGAGTTTTTTCGATATCGACGACGAGATCGAGCGCGCCGAAGAAACCAGCATCGCGTCCATCTTCGATCAGCGCGGCGAGACGGAGTTCCGGCGCATCGAAGCGGCAATCATCGCCCAGCATGTCCGCTGGATCGAACGTGGACGTCCGGCCGTGCTGGCTCTCGGCGGCGGGGCCTTCGCCGAACCCGGCAATCGCCGGTTGCTGCTCGAAAACGGCCTCGCGGTCTGGCTCGATTGTCCACTCGAAACCGTAAAGCGCCGCGTCGCGCACGCCTCTCACCGTCCGCTCGCGCGCGATACGGAAAAGTTCGAATCGCTCTTCCACGCGCGTCGCAGCGCCTATGCGCTCGCCGATCTGCATATTCCGATCGAAAGCGACGACCCATCGGTCACCGTGCAAACCATTCTGGCGCACTCTTTGCTAAAATGAGCCGCCTTCTCCGCCGGCAGGCGCTCTCCATTTTCCGCGCGGCGCTGGCCGCCGCAGACCCCGTGGATGCCGTCCTGCGGCATCTGCGCGGCCGCGATTTCTCACGCTTCCGCAATATCTACGTGGTGGGCGCGGGCAAGGCCGGGGCATCGATGGCGCTCGCCGCCGAGCGAGCCTTGGGCCGCCGCATTACGGCCGGACTGGTCAACGTGAAGTACGGAAGTTCCGTCAGGCTGCGGCGCATCGAACTGAATCCTTGCGGCCACCCGATTCCCGACGCGGCGGGCGTCAGCGGCTCGACTCGCATTGCCGAGGTCGCCGCCCGCGCCGGGAAGGACGATCTCGTGCTGTGCCTGGTTTCCGGCGGTGCATCGGCGCTGCTTCCGCTCCCACCCGATCCCGTCACGCTGGCGGAAAAACAGGCCACCACGCAGTTGCTGCTCGCCTGCGGTGCCAACATCCACGAGTTCAACTGCGTGCGCAAGCACCTTTCGCGCATCAAGGGCGGGCAACTGGCGCGGCTTGCCGCGCCGGCGGCGGTGGAATCGCTGCTGCTCTCCGACGTGATCGGCGACGATCTCGACGTAATCGGCTCCGGCCCGACCGCGCCGGATGCCTCCACCTTCGCCGATGCGCTAGCGATTCTCGAAACATACGGGCTGGTGGCGCGCGTGCCGGCGAGCGTGCGCCAGCGCATCGAACGCGGCGCGCGCGGTGAACTGCCGGACACGCCCAAGGCCGGCGACCCCATCTTCCGGCGCGTGTGCAACGTGCTGGTGGGAAACAATCGCCTGGCGCTGGATGCCGCCGCCAGGCGCGCGCGCTCTCTCGGCTTCCGGACGCTGGTGCTGGCCAGTGAAATTCAAGGCGAAACCCGCGAGATTGCGCGCATGCACGCCGCCATCGCGCGCGAAATCGTTATGGCGTCGCGTCCGGCAAAGCCTCCGGCGTGCATCGTCACGGGCGGGGAAACCACCGTTACTCTGCGCGGCGATGGGCTCGGCGGGCGCAATCAGGAATTCGTGCTGGCGGCGGCGCTGGAGATCGCGGGATTGCCGGACGTAGTGGTGCTCAGCGCCGGAACCGACGGCAGCGACGGCCCCACCGATGCCGCCGGCGCCATCGCCGATGGCGATACTGTGCGCCGCAATCCCGAAGCGCGCCGCTATCTCGACCGCAACGACTCGTATCGTTACTTTCAATCGCTCGGCGATCTGGTGATCACCGGGCCGACCGACACCAACGTGATGGATGTGCGCATCATCCTGGTACGGGCGGCGAAATGAGCTTTTGGCGCAAGGAAGTCATCCAACCGGCGCTCGACAGCGAGACTCGGCGGCAGATGGAAGAGCAGCTTGCCTGGATCGCGCGCGAACCCGAAAATGCGCGTCCCTATTTTCACCTGGCGGAGTTCTACCGCATGGAAGGCCGCACCGAGGAGGCGTTTGGCCTGCTGCTGCACGCCATCCACCTCGATGCCAATTTCGCAGCGGCGCACGCCGCGCTCGCCGAGGTCTACGCAGTGCGCGGCGATTATCCGGCGGCGTGGCGCCACGCACGGTCCGCCAGGAATGCCGGCGACTCGCGCGCCGTGGAGTTGCTCACCCGCCACAGTGTGCCGGAATAATACGTGGCCTCGCTCACAATTCTTTACAAAGATGTGCAATTCGCCCTCGTTCAAATACGGGGCGCCATCGTCAAGTTCAGTATGAGGACATTTTCTCTTCCGCACACGCACTGGCACCCCGAGCTTGATTACAACGCATTCTGCCAGTGCGCCTCTGAATATACCGGCAATTTCTACGATTTCATTCCCCAGAACGGTGGCGGGCTCGCGGTTTGTTTCGGCGACTTGCCGTCCTCCGGCGAAGGTCAGGCGATTAATGTCCCTTGTCTCGAGGCGCTGGTCCGCGGGCTTGGCGTGGAAACCGCAGACATGGCTTGGCTTGCGCGCGAACTGAACACCACGCTCCATCTGCTGGGTCCGCGCGGCCTTTGTGTTCCCTGGTTTTATGCGCGCATCCATCCCGCTAGCCGGCAATTACAATACGTGAACGCCGGGCACGAACCGCCGCTGCTCATTCGAAGCGGCGGGACAGTCGAGCGCCTCGAACGGACGGGCGCGGCTTTAGGCCTTTCCACGCGCGGAACTCATCGCCGGAAAACTGCCTCTATCGATGCGGGCGATGTGCTGGCAATTTTTAGCGAAGCAGTACCGGAAGACACGGTGAGGCGCGTGGTGCTCGAAAATCCCCACTCCGGGACTGCGGAGCTGTCGCAGCGCGTGCTCGAAGAATGCCGCGGCGCGGGGGAGGACCGCACCTTCGCCGCGGTACGAGTGCTGGGCGCATGGCGGCATCCGCTGGTCGAGGAGTGCGCGGAAGTCGCGCTTTGCGCGGCCTAGGCTGTCCGGCACGTTTACGCCAGACAGCTTTTCACGTATGCGAAGCATTTCTTTGCTTCGCTCACGATGTCCGAGCCCTCCGGAATCCGGTATTCCAACTCGAGGTTCGCCGGAATGGGATATTTCTCCGCCTTCAGAAGCTGCAATACCGGTCTGATGGGAGTGTCGCCCGTACCCCATACCGCCACGTTCGGACCATGGTTTTTCTTGCGATCTTTGATGTGCAGGTTGGTGATGCGGCGGTGATGCTGCTTGATGAAGGCCACGGCATCGTAGTTGGCCGCGGTGAAATGGCCGATATCGAGATTGATGCCGTTGTATCCGCCGTATGCCATCAGCGTGTCGTAGCTTTCCAGCGTCGCGGTCTGGTTGGGATCGTTGGTCTGATCGTGGCCGTGATAACCCACCATGAGCTTGTGCTTGTCGGCGATGGGCGCGATGCGCTTGGCCATGGTGAGGGTGGTGCTGGTGGAAATCGCTTTCACGCCGAGGCCCTCGGCCATCGCGAATCCGTACTCGATGTCATCGTCTTTCATGGAGTCGTTCATGTTGTAGCACAACAGCGCCACCTCCACGCCCGCATCGTTGAAGCGCTTGCGGACTGCCTGCCACGTGCCGGCGCCGGTGCTGGTTCGCCACCGCACTAAATTTGCATGCGCCGACTGCATTTCGGCCTTCTCTTCCGGGCTGCGCTCGCCGGGCCTCCACGGCGGTTGAGCCGGCGCACCAGCCAGCGCTTCGCAATGGTTAGACATCAGCTCCGCTTCGCCTAGCCCGACCGCCACATAGGCGTCGATGATTTTTTGCGGATCGGGGCTCGCAATCGTGTTGAAGCTATAAGTGATGGCGCCGATCTGCACGCCGTCGATCTTCGAATCGATCATCCCCGCGCCGAACGCCCGGCTGAGCGGCAGCGCCGCCAACGCGACCTTGCCGAAATCTCGTCTCGTGAATTCCATTCCGATTCCTCGATGATGCAACGATAATATCTCAGTTCCGCCGCGAAGTCCCGGCGCGGCAATCCACTTGATATCTTAGTGGCATGGTAGTTCCCGGCAGGTCGGTTTTTCTTTCAAGCCTGCTCCTGATGCTGGCTGCAAGCGCCGCCGAAACCAACACCGATCGGGCGGCGATCGTCATCGATTATCCCCAGGACGGCTCCATTTTCCCGCCTGAAATCACCCCTCCGGCATTTCTCTGGCACGACGCCGCGAAGGGCGCGATTTCCTGGCGCATCGACATCTCTTTCGGACCGGGTGTTCCGCCCATCCACGCCGTATCCAAAGGCGGGCATCTCCGCATCGGCCCCATCGATCCTGACGCGGTGGCTCCCACCAACGAGCCGCCGAAACTCTCGCCGCAGCTCGCGGACGCCCACGCCTGGACGCCGGACGCCGCCACCTGGGCCGCGATCAAACGCCAATCGGTGGATCGTGCGGCCACCATTACCATCAGCGGTATCGCCGCCGATCGCGAAGTCTCCACAGGCAAAGTCTGGATCCGCACGTCGCGCGACCCCGTGGCCGCGCCCATCTTCTATCGCGACGTCCCGCTGATGCCGTCGCAGGTGGAAAGAGGCGTCATCAAGCCGCTGGCTACCGAGGCGCTTCCGCTGGTGAAGTGGCGCGTGCGCAATGTCGGCGAGACATCCGGCCGCGTGGTGATGGACGACCTGCCGGTATGCGGCAACTGCCATTCCTTCTCCGCCGACGGCAAGACGCTCGGCATGGATCTGGACAGCCTCGAGAACTATCGCGGGATTTACATGCTGGCTAAAGTCGCGCCGGAGATTTCCGTGACCAGGCAGGATCTCACCACGTGGAGTTCGCCCGAGGGGAAAATTCGCTCGCGGGCGCGCGCCGGCTTCATGTCGCAGGTCTCGCCAGACGGGCAATACGTGGTGAGTACCGTCAACCCCGAATCGATGGCGTCCACCGGGCCGTTGCCTCCGAGCAACTACTACGTGGAAAACTTCAGGGACTACCGCTTCCTGCAAGTGTTCTACCCCACGCGGGGAATCGTCACCTGGTACAGCCGCCAGACCGGCGTAATGCAGCCCCTCCCTGGCGCGGACGATCCGCGATACGTCCAAATGGGCGCCATGTGGAGTCCTGACGGCCAGTACCTGGTGTTCCAGCGTGCCGGGGCTAAAGACGCCAATCCGCCGGGAATGCCGGCGCCGAAATTTGCCGGCGACCCCGAAGAACTGCCGCTGAAATACGACCTGTATCGCATTCCGTTCCGCGGCGGGCAGGGCGGCGTGGCCGAGCCCATCACCGGCGCCTCGCGGAACGGCATGAGCAACACGTTTCCCAAGGTGTCGCCCGACGGGCGGTGGATCGTCTTCGTCAAAACCAAAAACGGCGAGCTGATGCGGCCCGACAGCCAGCTTTACATTGTGCCCGCGGCGGGCGGAGAAGCGCGTAAGATGCGATGCAATACCCCGACCATGAATTCGTGGCACAGCTTTTCGCCCAACGGCCGGTGGATGGTCTTTTCATCGAAGGCCCGCTCGCCGTATACGCAGCTTTACCTCACCCACATCGATGCCGGCGGCAATGACAGCCCGCCCATTCTCATTGACAACACCACGGCATCGAATCGCGCCGCCAACATTCCGGAATTCGTGAACATCCCGCCCGATGGTTTGCAGCGGATCGGCGGGCCGGTGATGGATTACTACCGGCTGGTGAATACCGCGGCGTATTTGCAGCGCACCAAACAGTACGCTGCCTCGATTGCCAGGTGGCGCGAAGTGCTTGCGGGCGATCCCGATGACGAATTTGCCAACCGCAACCTGGGGACGGTGCTGATGATGACCGGCCATCGCGAGGAAGCCGGCGCGCACTTGCAGAAAGCGGCCGAAATCCACGCGCGTGCGGCGGTGGATGACGACCCGAAATCGGCCAGGCCGCATGCCGATCTTGGCGCGCTGCTGGAGGAGACCGGCCGCCCTGCCGATGCCGCCGCGGAATTCCGGAAGGCGCTGGAGATAGAGCCGGGCGATGCCGCATTCCGCGTCAGTCTGGGTGAAGCGTTGACCAGTGCCGGCAGGCCGGACGACGCAATCGTTGAATTGCGCCGCGCGCTCGGCGCCGGCGGCGCGAATGCGCCGGCTCGCTACGCGCTCGGACGGGCGTTTGACCGAAAGGGCGAATCGCAGGCGGCCGTTGAGGAGTACCGGCGCGCTTTGCAGATCGACCCGCAAAACGCCGATGTCCACATCGCTCTCGGCGACCTGTTCCTTTCTCAGAAGCGGCCGGCCGACGCTCTGACCGAGTGGCGCGCGGCCATCGAATTCCGGCCAACCGATGTGGCCCTTCTCGAGAAGACGGCGTGGCTGCTCGCCACTTCGCCGGAAGCCCCCATTCGCAACGGTGAGCAGGCGATGGCGTTCGCGACGAAAGCCATGCAGTACGCTGCCCGGAAGGATGCACGGCTGCTCGACATTCTGGCTGCTGCCTATGCCGAAAAAGGCGATTTCGATGAGGCGCAGTATATCGAGAGCGAGGCCGTTGATGCCGCCGGCATCGAAAATCGGCCGGCCCTGGTGAAAGAGATGCTGGCGCGCCATTCGCTCTATCTCTCTCACCAGGCGTTCCGCGACTGATCGCTGCACGGGGGCGGAATCCCGCCCACCAGACGGAGACGATGCGCGATAGTAGGAACATGAACATTCGGAGCCTGCTAGCGCTCTTCTGCCTTACGGCGGGCGCGATTTATGCCGCCAGCACCCCCGCCAACGCCCTGCTCGTCCTCGAAAAGGAGCAGAACACGCTGGTGATCGTCGACCCCGCGACGCTTACGATCGTCGGCCGCGTCCCGGCGGGCGACAATCCCCACGAAGTCGCCGTCTCGGGCGATGGCAAGACCGCCTACATTTCCAATTACAGCGGCAACACCATCGCGGTGGTCGACCTGGTAGCGCAAAAACCGCTGCCACCCATCGATCTCGGGGCGCTGCGGCTGCCGCATGGCTTGGAGTTTATTGATGGCAAGCTGTATTTCACCGCCGAAGGCGCGAAAGTGGTCGGCCGCTACAGTCCCGCCTCGCAGAAGATCGATTGGGTGATGGGCACAGGCCAGAACCGCACCCACATGGTGATTGTGTCCAAAGACCTCCAGACGGTTTTCACCTCGAACGTGAGTTCGGCCACCATCAGCATCATCGCGGAGGGCGCGGCGCAGATGGGTCCGCCGCCGCGAGGGGCACGCGGACCGGGGCGCGGGCCGTTTCCCGGCGGGCGTCCCGGCGGTCCTCCGGTGCGGCCGCCGATGGATTGGAACGTGACGAACGTGCCGGTCGGGCACGGGTCGGAAGGGTTCGATCTCACTCCCGATGGCAAGGAATTGTGGGTGGCGAACGCGCAGGACCAGACGATTTCGATCATCGACGTGGCGGCCAAGAAGGTCGTCGACACCATCCCTTCCACGCAGGCGGCGAACCGCTTGAAGATCACGCTCGACGGCAAATACGCTTTCGTATCCGATATGGCCGGTAACGATCTGCTGGTGATCGATGTGGCGACTCGCAAGGAGTTTAAGAAGATCCCTCTGCCGGCGAGTTCCGAAGGTCTGCTGATGGCGCCCGGCGGGCGAACGGTTTACACCACGCTCAATACGCGCGACGCCGTCGCGGTAATCGATCTCGCGACCATGAAAATGACCGGCGAAGTGAAGACGGGACGCGGTCCGGACGGGTTGGCATGGGCGGCGCGATAAAGACGCTGCTCCCGCTGTTCGCGGCGATGGCGCTGGCGCACGCCGCGGATGGGCCGGCGCGCCCGCACATTACGGGCGTGTCGCATATGGCAATCTTTGCTCACGACATCGCCAAATCGCGCGCCTTCTATCACGATTTCCTGGGATATGACGATCCGTATCATCTCGACACAGTGGCCGTCTTCAAGGTGAATGACCGCCAGTACATCGAAGTTTTCCCGGAACAATCCGCCGGAACCGACCGTCTGTTCCACATTGCCATCGAGACGGACAACGCGGAGGGATTGCGCCAGTTTCTGGCGTCCAAAGGCGTGAAAGTGCCTGCTAAAGTGGCGGCGAGCCGCGTGGGGAACGGGAACTTCAATATCACGGATCCCGACGGGCACACCGTCGAAATCGTCCAATACATGCCGGATGGCCTCACCGTGCGCGAGCAGGGGAAATTCATGCCGGACCGCGTCTCGGCGCGCCTGATGCACGTCGGCATTCTGGTGGGGAGTCTTGCGCCCGCCGTCGATTTTTATGGCGGCATTTTGGGATTTCACGAATTCTGGCGCGGCAGCCACGATGGCAAGGTGCTGAGTTGGGTGAACATGCGCGTCCCCGATGGCGACACATATATCGAATTCATGCTCTACGACCGGTTGCCCGCGCCTGCGGCGCGGGGCACCGCACACCACATGTGCCTGGAAGTTCCCGATATCGAAAAGGCCAAGGCGTGGCTGGAGGCGCGCCCGGCGTTCCACGAGTACACGCGCCCGCTGGAAATTCACACCGGAGTGAATCGCAAGCGGCAGTTAAATCTTTACGACCCCGACGGCACGCGGCTGGAATTGATGGAACCTACAACCGTGGATGGCAAGCCCGCGCTCTCCTCCACGGCCGCCCCACCGCGGTAAGCGGCACATAATGTTCCACCTGCCAGAAATCAGCCCGTTGGGTTCAGCAAGACCCAGCCGCTCCTTTCCAAACCGGGCCCGCTACCGGGCTCCGCGCCTCCCGCCGGACGGCCAGCGCCTGTGAGTGGTGGACCGAGCCGACCCCGGGCCTACGAGGCCACCCGGGGAACCCCGATGGGAATCCGGCGATGACCCGATCGGGCCGGCACTTGTGAGAGTCCAAAACCGTCAAAGTGGAGGACGGAATTTTTAGCGGGAGCCCTATACTGCTGCGGTCAGCTCAGGCGATACAGAAACAGAATGAGAACCAGGAAACTCACGACATATCCGACATACGCATTCAAACGACCGTGGTGCATTCCTGCGAGCAATCTTGCCAACCAACCCATCGCCATACCGACGGGGCGCAAGAACAGGCGTTCCACGAGATAAGTCTCGTCGCGCCGCCGGCGGATCGCCGTCCGGAAATGCACGGCAACGGTCTGCCGCGTATCCTCGGTGATATTGGGGCGGAAGATCGCTTCAAAGACCACGCGAACGGGATTTGAAAAGCCGGTTGCCGTATAAGTCATCTCCGGTAGCAGCCTGGGTACGCCACCAGCCCAAACTTCGCTCCGCGCCAGCGCGCGATGGCGGGTGAGCAGCCTGACGAGAAACCAGGCGACCAGCAGCAGGATCGCCAAGGCCCCAACGCTGTAGGATGGCGACATGGCAAAGACCACTGGGTTTTGCTCCGAGCCTCGAAGCAAAACTACCAGCCCACGGCCGGGAAGCACACCGGATCCGGTTTGAGCTCCCAGATTGTGAAAATCGCGCAGGAACGCAGTGGGAAGCTGCTGGTTCGATTCCGTCGCTGTGAAAAACGGCTGTACCAGTGCGGCGGTGGCACTGGCGCCCGCTAAAGGTTCCACGGCCCGATCCAATGCCGGTATTACGTAGGTCGGCAAGATCCCCAACAAAACGCAGGAAACTGCGAGAAGCATCAGAGAGAGGCGCTGCCTGCGCGCCAGTCCCGCATCGTTCAGCTTCCATTTGCCGCGGCGGATTCCCAGGAAAGTCATCGCATACGTCTTTACAAAGCACGTGACGGCCAATGCCGCAGTCAATGCCAGGATCGCCCCGGAAAGCGCGAACACGATCTTGACCAGCGCGGATGGAAGCAGCGCGCTGCGCAGGAAGGCTTGCAGGGTCAGCCATTCACTGACGAAGCCGTTGAAAGGTGGAACCGCGGAAATCGCCAGGCAACCCACCAGGAAAACCACCGACAACGCCGGCAAGAAGCGGATCATGCCTCCCAATCGGTCCATGTCGCGCGTTCCAGTCGCGGCTTCGATATGGCCTGCCCCCTGATAGAGGAGCGCCTTGTAGACGGAGTGATTGACCAGGTGATAGAACGCGGCGGTCAGAGCAATCGCCGCAGGGACAGCGTTTCCGGAATTGCGGAAAACCAGGAACGCGCCGAACCCCGCTGCGATGATCCCGGCATTCTCGATTGAGCTGTGGGCCAGCATCGTCTTCAGATCGTTCTCGGTGGTGGCGTAGAGAATGCCGACTAACGCCGTGACACTCCCGACAACCAGTGCGATCAGACCCGGTCCGATACCCTGGCCGGGAACCAGGTCGCCGTTCAACCGCAGGATTCCGTAGAACCCGAGGTTCAGTGTGACGCCCGCCAGGACAGGAATGAACGCGGGTGGACTGGCGGTATAGCAGCGTGGCAGCCAGAAATTTACGGGGACTATACCGGCCTTGACGCCGAAGCCAAAGAATCCAAGCAGAAATACGCCCCAGGCTGCGGCGCCCGACAGATGAGTGGCGGCTACCCGAAGGGATACAAATGAAGGTCCGGATGCCCCGCTTCCGACGATTAGAAACGCGATTACGACGGCGAGAAATCCCGCCTCGCTCATCGCCAGCATGATGTAGCCGGCGACGGAATCGGCCTGTTGCCTCTGTTCGTAATTCACCAGCAGGTAGCAGAGTATCGACATGCACTCCCAACTGACCAGAAATGTCAGGGTGTCGCCTGCCGTCAGAATCAGGACGACGGAAGCCATCAACGCGAAGTGAAGCACGGCATAACGTCCGGCCGGATACCGGTTCCGGAAGTAGTGCAGGAGGTAATCCGGCGCAAAAAGACAGCAGGACAGATACACCAGACCGGTAGCGAACAGGAAAATCGCCGAGAGAGCGTCGACATGGAGAGACAGAGACCCCCACCCGTTCAGCGTCCAGAGATCCAGGTGAAAGTTCTCTCCGCCGATCAAACGCGTCACCGCAGAGAGCATTACCAGAATCGAGCACAGCGTGCCAAACCAGGCGATGAGGAGGGCGACAGATCCCCCCCGCAGGATCGACGAAAGGATGAGGCCCGTCAAACAGAGGACAAAGAAGAGCAGAAGGGCTCCACCAGTCAACGAGGCCATCTCAGGATTCCTCCGAAAGCAGCCCCACGGGAGGCAATAGGTCTTTTCGCCCCGCCATGACCAGCAAACCGTGGAGAAGGGCGAGCGGAGGCGGCGGATCGCCCGGAATCTCAAGATCGACGGGAAGCACCGAGCCAACTCCGCCCGCGGACATGAAACTTTGGCCGAAAACACCTCCCGTGATCGCGCACGTTCCCGCGGCCAAAACGCGCTTGGGCTCGGGCATTGCTTCGTAGGTCTTCACCAGCGGTCCGCGCATGTTTTCGCTCACTGGCCCCACCACGAGCAGAACATCTGCCGTCCGCGGGGTGGCCGTGAGAAAGATGCCAAGCCGATGCATGTTGTACAGGGGGTTGTTCAACTGCTTGACCTCGTTCAGGCAGGCGCCGCAGTCGCCCGCATCGACCACCATAACGTGGAGCGACCGGGCAAAAGCCCCCGGCAACGATGTGTATGCAGCCTTGCCAGGAGGCGTCCGGGTCCACTTATAGCTTGCGTCCCACTGGAGCGGGTTCGGGGCGCCGAAACGGCAGCGTTGGCACCATGTGCATGCCCGCAGATCCACCACCGCGCGCGCCCCATCGGCGACGATCGCGCCGGCGGGACAGTTGGACGAAGCTAGCGACGCTTCTTCCGCGGAAGCAAACTCAGTGGCCAACGGCCGCCCCGGAGTGATGCCTGTAGCCGTTTCCGGCGCCCAAGGGTACCGGGTCGATTGAATCCCGTTTCTTAATCCATGCCAAAACCAGAAGCTCATCTGTTTCGACTCCTACCGGTCGCACTCTGTGGCGGATAGCCCGAACGTGGCCAGGATGATGGGAAAGTCCTGGAACGCGAAATCCTCGGCTGCGATATGCAGACCCATCCAGTTTCGGAACGAAGGAGACAGTATCCTGTAGCGTTCTACCTTGCCTCCTCGATCCAACCTGACCCAATGTCCCGCGGCGCCGATTGGCGCTTCTACCCATCCCATCGCGGCCGCGACCTTCATCTCTCGGGCTGGCGCGCAGACTTCTCCCGGCTCCATCGCCTCCATCGCTTGGTGAATCAGACCGGCGGATTGCCGGGCCTCGGCGAACAGCACGCGCAAACGCGCGTATCCGTCGCCTTCCTGTTCACAAGGCACATCGAACCGGTACCGCTCGTAACCGGAATACGGGCACACCCGGCGTACGTCACGCCGAAGGCCCGACGCTCGCCCGACGGGACCTAGCAGATTCAGATGGCGTGCGCTTCCCGTGCTGACAACGCCCACATCCTCGAGCCGGTCGAGGAAGCTGCTGCTATACCGCAGCCTCTCTTCAAGCCGTTCGAGCCGCGCCGAGGCGTCGTCAACGGCCCGCAACAGCGCGCTCGCAGTCTCATGGTCGAAGTCTCGCCGCAGTCCGCCGGGCGTATTGAGCCCGAAAAGGTAACGGTGTCCGGCGAAGCGGCCGGACGCCCGCAGTAGTTGCTCCTCGACAATCGCGGAGTGGGCCTCGGAGACCCCGAGTGCGGTAGATTTGCAGATCCCTTCGATCACGCCCGCATGGTGGCGCAGTCGCTCCAGTTCGCACAGCACCACACGCAGGCCGCTGGCGCGGTGAGGAACTTCAAAATGAACAGCCTTCTCGACCGCCTGGCAATACCCGAGCGAGTGGGCGAAAGCGGACTTTGCCGAGAAACGCTCGGCAAGCAGTAAGACATCCAAAACAGATTTCCCCTCGGCGATCTTCTCCACGGCCCGATAGTTATAAAACAGGCGTGGGACGGCTCGAATCACATCTTCGCCTACCGTTTCGAGCAGGAAATGAACGGACTCACCGATGCCGCCTTCGTATACCGGTCCCACAGGCATCGCAAAGGCTCCCGGGTCCTGAACCACCAGCCTGGGACGCCAGTCTTCCTGGGGGCGCTTTTCGAAATGCGTTTGTCGGGCGTTGAACGCCTTTCGCATGGGAACGAGCCCTTCCTGCCAGACTTGATC
>Ga0335072_10001885_pt1 | contig 33312 bp, 23 predicted proteins | sample Lox_Sample_21_FD_206725 | JGI IMG/M metagenome (GOLD analysis project Ga0335072, IMG submission 206725) | Soil microbial communities from Loxahatchee National Wildlife Refuge, Florida, United States - Lox_Sample_2.1 | ecosystem: Environmental > Terrestrial > Soil > Wetlands | place: USA... | reverse complement strand
CTCGCGTTCTACTTCCTGAAGCCGAACGGCGGTCCTTTTTAAGGGAGTTGCGAAGACCGAACATTGATAACCTCAGGCGGACTCAGATTTGCAAGAGAATAAACGAGCAATGTCGAAAAGCGAAGCGTTGTCCTTATTGCGACGCAGTCAACGGTGTTATCCGAAAGACTGGGGTCTTCAAGCTCGCCCATGATAGATTCGCGACTTACAATAAGTCGACTGCTGCGAAAAAAACAATGCCACCTAGCAAAATCGAGTTCGAGAGGTCCTTTGACGAGGCCAGAAAGAACAATACTGAGTTGGAGAAACATTATAAAAAGGCCATGGAAGACTTAAACCCATTGAGAGTTCTTAATTTGTTCAAGATGGTCACGTCATCAGATTGCGAATTGTTAGGTATCAACCCTGCCGAAGGACGACCTGAGATGTTCTTGTGGCAATATATACCAGCCCCGCCTGTTTCCATTCGTCCGTCCGTCGCTCAGGAAAATGCTAGCACGGAAGATGATATCACTACAAAACTGTCTGATATCGTTCATATCAGCTCATTGATCAAGAGTGCCTTGAAAAAAGGACAGCCTGTTCAGACAATTGTGGAACAATGGGACTACCTTCAGTTGTTAATCGCAATGTATGTCAATAGCGACGTGCCAGGCCTGCAACAACCTGGATATGGCAAAGCTATTCGTGGATTCTGTCAGCGATTGAAAGGCAAACAAGGACGGTTCCGAGGTAATCTTTCCGGAAAACGAGTCGATTTCTCTGGGAGGACGGTTATATCTCCAGATCCAAACATTGGCATTGACGAAGTGGCGATCCCGGAATTGGTGGCAATGAATCTTACCTACCCAGAAAAAGTTTACCATTCGAATCTAGAAAAGCTAAGACAGCGGGTGCAAAATGGTGCATTGAAACATCCCGGTGCTAATGTCCTGATCAAAAAGGACACTAAGTACAAGATATCTCTCAAGTATGGAAATTATAAAGAGCTCGCTAAGCACCTTGAGATCGGTGACACAGTTGAACGGCATCTCGAAGATGGTGATATTGTACTCTTTAATAGGCAGCCGTCACTTCACAAGCTCAGTATTATGAGCCATTACGTGAAAGTGAAGCCGGGGAGAACATTCCGTCTCAATGAATGCGTTTGTACACCGTACAATGCAGACTTCGATGGAGACGAAATGAATCTGCATGTACCCCAAACTGAGGAAGCTCGAACAGAAGCCATTAGTCTTATGGGCGTGAAGCACAACCTTTGTACGCCAAAAAATGGAGAGCCTATCATCTCCGCCATTCAAGATTTTGTCACTGCAGCATACCTCCTGAGCAGCAAGGAAAACTTTTTCGATCGCAAGACATTTACGACGATCTGTATGTACATGGTGGATGGTAATCTTCATCTAGATCTTCCTCCTCCGGCCGTATTGAAGCCTTGTGCTCTTTGGACTGGAAAGCAAGTATTTAGTGTATTGATGCGGCCGAATAAGAAATCCCCCGTCAAGGTCAATCTCGACGCCAGATGTCGTGAATATAGGGCAAGATCTGGTCAGACGCCGGATATGGATCCACAAGATGGATGGCTCGTGGTGCGAAATTCCGAAGTCATGTGCGGAAGAATGGACAAGACCACAGTGGGATCTGGGAAGAAGGATTCGATATTTTATGTCATCCTGAGAGATTTTGGACCTGATGAAGCGGTAAAGGCCATGAATCGCCTTGCAAAGCTCTCCGCTCGATATCTCACCAACCAGGGCTTCTCTGTGGGCATCAATGACGTTTATCCTGTTCAGAAACTTCAGGAGCTGAAGTTGAATCTTGTCTCAACGGCGTACAATGAATGCGATGAATTGATTGACAAATTCAGAGCAGGCGAACTGGAGAAAGCTACTGGTTGCAACATGGAGGAGACTTTAGAGAACACGATATCTGGAATTCTAAATAGAGTTCGCCAACAGGCCGGAGAATACTGTATTGACACTCTGAGCAAGTGGAATTCTCCCTTGATTATGGCAAAATGCGGGTCTAAAGGGTCGAACATCAATGTGGCTCAGATGGTGACTCTGGTCGGTCAGCAAATGATCGGAGGTGCAAGAGTGGCAGATGGATTCCAAGATCGGACACTCCCTCATTTCCCCAAATATGCGAGACAGCCACCATCTAAGGGGTTTGTTCGGAACAGCTTCTTCAGCGGTCTAACGCCTACCGAATTTCTCTTCCATGCCATATCCGGCCGAGAAGGCCTTGTTGATACAGCTGTCAAGACTGCCGAAACCGGATACATGTCTAGGAGACTTATGAAGTCATTGGAAGATCTCTCGACGCAATATGATGACACTGTTCGAAACTCCTCCGGAGGAATTGTGCAGTTCCAGTTCGGAGCAGACAGGCTAGATCCGGTTGATATGGAGGGTGTTGCTGTTCCAGTGAACTTTGACCGCACATTCACCCATGCCACAAACATTACGTGGAATAACGATGACCGAGCGCTTCTACCTTACGAAATCACAGCCCTATGTGAGACGTTGTTATCTGGGGCAAAGGCCAAATTAACTCGAAAAGGGTTGATGAATAACGAGACCTTGAAATACGATGACCAAAGCGATTATGCTATCGATGAACATGAAAGCGCAAGAAACTTCCTTTATACCATCGACAAATATGTTGCTTCATTAGCATCGCACTCGGCGAAGGCACGTCTAACAGCTGGCTTACACGAATTTGAGGATGATCCGATGATCTCTGGTGATCATTATGATCGATTAAAAGAGGATACCGCCAAAAGAGATCGGGCTGAAAGAGTTGCCAAAGTTTCAGAAGCCTCATTGAAGCGATTTGTGGAGCTCTGCCTCACAAAGTACAAGAGGGCCCACGTAGAACCAGGACATGCGGTTGGCGCTGTCGGGGCCCAGTCCATTGGAGAGCCTGGAACTCAAATGACGCTCAGAACTTTCCATTTCGCCGGTGTTGCCGGTATGAGTATCACGCAGGGTGTTCCACGTATCAAAGAAATCATCAATGCATCGAAGACAATCAGCACGCCCGTCATCACTTGCCCACTGGAGAACCCCAATGACATTGTAGCAGCAAAAGTCGTCAAAGGTCGAATCGAGAAAACCTATGTTTCAGATGTTATCCACTTCATTGAAGACATGTGGTCATCGACAAGAGCTACTCTTTGCCTTTCGGTTGACACTCAAGCTTTAAGTGAGATGCACCTTGATGTCACGGTGACGGACATCGCCGAAGCAATCTGGAAGAACAAGAAACTGAAAATACGACCTGGTGATGTACATTGTAACAACGAATGCATTTTCGTCCAAGTGAACCATGATGACGCTTTCAAACCAGGACGTGGCGCAAAAGCCAAACTTATTCTTGAAGACGGCAGTTCTGATCTTCTACTCCGGGTTAATCATCTCAGGCGCGCCATCCCTGCATTGGCTATATCAGGGTACCCAGATGCAACACGTGCTATCATTCAAACATCCGAAACGAGTGAAAATACAGTTCTCGTCGAAGGATACGGACTCCGCGCTTGCATGACCACTGAAGGTGTGATTGGCACATCTTGTACCTCCAATTCTGTCATGGAATGTCTGTCGGTCCTAGGCATTGAAGCTGCTAGATCCACCATTGCACGCGAAATCGGTCTCGTTATGGGAGACATGGGCATTGACCCTCGACACATGGCTCTTCTCGCCGATGTTATGACATACAAAGGTGAAGTCCTCGGTATCACAAGATTTGGGCTTAGTAAGATGAGGGATTCTGTATTACAACTTGCAAGTTTCGAGAAGACGCCGGATCACTTGTTCGAAGCTGCTGCTAGTATGAAGAGTGATAAGATCGAAGGGGTCAGTGAAAGTATTATCATGGGCCAGACTATGAGCGTGGGCACTGGAGCATTCAGAGTTATAAGAGAGCTGAACCTGCAAGAAGGAGAGGTAGAGAAAAAGGCTACTGTGTTTGAAGATGTGTGGGCCTCGGATGAACGCGAGAGGAGGAAGGCGGCGCGAGACATGACATGATTGGAGAGCATGTGCATTTGTGTTACTAGTGTTACTAGTACGCGTGCATGGGCTGGCGTTGTATATTAGCTGTGTTGGGTTAATATAATCTCGAGGAAGTGAAATCAAAGGCTAATCCATAACCATGTTCAACAATCAACTAATCAACCCATTCTACGCAAATTACACCTGTTAATGTTGAAGACGACAAATTTGAGCAAAATAAAGGTGTCACAACAAACATTGCAGACAAGCTTAATGTTCTTCTCAATATCCTTATAGGTGCTGGCCGCTTCGGCATGCCAGCGCTGACAGTCTAGGTAGTCCGTCTCAAAAGTTATGGAACTGCGCTAGTAGGGGTAGGCAAGAAGTTTAGCGATGAAGCCCCATGATGTGCTATTGCTACCGTGATATTTTCCCTTTTCCTGCTGCTCTGAGGATCAGAAATCGCATTCATGATTCGTATTACCAGATGGTTCACATTGAGTATTTCCTTGACTATTTTGTCGCGTTTATCGCTGTACCCAATACCTGGTTCTATGTCGATAATCTAATGTAGCGTGTCTTTCACAAGGGAATTTTCCTTATACCGGGCCTCTACCTTCTCAAACCGGTTCTGTTTCAAACGCAGGGAGATTTGAGCACAATCGCGTATAATAATCTCGGCTAGAGCAAATTGGCGCCAATCGTGACCCCTTGATTCGTCAGCTTAAGGCTTATCTAGCTTCAAGCAGCTAGCTTGGTGAGACGAGGTTGCGTCAAAGGCCAAGCGGCAGGAGCCGGGGGTGTCGCACATAGATATGTTGTTTCCGCGCTCCGAATTCCAACAGCAGGCAGCCATCGGATGACCGTTGCTTACGAGACATCACGTTTCTCCCATTGGGTCCGAGCTCAGTCTGGATTGTATTTATCGTCATCCAAGCAACTCCTGGTGCTCTCAAACATAATAGTAACGTTATTCCACACGGTCGCGGCAAAACTAATTATGGCTGCGCCGAGTACGACCAATCTAGAGCTGCCTTCTGCACAGGCTCTCCAAAGCAATGAGCAGATGAAGCTGCTCGATGCTGTTGACGCTCTTCGAGCTCACGGCTTAGGTGAAATAACAGCACTGCCACAGTTGGTTGTTTGCGGAGATCAGTCCAGCGGCAAGAGCTCAGTATTACAAGCAATTTCAGGCGTTCCATTCCCCAGAAAGGCCAACGTATGTACTCGATTCGCCACGGAAGTTATCCTCCGCCGGGCTCGGGTTGTGCGAATCTCGGTCTCGATCGTGCCTTCTGAAGATCTGCCGGCGCAGGATCGGGAGCGTATCTTGGGGTTTCAACATGACTTGGCATCAATCGAAGATTTTGCAGATCTGTTTAAGAAAGCGAAAGAGACCATGGGAATCTCTGATCAGAAAAAGACTTTCTCCAAAGACGTCCTTCGAGTTGAATTCTGGGGACCAACTCAACCACAGCTCACACTTGTTGATCTTCCGGGACTCATCCATTCAGAAACCGAGGGACAGACAAAAGACGATATTAAGCTCGTGGATGACTTGGTGACCAGCTATCTCAAAAGCCCTCGAAGTATCATACTGGCCATAGTATCTGCGAAATACGATATCAACAACCAGGTCATCTTAAGACGTGCTCGTGAAGTCGATCCTGAAGGCAAGCGAACTCTCGGAATTATCACCAAGCCGGACGCTATTGACAACGATGATGACGAAAGAGCATTCATCAAAATTGCACGGAACGAGAACGTTAGATTTGTTTTAGGATGGCACGTAGTCAAAAACATGCCCTCGGGATCAGAGGACGCCCGGCAAGAAACTCGGGACATGGAGGAGACTGATTTCTTCAACAAGAACATCAGTTTCTCTACATTGCCCCAAAAAGACGTTGGCATTGGTAGCTTGCGAACCCGTCTAAGTAGTGTCCTCTTCGATCAAATCAAAGTGGAACTTCCACGTCTTGTCGAGGATATCGAGAGCCGAGTCCGAGCGACTAGAGCTGCACGAGACAGACTCGGTCCAGGTCGTTCAACAATAGACGAACAGCGAGGTTTTCTTATTGAACTGAGTGAATCCTTTCAAAACATTTGCCGAGATGCTGTAGCAGGTCACTATGATCACGAATTCTTTCAAGGTGACGAGGACGGAGAAAGACGTCTTTGTGCTAACTTAATGAACAAACATTTCAAGTTCGCAAAGTCTTTGCGAAAAGAAGGCGCCTCCTGGAAGATTACTCGGGAAGAAGACCAGGATGATGATAGCAGCTCAGAGGTCACTGATGATTCAGAGGAAGAAATCGACGATGAGAGGAAAAGATCACGAAAGGAAGCTATCGAAGAAGCTTGCAAGGTTCTGAAACGCAGTCGTGGACGGGAAGTATGGCAATCTCTCTTCCTAATTCATTTCAACCCTTTGTTAAGTGTTTGACCTGTTACCGAATACCCTCCCATTGTTGAATCGTACCGCTATTTGGATTAAACTTCGCGCTGACCACTATTCTGTCATTCAATATACTTTATGCTTTAAGGAACTAACAAGCAATCTCCATAGTTACCCGGTCTCCCAAATCCCCTCCTTGTCGGCGAACTTTTCCGAGAATATAGTCGTCCATGGGCGGGCCTTGCACGAGACCATATTACAGACGTTTGGAAAACTACGAAAACATTTCTTGAGCTTGTTCTACAATACCTCACAGACGACGATGTTTGTGATAAAATCCTTCGGTATTGGCTAGATCCGATCATGGAAAAGAGCCTCGAATTGGCTAAAGAGAAATTGAAGGAGCTTCTTGAAGTCCATAAGGATCATCCACTGACGACTAACCACGACTTTATTGGTAACAGAAGGAAGCTTCAACAGCAGAGGAGCGAAGAAGAGCCTGGCACGGATATGGATATGGTTGCTGCGGAGGATGCTTTTGACAACATGAATGCATATTATAAGGTATGAGATGCTCACCCCTATCTAGTCTTCTTACAGGGAACTTATCTCATTTACTTGGATGCCTTTAGGTGGCCATGAATCTGTTTATGGACAATGTTCCTACGCTGGCTATTCAAGCACCCATCGTGCGGAAACTTCCAACAATGCTATCTCCAGTTGCGGTCTCTAAAATGGATGTAGAAATTGTTCAGAAGATTGCCGGAGAGTCCGAGGAGAAAGTTCGTGAACGAGAAGAGACTCTTCGCAGGCTTGGAAAGCTAGAGGCTGGCGCTCGGATTTGCAAAGAATACGCGTTGCGACCCAGTTCCAGTAAGTGATATGAGAAACAAGCTGCTCAACTGCAGACAACTGATCAGTCTAGTCTCTCGTCCTGCCGAAGGATCAAGCAACGTAGCCACACAGCAGAGTTCTGTTGAGAGGAGAGTAGAAAAGGGGAAGAGTCGGTACACCTTTAGCAGGGGACACAGTCCGTCTGTTTCGGAGGACGGCCGAGCAACTTCTCGAAATGGAGAGCAAAGAACAAACCCAGCATCCTCACCGAGATCAGCTAATATTTTGAACGTTCCCGACGCTAGAACCATTCAGAGGCCTACCTCAGCTGGCCCTTCACCCGGTGCCTCCTCTCCTCCATCTGTACTGCAAACAGCTGCAACTAAGTCAATTTTTGCTGGATTTGGCACGTCCTCGGTCTCTTCTCAGCCCATCACGAAAAGCTCAGCAGGAGATGTCGTATTTGGACAACCTTGGAACCTTTCTAAAACATCCGGCACCACGGCTAGCAATACTTCAAATCCATTCGGGGGTTAGTTCGCTCTAAAGCTCGCAGTTTATCTAATTCCAAGTCACTAATAGCAACAGGGTCTACTGAAACTCGCATCTTTGGCCCTTCGACGACAACTTCCGCTGCTGCCACACAACCGGCTGCCTCATCGACTTCCCCCTTTGCGAATCTTGGTTCTGCTCCTGGCTTTTCTTTTGGAGATAGCTCCTCAAAACCAACAGGCTCGACCAGGACATCCTTATTTGCAAGCACAACATCCGACTCGATATCGGCACCGACTACGTCAAATAAAGGCCCTAAGTAGGTGTCCAGGTCGGACCAGGTAACATAGAAACAGATTTGCTAATTATCTCCAGCCAGGGTCCAGCAAAAAAGTGATATCTTTGATGACTCTGACATCCTGAAAATGAAGTTAATTTCGGGTGCCCCGTTTACTTATAAATTTTATCGAGACATTGGCTTTACACCTTACATCGAAAAGGCATCTGACCTTGCAATCAGAGAAGAGTATCATTTCCAATCCATTACACATCGTTTTCCGTTTATAAATTTTTCATTTGAGGTGGGAATCCAAAATAATGAACCTTTATCAGCATTTTACTTATCACCAACAGGAACTACGCATGGTGGACTATGCAGAGGGATATAGGCATAAAATTGAGCCGTAGTGAAAACACAATGTTATGGAAGGATTCACATTTTGTATGACGCGATGATGAAAATCAACTACTAATCGACAAGTTTTTACTAATGCTGTATACCGTATATTTTGATTTCGAGCATATCAATTATTTACATGAAGCAGAACTTCGTCTTACAATCTCTACATGCAACAGCCACGTAATCCGAGTTTTATAATGAGTGTTTAACACAATGCTTCGAACAAAAGTCACATTGCCCCCCTCCTTATCACACTACAGATGAATGGCCATAGGTACCGGATGCTGAGATTTATTAGGTACTGTACATCTTTGATTACTGCGCTGCTCCGCTACCTTCTTCAATTGGGGATAACCTTGTCGCATGTTCAATAATATCTGCTCTCTTGCCTTCTTAGCTTCTCGTTCTCGTGCTTACTTTCCTCTTGTTACTTCACCCTCCGTGCCTCTTCCCGCTCCTGAATACAGAACGCTTCAATTGTAACTACAACATTCAGTACAGTTTCGCAGTTCGAACTATCCTCCACTTCTCCAATTTGTATGCCACATTGCTCGCCTCGAAGAATTGGGTCTACAATTGTCACATTTAATGGCATTTGCATATGGGAGCTGACAATATCAAGCAGCTGCGCAGTAATTTGGTGATCTCGTAAGGAGTGCAACTATAGGTTTCCTGCGTGTGACCTGGCCATATTGAGTGTTGCGTGGGAGAAACAGGATTTTGGAGCCAGCGACTACAGTATGTAACGGAGGCATCCCCTAGTTGTCTGAGCTGAAACGAAGGAGTAACGTGTACTCAGGCCTATGGCGGCAGGATCCATCGGGGCTCGGGACCGGACGAATCAGCTGCCAGCGCTTCAGGCAACCACGCTGCCGCCTCGCGCCCGTGTGACTGAAACTCTATCGTTTGTACGTCTTACCTCTCTCTTCACTCCCTTATCGACATGATGCATCTAAATAGATACGCCATTATTGCTGACCATTAAAAGTCGAACGTTATCATTCAGAATTCTCATCCCTAGAGAGGCTACCAAAGTAGACGAAAATGGTTGAGCCTCTTGGGCACAATCCTCAAACTCAGCCTATTACGGTTGCCTTAAAGAATATCTGTCGAGACTATCCCGCTGGAGGAGGTGTCTTACGAGAACTCCTTCAGAATGCTGACGATGCGGGAGCTTCGAGTGTGGTAAGCAGCATCATTCCCTCGTTCGACAAGAGCTGAACGAGTATATAGAAATTCGTACTTGACCAAACCAGCCACCCAACTGCAACCCTAGTAGATAAAGAAGTGGCAGATTACCAAGGTCCATCTCTGCTCGCATACAATGATGCCACATTTTCAGACCAAGACTTTACCTCACTTTCCCGGATTGGTGACTCATGTAAGCTACTAGATGGCTCTACCACTGGCAGATTCGGGAGAGGTTTCAACGCAGTATATAACTGGACGGACTCACCCTCGATTATGTCCCGAGACCGTCTACTCATCCTTGACCCTCATCACCGATGGAGCTGGCGCTTCCCGAATCCTGGAGGTCCTGTTTACGACTTTGTGAAGAATGCTACAGGTGGGGTCATGAGGGATCAGATGGTAGCCTTTTCGGCCATCACTGAAGTATTTGACCAGTCCTTCGACGGTACAATCATACGTATTCCGTTAAGAACCTCAAAACAGGCAAAGACAAGTCAGATTTGTAGCCGTGAGGCATCAGTTTCAGAAGTAGAGAAGGTTTTGCAAACCTTCGCTGATGACTTTGGCCATACCGGACTGCTATTCATGAAGAACATTACAAGAATTAGCATTGTAGTTGGAGATAATGTACCCATCAACATTCGCATATGTAATGATGAACAGGTCAAAAGGTTAGCACTCACTTCGAAATCTTAGCTTTTCCATCTTGCTGACAAATATATGAAAAGACACAAGACTGAAATCAATAATATGATCAAAAAGGTCATCTCGGAAGGTGTAAGCACCTTTAACACTTCTTTTGAAGTTGAAATCAAGTCTGGGTCACCAGACAAGGAACAGCAATATCGCTTCGCTCTTCACCATAGTATACAGAACTACCCAGAGAACGAAGGCCTTAGGGCTTGGAGTAAAGAAGAGGCGATGATACCATGGGTTGCTGTCGCATCCGAAATACAAGTCAGTCTATGGCGGGATCATTTACAGTTACGATGCTGACGATTCAATAGACAAATGCTGGTGAAGCGACAAATGGTTCCCTTTTCAACGTCCTGCCCTCGCCGATTCGCATCAATCAGCCGGTTCATATTCATAGTTGCTTTAGCATGACTCCAGATCGTGCACAGCTTCACCGAATTGGCGACAAGAGCGTCCAATACCCACTTCCGGGCGAGTGGAATCATTGGCTCTTTGAGGGGTTGATTCCAACCGCATGGACCAACTTGTTAGTTTATCTCGCTCAACAGTATCCTGATCAGTCAGCATTCGGAACATGGCCAAAACCCCAAGAAGATACAAACAATATATTATACCACATCGATGAGAAGGTCTTGCGGCTTATAGAACGAAACAATTACAGTGTGTGGTACACAGATCTTGGATATATAACTTTGGATGCTGGACTAGTCACTAAGATTGAAAAGTCATCGGTCATGCGGAAGGCTCTCAATGAGGCAGGTGTGCCCGTTATCTACCTTCCCGGTGACTTAATGTCAAATGTGGAAACTACCTGCAAGGTAGAATATCTAAGGCCTCAAACACTTTGTAGTTTTCTTGAGCGTCGACAGGAAAAATTGCGAATTGTTAGGGAAGACGCGAAGCAAGTACTTCTTGACTATGTCATTTCAGATCCGGACTTCCGCCAATATGGAGCCGTTGAGCTATTTCCCTTCGAGGATGGTATCTACAGAGCGATTGATAACGAGGCTGCTTTCATTCACCGGGACGAGGAAGAACGTCTTCTGTTCCAACTTGAAAAAAGTCGCAACATTGAACTGCAGAAGCTATCCGAAATCACCCGGCAGGTATTACAAAAAGGTTGCTCAACATCGACATTACATTCCTCCCTGCGACATCGTTCAACTTACGACCTTAAAACCTATTGTCTACGAACTCATTTCAAGACATTTGATTCGACAAAAGATCTAATCTCCGTGGACGAGAATATCAGCAGCATCATTCCGAAAGTTTGGGACTGGATCGTGACAAGACAATATAGCATACTCGATGATAACATCTCCTGTTTGTGGCTGCTACCGCTTTCGGATGGTAGATACCGAAAGATCAAACCGTCAAATGCACTATTCGATACAATCTATGCCAAACCAGGAGATCTAGGAGACTTCCTAAGATCTCTCGACGATGAACGTATTGATTTAAATAAGCCGATCATAGAAACAAATGGCCTTTCTTCTCGTTCGATACAGCTTCTCATAGATGCCATCAAGAACGATCCGAGGCTCTTTATTAAGACTAGCGATTGTCTAGAGGATTTCATGCTTTGGCTGGGTGAGATACGGGAGGCATTTAACGATATGGCAACTGATGATGCCAGATGGCATCTGCACAAACTACTAGCGTCACGGCTTCATGTTTGCAAAGACCTCCAGACTATCTCGAACGTCTTATGTGGCCTAAAAGTCTTTCAGAAAGTGATTTGGAGAGCCGAAAATGATCGCATGTGAGTATAATATCAGTATTTTCCGGGAAAGGCCTTGAATTACACTAACGCCATCTAGGGTATTACACAAGACCTGGGTGATTCTTAACACTCTGCGACGTAATGACAGATTCGGCCTTCGTAAACTTGATCCAGTTCCTGATGTTGGAGCAGTCACCTTCCTGAATGCTGAATCTAACGACACCGAGAAGTTGTTTAGGCATTTTAGACTGGCCAAATGTCCATCTCACCTAGAACTCGTGGAAAGATTCATGATTCCTTTTTGGAAGGATAATATACTACTCAAAACTTGGACTACATCTGGCAAGGAGCAAATAGCAGAATCACTCCTCCGTGACTTCCATAATCTGGATGACAATTCCAAAAACCGGATCCGCTCGTCAGCTATAATCCCTGTGAAGCGCTTCAATGGGGAAAGGGCCAATAAATTTTCAATGGCGAAGGAACTAATCGATCCGTCTAAGGTAAAGTTGCGAGAACTCTTTTTTGAGGACGAAGAAGCATGCCCAGTGGATTGGGTCTTGAAGAAATATATTGGCATTCTCATCAGTTGTGGCTTGAGAGATGATCTAGACGATGAGCTTGTGGTAGAACGAGTCAAATACTATGCGCAGAGATCTCAAGAGGCTGCAGAAACTTGGGCACATGCGAAAAAATTACTCCAGTCCGTTCCGGTTTGGAAATCGGAATCAGATGACCGTGGAAACCAGACTCTACGAGAATTACGGTGGCTTCCAGCTATTGGTGTTCATGGCTTACAGGTCTTCAAGAACGCTCAGGAATGTCGAGGCCTGGATGCAAAATTACTTGTTGGACTTGTCTTTCCGGTACTTGACTTTGAGATTGCACAGGACTGGCAGAATCGCCTTGGCTGGAACCAGCCTATACAGGACGCGACGCTCCTTAAACAGCTGAAACATGGAATTGAGCAAGAAAACCGCAAAATCATCGATGGCGTGCTGAAATATCTCTACGATAGTCGTCCGTTAGATGTCGTACGTCAAGAGTTGCTGAAGCTATCTTGTGTTGTGGCTAGCAATGGGCTGTTTATCCCTGTCCAAAAGGCCTTTCGAAGAGGCTGTGATAGGCTCCAACCATATTTTTACAACGTCGACAAGGGTTTCTGGGCAGAGCATAGCTCACTGCTAAAGGAATTGGGAATTACGGAGAAGCCAGATCTCAAAGACCTTCTCAGAATTCAGGGTCAGCTTCCATCCGAGCATCAACTAGATGAAAGTGACATTCCCATTGCTATCGAAATCATCAGGCTTGCTTCCACCTTCCCAGGGATCCAGCGGTCATCAATAAAGATTCTAGATGAAACGGGAAGACTTCGCACAAGAGATGACGTCACATATAACGATCTTAGATTGTCGACAATAACAGGCACTTTCAATTCCACTCATCCTGATTTACCGAAGATTGTCATAAGCGTGTTCCAGATTGAGCCGTTATCAGCTCGAGTCAAGAAAGGCGAGTTGGGTATTGCTGATGATGACGATGATGAATTTGATCAGCATGAGGACGTGGCAACCGCCATATCTGACACACTCACTCGGTATACAGTGGAGTCGACATTCAAGGAATTCCTCGCAAATGCAGATGATTGCAAAGATGCGGAAGAGCTTAATTGGCTCTTGGACAAGAGAAAACATCCCAAAGAATATCTCTTGACTGAGGAATTACGGGAATTTCAAGGACCAGCGCTATTAGTCCATAATGATGGAGGTAAGCATGAGCAAGAGGTTCAATTATTCAAGGCTGACGCAGAATCACAGTGTTTAAAGACAAAGATTTTGAAGGATTGAAACGTGTTGGAAGAGGTAGTAAGAGAGACGATGCATCAACCATCGGAAAGTTTGGGAGAGGATCCCAGACTATGTATCATTGGACTGATGTTCCGATGCTGCTGTCAGGCAAATACTTATTAATCCTAGAGTAAGTCCGGACTATGTTCAGGCAAACGATTTCTGACTCTTTATCAGTCCATTGCGGCAGGTTCTAGACCTGAATTATCGTACAGGCAGGAGGAAGCCAGGCGTCAAGATCGAATTATCCAAGTTGAAGGGTGCATACAGAAATCAGCTCGCACCTTTCGAAGGATTATGGGGCTTCTCTCAAAAATTAGACTATTATGAAGGTACAATATTCCGATTCCCACTTCGGGCACGCGCTGCACAATCAAAGCTGATGGAGAACGGTACGCCTCTGGATGCCGAAGCGGCACGTATTTGCTTGGACAACTTTCTAGAACGAGAGGGCCGGATCTCTTTGCTATTTTTGAGAAGGATCCGGTTTATGGATTTCAGAGTTCATGGAGATAAAGAGCCCCGTTGGTCCATCGAATCTGAAAAGGATTGGTTTTTCTCCGGCTGGACCAAATGCACAATTACCAAGTGCATGAACCAGAAGCTCGATGGCACTTTCAGAGAACGTTGGCGGGTTGCGATAGAAGATCTGGAAAACCGTCGTACCGAATTGCCATCCCGTCATAAGAGGATGATGAAAGACGTAGAATGTGGAATAGCAGCATTAGTACCTGAGCCAGGGCTAAAACAAAGGCCTATTTTCACGAGTTCCCCGGTTCCAAAATATTTTAGCACCCTTCCTCTTTCGTTTCCAACAGATCTACCAGTCCATATCCACGCGACTTTCCTTCTTGCTAGCGATAGAGCATCCATTCCTGTCGAGGATTCGATGCAAGAGGATGGCGCTAAATGGAATAGATGGCTGCTCTCTGATGCTATACCTGCCTTATATCTTCACTTCTTGGAAGATCTCGGTAGAGAGACCCATTTGGTACAAGATCCTTTCGAATTTTGGCCTCAAGATTCTCCTCCCAAGAGACACCTTTCTAAGGCGGCTTACACTTCTTTCTGGAAAATGTTACCCGACAGCTCACGCAAGCTTTTCCCAGTAACACGGCAGATTAGAGCAGCGAAACTTGGGAAGCGCAAACCGCCGGAGCTTGTCAAGATAGATGAGGCTATATTCGACTTTTTGCCAGAAAGTAAATCGTCACATCTAAGAGACATCCTTGAGTTGCTAATTCCAACACTTGTCCGACCTCCAGGAAAGGTCAGATGCGAGCTACAGCGGGATATGGTGGTCGAATCGGTCACCCCTAAGAGACTGCGCGAACTTTTTAAGCAGGGGATTGCCTCGCTGTGCCTAGAAAATGCGGTATCAGAAAATCCCACAGTTCTTGAGACTCTATTGGAGATAATCAAACCAGTTCTAGACGAAGATTTCGCGGAATTGGATGGCTGCCGCATTCTCCCCCTTGCCGATGACACTTTGGGCACGTTAAGATTATTAAACCCTCTCAAACGGGCTGACAATTACTTCTTGGCTGATGCAGAGGAACTCAAACTTTTTGAATTTGCGTTAGGTCTTCTAGTCAGCCAAGAACCCGGTAAAGCCTTTAAGAAAATAGTCATGGACTGTGCAAAATTTAATATCACCAGACTGAACCTGTCAGACATCGGGATATTGTTGGAGAGACATGATTTTGGAAACAGAACTCCCACCACAAAAGAGATGGATACCTGGCTAGGCAAATTCTGGGATTACTGCCATAAGGCTGAGAGTACCCGGCGCGACATGAAGCCCTTCACGTCTGGCTGGGAAATTTGCCATCATCCTATTTTCGTGGCGACTTGTAATGGCGTTAGGAGTTATATTGAGCCAGAGAAATTAGATATGCTGCCATCAGTGATTGAGCCGGGCAACCCGCAGCAACGATCTCTCTGCGATAAATTCCCAGGAATACACGTGTTCAGCTCTGGTTTTCTGCCATCAAATATCAGAACTACAGAAATTTCATTTGAAACTCGGGCTTCATTTACTCGACTCATCACAACCGTCTCTAAACTTGCGAGAAAGGAGGGTGTGGGCCTGGAGGCATACATCAACAATCATTTAGGCCTCACTGAGAAAAAGGTATGTTCTGTTTTGGGAGCTCAAGCATGGATGTTGTCTAACGGTTCTCCTTATCAGATGCTACAGGAGCTCGTGGTAAAGTACGTTTCCGCAGATACTTCGATCAAAGATCACGATATGAGAGATCTGCTGAAGTTACTGCCGGTGTGGCCTATCCAAGGATGTTCAAGCTGGATCAGCTCTAAGATGGCGAATGCAACGGAAAACTCTGGTCTCCTAGTTCCATGGATGTCCGGGTCCCACAGATTCATCGAACACAGAACTTTTATTTCTAACTTATCCATACTGAGAGCATTGGGTGTCCATGAAGTTCCCGGGATTAACCTTTTATCAAAAAATATCCTTCCAAACTTACCTAGAGAGTTGCCCGATGTTGATGGGTATCGAAAATTTATCAAAGCTATCCCTCAGATCTCGAATTGGAGAAGTTGTCTAAATATATTGCGCCAAAGCAAATTGGTTCCAAATAGAGCAAAGAAGCTGCGAGCTGCTTGTGAGTTATTTGATCATGAGGATATAATATTCAGGTCAGCGTTCCGCAACGAGCAGCACGATGTGTTTCTTCTCAAAGAAATGGAAGAATATAAATGGTTCTGGCTAGAACTTGGTCTTAAACACCGGGTAAATGGAGAGTTCAAGCCAGACGATTACATCTTATGCTTAACGAGAATGAGAACTCGGCTTAAAGCCTGCAAAGATCAGACCATATATGCTGGTAGTATCGCAGATGCTCAGGTAGTCTTGGCGCCTCTCACCACACCAAGTACTGCCCTCGGTCGCTTTTCTAATCTACATTGGTCTTATGTCGCAGATCAAGCTACCTTCCCTGCCAGGGTAGGATTGCCCAGCCAGTCGCCACATCGACGAGAAACGATGGCGTTAATTGCCGCAGCTATGCCGCTGCTGCAACTTTCGAACATCATTGGGTCTCAGTATATGTCAGTTTGCTGGAGCCAGACTTCATTTCCCGCATTCGAGCCAACAGTTACAACTCTAGCGAAAATTCCCAGCAAGGGAAAGCCTACAACTTTAATGACTTGGAGACATCTTCAGCATTTGGCAGATTCCGTGGAGGGACTAGCTGAGGATGCAGTCAGAGCCTTTTTGTCCGACCTCTACGACACGTACGACTACTTGCAAGATAATTGGGAAGACAGTAAAAATAGCTTCACCGAATTTCGAGGAAGTCAAGTGTGGTTCAACTTAGAAGTTACGGAACGTGGACTTGTTCGCAAAGCAGATCTAGAGTTATGCAGGTGCGGTATCGTGAATCTGATCCTCGAAAGCTCTTGCGACGCAAAGAACCTTAAGTCAGTCAGACAAGGACTAATTCCCTACCAGAGACTATTGAGAGCTCTTGGTTGTAAGTCAATCGTATATCCCTCAGTTGAGCAAACCGAGACTCGATCAAAGCCGTTGCTTTCCACTTCCCTGGAGCGGTTGAGACGTGAAGAAAACTTACTGGATGTGACACTACAAGCGATAGATGGGGATATTCGAGCCCACAAGGTCGTTCTGGCAGCCGCTTCTGGATACTTTGCGGGAAATTTCAAGGACTACTGGTCAAATAACAACACTATTAACCTCAAGCCGTTCTTACACTCTACCTTGTCAGTCGTAGTTGACTTCGCGTACACAGATGCCTTCGTCTGGAAAAATATGCAGGTCCAGGAGAATGACACAGAGAATGAAATTGCAGACAAACTTGACGAGTTGCTGGACCTCCTTGAAGCAGCGAACTACTTCGACATGCCAGACTTGCTCGCTCAAGTCGAGAAGCAGATCTTGATCCCAGCTAAGATCTTCATCAAAGAACACAACGTCTTAGGTGTCTTGAAACGGGCTTCAGATGCGCGCGCTCGACAGGTTGAGATGTATTGCACTAAGTTTTATGCAGGGAATAAGGAGGCGGTGGATTTGGCAAATGAGGAGTAAATTTGAGGGGTCAATTTGTTAAACTACAATTGCTGAGCGAAGATATCGAGGATGACCTGAAGGGCGTTTTTGGTCTTTATATTAGCAAGCTCCTGTTTTACGATACAGCGTAAGGTTGAATACGAGAGGGTAAATGAGGCCTATCAAACCAGGTGAAGACGTAATATTAGGTCGTCCTATATGGTGCTCATATGATTGAATTCTCATCATTATCTTGTCTTTCCTTGACATATCCTCATTTAATATTGCTGAACTATTCGACAACAGACGACCTCTTCGACGACAGGCCTGCTATGAGTTCATGGACATAATTTTTCACTCTTCATCTGCCTAACCTCATTAAACGCACCATGCGCTACCAAATCCCAATAAACTCTTCCATGGTATCTTGACAAGACCTTTACATGATACATGCAGATCTAAACCAGCCAATCCATATAAATATCTAAATCAAGCAAAACCTCGTTTTGCACACTCCACATGCCACAGTTCCATAGTCGGGGCATTGAAATGAGTATTTCGCACAACTTTTCAGACAGAGTTCACATAGCCCTTTTCCTTTCCTCACCCACACCGAAGATGAGTGGAAACAAGTAGCAGGCGCCGGAACTTCCCCTTTTGTGTCATGCTCTTCTTGACTACCGTGCCGCTCCGCTGTCTCCCTTAGCTGAGCCCATCCGAGCCGCAAGCTCTGTAATCTCTGCTCTCTCACCCTCCCAGCTTGTCGTTCTCGTGCTTCTTTTTCCTCCTGTTCCCTCAACCTCCGGGCCTGTTCTCTATCCCGGGCCTCCTTGGCCCTCTGCCTCGCCTCTGCCTCCTCACGCGCTTTCATCGCTTGTTTCTGCTGCTCCCTTGCTAGCCGACCTGCCTCTCTCGCCTTTTCTCGTGCGAGGCGGGCCTTCTCTTTCGTCTTTGGGTCGACCACGCCCGCTCTCAACCGTGCGCTAACAGCAGCCTTACGAATGAGCGCTCTTACTTCTGGGTCGTAGTGATATTTTGCGATACTCTCAGGACTGTGTCCGCCCCTATCAGCCAGAGTTGGATCTGCATCGTGCGCAAGCAGAAGTTCCACCGTCGCTACGTTGTCCCCGTCGCTACGTTGTCCCCCCATATTCTCTCGCCAGGCTTGTATGCCAATAAATAACAGACCCATTGGAACTTGCGGGGAAACATGGATTGAAACGCACTGCCCCGGTTGGGAATTTGGGCCGCACAATGCAAGGGAGTCTGGCGCTCTATATCCCATGCACCAACATCTGCGCCGTGGTTCAACAGGACCTCCACAATGGGAGCTTGTCTGAAATAGCACGCAACATGTAAGGGGGTCAAGCCCTTTGTAGTTGTTGTCTGGGTCGACGCGCCACGCGATAGGAGGAGGGTGACGATGTTTAGATAACCCTTCGCACAGGCCACGTGCAGAGCTGCAGGCTTATCCCAGAAGCTCTCCCTGATATTTACGTCTGCTCCTGCATCTAGCGCTCTGATAGCAGTAGCTTCTCGTCTACGTTCTACAGCCCAGAGTAAAGCCGACGTTCGGCCTGTGTGCGCGCTGCGTTGGTATAGAAAATGGTTGACATGACTGTAGAGGCGGCGAGATGAGCGAGCAAAGGCGTTTAAATCTCGTTGCACGTTTAAGTGGTCCGCTATTGAGAGCAAGAGTTCATTAGGGAGATCTTCTAGTGTCATTCTGGTCTTGATGAGGAAGTAAGCTAACACCTCTCGTGATATTTGACCGTTACTGCCTTACCCAATAGTTGCAGGGCTATAACGGCTTGTGCAGGAGGTAAGGGCAAAGCTAAGGTCGTGGAGCCGCTACTGTGCCTGGAAGAGTATATCACCGTAAAAATTTCTGGATCAAAACATGTTTGATAAAGATTCAAGTAGAGGGAAGGCTGGTGTTGGCGCCTAGGTGGTAGGCTTCCATGGCAACCCTTGTTGTTCCGAGCCAATGAAGTATTGGCCAGCAAACGTTTGCTTGATTTGTACCACCTCAACTAACTGGAGATGAATTTTATCATTCGAGAACGGCTGATTTATCGACAACAATTAAATTTCTGACAGCAGCTAGAGAATCGACCTCAGTTAGCCCAATAAATGTTAGGCATACAATAACAGCCAATTTTCCTGGGAATAAACCGTGGCCAGAAGGTTTCTCCGCATCGGAAGGAAGTCGCTGGCTCGAGCCCTGTGCAACCTCCCACTATGAAAATATTTTGTCGCTTTGATATATCGCTGAATTGAATTGCTTTCTGAGATGGCGTTACGAAATGTATCATTGTGGGCTATCCCTTAATCCAATTTAGTTAACAAGCATCTCAAGACCACTGTGTAACGGTTATTGCCGCCCCAACCGCTTCTCAATCGCAACAAACTCCTCTACCATATCATGAATGCTCGTCCTCAAATCCCTAAATATCATTCCCAATTCCCTCTTCGCCTTGCTATTATCCACCTTATAAACATTCGGCAACGGCGCCCCAACCTCGCCTTCAGGCGTCATCGCCCGCTTAGATGGAAAGTCCTGCCTAATGATATCGCAGACCTGCTGGTAGGTATAGTTGCCACCTGTCGTCAAATATCTCTGGCCCGCTGCTTCTGGTGTTTCGTATGCTCGGGCATGCGCTTCGCCAACATCGCGAACATCCACGAAGGCGTAGAAGGAGGTTGGAGGAATGGTCTTCTCTGAGCCGTTTATGAGGCGGTAGATGTCTGCGGAGGAGGTGTTCAGGTTGTCGAGGGATTCAATGGAATGTGCGGCGGGGCCATACACCATTGGCGGGCATATGGTCGTGAGGGTGAAATTGGGCTTGTGCTGGGCAACGTAATCCCAGGCTGCCTTTTCGGCAAAGGTTTTTGAGGCGCAATATGCAATTACGCCGTCTGTGGAGTCCTCGGCGGCTTCTTCGTATGTTATGGGGTTCCAGTCTGCTTCGGTATAGGTATGCTCAGGCCAATTCCCTTTCGAGCCATTCCAAATGCTGGCAAAAGAGGAGGTCAAGACGACACGCTTGACGGAGGGATTGTGTCTTTGAATAGAAGATAGAATTTCGGTGGTTCCTTTCATGGCAGGGTCAAGGAGGTCTCGTTTGTTGTTTTCGACCTTCACTTGGAAGGGGCTAGCAGTATGAATGACCTGTTTCAAGTCAGTTTTTGGCAACCTCAAGAATGGACGTTGGAACCTACACCTTGCACACCTTTGACTGCTTCATCAAACGCTCCCGGTGTTTGAACGTCCGGAACAATTGCGAATGATAGCTTGTCACCATAGTGTCCATGGCTTTTCTTTACCTTGTCTGCGGAGCTTTGACTTCGAACGGTAGCTCTCACATTGTAACCACGGTCAAGGAAGGCACTCAGAACATGCGCGGCAACGAAGCCAGATCCTCCTGTAATGAGAACTGTTTCACCCTGGCCGGGATGTTTGACACCATTAAGGGCGTCCTCTACTTTAGCTTTCACAGATGTCATATTTAGGTAGGAAATTAATGAAGCTTAAAGAATACGATTGAAAGTCTTCGAGATACAGAGTATAGGCGGCAATGAAGAAAACTAATTTATTGAACATTGACGGGAATTAACCTATATTATATAGCATGAAACTTACGATGCATGCTGAATCAGCAGTCCATAACGCATCACAGCAAACGCCGAATAGAGATATAAAAGGTATTCTAAGTCCCTGCCAGAGGAACGAGGGGCGGGAGTTCGGGAGTAAAGTAGTGTCTGTTTGTAATCCATTTGCTCAGCATCGTCATGGAAAAGTCTGCAGGTTATTGTGCATGTGCATATGCATAGTAACCGATCATATGATAAGGCCTAGCGTCGGGCTTTACATCAGGACACACTAGGCGATAAAACCATGTGATCTAGACCCTTAAGGTGACATCTTCGGACGATCCTTTGTCACCAGGGAATAAGAATCAATCAATGACTTAAGTGTCTTGCATTGCGACTGCCTATTAGAGAACCTATGCTATAACATTCTCTTAGAAGAGATCCATCATGAGACAATATGCTAATTCCACCTTAAGCTGCAAAGGGCGTCGGGCCAGGTTTTGTTGCTTTCCCGACGAGCTATCGAAGAAGCAAATCTTCGCAGTAGTGTATATCTCTACAGAATCAACACTTATCCTAGTTCAGATGTGTTCGTAAGGCGTAGTCTCATCAAGTCATTGTGAAGGTAGCGTAACTTTCGTCGAGAGTTCGAATCATCATGTTGTCAGGTGTTCGTACACATATCTAGTCGGCCTCAGTTGTTCATCTTCCGGCGCTTCTTTTCTGCTGGAATAGGCTTCTCTTGTTCGGCCTGCATTTCAGCAACTGGAGATAATGATTAGCTACTGATTGTGAGATCTCTACCTGGCTCTAATGAATGGACTTACGTCTAGAACTTGAGCGGCGTCTCTTCCCCTCCTCTGAATCCTGAGATCCATCCTCCACTTTTGTCTTCAAATTAATTTGAGAAGCCAATTCTGGTGCCCCGTTGCTTGATCTGGAGCTTCGTCTCTGCTGCTCAACAGCTGACTTTTGCATCTCCTTCAAACGATTGGTCTTCACAGCCATTGATATAGGAGCTTCGATGAAGCTTGGGGTAAGAGCTGCAGAAGAGCTTGGGCTTGAAGCCGTGATAGCTTCTCCCACAAAAATCACATGACCACCCCGCATTCTGGGAGGCATTTTAGGAAATAGTTCGCAAAGTGTGGTGACAAGGTCGACCTTCTCTGGAGCAGTCACCTTGAAGTCAAATGTCGAGTTTGACGGAGATGACCCAATGGAAAAAGATGGCCATATCCTCAAACTCTGTAGCGTAGGATCGATACTTCCCCGTATAAGTACTTCCAATCTCTGAATAGCAATTGCGTAAAGTCTCTCATTGGCAAAAGAGAAAAAGACACTAGCAGGGTTTCCGAGGAGATCCTTTGTTGCCGGAGTTGAGTGGGGTGTCGATCTAGTAGCGCTAGGCAAAACTCCACCTGAATGCTTACCACTAATTTTCATGGGATTTTGTGGTAGATCTTCGAATGGCTCAAGGGGATCAGACTTATACGGAGAACTTAGAGCGAGTTCTTCAGAGAAAAGGCGCATACGAGCCGGATACTTGAGGCCGGGTTTTTCATCCTCATCAGAAATACCACCGCGCATTCTGGGCAGTCGTGGGTCGCCACTCGTGTCATCCTGCTTTGAAGCTGCCTGCAGACTGTCGATACTATCTTTCAAAGCTGGAGTGCCACGACCGAGCTTTGGCGTGGGAGTCTGACCAATTTGAGATCCTTCAATGTTCTGAGATCGAGCAGTGGATCGTATGAGAGCCGGGCTTGCACTCTTAAGTGGAGATGGATCATAAGACTGGCGTAGTGCTGGTATCTCAACCATACTATCAGCATTGTAGACTTTCTCGCCTATGCTGATCTCTTCCATGACTAACAGGTCGGTGTCACTGAGGAGGGGGAGGTTGAACTGTGTAACTTGTTGAGATGTCAACTGGATAACTTGTCCCGGAAGGCGTCTGATGCCAAGAGTCTTTTCAGCACCGTTGTTTTCTTTGTGGAACTTGATTGGATCGGGGCTGCTCAATGAAACCGGAAAAAGTGCCTGCTTGATGGCTGAACCGAGACGTGGTCCGTCGATAGTGTTAGGCGCGAAGTATTTATCAGCACCGACAGCATTGATAGGCGTGTTGCTAAGACTAAGAGAGTCTTTTAAGGTTACCAGGTCAGATCTCGAGAAAGATCTGGAGTTGTCGGTTTCCGATTCTTCTTCATCCATTAGAAAATAACCTGCGAGTCCGATATTAGCTATAATGCTTCTAAATAGATAGAAAATTATTTCGACTCAAATTACCTGTAGAGGTTGGCTTATGAAGCTCTAGAGCCAGGGCTTGATCACTAGCAGCTAATTGCTGATTTGGTGGTTTGTTGTAAACCCCGCCCCTCCGCAGGACAGGACAGGACTGTAGTATGTGGTGCCTAAGTCTGCCGACGGTTGAGAATTCTAGGCCACAAGCTGTGCAGGAAGGGAAATGTCTCCAATTCGTCGCTTTAACGCTCGGAAGGCCATTTTCGATAAGCTCCTGGTCTGTCATCGAAAGCTTCACTGTGGGAATCCCTCCTAATACGGACACCCTCGGATGCTTCGGATTCTTTGGCTTACAGTCACTGTTTGCTTCGTGTTTCAACAAGTAAGCTTTCTTCTTGTAAGCTTTGTTGCATTTAATGCATGTAAAGGAGGGAGTGCCTGAAATTGTAGCCGAATCTGAGAAGGACGAGACGGTCAATCCTGGAGAAGGGACAGAAACCTTAGAGGGAAAGGTTATACCCTTAGGAGTTTGTAGAATATCTTTGCCAACCGATTGTTGAGTGCCCAAATCGGACTTAATATTCGAGTGAATAAGCTGTATCCTAGAAGTTGACACAGTACCAGTCCGTGGAAACGCGCTTGTCTCTCGCTGAAGCTGAATGATGTCTTCCGTGTCATGCTGCCTCTGAGATTCATTCTCGCCAGTAGCCTTGAAACCAGTGATGCTGACTTTTCGGGTGGGTTGATCTGCGTAAAACACTTGCTCATCATCAGAAATATCCATTGGGGAATTATGATCCCCTGCTACTTGCTCATCATCACAAATACCCATGGGAGAGTTATGGCCCTCTGCTGCTGGTCGCCCATGACCAGATATGCTCATGGGACTGTTATGACCTGGTGGCACTTCTTCGGCATCAGGTACACTTCGAGGACGGGCAGATAGCCCCGTATTCTCCTGTTTAGCCTGTGCATCTGACTCTTTTGGATGATCTGGCTTAAAATGCTTGCTCGCCGGTTCTTGAACATTAATTGGAGCAGGAGGGCTTTCGCCAATCCCAAAACCGTTGTCAAAGGTCTGAGAACTGCACCAATACAAGCCAAAGTCATATTGCTCAATCAATCTTTCCATCTCATTGGAATGTGCTTCTTCCTCAGCCATACGAACACCTTGAGATCCGTCGTCTACAGAATCTCCAATACTGTTTATCTCTACCTCTTTGGGAACTCTTCCGGTGGCACGCTCTTCTGTGCTGTCAAGAATCTCTGAAAGCTTATTAACAATTGGAGCAAGTGACAGATCACCAGATGGCATTGCACCAGCTTTCAGACTGAAGGTTTTACTAAGCGTATCCAGTGGAGACTTATTTGAAGTATCTGTGAAGAGATTTGGAGTAGCGGATGTAGGAATCATAGTCATTTCATCATCTTCTACAGTGGCAAAGCCTCTGGCGGAAGCTAGAGAAGCCGCTGTCGGCGTAGGATTCGCATCTTTTGGTGCTGATATTGTTTGGAGGCCATCCGGAATGGTTTGAGCAGGAAGGCGTGTTTCGAAAGCGTCCCACTTCATATCCAGCTCTGAAAGCGACATCAACTCCTCGTGTTCTGCCCAATAATTCAATTGATCGACTGTAGCTTTCGAAAGCTGCTCCTGTGGCCATTGGGAAGATGGCACCGCAGTATGGTTGACGACGAGCTCAGATTCGACAGCTGCTTTTTCTAAAGCCTTGTCGAGCAATTTCAGAGTCAGTATATCGGCTCCGACCATACCACAACTCCGCTTCATCCAAATTTTGACATCATTAGGTAAGTAGTTTCGGGCCCACTCAATCTCCTCTTCAGTGTATGAGTGTTTGGCTTCCTCAGTTGCGCCTACAAGCCCAGGATTTTGCTGCAGAATGTGAGCTACATAGATCTGGCCAGCTCGCGTGAATCCATGTGTTTTTTGCGAGGCTAGGGATAATTCAATGGCTTGCAGGCCAGAAATACAAGATGGAGAGAGCGATGCGACCGCCGCTGCTCTCCGTAGCTCAAATTCTTGCCCAATCTCTTTGAACTGGCGATTAGCACCCTTTCCTCCTGCGGCAAAGGCAGCAAACTCTTCATCATGCACGGTATCTGAGATTGTGGGATGGAACAAGCCTTCTCCTCTTGTTTTAAAAGCATTTCTAAAGCCGTCAGAGTAGTCCGCACCCCTATTATCAAGTTCTTGTGGCCCTGCTAGTCCGAAACAGGTTCTTCCACTACTGTTGGGCGGCGCTTGATAACCACGCTTCCCCGGGAGTGATATAGATTTCGAGGTGCTCATTAGCTCTTTGGATTGCGATAAAATCGAGTATTCTTCAAAAGAAACCGCTGGGTCGAATTTATCCCTAGTGATATCAGACCGAAGCATATCAACAGATGAATCTCCATATGGCACAGGAGTGTCGGCAAACTGTGACACGATGGGAGATAGCACGGCCGTATCGTCATCATCAAACCATTCTGAGATATTGAAGTTCACATTATCTTTCATCTTGGAGACAGTGCTCGGGCGCTGTGGCATTTCCAATGGTGGTGGAAGAAGAGTACCAGGCCTAGTTGATGTATTATAGTTTGGCGGTTCTGGGCCACTGACTGTATCTAATACTTCGACCTCTTCCATCCTCATCGACTCTAATAAATGGCGTCCTGCTGTCTCGTTCTCAATCTCCTCAGTCTCGTAATCAATCCCGACATCAGATAAGTGCCTATCGATTCCTAAAGCGTTCCCATCAGCATATTGAACTATGAAGCAAGTTCCAGGCTGTCTCACCTATTGCAAGGTTCCAGAAGTTAGGTGTGAATGGAAGGCTTGAAAAGCTAGGTGCTTTGGTAAAGCAGGGGGATTCTGTGAAGATCAGGGGTCTGGAATGTCTCGAGGAGCTTTCTGAATTGTTACTGGGCGCATTGCTCTGATACGCATCTCTGATTCTTTGGACAGCTGAGTTTATATTTTCTGGAATTGGTTAGCTTCAAGTGGCACAGGTAGCAGATCGCGACATACGTGAGAGGCTATTGGTTTGAGCCTGCGCGTCCCTTACCGAGTCCATACTTCTCAGCTTGTTGGCACTCTTTCATACTCTGTGTCCTAAACCTTATACTTGAGTTTCTCCACGGGAAAATGAGAATGATACCGGGTTTTCTGTTGAGTTGTGGTTGCTGAGAACGAGGTCACGTGCGATACGCGTGACCTGATGTCCGAAGCCTCTGACGGTCAGAATTTGCTTTGAAGTCGTATTTAGCGTTAATCCCAAAGCTCTATACGATGGTAGTGCTATAATGGTTTGTGTAGAAGATGTCACTGCGAAACGTGTACGTACGTCGCAACGTCGTCGCAAACGAGAAGAAGCTTGCAGCGTGAGCAAAGCTATATTAGATGCATTGTCACAAGGTTCTCAGCGCCGCGCTTTCGCAACCACCTGCTCAAAGAATCAGGGAATGCGCTTGTATTATTCAGTTATGTATCGAACTATCACTCCTTCATCAACGGCAATAAAGATTCGGAAAGCTGAGAAGTATCCACACCATCTAGGCATTAGCAGTGTCTGGTGAAGAGGTTTCAGCCGTAATTCATGTCAAGACAGAAGGCAGATTTCAGATTTCTTTCTGCTTAACCAATTCTCGATTTCTCTAGAAGCATTGACGGGCGAGAATTGTTGATGAGTTGGACAACGAAGTTATTTCAATTTCATGGAATGAACGGCTTGGTAATCTCAGCAAACCAAGAAATCTGTATACTGGAGATTTTAATGCTTACCAGCCTCCCTCGCAGCTCTGAGTATGAGGCAAATAAATTTACAATTACAGGAAGGAAATGAAACCAGGAACAATATGGAAAGTCTGACATTTACAAGACCTCTGGAATCTACCACAAACGACCACCTCGGAAAGCCGATAATGCTCTTCTTATTTTCATGAGTTCATGGCATGCTCCGGTTTTTGAAATTAATTGCAAGTCTCATAGCTCCATTTCTACCTTCTCTGGCGGATGCCCTCAAGAATGTGGGTTTGCCATTGAATAGGTATTGCTTTACCCACTTGCCCGCTAATATCCAGTAAGCCCCAAGCATACTTTTAATGATATAAGGTCTACCCCGCATATTGATGAAGAGAGGTGTGCTTCAGAATACCGCTTCCTTGTTCCTGTAGCAAGATCGCACGAATACATCGCGAGAGAGAGGCTCCCACAGCAGAACAATAGCGACAACAAACCTAACGATATGGCCGACTATGTTGCAATGGCATGGATTTTGCTCTGTTCTGTATTAAAAGCTGATGAAGAAGATAGGAGAACAATGCATTGTGAGTGTAGCTGCAGATGCGGAATCCTGACGAAGGACTATGTAATGCAATAGAATAAATGTCTCAAACGCCAAAGCAGAATCTGAAATGGATAGTGAATACGGGTTCCACTTGGTCCAATCAATGGTGACGCATAAATAGCTGCCAGAAAGTAGTGCGCGAACGTCGCTAGGCTTTAATACTTCTGTTGCTTTTTGAGGTTTTGCTATGAGCCATATGCGAAATCCTTTCAATGTGAGTCAAAATTGTGTCAAGCGCTAGTCGTCCTTTGACATTCTTCGGCAAAATCAGCCGCCTTAAACATTATTAACATAGCATTTTTGTTCTTTTGAGCGGCCAGAAATTGCATTTTCCATTATTAAGTCGGATACAGACTCTGCAGAACAGATCCGGGCTGTATAGTTAGACTGAATCCAGCTCAAGATTCAAAATTTACTTGGTCTGGAAGTCTACCTACCATACACTAAAAGACAAGAATTGAACACCATCACGTGATTTGGGCTAGGAAATTTCGGCCTTGCCCAAAGCGCGCACAAGGCTCTATCGGTCGCAATCACTTTCGATCTGCCGCGATCCATCTTTTTTGGATCACTTCCTTCAAGACATTGCCGCCGGTGAAGGAGCTGTCACTACCACGGTGCGACAGCGATGACTTCACCGCCCGCTACAACTGAGCAAGCTGCCGCTGCAATGGTGACCCCCAGCTCTGTAGACATTCCATCCATCGTCGAGCCGCCCAACCTGCGACAGGCCAAAACACCCACGACTCGTCGCAAGAGACAGAAGATCGGAGGAATGATGGAGGTCAGGAACGTGAAGCAGGATCGGGCAGACTGGAAGAGATCGCCAATGGAGAATCCAGCTCTGCTGCAAAGGCTGTGATACCTCAAGATCCCCAGCACGAACCCCTCGCATCCGATTTCCAACTCGATCCCGCGCAAGTGTTGGCCCAGATCGAGGCAGCACCTTGTTTGGTTGAATACCCGAGACCGATACCTCCATACGAACCTGAATCAGGACTTTCAAACGTTCCTATGGCTTCAGCCGATGCCCCTTCTATAGATCAAGCTATGGACTCTCACGAACCATACCCTGGAGCTTCACCTTATCTTCGTGATGCTGACGAGACACGCATTCAGGCGTACGCAATGTTGGAGTTTCCTGATGGGCAATTTTACATGAACACTTACTCGGTGATACTTGGGCGTGATCTTGCTGCCGCCCGAGCAGCTATGCGTCGTGATGCTGAGCTGGCACGACAAAAGGAAGAAGAAGAAACTATGGGAGAACCTAAAACCCCAATTCGGAGTAAGAGAGATGAAAGCAAATACACCAGGTCTGTTGTCAGCGAAAGTGGTGGTATTCTAAGAGATGGCGACGACTCAGATAGTGATGACCGCACAAGACGACGGAAAGGCCGCAAGGCTAGCAAGAAATCGAAGTCTACAGGTTCCTCATCACAGCGCATGTCAAGACGTAACTCCCTTGCTCAACTAAATGGAAGGATAGAATATCAAGCTCAGTCGCAAGTCAGACGCCATGCGCCAGATAGTTCCGGTGCAGTCCCAGTGGATCCTGCATCTCTTAGACCTTCACCATACGATTGCCCTCTTGTTGGAATTCATCCACCAGCTACTACTCCTGCAAGTGGATTCAAAGCAATATCTCGACAGCATGTCAAAATTGCATATAATCTGAAGAAGAACCTTTTTGAGGCGGAGATTATTGGACGAAATGGAGCATTCGTTGATGATGTATTCTACCACCACCTTAATGTCGTGGAACTGAAAAGTGGCAGCCAATTGCAGATCGGAGGAGTTGTTGTAAGATTTATATTGCCGGATGTCGCCATCGGAGAGACTGGTGCTGAGCATCATATTGACTATGATGATAACATGGTTGGGAATAAGTACTCGGAAGGAGGGAAAGAAATGAGTTTCGACTTTGAGGATACGCCAAGAGACGGCGCCTTAGTTCAAGATTCCAGCGAAGAATCTTCGGACGAGGGAAACGGCGATCTCGAAAATGAAGACGACATTGGAGATGGCGAGGACGTGGAGGAAGGAGATGATGAAGAAAATCTGGAGAACAGCGACCAATCTGATGGAGCAGATAGGGAGGAGGAGGAGGAAGAGGAAGTCGAAGAAGTCCGCGAACCATCTCCAGTACCCCAAAAGCGCCGAGGTCCAGGTCGGCCTCCAAAGAATGGCATCATGTCGAAACGCGAGCAGCAACTAGCAAAGAAAGTAGCACAGCAGAAAGCCAAGAAGACTATCCCTAATCCACCAACCGCTGGCAAAAATAAAGTTGGTAGACCTCGAAAACATCCCAGACCGGAAACTCCTCCTGTAAAGACCGAGAAGAGAAAGTATACGAAAAGAAAACCAAAGGACCCAGATGCAGCCATCAAGCAGGAGGGATCTCAGGACGAAGATAAAGCGGCAAAAGAAAAGAAAGAAAAGAAGTCCTCAAGGCCACCACGGTCCCCTACGCCAGTTTTCAATGAAGCAGATCTTACGCCTGAACAACTTGCAAAACCTCAAGCAAATTACGTGACTTTAATACACGAAGCTCTTAGCAACTCTCCGACCGGTGAAATGTCATTGCCACAGATTTATCGGGCGATTCAGAAAAAATATCCATTCTTCGTACTAAAATGTAATACCAACGGTTGGCAAAGCAGTGTACGCCACAATTTATCACAACATCATGCATTCTGCAAGGTGCGGAGAGATGGCAAAGGATGGATGTGGGGAATTGTTGAAGGTGTTTCAATCGAGAAGGAAAAGAAACGGCGCCTTACTCCTCCTCATCAACTACCTCCAGGTCACATGCACCAGCAAATATATAGGGCTGGACTTCTACCTCAACATATGATGCCGCGACCACCCGGTATGATGGGCCCGCCGCCAGGATATCCTATGAATGGACCTATGCCATCTGGTTTACAACCAGGTCAGCCTCCCCATTACATCGGATCTCCGACTAACGGCTATCCCGTGCAAGGGCCTCACCCTCCAGTCAATGGGCAGCTTCCGCCAGGCTTTTCTGGACCTTCACCCATAAATCCGCCTCTTGGGCCTCAAGGGACATCCTACAGTTCCCCGTACGCACCAAAACCAACCTCAAATTCTACATCACCACCGAATCCTTCGAATATGGCCCCTGACCATACCCCACCAGGAACGTTTCAGCAAGCGCGACCAAACTACCCCCAAACTCCAACACAGCCAAATGAGAATATTGCTCGTGCTCTAGATACCTTCAAGACTGCCCTGATCGCTTCCTTGAAAGGTAAATCCAATAATGCCGAGGCAGTAGTGACTTCTGCTATCAACCGAGTTTTGGGTATTACATCTCAGAGTACCGTCCCCGGAGATCCCAACGAGGAGAAGATCATGGCAGCCACTAGAGCAATGTTGAGCAAGCTACCGGGTGCAAGCTTCCCCATTCCGCAGCCTCCACAATCAACACCATCTCACCAACAGGAGCCAAGTCATACTCCGTCCCAAATTCCTCCTATACCATCAAATGAAAACACAAGCCCTAATCAACCAGCTGCGCCTTCAAACACATCCAAGCCCTCGGTTCCGTCGATCGCTCGTCCTTCATTCGGCGCCCCAGGCCAAAGCCGAACAAATGGCGCTTCTTCATCGGTACCACGTCCTCCCATGATGACGCCCGGTATGACACGTACTAGCTCCGGCAGCCCTGCTAATGCGCAGACTCGGCCCGGAGGCGCTACAACATCCTCAGCTTCACCTGCATCGACTCCAGCGCCTAGTGCTGCTACTGCCAATCATAGTGGCATGCAGAAGCCCTCTATGAACGACAATGGAAAGCGACCACTGGAAGATACTGATGATGTGGCTGGACATGACTTTAAACGCTTGAGTACTACAGGCCCGCCGCCTTTGAAAGCCTGATGAGCTTATTTCTAGGGCCAATCCTATCCAATCTGTATTTGCCATTGAAGCAGGATGGTGGAGGAAGAGGGTTCAACACATGTGATTATTGGAGTTCTTGGTAGTTCGGAGTCTAGGAAAGGAACTTAGGCAACAGCTCTTGGGCCAGCTAGCATCGGGTCTTCGGGTATTGATTGCATCATGTAATTATCATCTTGGTCACTACCACCAAGCTATACGCATCGCATAGCGTAGCAGAGCAGAAGACAAAAAGGGGCCGGCTCATACATGCTAGAGTATGCCTCTGTGGGACACTTAGTGCTTTATTGCATTGTGTACAAAAAAAAGGAAACAAACAAAGTTTTGAAACTGACAACATACATACTCGTGACAGAACTATCATATGCCTACATACAATGTAACCATCAACTCATCGCAAAACAAAGGAAACCAAAAGCCGGGACTGGTACCTTCCGTCATGATATCGTGAGATGTGTATCCATATGTATGCAGCCTTTGCGCTCGACATGACTCGAATCAGAGCACTGAAATGAAATGAAAATCATTAAAGTAAATATTAGAAGAAAAGAATCAATCAAATCGAAATTCGTACAGTCATGAACCACCTACAAACACCTTCTTCAAATACCCCCTAATACTATTCCTTTTCCCCACATCATCGCTAATAATGCTCCTTCGTCTCGAATGCTTCGGTCTCTCCTCACTTGCTGATGGCGGGCCGGGAGGAGGTGGTGGAGGACCTGCTTGCTCGGCCCTCTCGCGTTCTTTCGCTGCCCTGCGCTCCTCTTTCCGCTTTTCGTGCGCGGCTTGCTCTTCTGGTGTGCGCTGCTTGTGCGAGCTATGTCTGTGGGCAGGTGACCGGGGTGCAGCGGCGTCTTCCTTCGGCGGCGATTCTTTTCTACTGTGCCGTTTCTCCTTTTCTTTTTTGACCTCTTCTTTGATGCTCTTTTGGGAGTGGCTCGAGAGCGCATTACTGGGACGTCGGTGACGGTGTTTGCTTGGTTTCTTCGGCGCCTCCTCTGCAACGACTTCAGCCGCAATGCCCAATCCGACTCCGGCTTCTGCCTCTTTGGCTTTACGACGCTCTTCTTTTTTCCTTTCATGCTCGGCTTGCTCCTCTGGTGTCCTTTCTTTCTTCTTCTTATGACCGTTTGCAGTCCCCACAGTCATGTCGCTGTCTTGGCGCTTGGGCTTAGGCACTTTGGGCGAGGGCGGCCCGAAGAGGAAGCCTGTAATAGAGGGTTCGCTGTCTCGGCGTTTACGTGATGGACGATTGGATTCTGGATTGTCAGGCTCTCTGCTTGAGCGCGTGGAGTGTCTACTGGAGCGATGCTTACTTCTCT
>Ga0335072_10001884_pt1 | contig 33314 bp, 34 predicted proteins | sample Lox_Sample_21_FD_206725 | JGI IMG/M metagenome (GOLD analysis project Ga0335072, IMG submission 206725) | Soil microbial communities from Loxahatchee National Wildlife Refuge, Florida, United States - Lox_Sample_2.1 | ecosystem: Environmental > Terrestrial > Soil > Wetlands | place: USA... | reverse complement strand
AACTGGCGGATGCGTGCGGGCACGCTAGTCGCTACTCACCGGAACAGTCGTGAGCCGCTGACTGCTCTCCCAGTTCATAAGCTGTATCTGCGAATGTAGCCATGATCCTCTCTGCCGCCACCATCATCGCCTCAAGCAAGCCCACGGATGGCACCTCGAACAACCCGGACCCGGCGTGCTGAAATGGCGCGCCCCCTCCGGCCGCAGCTACACCACCACCCCCACCAGGTACCAGGCCTAGTGCTACGACAGCGGGGCCAGGACGCCTGCTGGCAGTGACACCGGCAAAAAGGGGGACCTGACACCTGCGGGCAGATCTTCGCCTCGCCCAGGACATGCGCTCGATGGCCTGTACGACCGGCGCGACCGGGCTGAGCGGTGGACAGGACGACTCCTCCTGGCCGCCAGCGCCGCATTCCGCGGCACCCAGTCGGAACGCCCGATGGCCGAGGCCGCTGCCATCGAGTTGATCGGGCTCGGCGGCGGCACCTGCTGTCGCAAAGAACGCTGCAGATCTCGCGGCGACCAGCGATCTGCGGCTTCAGGTAGCTCGCGCGCTGCAGGCACTGCCGTTTGCGTTCTCGCTTCGCCGCAGGTCACGGAGCCACACCGGGAACCGTCGCGGCTCGCCGTTTAGTACTAGCCCGACGTGTCAGCAAGCTGACAGCAAGGCTGTCAGCGGGGTGACTGACGGGCGTACCCAGATCCGCGATGGTTGGAGAAATCAATCCAGATACTTAGGAGCCGAGATGAGCCCGCTGCTGTACAACATCCCCCTGATGGTCCTGTTCTTCGCCCTGTGGGTCGGCATCCCGGCCTGGCTGGTGGCGCGGCACCCGGACACCGGCCCGCAGTCAGCCCAGCCGTCGGCCCTGGCCTACCTGCCCGCCCAGCAGAACGAGGACCCCGGCTATCAGCAGGCTGCCTGACCCGCGGAGGGGACGGGCCAGGAAGCAGCCGGGCCTCGCTGATCGACAATCGGCGCCACCTTCTAGGTGGCGCCGATTTACTGTCGGGCAGGCTCCCCCGACCCGGCCCGAAACCAGGTGTCCTGAAATGGCGAACCTCATCCGGGTGGAAATACACCACGACCCCCGCTTCTGGTCCCCTTTAACTACGGTTATAAATCCTAACAGTGCAGGTCAAATGGCTCAATAATAGATTCTTGTTCGCATGTATAGGCTTTCGTTTGAAAGGACGCCCTAGATTCGGGAGAGGATGTGCGAAATATGAACAGAATCAGGGTGATACTCGCAGCGATTGCAGTTCCGGTGACGGTGGCTGCACTCGCGCTCACGGCCCAGGGGGCGCAGGCATCAACGGCTGGATGCACGGCTGGCGCTCTCACCGGGTACTGTGCTACCCAGGCCGACAACGGAAGCCCGGTGCTGGTGATCGATTCGTCCGGGCAGTCAGCGGCGACCGATAATCCCATCATCGGGTGGTCCAACTCGACGACGGACCCGGCGACCGACTGGTTCCAGCTCCCCTTTGCGGGCAGCAACTCGCTCGGCGTCATGTTCTTCTTCGCCCCTGACGGGGTGATCTCGAACATGTGCATGTCCGATCCCGGCGATGGTCACGTCCGGCTCCGTACGTGCAACGGGTCGAACTGGCAGCGGTGGATCGCCACCCCGGTGGGGTCCACGGGCTTCTTCACCTGGACGAACCGCGCCACGCACCGGATTCTGCAGTCCGGAGCGAAGGGCGCCCAGCTGGTGACGGTGACTCAGGGCTCGATGGTCTCCGGCAACCAGCAGTGGAAGTTCGCCGCGTAACTTCCCCGATCTGACCCCCGCCCGGGCGGGCGGGCAGGGGTCACCCGAACATTTTGGCCGGGCCGCAACATATTACGAATCTGAAAGGTGCCAATGGGAGCGCCCGCGGCGGCCAGATCGGATGCTTAGCATGATCCTTGTTCACTCATCCGAGCGGTTATCTGCGGGGTCGCTCACGGAGTGTTCTGCGTACGGCCATAGTCCAGGCCGCCGTTCGCGGGAGGCGACGATGAACATCCGCAGCTTCCGTATGGTGCCGGTCACCGTGTCAGTGATCGTGGCCCTGACCGCCGGGTGCAGTTCGGTGAGCAGTACCGTGTCGGCGCCGCCGCTGCCCGATGCCGGACTATCGGATATCACCGTCGCCGCCCTGCCGGCCGCGGACCTGGCCGGCCTGTACATCGCTCAGGACCAGGGGCTGTTCGCCAAGCAAGGGCTGCACGTGACGATCAAGCCGATCGCCAGCAGCCAGGCAATCATCGCCGACCAGCTGAAAGGCCAGGTCGACATCAGCGCGGGCAGCTACATTCCCTACATCGCGGCCCAGGCGGCGGGGGCCAGGTTCCGCGTCCTGGCCGAGGCCGACATTCTGCGGCCGGATACCCGCGTGCTGGTCACCACGGCGAAGTCGCCCATCGTGTCCCTCGCACAGCTGACGGGCAGAAGGATTGCCGTCAACGCGACCGACAGCATCGGCACCCTGCTGATCAGCGTCCTGCTGTCGGACCACGGGATCTCCCCCGCGAAGGTGCGCTTCGTCACCGACCTGCAGGGCTTCCCCGCGATGCCCGCGCAACTGCAGGCCGGGACGTGGGACGCGGCGTTTCTCGCCGAGCCGTACATCACCTTCGCGGGAGAGAAGTACGGCGACCGGATCCTGGCTGACCTGGATCAGGGCTCAGCTGTGAACTTCCCGATCGACGGGTACGTCGCCACCACGGCCTGGGCACAGAAGTACCCGAAGACCGCGGCCGCGTTCGTCCGGGCCATCCAAGCGGGACAACTGCTCGCCGACACCGATGCGACGGACGTCCAGGCCGCCATCGCGAAGTACGACAACCTGGGGCCTCTGGTGACGACGTCCATGGCGCTGTCCGGTTACCCGACCGGCCCGGTCGACCAGGGCCGCATCCAGCGCGTCGCCGCGGCCATGCTCGAATTCGGTCTCCTGGGCCGGCAATATGCCCCCGAGATCGAGCGAGGCACCCTGGTGGCATCGATGGTCGCCCCCGCCGCCTGAACCAGTTTCGCGGCGTAGCCGCCGGACGGTGGCCGGATTACGCTGTAAATACAGGTGGGAGGCGCCGGTGAGACCAGAACCGGGAGCCCAGGCGGCAGCGGCGGGCTTGCGGACCTCGCGCGCCGACCGCGAGCGGGTGATCGACCTGCTCAAGGCCGCGTTCGTGCAGGGTCGGCTGGCCCGGGACGAGTTCGATGCACGGGTGGGCCAGACGCTCGCGTCACGCACCTACGCGGACCTGGTCGCGGTCACCGCCGACCTCCCGGTCGAGCTGATCGGAGCCCCGCCGCGCCAGCCAGCCGTCCGGGTGCGGCGCCGGGTCCCGATGAACACCGCCGTCACCGGGGGTGCGTGCGTCGTGGCGCTGGCCAACGTGGGCATGCTGGCCGCTCTCCTCACCGGGAACGCGGTGGCCATCGTCCTGGTCGCCGTGGCCATCGTCATCGGGGTGATCCTGGCCATCGGGGCCATGATCGTCGCGCCCTAGGCCCCGAGCAGCCAGCCCAGCGCGACCGGAAACTGCTGGGCCCACCAGACCTGGTCGTGGCCGCCGATCCATTCCTCGTGACGGTAGGGCAGCCCGGCCTTCTCCAGCCGTTCGGCCCACTGCCTGGTAGACCGCCGGAAACCGGGCTCAAGCGTGCCGGCCGCCAGATAATGCCGGACCCGGGCCGAGCGGGCCGCACCGCTGATCCGCTGCGGGACCAGGCCGGCGCTGAACGCGGCCACCGCGCCGATCAGGTCCGGGCGCCGCTGCGCGGCGGTGATGGCCCAGACCGCGCCGTTGGAGAAACCAGCAGCCACCCACGGCGCCACCGGGCCGAACCGCTCGGCCGCCCACGGGATCACCTCGTCGGCGGCGAAGCGGAGGTGAGCGTCGAAACGCCTGCGGTTGTGCCCGGGCAGGTACTCCTGAGCGCGCACGCCGGATCGGGTGCTGAGCGGGCCGGGGGCATTGTGCAGGCCGATCAGCAGGACGGGCGGGACGGCGCCGACCTCGATGGCCGAGTCCAGGGCCGGGGCGAACCCCCGTACCGCTTCCCCGTCGGCGAGTAGGCAGCCCGGCACCGGCCTGCCAGTTCCGGGCGGCCGGTAGACCGTCAACTGCCGCGCGGTCCGCAGCGCGGCGCTGTCGAGCGTATGCTCCTCGACCGTCCCGCGTAGCGGCGCAGCCGGGGGTTCGGCCGGGGCGCGCGGGCCGCGCCAGACCCGGATGCCCGGCACCTGCGCGGGCCAGTCACCTCCGGCCTGCCGGGACGCCACGATCAGGCTGATCACCGCCTCGTCCAGCCGGCGGATCCGCAGCGACACCTCCCATAGGTCATCGGTCTCCGGGACCGGCCATAGCCGGGGCTGAACCCCGCCGTACAGCTGGACCTCGGCCGCCTGGCCCTGCCACAGCACGTCCAGGACGTCGCCGGAGGACCAGACCGCCAGCGACGGCTCGGTTAGCCGGGCGCGCAACTCGGCCTCCTCGCGTGGCCGCCAGACTCGCACGATGTCCTGCCCGTCGGGCAGCCCGCCCGCAGCGTACTGCGCGGCAGCACGGCTCCGGTTGCCCGGCAGCATGGCCGCGAAGCGTTCCGCGAGCGTCTCCCGGCCCGCCGCCGCCCGTTCGGCATCGGTGACCGACGGGTCGCCGACCGGGATCTCCTCGCCCGCCTCCTGATAGGTCCAGACGGCGAGCCGGTCCCGGTCAGGCCTGGCGCGCATAGGCGGACTATAGCCCGGAGACGCTGTCCCCCCGGACGGGACTCGTTCGTCATGGTCGCGAGAAGATGATCCACGCGGGAAAACGGGAAGCGGGAAAAACGGGAAGCGGGAAAAACGGGAAAAGGGAGCACCAGATGCAGTACGCCTTGCTGATCTACTCCAAGCCTGGGCTGGCCGATGCCCTCAGCGCCGAGGAGCGCGAAGCCGTGCACCGCGAGTACATGGACCTGACGGACCTGCCGGGGATGGTCGGCGGCGCCTCGCTGCATCCGGTCGAGACCGCGACCACCGTCCGCGTCATCGATAACGAGATGCTCGTCACCGACGGTCCGTTCGCCGACACCAAGGAGATCTTCGCCGGCTTCTACCTGCTCGAAGCGGACGACCTGGACCAGGCGGCCGAGGTCGCGGCCCGGATTCCCGCGGCTCGCCTCGGCGGCTCGGTGGAGATCCGCCCGGTCGTGACCGACCAGGCGTAGCCGAACGGGGGAGCAGCCCTGATCGAACAGGTCTTCCGCGACGAGTGGGGCCGGGTGCTGGCCTCGCTGGTCGGCTACTTCGGCGATTTCGACCTCGCCGAGGATGCCGCGGCGGAAGCCTTCGCGATCGCGGCGCAACGCTGGCCAGCCGACGGCGTGCCCGACAACCCGGCCGCCTGGCTGGTCACGACGGCCCGGCGCCGGGCCATCGACCGGCTGCGCCGGGATCGCGTCCTGGCCGCCAAGCTCCGCCTGCTGGCGGCGGCGGAGCCCGCTACGGGGAACGACGACACCGGGGACACTATGGACCCCACCACGATCCCGGACGAGCGGCTCGAGCTCATCTTCATGTGCTGCCATCCGGCCCTGGCCGTCGAGGCCCAGGTCGCGCTGACCCTGCGCGCCGTGGGCGGCCTGTCCACCGAGGAGATCGCGCGGGCCTTCCTGGTCCCGCCCGAGACCATGAAGCGCCGGCTGACCCGGGCCAAGTCCAAGATCAAGGTGGCCGGCATCCCGTTCAGCGTGCCGTCCGGCCCGCGGCTGCCCGAGCGCCTCGGCGCGGTGCTGGCCGTGGTGTACCTCATCTTCAACGAGGGCTACGGCGACCCGGACCGGCCGGGCCTGGCCACCGAGGCGATCCGGCTCGGCCGCGTGCTGGCCGTCCTGCTCCCGGCCCAGCCCGAGGTGCTCGGCCTGCTGGCGCTCATGCTGCTGCACGACTCCCGCCGGGACACCAGGTTCGACGGCCCGGACCTGGTGCTGCTGCCTGATCAGGACCGGTCACGATGGGACTGGCGGCAGGTCGCCGAAGGTCGCGCCCTGCTCGACCGGGCCCTGCAGGACCCGGTCGCCGCCGGCCCGTACGTCATCCAGGCGGCGATCGCCTCCCTGCAGGCCGAAGAGCGGCTCGACTGGCCGCAGATCGCGTCGCTCTACACCAGGCTCGCCGACCGGACCGGCTCCCCGGTGGTCCGGCTGAACCGCGCGGTCGCGGTCGCGGAAGCCGACGGGCCGGCCGCGGCGCTGGCCATCGTCGACCAGCTGGACCTGCCGGACTACCAGTACTGGCACTCGACCCGGGCCGAACTGCTGCACCGGCTCGGCCGCCGGGATGAGGCCCGGGCCGAATTCCGGCGCGCGCTGGACCTGGCCCGCACCGCACCCGAGCGCCGGTTCCTGCAGCGGCGGATCGCCGAATCCTGACCGGCCGCCCTGATCATGGTGCGGGGCGTCAGCCGCCGATCAGCATCGAGTTGATGTTGAACGCGGACTGGAAACCCAGGAACTGCTGCATGACGTCGACCACGCGCTGCAGCCGGACCTGGTCCACGGTGTCGACCTGGCTGGTGCTGAACGGGTAGTCGTCCAGCGTCATGACCGCCGCGATCTGCTTGGACACGCCGAGCGGCACCGGCTTCATCGGCAGGTCCTCGAAGGCCTGCTGGACGTCCGCCCGGTTGGAGTCGGCGATCTCCTGGCCCTCCTCCAGCGCCTTGTCGAAGGCGGCCAGCGTGCGCGGGTACTTCTCGGCCCACTGCTTGGTCACCACGTAGCCCTCGACCGGGAAGCTCGTGGTCGCGCCCTGGTCCAGGTCGACCAGCGGCACCGCCCCGTCCGCCTGTTCCGCGGCGCTGGCGAACGGCTCGGGCAGCACGGCGGCGTCGATCTTGCCTGCCTTGAGCGCGGCGGGCATCTCGGGGAAATTGAAATTGGTGACGAATTTCACCGAACTCGGCGCGATCCCGTGCTCGGCCAGGACCGAGGAGACCAGCAGGTACAGGATGTTCTTGGGCGCGTTGATGGCGATGGTCTTGCCCTTCAGGTCGGCCAGCGACTTGATCGGGGAGTCCGGCATCACGTAGATGCCCTGGGTGCCGGGTTCCATCACCGATCCCTCGGCGAAGATGTCCAGGTTGGCCTGGTGCGCGGCCTCGGCCTGGAGGTAGGAGACGTAGTTGCCGCCGGTGATGTCGTACTGGCCCTTGACCTGCGCGCTGATCACCGTGTCGCTGCTGGTGGCGGGCGTGAACTTGACGTGCAGGCCCGCCCGGGCGAACAACCCCTCGTACAGCGCGACGAAGAAGCCCGCGGAGTCCAGGGCGGGCACCACGGCCACGTTCAGGTCCGGCTTCTCCACGCCGGCCGAAGCCACCGAACTCCCGCTGCTGGAACATCCGCTGGCGAACGCCAGCGTCGCGGCGGCGATCAGCAGCGCCACGATGCGCACCCGTCTGGCCCTCATTGCTCACTCTCCTCGCCAGGAGCGGGAGTAGCCCAGGCGGGCGTACGCCTGCGCCGCCACCAGCCCGCCTCCCGTGGTCCGTGAGCAGCATAGGTCACCCGGGGTGATGCCCTCATGAATTTACCTAAACTCATACTTTGCTCATCAGGAGGTATGAGGTGGGAGCAGTCCGTGATAACGGGGTAAATGCATCGTCAGCGGCGTTACCGGACAACGGGCGATCCGCTGTGATCGCGGCACCGGCCGGCCGGGCGATGTTAAGGTCACCGTCGATCTGACAAAATAGGCGGCCTGACCAGAAAGCTTGACCAGAAAGCTTGACCAGAAAGCCTGACCTGGAAGAAGCCCGGCGGGAACGGAGCACGCTATGGCCGACGCGGATACCGGATCGAAGCCCGTCGATCAGGAGACGCTGGTGGCGAACATCGACCGCACCCGTGCCGAATTGGCGCGCACCATCGACGCCATCTCCGACCGGGTCAGCCCGAGGAAGAACGTCGAGCGGGCCACGGAGCAGTTCCGCGAGCGGGCCGGCCATATCGACCCGGTCATGGCCGGGGCCGCCGCGGCCGCGGTGGTGGTGGGCGTGACCGTCCTGCTCCTGCTGCTCCGCCGCAAGCGCTGACCCCCGGCAACGGGCCCGGCCCAGCAACCGGCCAGGCCCACTCAGGCGACGGCGAAGCTAGCCGGCGCTCTTGGTCAGTTCCTCGTACTCGGCCGCGGACAGCAGGTCGGGCGGCAGGGCCGCGTCCCCGTTGCCGTCCTGACCCAGCCGGACCCGGAACATCCATCCGGACGAGTAGGGCTCGGCGTTGACCAGCGACGGGTCGTCCTCCAGCTCGCCGTTGATCTCGGCCACCTCGCCGTCCACCGGCGAGTACAGGTCGCTGACCGACTTGACCGATTCCACTTCACCGCAAGGCTCGCCGGCCGTGACGGCCGAGCCGACCGCCGGCAGGGACACGTAGACCACGTCCCCGAGCTGCTGCGCCGCGTACTCGGTGATGCCGATCGACGCCAAAGTGCCCTCGACGGACACCCATTCGTGCTCGGGCGTGTAGCGCAGTTCGGCTGGGATGCTCATCGTTATCGACTCCTGGAGTAAAACGGCAAATCCGTCAGCTGGGCCGGGACCGCATCGCCCCGGATGCCGACAGTAAGTACAGCATCGCGCGCGTCCGGGCCAGCAGGCAGGTAGGCCATAGCGATCGGGTGGCCCAGGGTGGGGGAGGGGGCGCCGCTGGTGACGGTGCCGGCCTGTTTGCCGTCGGCGTAGACCGGGTAGCCGTGCCGGGCCACCCGGCGGGACTGGAGGCTCAGGCCGGCCAGTTCCTGGCGCGGGCCAGCCACGGAACGGGCCAGCAGGGCCGCGCGCCCCACGAAGTCGCCCGGCTTGTCGAACTTCACCACCCGGCCCAGGCCCGCCTCGAACGGGGTCAGGTCCGGCCCGAGCTCGTTGCCGTACAGCGGCATGCCCGCTTCGAGCCGAAGCGTGTCGCGGGCGGCCAGGCCGGCCGGAATCAACCCCGATGATGCACCGGCCGAAGCCAGCGCCTCCCACACGCCAACCGCGTCCGCGGGCCGGCAGAACACCTCGAAGCCGTCCTCGCCGGTGTACCCGGTGCGGGCCACCCAGGCCGGCCGCCCCGCGACATCGCCGAACGCCCCGGCGTAGTACCTCATGGCGCCCAGGTCCACCCCGGCCAACGGGCCGAGGATCCCGGCCGCCGCGGGCCCCTGGATCGCGATCAGCGCGTAGTCCTCGGTGGCGTCCGAGATGGCCGCGTCAAGGCCGGAAGAACGCGAAACCAGTTCGGCGAAGACCACCGCGGTGTTCGCGGCGTTGGCGATGACCAGGAACTCCTGCTCGCCCTGCCGGTACACGACCAGGTCGTCGAGCACCCCGCCGTCCGGCGCGCAGATCATCGTGTACCGGGCCCGGCCCGGCGCGAGCGCCGACAAGAACCCGGTGAGCGCGTAGTCCAGGGCCGCCCCGGCGCCCGGCCCGCGGACCAGGATCTCGCCCATGTGCGAGAGGTCGAACAGCCCGGCCGCGTGCCGCACCGCCTGGTGCTCGGCCATCTCGCTGCCGTAGCGCAGCGGCATCTGCCAGCCTGCGAACGAGGTCATGACCGCCCCGAGCCGCTCGTGCTCTGCTATCAGTGGAGTCTGCCTCGATGACGTCACCTGCGAATGGTATGCCGGAACCATGGAACTTCTGACCGAGGCCCAGATCACCGCCGAGCTTGCCGGCGTCCCGGCCTGGACCCGCGACGGCGACTCGATCACCACCATGACCCACCGCGCCGACTTCCGCGACGCCCTGCTGTACGTCGGGGCCGTCGCCTACCTGGCCGAGAGCGCCAATCACCATCCTGACATCGCCATCGCCTGGAACAAGGTGACGCTGACCCTCAGCACCCACTCCGCGGGCGGCCTGACCGCCAACGACTTCGCCCTGGCCCGCCAGATCTCAGCCCTGTCCTGACGGCACCGCGCCGGCCACCCCCCGGCCCCGACACGCACGTCAGGGCCGGAGGTGCTGCCGGCCCGGCCGGTAGCGGACAATGGGTCGGTGACCCTAGCCGACCAGCCGCGCGACGTGGTGATCCTGGGCTCGACCGGCTCGATCGGGACCCAGGCGCTCGACATCATCAGGCGCAACCCGGGCCGGTTCCGGGTCGCCGCCCTGGCGGCCGGCGGCGGGAACCTGGACCTGCTGGCCCGGCAGGCGGTCGAGTTCGGGGCGGCGGCCGTCGCCGTAGCCAGCCCGGCCGCCGCCGCGCGGCTACCGGCCGCACTCCGCGCTTTTTCAGGCGGAACGGGCCGTGGTGCACCTGCCCCGGCCCCCGCCGTGCTGACCGGCCCGGACGCCATCTGCGAGGTCGCCGCCTGGCCGTGTGACGTGGTGCTCAACGGCGTGACCGGGGCGGCCGGGCTGCAGGCCACGCTGGCTGCCCTCGACGCCGGCCGGACGCTGGCCCTGGCCAACAAGGAATCGCTGATCATCGGCGGCCCGCTGGTGACCAGCCGGGCCAAGCCCGGCCAGATCGTGCCGGTGGACTCCGAGCATTCCACCATCGCCCAGTGCCTGCGCGCCGGGTCCCGGTCCGAGGTCCGGCGGCTGGTGCTGACCGCCAGCGGGGGGCCCTTCCGCGGCTGGAGCCGGGACGCGCTGGCCGACGTCACGCCCGAGCAGGCCCTGGCCCACCCGACCTGGAAGATGGGGCCGCTGGTCACGGTCAACTCCGCCACCCTGGTGAACAAGGGCCTGGAGGTGATCGAGGCGCACCTGCTGTTCGGCTTCGGGCTGGACCGGATCGGCGTGGTGGTGCATCCGCAGTCGATCGTGCACTCGATGGTGGAGTTCGCCGACGGCGCCACGGTCGTCATGGCCTCCCCGCCGGACATGCGGCTGCCGATCTCGCTGAGCCTGGCCTGGCCCGACCGGGTGCCCGACGCCGCGCCGGGGCTGGACTGGTCGGCCGCGGCGGCCTGGACCTTCGAGCCGCTCGACGACGCGGCGTTCCCCGCCGTGGCGCTGGCCCGGGAGGCGGCCGCGGTCGGCGGCACCGCGCCCGCCGTGTATAACGCCGCGAACGAGGAGTGCGTGGCCGGCTTCCTGGCGGGAAGCATCGGCTTCACCCGGATTGTTGACACCGTGGCCCGGATACTCTCGGAGCATGACGCCACGCGCGCGGCGGTCGCGAGCGTGGCGGATGTGCTGTCCGCCGACGAGTGGGCCCGGCGGCGGGCGCGGGAGCTGAACGGCTAGGAGGACGACCGGATGGACCTGATCGGCTGGGCCATCTTCATCGTCGCCTTGCTGGTTTCCGTCATGCTGCACGAGACCGGGCACTTCGTGGTGGCCAAGAGGTTCGGCATGAAGGTCACCCGCTACTTCGTCGGCTTCGGCCCGACCATCTGGTCCACCTGGCGGGGCGAGACCGAGTACGGGATCAAGGCCCTGCCGTTCGGGGGGTTCTGCAAGATCGTCGGCATGCACTCGCTGGACGATCCCGATGATCCGGCCGACGAGCCCCGGTCGTTCCGCAACAAGCCGGGCTGGCAGCGGATCCTGGTCCTGCTGGCCGGCTCGGCGATGCACTTCCTGCTCGCCCTGCTCCTGATCTTCGGGCTGGCGCTCGGCGTCGGCATCGCCAACGACAACACCCAGGTGGGCACGCTCAGCCCGTGCGTGCCCGTCAGCCTGACCGCCTACGACAACAGCTCCTGCGCCGGGTCACACCAGACGTCCCCGGCCAAGCTGGCCGGGCTGCGGCTCGGCGACGTGGTGACCGCCATCGACGGCCGGCCGGTGAGCAACTTCACCCAGCTCACCGACCTGATCCGGGCCCAGCGGCCGGGGACGCCGGTCACCATCACCGTCCGGCGCGACGGGAAGCCGGTCACCCTGCACGCCAAGCTGGCCAACGTCAGCGGCCGCAGCGGCTCTTACCTGGGCATGGCGCCCTCGGGGGTGGTGTTCCAGCTGGCCAGCCCGCTGGGCGCCATCCAGTACTCGGGCGCGACCTTCGGCCAGGTGCTCGTCGGCTCGGCGCAGGCCGTCGCGCAGCTGCCGGGGGGGCTGCACGATCTGTTCAGCAAGAACCGGTCGCAAACGTCCGCGGGCCAGGTCACCAGCATCTACGGCGCGGCCCAGATCACCAGCGCCGAGGTGGCTGCGAATGTGGGCTGGCGGTACAAGGTCAGCTTCGTGCTGCTGCTCATCGCCTCGCTGAACATCTTCTTCGGCGCGTTCAACCTGCTTCCGCTGCTGCCCCTGGACGGCGGTCACATCGCCGTGATCGTCTACGAGCGGATCCGCGCCTGGTTTGCCCGCCTGCGCGGGCGCCCCGACCCCGGCCTGGTCAACATGGCCAAAGTGCTGCCGGTCAGCTTCAGCCTGTTCATGGTGATCGTGATCTTCAGCGTCGTCCTGATCGTGGCCGACGTCGTCAACCCGATAAGCCTCACCGGCGGCTAACCATCCCGCGCCCCGCGCCCCGCGCCCCATACGCCCCCAGGGCCGCTCTTACCCCACGCGTCCCTCCGATATCGAGTGCTATTGGGGGTTGTGGCCCACAAGCCCCGTCTATTGGGGGTCGTGTGCCACAACCCTCGTAAACTGGCGGCCGTCGGTGCCGGAAACCTGGCTCGGGGTCATCGCCGAACCCGTAGAGCCAACCCGACGCGTCCGTCAGCGTCGGTAACCTCCCGTTACCCGGGTGATGGTTCAATGGGCGGGTCGAGGGATTCGGGGATGCGCCAAGTGAACGGATGGGGCTCATGAGTATTGACCTCGGTATGCCGCAGACGCCGCCCGCGCCGCTGGCCGAGCGCCGGCCGTCTCGCCAGATCATGGTGGGCTCGGTGCCGGTGGGCGGGGGAGCGCCCGTGACCGTGCAGTCGATGACCACCACGCTGACCGCCGACGTGAACGCCACCCTGCAGCAGATCGCGGAGCTGACCGCCTCCGGCTGCCAGATCGTCCGGGTCGCGGTGCCGTCCCAGGACGATGCCGACGCGCTGCCCGCCATCGCGCGCAAGTCCCAGATCCCGGTCATCGCCGACATCCACTTCCAGCCCAAGTACGTGTTCGCGGCCATCGAGGCCGGCTGCGCCGCGGTCCGGGTCAACCCCGGCAACATCAAGCAGTTCGACGACAAGGTGGCCGAGATCGCCAAGGCCGCCAGTGACGCCGGGATCCCGATCAGGATCGGCGTCAACGCGGGCTCGCTGGACAAGCGGCTGCTGGCCAAGTACGGCAAGGCCACCCCGGAGGCGCTGGTGGAGTCGGCGCTGTGGGAGTGCTCCCTGTTCGAGGAGCACGGCTTCCGGGACATCAAGATCTCGGTCAAGCACCACGACCCGGTGGTGATGGTCAACGCCTACCGGCTGCTCGCGCGCACATGTGACTACCCGCTGCACTTGGGCGTGACCGAAGCCGGGCCCACGTTCCAGGGGACGATCAAGTCCGCGGTGGCGTTCGGCGCCCTCCTGGCCGAAGGCATCGGCGACACGATCCGGGTCTCCCTGTCCGCGCCGCCGGTGGAGGAGGTCAAGGTCGGCATCTCGATCCTGGAATCGCTCGGGATGCGGCAGCGGCGCCTGGAGATCGTGTCCTGCCCGTCCTGCGGCCGGGCCCAGGTCGACGTGTACAAACTGGCCGAGGAGGTGACCGCCGGCCTGGACGGCCTGGAGGTGCCGCTGCGGGTCGCGGTCATGGGCTGCGTGGTCAACGGCCCTGGCGAGGCCCGCGAGGCGGACCTCGGCGTCGCCTCGGGTAACGGCAAGGGCCAGATCTTCGTCCGTGGCGAGGTCATCGCGACCGTTCCCGAGTCGCGGATCGTGGAGACCCTGATCGAGGAGGCCATTCGCCTGGCCGAGCAGGGCACCGCCGAGGGCGGCGCCGAGGCCGGCTCAGGCAAGCCGGTCGTCACCGCCTACTGAACCGCCTCCGGTTTCAGCCCCGGCCGCGGTCGCCTATCCAGCCTGCCGGTGCGTGTGGCTGGTCGCCATGCTCTCGGCGTAGACCAGCTCGCCGACCTGCTCCGCGACCGCGGACCGCGCGTCGGCGGGCAGCATGTCGTCGGTGACGAGCACGTCGATCTCGCTCAGCCGGGCGAACGAACTGAGGCTGACCAGGCCCCACTTGGTATGGTCGGCCAGCACCACGACCTTGCGCGCGACCCGGATGAAGGTCCGGTTGGTCTCGGCCTCGGCCAGGTTGGGCGTGGTCAGCCCGGCGTCGGCGTCGAAGCCGTGGCAGCCGAGGAACAGCAGGTCGAAGTGAAGCGAGCGGATGGTCAGGTCCGCTATCGGGCCGACCAGTGCGTCGGACGGAGTGCGGACCCCGCCGGTCAGCACCACCGAGTCGGCCGTGCCGTCCAGTCCGCCTCGCGTCCCGCTGAACAGGTTCGTCACGCGCAGCGAGTTGGTCACGATGGTGAGCCCGGGCACGTCGAGCAGGCACTGGGCCAGCGCGAACGTGGTGGTCCCGGCGGCCAGGGCGATCGCCGTGCCGGGCGTGACCATTCTCGCGGCCGCCCGGGCGATCGCGGTCTTCTCCGGCCGCTCCAGTACGAGCTTGGCCTCGAAGCCCGGCTCGTGACTCGAGGGCGTGCCCGGCAGCACGGCGCCGCCGTGCACCTTCTCCACCAGCCCGTCACGGGCCAGCACCTCGAGATCTCTGCGGATGGTCATGTCCGAGACGCCGAGCCGCTGAGTGAGATCACTGACCCGGGCGCTGCCATCGCTCCTGACGGCCTGCAGGATGAGCGACTGGCGGTGTCTGGCTAGCATCCGTCCTTTCCCTCCTTGCTGCGGGGGATGGCGCCCGGACCCGTGCGGTGGCCCTCGATAGCGTCATCCGTCCCCAGTCAGACGTTTTCCGCCCGTGTTCGGTTCCGGGGATGGATGTCGGAAGCGGAAGGATTTCTGCGCCGCAGGTTACCAGGGTGCCTGACGTGGCCCGCGTGACCAGGTTCTTCGCCCTCGTCGCGGCCATCCCGAACCACCCGCCACCCCGGCTATCCCGGCTATCCCGGCTAACCCGAGCTGTCCACAGCCCCCGCCGTCTCCCGCCTCCCGCCGCTCTGAGCCGCCCCCGTCCCCCGCCGTCTCCCGCCTCCCGCCGCTCTGAGCCGCCCCCGTCCCCCGCCGTCTCCCGCCTCCCGCCGCCCAGCCGTCTCGGGCTGTGCGGACACCTCGGACTGTGCGTAGTCGTGCTCGCGCCGCGAGTAGCGCACCGGCCGTTCCGCCTCGCCCCCACGGCCAGATCGACGGCAGCGTATCGATGGTGTTTCGCGTTCGTTGCCGTATAGTGACTTGTTAGCGTTAACATCGTCGGGGCGGCGAGGGGAGGGTATGTCAGACCGAGGCTGGAAGCGATTGCGCATTTTGCAAACCGGGCATGTAGATGTTCAAGCTGGCCCTGATATCGAAACGGGTTCGGCCCCTATCGGGCCTGGATGGTGCCCTGACGGGTGGTCATGAACAGATTTAGCGTCTACGGCGGTTTGTCCGGATGTGCTGAATATCGGTCGCATTCGAGATTCTGCGGGTTTATGTCAGATGAACCGCCGGAACAGACATCTAAATTGCCGTGTCTTCGCGTTTTCCCTCTCGCGACGAAGTCGACGGGACTCGCCGCGCGACCGGGGCTCGGCCCGGGAGAGTATCCCGTCCCGGGAAATTCCATGGAGGTCCTTAGATGAAGAAAAAGGTCGACCCGGTAGTCGACGAAGCGATCGAGACGCTGAACATGCAGGATGGCCCCACTCGCCGGAGGCTGCTCGAGGGAGCCGGGCTGTTCAGCGCCACGGCGGCAGCTTCGGCGCTGATCGCGGCCTGCTCCTCGTCCAGCTCGAGCAGTGCCGCGCCGACTTCGACGGCGAAGGCAGCGGCGGGTAACTTCCCGACCACTCCCAAGTGGAAGTTCACCTTCGTCAACCACGTCACGGACAACTCGTTCTTCACCCCGACCCAGTACGGATTCCAGGACGCCGCCGCCCTGCTCGGCCTGCCCACGCCGGCCTGGACCGGCGCGCTGTCCACCCAGCCGACGGTGCCGACCATGCTGTCGGCCTTCAACGCCGCGGTCACGGCGAGCTCGCCTGGCATCGCGACCACCGTGGTCTCGGCCACCTCGTTCACCAGCCCCATCAACAGCGCGCTGGCGGCGGGCATCCCCGTGGTCACCTACAACGCGAACGGCTCAAGCAGCAGTCCGACCAACGGTCTGGCTTACGTCGGCCAGGACCTGCTGGTGTCGGGTCAGGAGGTGGGCACGCGACTCGCTTCGCTGCTGACCAAGGGCGACACGGTGGTCGGTTTCATTGCCCAGCCCGGCGCGCTGAACATCCAGCCGCGCATGGACGGCGCGGCCCAGACCCTGACGGCGGCCGGCATGAACGTCATGTTCGGCAGCACGGGCGTCGACACGGGCGCCTCGGCCACGCAGGAAGCCCAGACGCTGCCCGCGTTCCTGCAGTCGCACGGGTCCAAGCTCCAGGGCGTCTTCGCCGTCGACGGCGGCGACACCGCCCTGCTCGGCACCTCGCTGGAGAAGTACGGCCTGGTCGGCAAGGTGAAGGCCGGCGGCTTCGACCTGGAGCCGCAGACGCTGACCGCGATCAAGGCGAACCAGATCGACTTCACCGTCGACCAGTCGCCCTACCTGCAGGGCTTCCTGCCCACGCTGTACCTCTACCTCTTCCAGCTCTCCGGCGGCCTGGTGTCGCCGCCGACCACGGACACCGGCCTGAAGTTCGTGACCAGCGGCAATGTGGGTCCGTACACCGCGACGCCGACCCGGTTCGAGGGCTCCACCTCGGCCCAGACCTACGTCAAGCACACCGGGCCGATCTCGACCTAACCGCCCGGGCGCGCGACACTGGGAAGTGCAGGTCCGCGGTGACTCCCGCCGCCGAATCGGCGTGAGTCACCGCGGTACCCGGGTATGAGCCGAACACAGGCATCCGGCGACGCAGCAGGATAGGGATGAGCGACGTGAGTGACACCGCCGAACGCAGCCCGGAGATCATCGGCACTCCGCCCGGGGGGCGGAAGGGCGGCCCGAGCGCCCTCAGCCGCGCCGGCGCCGTCTTCCTGAGACAGCGCGAGGCCAGCGTCCTGGCCATCGCGGTGATCCTGTTCATCTACTTCGCGGTGTCCACCCCGTCCTTCGTCAGCCACGGCAGCTTCGTCATCATCGCCCAGTACATGGCTCCGTACACGATCATCGGCATCGGCCTGGTGCTGCTGATGGTCTGCGGCGAGATCGACCTGTCGGTCGGGTTCGTCTGGATGCTGTCGCCGTTCGTCATGCGGTTCTTCATCGACTCCGGCATCCCGACCTTCCTCGCCATCGTGATCACCGTGCTGATCCTCGGGATCGTGATCGGGGGGATCAACGGAGTCGTCACCACCATCTTCGGCGTCCCGTCCCTGATCACCACGCTCGGCACCGGCTACATCGTCTTCGGCTACGCGCTGACGATCTCCTCCGCGCAGCAGGTGAACGTGCCTCAGGTCTCGCTGGGGCTCGGTCACTGGTTCGGCTTCGAGGCGTGGTCGGAAATCATCTGGGCCAGCGTCCTGGTTGTGATCTTCCAGATCATCCTGACCCAGACCCGGTGGGGCCTGTACACCATCTCGGTCGGTGGCAACCTGCTCGGCGCCCGGGAGGCCGGCATCAGGGTCAACCGGATCAAGATCGGCAACTTCATGATGTGCAGCGCGCTCGGCGCGCTGACCGGGATCATCGAGGCCTTCAAGAACAACATCATCGACCCGAGCGCCGGCCAGCTCGCGGTACTGCTGATCGCCCTGGCCGGGGTGGTCATCGGCGGCACCGCCATGGCCGGCGGCTCCGGCACCATGATCGGGCTCTGGCTCGGCATGCTCGTCCTGGGCATCCTGCAGGACGGGTTCAACCTGCGTGGCATCAGCTCGAACAAGTACCAGATCATCCTGGGCGCGGCGATCCTGCTCGCGATGATCGCCAACACCTACCTCAACCGGCTGCGCAGCGCGGGACGGCTGCAAGCCAAGTCGTGACGCGACCCAGCCCGGAGGCGGATAAGTGAGCACCGAGACACCCGCGCAGAGCGACGACATCCTGCGGATCGAGCACATCGCCAAGCGGTACGGCGCGGTGACGGCGCTGGTCGACGTGAACCTGCGCCTGGAGCGCGGTGAGGTGCTCGCCCTGGTCGGCGACAACGGCGCGGGCAAGTCCACTCTGCTGAAGATCATCTGCGGCTTCCAGCCGCCGACCAGCGGGCGGCTCCTGTACAACGGCGAGGAGGTGCATTTGGGCTCGGTGAAGCAAGCCCGCTCGATGGGCATCGACATCGTGTACCAGGACCTCGCGCTGGTCAATCAGCTCACCGTGTACGAGAACATGTTCCTGAACCGCGAGCCGGTGCGCTGGCCGCTGCTGCGCAAAAGGCAGATGCGCAAGGCGGCCCAGGAGCACCTGGACTCCATGGGGATCAAGACCCTGAAGTCGGTGGACCTCCAGGTGGCCAGCCTGTCCGGCGGCCAGCGGCAGGCCATCGCGGTGGCTCGCTCGGTGTTCTCCGATGCCAAGCTCCTGTTGCTGGACGAGCCGCTGGCCGCCATGGGTGTCAAGGAAGGCGCGATGATCCTGGACCTGGTGCACGATCTCAAGGAACAGGGGATGTCGATCGTCATCATCGCGCACAACTACGGCCAGGTGTTCCCGGTGGTCGACCGGGTGAACCTGCTGCAGGGCGGCAAGATCACCTTTGACAAGTACAGCCGGGACACCTCGGTCGAGGAACTGACCGAGATAGTCGTGGCCGAATACCGCAGGGCCCTGGAGGAGCGCCACCGCGCCGCGTCGTAGCCACTGCCGATGGTGACCGGCATCGGCTCGTTCGGCCAGTGCATCCGGCCGCGTCGGGCATGATGGGGTCCATGTCGATGCCTCGCCCGGGCGGGCGCGCGGTGCGGGGTAGCGCGGCGGCGCTGATGGCGGGCCTGGCCGCGCTGATCACCGTCACCGCCTGCACCTCGCCCAGCTCCACGACGGCCGCGCCGCCGGGTACGGCCAGCAGCACGCCTTCCGGCCCGGCCACGAGCGACACCGGGCCGATCGTCCCGACGGACAGCACGCTGCGCTGGCACGCCTGCTCGGGATTGATCGGCCAGCTGGGCATCACCCACTGCACGATGCTGAGCGTGCCGCTGAACTACGCCGACCCCGGCGGCAGGCACATCAGCCTCGCGCTCGACATGATCCCGGCCACCGCCCCGCCGAGCCAGCAGCAGGGGATCCTGCTGGTCAACCCGGGCGGTCCCGGGGCCAGCGGGCTGTCCCTGGCCGCCGAGGTGGCCGACGGGCTTGATCCGAGCGTGGCCCGGGACTACGACATCGTGGGCTTCGACCCGCGCGGCGTCGGGTCGTCGGTACCCGAGCTGAGCTGCGATCCGGGCTTCTTCTCCGGCCCGCGGCCGAACTACGTCCCGGCCAGCGCCGCCGCCGAGCAGGTCCTGATCAACCGGGCCAAGATGTACGCCAACGACTGCGAGCAGAGATTCGGCTGGCTGCTGCCCTATCTGACCACCGAGAACGTGGCCCGCGACCTGGACTCCATCCGCGCCGCGTTCGGCGTGGCCAAGATCAACTACTACGGGTTCTCCTGGGGTACCTATCTGGGCCAGGTCTACGCCACGCTCTTCGGATCGCACCTGCGGCGCATGGTCCTGGACAGCACCGTCGATCCCACCGGGGCCTGGTACACCGACAACGTCGAGCAGGACTACGCCTTCCAGGGCCGCATCGACGCGTTCTTCGCCTGGGTGGCCCAGTACGACAGCGTCTTCCAGCTCGGCAGCACCGCCGCCCAGGTGCGGGCCGCCTATTACCGGGCGCGTGACCAGCTGCTGGCCCATCCCGCCGACGGGGTGATCGGTGCCGATGAGCTCGACGACACCTACCTGGAGGGCGGCTACGACGACCAGTTGTGGCCGGGCCTGGCCCGGGCGCTGTCGGCGTACCTCAATCAGGGCAGCACCACCGACCTGGTCGACCAGTACCAGTCGTACGGCGTCCAGAACGAGAACCTGTTCGCCGTCTACAACGCGGTGGAGTGCGCGGACGTGAGCTGGCCGCGTAACTTCGGCTACTGGACGTCCGACACCGAGATGATCAACAAGACCGCCCCGTTCTATGCCTGGGGCAACGCCTGGGACAACGCGGCATGCGCGTTCTGGCCGGTCCACGGGCCGCCCAAGCCGCTGCAGATCAACGGGGCCGGCCTGCCCGGCATCTTGATGCTGCAGGGCACGCTGGATCCGGCCACCCCGTACGCCGGCGCCCAGAACGCGCACAAGCTGCTGCCCTCGGCCCGGATGGTGGTCGTGGAGGGTGGCGGCAACCACGGGCAGTCGCTCGAGCAGCCGCCGGACGCCTGCGTCCAGGGCTACCTGAACGCCTATCTCGCCACCGGATCCCTGCCGCAGCGACCCGGTCTGGTCAACGCCACCTGCCCGGCCGTGCCCGATCCCGGACCGGGCAGCTAAGCACCGGGCCGTTAAAAGACCGGTCAAGATGATAATTTCCGGCGCCATTGTCCCGTGTAGGCTGGCCCTATGTTGCGGGTAAAGCCGCCGTCGTCCGCGGTGCGGCTGCTCGATGAGCGGGACCGGGCCGCGGTGCTGGCCATCTGCGACCGCGATCCGGTGACCAACGTATTCGTCAGCTCCCGCGTGCGCGCCCTGGGCCTGGAACCCGGCCGGCTCGGCGCTCAGATGTGGGGCCACGGGCCCGGCGGCCGGCTGCAATCGCTGTGCTATTCGGGCGCCAATCTGGTTCCGGTCGCGGCCACCCCGGATGCGGTCGTGGCCTTCGCGGACCGGGCGCTGCGGCAGGGGCGGCGATGCTCGTCGGTGGTAGGGTCGGCCGACGAGGTCCAGGCGCTGTGGGCCCTGCTGCGGCCGCGGTGGGGGCCGGCCCGGGACGTCCGTCCCGTACAGCCGCTCATGGTCATCAGCGAGCCGCCGCAGGTGCCGCCCGATCCGCTGGTCCGCCGGGTCCGCATGGAGGAACTCGACATCCTCTGGCCGGCTTGCGTGGCGATGTTCACCGAGGAGGTGGGCGTGTCGCCCACTATCGGTGACGGCGGCGCCTCCTATCGGGCCCGCCTGCAGCAGCTCATCCGCAGCGGCCGGGCCTTCGCCCGGATCGAGGGCGGAAAGGTGATCTTCAAGGCCGAGATCGGGGCGGTAACTCCGCAGGCTTGCCAGATCCAGGGCGTCTGGGTACGGCCGGAGTGCCGCGGCCAGGGCCTGGCCGCTCCCGGCATGGCCGCGGTCGTGGTCGAGGCAGCCCGGTCGATCGCCCCAGTGGTCTCGCTCTACGTCAACGACTACAACCTGCCCGCCCGCGCCGCCTACCTCCGGGCCGGCTTCGTCGAGACCGGCCGCCTCATGTCGGTACTGTTCTGACCCGCGGACCTAGTCCCGGTCGCGGATCTTGCGCAGGTAGTCGACGATCGGCTGGAAGGTGGACCGGATCTCCTCCAGCTGCTGCGGCGTCAGCCGGTCGATGTAGTGACGGCGGACGTTCTCCACGTGGTGCGGTGCGACGCGCTCGATGGTCGCGAACCCCGCCTTGGTCAGCACCGCGAACGTGCCGCGCTTGTCGCCCTCGCAGTCGTCGCGCCGGATCAGGCCGCGCTGTTCCATGCGGGTGATCTGGTGCGACAGCCGGCTCCGGGACTGGCTGGTGGCATCGGCGAGGTCGGTCATCCGCAGCCGGTGCTCCGGCGCCTCGGACAACTCGACCAAGATCTCGTAGTCGCGGCCGTTCAGCCCGTGCGCGGTCAGGTCGCGGTCGAGCTGGCGCAAGAGCAGCTGACTCAGCTGGACCGTTGCTCGCCAGGCCTGCTGTTCCTCATCGGTCAGCCAGTGCGGCTGTCCGTCTGTACCGGGCATATCTCGAATTTACCCCCTGCCCGGCGGGAAAGCTGCTGACCTGGCCGCCTGTGGCGGCGGTGTTGCCTCGGCCGCCTGTGGCGGCGGGGCCGACCCGACCCGCTTGTCCTTGAGTAAATGCGCGTGCGCCAGCTCGGCCCGGCAGGCCTGCAACCGCTCCTCGGCGAGGTCGGCGTGCCTGACCAGGCCCAGCTCGCGCAGGAGCGGCAGGCATGCCTCCAGGTAGCCGAGGCCATGCCAGGGCTCATGCAGGGCCAGGTAGCTGTCGGCGATCTTGAGCAGGCACAGGGCGTAGGAGCACCGGGCCCCGTGCTCTTCGAATTCCCGCGCAGCCTCCCGGTAGGCCTCGATGGCCGCCTCGGGGCGGCCCAGCCCGTTGTGGCTGTCGCCGAGCAGATCAAGGTAGTAGGCCCGGTCGTGCCGGGCGGCAGTCCCCCACCCCAGGGCCCCCGGGCCCTCCTGCATGGTCATGGCAGCCCTTCTGCCTGTTGCGATATCCCCTTCATCTGCCGTCGTACGTCATTAATTGCCCACCATCGCACACTCGCTCGGCCCGCGAGATCAGTCGTACCATAGCTGACGAATGTCGCGCTTAGTTCTCACGGACGAGGAGACCGTGGCCGAGGTGATGCCTCCAGGTTCCGCTCTGCCCACTGGCGTGCAGGCCGCCGCGGCGTACATACGCGAGTTGTTGTTGCGTCCGGGCCGGTACCGGCGGAAGTGGGAACAGTACGCCGAGCGCAGCAGGGCCGGACAGGTCAACCAGCTCGCGGTAGCCGAGGTGCTCGCCCATTACCTGTGGCAGCATCCGCGGACTAACGGCGACATCGATGTGCTGCCCCGGCAGCTAAAGGACACCGCCTCCCGTGCGCTATCCGGCAAGCTGCTCAGCCAGGCCACGCTTGTCCTTTTCATGGACGCCTTCGGGTTCGGCCCGCTGGAGCGCGAGCAACTTCTCAAGCTGTGGGAAGGGTCCGCGCACGTGCGCGTGCTGTCCGGCCCGCGGGCGATCCGGGACGACAAGGCAAGCATGCTCGGGAGCCGGCAGGTCAAGACCCTGTCCCTGCATGACCATCATTATCTCGGCCCGGACGGAATGCCGATCAGGCACCGCGTCATCCACGTGATCGAAGCGATCGTGGACAATGTAGACCGCATTCCAATTCGCGCGGATACGAATGCTGTCACCATTGAGGTCGGGCAGGGATTCAGCGGGCTGGCCGGCCCGGTATACGAGCCCATTGCCGAAGTCTTCGTGGTCGATATGCTCCTGGCCAAGCCGCTGGCGGCCGGGGAAACGGCGACCCTGGAGTACTGGGTAGGCTTCCATTACCCGCAGACGCCGCCGCCGGAGTTCCGGCGCGTGGTGCAATTCTTCGTCGAGAACCTCGATATTCGCATTGAGTTCCATCCGGATAAGCTGCCGCGCAATGTCGAATGGGCCGTCTGGGACGGGCTGGACGGGCCCATCGTGGAGCGCGAGCGCGTCGTCCTGGACAGCCAGTGCGCCGTGCACCGTTACCTGCGCCTGGCCGAGAAGACGGCGGTCGGCTTTCACTGGGACTGGTAGCCGCCCGGCGGGGCGCGGCGTGGCACGATCTAGGTGTGCGGAAGGACGAGGGCGCGGCGACCACGAGTGCCGAATTGCGCGCACACAACCTGGCGCGGCTGCTGCGCGCCGTCCATGACGGTGGCGGCCAGCTCACCCGGGCCGAACTCACCAGGCAGCTCAGCCTGGCCCGGGGGACCGCCACCGTGCTGGTCCGCGACCTGGCCGGACGCCGCCTGATCGAGGAACTGACCAGCCCCGTCGACGCGACCGTACAGCGCGCCCGGGGACGTCCGACCGGCGTGCCGTCGGCGCACCCGCAGGGCCCCGTGGCGCTTGCCGTCGACCTGCGGGACGACTCCTTCACCGTGGCCGCCTTCGAGCTGACCGGGCGCTGCACGGTGCTCGACCGCCGGGAGCGGGACGCCGGCTCGGGCACCGGGGTGCTGACCGATGTCGCGGACCGGCTGAAGATCCGGGCCCGCCAGTTCGGCGACCGCGTGGTCGGCGTGGGCGTCGCGGTCCCGTCCCCGGTCCGGGGCAGCACGATGGTCCAGCCGACCCTGACCGAATGGCAGGACGTCGACGTGACCGCGGCGCTCGGGCCTTCGGTGGCGTGCGGCCCGGTGCTGGCCGGCAACGACGCGACCCTGGCCGGGCTGGCCGAGGCCCGCCGGGGCGTGCTCCGGGGCGTGCCGGTCGCCCTGCACCTGCACGTCGCCACCGGCATCGGCGGGGTCCTGCTGGCCGACGGCCTGCCGGCCACCGGTGCGCACGGCTCGGCCGGCGAGTTCGGGCACATGCCGCTGACCGGGAGCGATGAGCCGTGCCGGTGCGGATCGGTCGGCTGCTGGGAACTCGACGCCGGGGCCCGCGGGCTGCTTCGCGCGGCCGGGAAGCCGGAGCACGGGGACCGGATGCTCGAGGCCGAGGAGGTCATCGCCACGTCGGGCACCGATCCGCGCAGCGCGCAGGCCCTGGGCCTGGTGGCCAGGGCGCTGGGCCGGGGCATCGGCGCGCTGGTCAACGCCCAGGACCCCGCGGCCGTCGGCCTGTCCGGCCTGGCCGCCTCGGTCCTCCTGGCCGACCCGGGCGGGGTGCAGGCCGCCTACCTGGCCACCCTGATGCGGTTCCGCCGGACCGACCCGCCCGTCCTGCTGCCGTCCACCCTGGGCGACCTGGGCGCGCTGACCGGCGCGTCCGAGCTCGTCTTCGACGCCTTCCTCACCCCGCGCGGGCTGTCCGGCTGGCCCGCACCCGAGCAGAAAACCGCGTGACTTCGGCGCTGCCAGCTGGTAACTTTCCGACCTTGTGCCCGAAAATCTTTCTGCCGAACGGACCGTGGCTGATCCTGTCCTGACCGCGGAACGCGAGCAGTTGCGGCGCTCGCGGGACTATCTCAACCTCATGCGGGAGGACGTCCTCTCGCTCAAGGCCATGGCCGGTGACCGGGTCTCCCAGGAGTACCTCAAGGCCGAGCTCTACCACCGGGCCGAAGCCCTCAAGGACCTCCCCGACACCCCCCTGTTCTTCGGCCGCCTCGACTACGCCGGAAAACCCGGGGCAGGAAAGCCCGAAACCAGCCAGCCCGGATCCGGATATTCCGAAACCGGAATATCCGACGACGGGGTGGCCCAGGACGGGCTAGCGGGGCACAGCTTCCACATCGGCCGCAGGCACGTGCACGCCCCGGACGGCACGCCCGCGGTGATCGACTGGCGGGCCCCGGTGTCCAGGCCGTTCTACCGGGCCAGCGGTGCGGACCCGATGAACCTGGAGCTGCGGCGCCGCTTCGGTTTCTCCGGCGGCGAGCTGACCGCCTATGAGGACGAGCTGTTCACCACGGACCGTTCCGAAAAAAAAGAACGCCAGGAACCCAGCCAGATCCTGATCGATGAGATCGAGCGGCCGCGGTCCGGGCCCATGCGGGACATCGTCGCGACGATCCAGCCTGACCAGGACGACATCGTGCGGGCCGACGCCGCGCAGACCGTCTGCGTGCAGGGCGCGCCCGGCACCGGGAAGACCGCGGTCGGGCTGCACCGGGTCGCTTACCTGCTGTACGCCCACCGGGAGCAGGTCCGGCGGCGCGGCGTGGTCATGATCGGGCCGAACCAGGCCTTCCTGTCCTACATCCGCAACGTGCTGCCCGCCCTCGGCGAGCTCGACGTCACCCAGACCACGGTGGGCGAGCTGGTCCAATCCGTGCCTGTTCGCGGATCTGACTCTGCGGCGGCCGCGGTGGTCAAGGGTGACGCGCGGATGGCCGAGGTGCTGCGCCGGGCGCTGTGGTCGTCGGTGCGCCGGCCGGAGCAGGCCGTGGTCCTGGCCCGCGGGGCCCGCCGCTGGCGGGTGGCCGCCTGGGAGCTCGAAGAGCTCGTGCACGAGCTGCGCCACCGGGGCGTGCGGTACGGCGCGGCCCGCGAGCTGCTCGAGCACCGGATCGCGCACGTGATCCTGACCCAGATGGAGGCGGCCGGGGAGGCCTGCGACGACCGCACGCACGAGGCGGTGCGGCGGTCCCGGCCGGTGCGTTCGGCGGTCGAGGCGATCTGGCCGAAGGTGGATCCGGTCCGGCTGGTGTTCGGGCTGCTGTCGTCCGGCGTGGCGCTGGCCGAAGCGGCCGAGGGTCTCCTTACCCCGGCCGAGCAGGACACGATCGTGTGGTCGCCGGCGCCCCGCGCGCCCGGCTCGGCGCGCTGGTCGCCGGCCGACGCGGTGCTCATCGACGAGGCGCGCGACTTGATCACCCGGACTCCCAGCCTGGCCCACGTGGTGGTCGACGAGGCGCAGGACCTGTCGCCGATGGAATGCCGGGCCCTGGGCCGCCGGTGCTCCACCGGCGCGGCCACCGTGCTCGGCGACCTGGCCCAGGGCACCACGCCGTGGGCGGCCACCTCCTGGACCTCGCTGCTGTCCAACCTGGGCAAGCCGGATACGGACGTGCGGGAACTGTCCATCGGGTACCGCGTCCCGCGGCAGATCCTGGACTACGCGTCATCGCTGCTCGCCGTCATCGCCCCCGAACTGCGGCCCGCCTCCTCGCTGCGGGCCGACCCCGGCGCGCTGGACGTCGTCCAGGTGCCGTCCGCCGCGCTGGCCCGCGAGGTCGTGGCGGCCTGCGCGCAGGCCTGCACCCGGCCCGGGTCGGTGGCCGTCATCGCCGCCGACCCGCAGGTCCGGTCGTTGGCCAGCGCGCTCGATGCGGCCGGGATGGAACACGGCGCGCCCGGCTCGGATGCCCGGCTGACCCTGGTCCCGGTCACCCTGGCCAAGGGCCTGGAGTACGACCACGTCATCGTGGTCGAGCCCGCCCGGATCGCCGAGGCCGAGGCCCGCGGCCTGCAGCGGCTGTACGTAGCGCTCACCCGGGCCGTGTCCCGGCTGACCGTCTTGTACGCCGAACCGCTGCCCGATCCGCTTCCGGCCGGGTAAAGTTTCGGGGTGTTCGTCCGGTTCAATGGATCGTTCGTGAACCGATGTTCCTTCCGGCTCGTCTGCTTGGGTAGGGGAATAGGGGGCGTGCCCGCTGATTTCCCGAGCTGCGAATTTCCTCATGTCCGTTGCGCAGGCGTCGGTGCGGCGGCATCCTGGAGAAGCGGCGACATTTAGTTTCCGGTTGACTCCTATAGGTAACGACGGTGATGACGGTGGAAGCGCAGAAGACCCGCGATCCGGATCAAATGCAGGCTGTCTATCTTGAAAAACTGGCCGACGAGCTGTCCCATCGAGGGCTTGAGGCGTGGCTGATGGCGCCGCCGGGGCGCGTCCCGAGCTTGTACGTGGTGAACCCGTCCGCGCGGGCCCTTGAGGAAAACGTCTACGTGAACTGCGGTAAGGACGGCATGTGGTGGTTCTGGTGGTCCTGGGCGGAGCGGATCGCCGTCGCCGACGACATTGACCTGGCGGCCGGCACGATCGTGCGGGTCCTCGCGTCCCGCCGAAATGACTGAGCGCCGTGCCGACTGACCGCTGATCGCCGGGTGGATCTGTACGCGACCCCGGCGGTGGACCTGGCCCGGCTGATCCGGTCCCGGGAGCTGTCCGCCGCCGAACTGCTCGAGGCCGCCCTGGCCCGGATCGAGGCGGTCAACCCCGCGGTCAACGCGATCGTCACCCTCGCCGCCGAGCAGGCCCGCGCTGTCGCGGCCGACCTGGATGCCCGGGCCGCCCGCGGCTCGTTCGCCGGGCCGCTGCACGGGCTGCCCATCGCGATCAAGGACCTGGCCGAGACGGCCGGGATCAGGACCACGTACGGCTCGCCGATCTTCGCCTCCAACCTGCCGGACTTCGATGCGCCGCACGTCGCGCTGCTCAAGGCGGCCGGCGCGGTGGTGATCGGCAAGACGAACGTCCCGGAGTTCGGCGCGGGGTCGCAGACGGTCAACCCGGTCTTCGGCCCGACCCGCAACCCCTATGACACCCGGCTGACCCCGGGCGGCAGCAGCGGCGGCGCCGCCGCGGCCGTCGCCACCGGGATGATCCCGTTCGCGGACGGCTCCGACCTCGGGGCCAGCGTGCGGAACCCGGCGGCGTTCTGCGGGCTGGTCGGGCTGCGGACCACGCCCGGGCTGATACCCAGCGACCCGTTCGAGCCGCTCGGCGTGATCGGCCCGATCGCGCGCAGCGCGCCAGACGCCGCGTTGCTGCTGGCCGGGATGTGCGAGCCCGATCCCGGGCTGCCGCTGGCCCGGCCCGACCGCGCCGAGAGCTTCCTGGACCTGCGGCCCGCCGGCCTGCCCGGGCTGCGGGTGGCGTGGACCTTCGACCTGGGCGACCTGCCGGTGCAGCCCGAGGTACGTGCCGTGCTCGGCGCGGCCCGGGACCGGCTCGAGCAGGCCGGGTGCGAGGTCGCCGACACCGCGCCGGACCTCTCCGACGCGGACCAGGTCTTCCAGGTCCTGCGGGCCGCCCGGATGGCCGGGATGGCGCCGCTGCTGCGCGCCCATCGCGATCAGATCAAGGCCACCCTGGCCTGGAACATCGACAAGGGCATCGCGCTGACCGGCGAGCAGATCGCCGCCGCGCAGGCCGCGCGCGCCGCGATCTTCGGCCGGGTCCGGTCGTTCCTGCTCGACGGGAACTACGACGTACTCGCCCTGCCCACCGTCCAGGTGGTCCCGTTCGACGTGGCCACCGAGTGGGTCCGCGAGATCAACGGCGAGCCGATGGCCACCTATATCGACTGGATGCGCTCCTGCTCCCGGATCACCGTGAGCGCGCACCCGGCCATTTCCGTCCCGGCCGGCCTGACCCCGTCCGGCCTCCCCGTCGGCCTCCAACTCGTCGGCCCCTACGGCGCCGACCGCCGCCTCCTGGAAATCGCCGCCGCGATGATGCCCCTACTCGCCCCCGCGTCCCCCCAAGTACTCACCCCCGCATCCCCCGGCGCCGCACTCCCATAACGCCAGCCCCCTCAAACACCACCACCCCCAGGGCAGTCAGGCTCCGGAGCCAATGGCCGCGGCGGATAGCAGCGCCGGCCGCTGCTGCCCGCCTGCCGGAGTTGTCCGGGAACGAGACGCGCGTGTACCCCCGGTCCCGTCTATCGGCACGGGCGGGAACTCCAGGAGTGCGCGACGCCCGTTTTGCCCGTCATGCCGCAACGTGATATTGAGACATTTCGGGCGCCGATCATGATCGTGGCCAGAAATGGACACTATTTGCCCGAAACTGGCCGCGATCATGAAACAGCCCGCAACGGGACCGGTCATAGCTGCATCCTCGCCTCGATGATCAGGCGGCAGACAGGAGTCGTGGCGCAGTTGGCACGATCCCGTCTTGCGGGCTCGGGATGCTTCGAGCCCCACCGGGCAGCGCGCGACGAGCGCGTTAGCGCAGGCAGGGACATAGCCGCGGTGCGCAATGCCCGTACGTGCCAGGGTTGCGCTGTATGGCCGGTGTGCGGGGTGCCGGGGGTTCGGGGTCGGCAGTCAGTTGGGTTCGGGGAATCTCCGGGATTGGTACCACGGGACGGCCGCGCCACAGTCGGTCGCGCCGTGCGGTGATCAGAGATCGTTTGGCTGGCCTTGCACCGCAATCAGTTCGACGAATGTCTCCCCGCCGCGGAAGTCGTCAGGGTTGGCGGTGAGCAGCGGCAAGGCGTTGCTGGCGGCGGTGGCGGCGACCATCAGATCAGAGACACGGGTGCGGGGCCGGCGTCCGGCGGCGCGGACCGTGGCGCACATCTTCCCGCGATCACAGATCCACGGTGACCTCGATGGTCAGGCTGTGGCCAGAGTTGGCGTGGCCCGCTCGGGAACACCATCATCAAGGCGGGCTTCAGAGCTGGATCGTCGCTTCGATGGTCAACCGGCGTGTGCGGGCGCTGGACTGGGTTAAACGTGGACGATGACCAACTGGGGGTTAACTTCAGCAATGTCGGCGTCGTCAGAGGTAAGGACAGCGTGGCCTCGATCGGCTGCGGCCAGGGCCACATGGACGTCGGCAATGTCCGGATGCGGGGTCGCGCCTATCGTGATGCCGATCTGCTCGGCACGTTCGGCGGTGAGCTCATCGATGATTACCGGGCCGCCCCGGACGCGGCCGGCGCCGATCAGCCGTCCCGCGATGGCCTGGCGCGCACTGCCGCGCCAGATCTGGGCGATGACCGAGTTGGCGTGTCCCCCCTCTACCGGGGCCTGTGGCCACCCGCCCTCGCGCGGCGCCATGCAGATCTGGTGCCGGTGTGGCACCGGACAGCTCTCGGTGCAGACGGGATCCCAGGCCGGAGGGCCTGGACGGGTTTCATCCGGCTGGCTGGGCGAGCCGCCCGGCGCGTGATGCGAGGGGCGGGGTGGCGAGGCCGCGCTAGCTAGCTGGGCTCCAGACCGGGGAAGGCTTCGGTGGTGCCGCGCCAGAAGGCGGCGCGCTCGGCGGGACCCTGCATGGCCAGCGCGCCGAACGTCCGCAGCCGCCGATCGCTCACCGCCACGATGCCGAGGTAGGCGCGGGTCACGCCCTCTTCCAGGTAGGCCGCGAGCCTCGCCGCGCTGGCCGCGTCTTGCACCTCGAACGGCAGCTGGTAGAAGGCCTGCGCGGCGGCCGGGGTCGCGCCGAGGGCGGAGATCATGGCGGTCAGGGTGTCGCGGGCCTCGTTGTGTCCCGTCCAGTCCTGTTCGGCGGCCGCCTTGCGGTTCCCGGCCAGGTGCGCGCCCGCCACCCCGTAACCGAAGATGGCCGCGTCCTCCGCCGCCAGCGCCGCCTGCAAGGCCTGCACCGCCGAAACCGGCCCCGCGCCCGAACCCATCGCTATCAGCCCTACCCGCCCAGTGCCACCACGTGCGTGGCATCGGAGGCCGCGATGCTGGCGAACAGCTGGGCCAGCGCGGGTTCCACGGTGACCAGCCGCCGCAGCAGGTCCGTGACCGATGTGCGCTCGGCCGTGCGCAGCCGCGCGATCGTCACCCGGGCGGGGACCGCCCCGGGCGACCCAGAAGGCGACCCAGAAGGCGACGCAGAAGGCGATCCCGAGGGCAGGACCAGCCTGGCTTGCAGCCGCCGGAGATGCTGCCGGTGCTGGCCGAGCAGGCCTTCCAGCATGCGCGCCTGATCCGTGGCGTGCGGGTTGGCGCCCACGGCCGCCTGGTACAGCGTGATCATGGCCTGTTCCGCCGCGATGACCGCCTGGAGCGTGATCACGTCGGGTGCCAGGGCCGGGCGGCCCGCCAGCGGATCGGGTCCGGCGAAGGCGTCCGAGGACCGGCAGCCGGCGGTGGCCAGCAGCACGGGCAATGCGGCCGCCGAGGCGGCCAGCATGCGGCGCCTCGGCAGGATGTCTGGCACACGGGCAAGCTACCGTATCTCCATAGCCCTCACCACGCGTCCTATCCGCGTGATGGCCCGGCTGCGGATAGGCTAGGTCCTAATCTCGCAGGTCGTGGACGAGGAGGTCGTGATGCCCGGTGGTTCGCGTCACGCGCAGAAGCCTCGCGGCACGGCCGAGGGGGGACGATCCTCCCAAACCGCCCCGCGCGGTGCCGTTTCGGGAGGACGACCCTCCCAGGCCAGCCCGCGAGGGCACGAAGCCGGCGGCTCGGTCGACGAGGGCAGGATCGCAGATGTCATCCGGCCCGTCGTTGCCGCGGCCGGCATGGACCTGGAATCGGTGCGGGTGACCGCCGCGGGCCGGCGCAGGCTGCTGCGCGTGGTGGTGGACAGCGACCGGGGCGTGAGCCTGGACGACGCCGCGGCGGTCAGCCGCGAGTTGTCCGCCGCACTCGACACGGTCGCCGTGATGGGCGATTTCCCGTACACGCTCGAGGTCTCCTCGCCTGGCGTGGACCGCCCGCTGACCGACCACCGGCACTGGCGCCGCGCGGTGGGACGGCTGGTCCAGGTCACGGTCACCGATTCAGGGGGTGCCCGGCCCGTGTCCGGCAGGATCGCCGCTGCCGACACTGACGGGGTGACCCTGGACGTCGAGGGTGCCCGCCGCCGTCTCCCCTACGCCGTGCTGGGTCCGGGGGCGATCCAGGTGGAGTTCGGGCGTCCGCCTAGCGAGCTTGGAGCGACCGGCGATGGACATTGACCTGAGCGTGCTGCGCAGCCTGGAAAGCGAGAAGGACATCTCGCTGGACCTGGCGATCAAGGCCATCGAGGACGCGCTGCTCGTCGCGTACCACAAGTCCGAGGGCGCATCGCCGACCGCACGGGTGGAGGTGGACCGCAAGAGCGGCCACGTCACGGTCTGGGCCATCCAGACCGGCCCCGACGGGGCGGCGGTCCAGGAGTACGACGATACGCCGGCCGGGTTCGGCCGGATCGCGGCTACCACCGCCCGCCAGGTGATTCTGCAGCGCCTGCGTGACGTCGAGGACGAGCTGACCTTCGGCGAGTACGCGGGCCGCGAGGGCGACATCGTGGCCGGCGTGATCCAGCAGGGCAAGGATCCCCGGACCGTCCTGGTCGACCTGGGCAAGCTCGAAGCGGTGCTGCCGCCCGCCGAGCAGGTACCGGGTGAGCGGTACATCCACGGTGAGCGGATCCGGTGCTACGTGCTTCGCGTGCACAAGGGGCACCGCGGGCCCTCGGTCACCCTGTCCCGCACCCACCCGGGCCTGGTGAAGAAGCTGTTCGCGCTGGAGGTGCCGGAGATCGCGGAGGGCGCGGTGGAGATCGTCGCGATCGCCCGCGAGGCGGGGCACCGCACCAAGATCGCGGTCCGGTCGCACCAGCCGGGGGTCAACGCCAAGGGCGCCTGCATCGGCCCGATGGGCAGCCGGGTGCGGAACGTTATGAATGAGCTGCACGGCGAGAAGATCGACATTGTCGACTACGCCGATGACCCGGCCAACTTCGTGGCCAACGCTCTGTCCCCGGCCCGGGTGAGCCAGGTGCACGTGGTCGACCTGGCCGCCCGGGAAGCCCGGGTCATCGTGCCCGACTACCAGTTGTCCCTGGCCATCGGCAAGGAAGGGCAGAACGCCCGGCTGGCCGCCCGGCTCACCGGCTGGCGTATCGACATCAGGTCGGACGCCGCGACGCCATCCGCCCCGGATGGCGCGCAGGGGGCGGAGGCCGCCGAGCCCGCGCCAGCCGCGGAGCCCGCGCCAGCCGCCGAGCCCGCGCCAGCCGCGGAGCCCGCGCCAGCCGCGCGCGACGCCACTGAGCCCGTACCAGCCAAACCGGACGCACCAGATCCGTCGGACCAGGTCTCGCCTGGTGTCGAGGACGTGCGGACACGGTAGACTTGTTCGCGGAATGGCCGTACGAACCGAGCGGCACGCTTCAGGTATGCCTGTCGTGCGTACCTGTGTAGGCTGCAAGGAGCGTGCGGAGAAGTCCAGCCTGCTTCGCCTCGTGGCGGTGGGGGACGTCATCCAGCCCGACCCGCAAGCCCGGC
>Ga0335072_10001883_pt1 | contig 33318 bp, 33 predicted proteins | sample Lox_Sample_21_FD_206725 | JGI IMG/M metagenome (GOLD analysis project Ga0335072, IMG submission 206725) | Soil microbial communities from Loxahatchee National Wildlife Refuge, Florida, United States - Lox_Sample_2.1 | ecosystem: Environmental > Terrestrial > Soil > Wetlands | place: USA... | reverse complement strand
ATCGAGATGGGCCAGCTCATCCACGCCCGGACGGAGGCCGGGCCCCGAACCCAATTCCTTTTTGGGCAGGGAACGGACTGGGATCAGACCTCCGCTTGAGATAAGAGGAAACGCCACCTATGGCTCGACTAGTAGGGGTCGATCTGCCGCGCGACAAGCGGATGGAGATCGCCCTGACCTACATCTTCGGCATCGGCCGTACCCGCTCCAACGAGATTTTGGCGGCCACTGGCATCGACAAGGACCTGCGCACCAGGGATCTCACCGATGACCAGGTGACCCACCTGCGTGACTACATCGAAGCCAACTTGAAGGTGGAGGGTGATCTGCGCCGCGAGGTGCAGTCCGACATCCGCCGCAAGATCGAGATCGGCTGCTACCAGGGTCTGCGGCACCGCCGCGGCATGCCGGTGCGCGGCCAGCGGACAAAGACCAATGCGCGGACCCGCAAGGGACCCAAGCGCACCATCGCAGGCAAGAAGAAGGCCAGGTAATCGATGCCACCCAAGAAGGCGAGTGGTGCTCCGGCGCCCAAGAAGGGACAGAAGACCCGCCGGCGGGAAAAAAAGAACGTCCCGCACGGCGCGGCCCACATCAAGAGCACGTTCAACAACACGATCGTGACGATCACCGACCCGCAGGGCAACGTCATCGCCTGGGCGTCGTCGGGGCATGTCGGGTTCAAGGGTTCGCGGAAATCGACCCCGTTCGCCGCGCAGCTGGCCGCCGAGAACGCTGCCCGCAAGGCGCAGGAGCACGGGGTGCGCAAGGTCGACGTGTTCGTGAAGGGCCCCGGCTCGGGCCGGGAGACCGCGATCCGGTCACTGCAGGCCGCGGGCCTGGAGGTCGGCGCGATCTCTGACGTCACCCCCCAGCCGCACAACGGCGTTCGCCCGCCCAAGCGCAGAAGAGTTTAGGAAGGGTCTAGGAGAGAATCATGGCTCGTTACACCGGACCCGTCACTCGCAAATCGCGCCGGTTCCGCACCGACCTCGTCGGCGGCGACCAGGCTTTCGAGAAGCGTCCCTACCCGCCCGGCCAGCACGGCCGCGCGCGAATCAAAGAGAGCGAATACCTGCTGCAGCTGCAGGAGAAGCAGAAGGCCCGTTTCACCTACGGCGTGATGGAAAAGCAGTTCCGCCGCTACTACGAAGAGGCGGCGGGCCGTCCCGGCAAGACGGGTGACGAGCTGCTGCAGATCTTGGAGAGCCGGCTGGACAACGTGATCTACCGTGCCGGGATCGCTCGCACCCGCCGGATGGCCCGTCAGCTCGTCACCCACGGCCACTTCACGGTCAACGGCGTGCGCGTCGACGTCCCCAGCTACCGGGTGTCGCAGCACGACATCATCGACGTCCGGGACAAGTCGGTGAACTCGGTGCCGTTCCAGATCGCGCGGGAGACCGCGGGGGAGCGCCCGATCCCGAGCTGGCTGCAGGTCGTCGGGGAGCGCCAGCGCATCCTGATCCACCAATTGCCCGAGCGCACGCAGATCGAGGTGCCGCTCACCGAGCAGCTGATCGTCGAGTACTACTCGAAGTAAGAAGACCCCCTGCACCAGCCGGTGCGGGACACCTGAGCGGCATCAAATAGCGGGTGCCGAGAAGGAGAAGAAGAAACACCATGCTGATCTCACAGCGACCCACATTGTCGGAGGAGATCCTCACCGACAGCCGGTCCCAGTTCGTCATCGAACCGTTGGAGCCGGGATTCGGTTACACCCTGGGCAATTCGTTGCGGCGGACCCTGCTGTCGTCGATTCCCGGCGCGGCGGTCACCAGCATCCGTATCGATGGTGTGCTGCACGAGTTCACCACCGTGCCCGGTGTCAAAGAGGACGTCACCGCCATCATCCTGAACCTCAAGGGTCTGGTCGTGTCCTCGGAGGAGGACGAGCCGGTCACCATGTACCTGCGCAAGCAGGGACCCGGTGAGGTCACCGCCGGTGACATCGTGCCGCCCGCCGGCGTCACCGTGCACAACCCGGACATGCACATCGCCACGCTGAACGACAAGGGCAAGCTCGAAGTCGAGCTGGTTGTCGAGCGTGGCCGTGGCTACGTTCCGGCGGTGCAGAACCGGGCTTCCGGCGCCGAAATCGGCCGTATCCCAGTCGATTCCATCTACTCGCCGGTGCTCAAGGTCACCTACAAGGTGGACGCCACCCGTGTCGAGCAGCGCACCGACTTCGACAAGCTGATCCTGGATGTGGAGACCAAGAGTTCGATCACTCCCCGCGACGCGCTGGCATCGGCGGGTAAGACCCTGGTCGAATTGTTCGGCCTGGCACGCGAACTCAACGTCGAAGCCGAAGGCATCGAGATCGGGCCGTCGCCGGCCGAGGCCGACCACATCGCGTCGTTCGCGCTGCCGATCGACGACCTGGATCTGACCGTGCGGTCCTACAACTGCCTCAAGCGCGAGGGTGTGCACACCGTCGGCGAGCTGGTGTCGCGCACGGAGTCCGACCTGCTGGACATCCGCAACTTCGGTCAGAAGTCCATCGACGAGGTCAAGGTCAAGCTGCACCAGCTGGGTCTGTCGCTCAAGGACAGCCCTCCGAGCTTCGACCCGTCGGAGGTTGCGGGCTACGACGTCGCCACCGGCACCTGGTCGAGTGAGGGTGCCTACGACGACCAGGACTACGCCGAAACCGAACAGCTCTAGCGGCTTTGAGAATCTAGACAGGAGCGTCAGCAATGCCCAAGCCCACCAAGGGCCCTCGCCTCGGCGGGTCGTCTTCGCACCAGAAGGCCCTTCTGGCCAACCTGGCCACGTCGCTGTTCGAGCACGGTCGGATCAAGACGACCGAACCGAAGGCTCGTGCGCTGCGGCCGTACGCGGAGAAGCTGATCACGCACGCGAAAAAGGGCACGCTGCACAACCGTCGAGAGGTTCTAAAGAAGATCCGCGACAAGGACATCGTGCATGCCTTGTTCGAGGAGATCGGGCCGTTTTACGCCGACCGCAACGGCGGATACATCCGCATCATCAAGGTCGAGGCGCGTAAGGGCGACAACGCCCCGATGGCCGTGATCGAGCTGGTGCGGGAAAAGACGGTGACATCGGAGGCCGATCGGGCGCGTCGTGTGAAAGCCTCGAAGAAGGCGGAGGGTCCGACGGCCGAGGCAGAGCCTGTCGAAGCCGAGACGGCCGTGGTCGAGCCTGTCGAAGCTGAGGCGGCTGAGGCCGAAGAGGCCCCCGCTGGGGAGTCCGACGAGCCCGATGAGGCCAGCGACAGTTGACGAAGCCGTCCGTCTGCGGCTTGACATCGCCTACGACGGAACGGATTTCGCAGGCTGGGCCACTCAGGCCGGGCAGCGCACTGTCGCCGGCGTCCTCGATGAGGCGCTGACGACGGTTTTCCGCACCCCGGTACGGCTGCGCGCCGCCGGGCGCACCGACACGGGAGTGCACGCCACCGGACAGGTGGCACACTGCGATGTGCCGGCCGACGCATTGCCGAACGCTTATCCGCGTTCACCGCGCGCGGGTGAGCCCGAGTTCCTGTCGCTGCTCCGGCGCCTGGGCCGGTTCCTGTCCGCCGATGTCCGGGTGATCCATATCGCCCGCGCCCCAGCGGGTTTCGACGCCCGCTTCTCGGCACTGCGTCGCCATTACGTGTATCGGCTGTCCATAGCACCCTACGGAGTGGAGCCACAGCAGGCGCGCTACGTCACCGCGTGGCCTCGCACACTGGATCTGGATGCGATGAGCGCTGCGTCGCGAGATCTGTTGGGGTTGCACGACTTTGCGGCGTTCTGCCGTCAGCGTGACGGTGCCACCACCATCCGCGATCTGCAGCGGCTGGAGTGGTTCCGCGACGGCAATTTGATCACCGCGCATGTGACCGCCGACGCGTTCTGCTGGTCGATGGTGCGGTCACTGGTCGGGGCGCTGCTGGCCGTCGGCGAGCACAGGCGTCCGGTCACCTGGTGTCGCGACTTGCTCACCGCGGCAGACCGATCCAGCGACTTCGCGGCTGCGCCCGCGCACGGCTTGACGCTGATCGGCGTGGACTACCCGCCCGATGATGAGCTTGCGGCGCGCATCTTGGTGACCCGGGATCTGCGCACCCGCTAGAGCCGGGCGGCGACGAAGTTGGCGGCCTGGTTGGTCAATCCGGGCACGTAGCTCAGATGCGCTTTCCACTGGTTGCCGGTCGAACAGATCGGGTCGCCGGTGTTGCACAGATCGATGGTCTTGCCGTCGAAATTCGGGGTCAGGGCGCTCATTAGTCTGCCCGCACGAGCAGACGGATTGCCAAAAAGGGCGACCGCGGTGATGTGGGCGGCGGCGTCGGCGGGCAACGGCTGGTGGAAGCCAAGGCCGGGAAGTGGTGCGGCGGCGACGATGTCGATGACGGCAGCCCCTTGGGAGTACCCGCCGAGCACCAGCTTGGTGTTGGGGCAGTTGCTCGCCATCTGCTGGATGTGGTTGCTGGTGTCGTTCGCGCCGTCAGCGGCAGCCAGAAAGTCCTTGTTGGCAGGGTAGTTGACCCCGTATGCGCCAACGCTTTTGCTGGTGTGCTCGCGCAGCGAGCTGATGAAGGCCTGACCCACCCGCCCGACTCCCGAAGGCTCGTCGGTCCCCCGGGCGAACAACACCTCGGCGTCGGGGCACGACGCCGAGGCGAGTGGCAACAACTTCGGCGCGACGAAAAGCGCGACCGCCGCAAGGAATGCGGCGGCCAGCCCGAAGCGGATAAGCCTCACACAACGATGCTAGGGTCCTATGATCAAGCGCCGGTAACGATTTGGATCACTACAGTCTCGCGGCGATGAAACTGGCGGCCTGATCCACCAGGCCGGAGTTGATGTATGAGGGCTGCAGATGCGACGACCAAGTCGTACCTCTCCCACAGATCGGGTCGCCTTGTGCGCACTGGTCGATCGTCTTACCGGCGAAGGCGGGGGCAACCTGCCGGGTGCCATTACCGAACAACGCGACCGCCGCGACGTGCTGATCCATACCCGGCGGTATGCGGCCCCAGGTCGCGAGGTCGGCCACTGCGGCGCCCAGGGAATAACCGCCGAGCACCTCGCGGGTGTTCGGGCAACTTCCGGCCATCGATCGAACGTGGGCGCTCATGTCGTTGGCGCCGGTGTCGACGCTGATGTTCGCGGGATAGTTGACCCCATACGTGCCAACCGGCATACGGGTCTTGCCGCGCAGTGAATTGACTAACGTGTCGCCGACGGCGCCGAGTCCGGGTGGTTCCTCTCGGCCGCGGGCGAAAACCACTTCGGCGCCCGGGCACGCCGCCGATGCAATGGGCGCGGTGGCGATCACCGACGTCGCGGCGAGCAAGGCGGCGGCCGCGAAACCGCGCAGCTTCACGGGCCGATATTAACGGGCCAGCCTGTGCCGTCAGTGCTGGACGGCGGAGACCAAATCGGGCTCAGGCGTGGGCGCCGCAGGCATAGGCGCTGTGGGCCCGGGTCCGGTCGGCGCGGGTCCCGTCGGCGCAGGATCGTGTATCGACGGGCCAGACCCCGGCGTCTGCGGGCCGTATCCCGGCGTCTGCGGGCCGTATCCCGGCGTCTGCGGGGCGGACCCATACCCGGGTACCTGCCGACCGGTTCCGGCCAGCAGCTTGGACGCGACGAAAGCCGCCGCCTGAGTGGTGTACACCGGCACATACCCCTCGGTGTGCCCGCTCCACTCGTTGCCCTGTCCCGCGTGACAGATCGGGTCGTTGGGGTTGCACAGGTCGATCGCCTTGGAACCGAACATCGCGCTCTGGGTCGGCAGCGATCCGCCCGCGCGGTCGGCCACGTCGCCAAACGTGGCAACCGCTGCGACGTGGCTCGCGAGCTCCGGCGGTAGCGAGCTGCCCCAGCTGATGCCGCCGATCGGAACGCCGGCCACGATGTCCATCACGGACGCGCCCTGCGAGTAGCCGCCCAACACGATCTTGGTGTTCGGGCACTTCCCGACCGCCGCTTTGACGCGATTGATGGTGTCGTTGGCGCCGTCGCCGCCGTGCAGCTGCAGCTTGCTCGCGGCGTAGTTCACCCCGTAGGTGTCGATGTTCAGGCCGCCGGTCTGCTGGCGCAGCGAGTCAACGAAGGCGTCGCCCACCCGGCCGAGGCCGGGTGGCTCGTTGGTGCCGCGCGCGAAGATGACCTCGACGTCCGGGCAGTCGTCGCCAGAGGCGATCGGCGCCGTGGTCGGGAGGGCGAGCAGGCCGGTGGCGGTGACCAGTGCGGAAGCCCCCAGCCCGAGTATGCGGTGGATAAACACCCCGAAATTTTACCCGGATCCGTGAATGTCGAAACTCGAGCGACCTGTGGATAAACCTGCACAACGCACTCGAGCTGCGGTTTACCGTGAAGCGGAAATCCGGATCCGACAAATTTCCCGGAGAGATTTTGGACCCCTCATTGTCACGGCAATCGCAAACTCGCCTGCAAATCAGCGGTTACCGATTTCTGCTACGCCGTATGGAGTGCGCGTTGCTGGGCGGGGACATCAGCATCGCCGGCCAGCACCTGCGGGCGCGGACGGTATCGCTGACGGTCGGATGTGTGTTGGCGGCCATCGCTCTGGCCGGATCTGCGGTCCTTGCTTTGCTACGGCCCCACGCGGCGTTTGATCACGCACGGATTGTGATGGGTCGCGAATCCGGAGCGCTGTACGTGCGAGTGGGTGATACCTGGCATCCGGTGCTGAACCTCGCCTCCGCGCGGTTGATCGCGGCGACCGATGCCAACCCTGCGCCGGTCCGCGAGACCGAATTGGGCCACACCAAACGCGGTGCGCTGCTGGGCATTCCGGGCGCACCGCAGCTTCTCGGCCCTCCGCTGAACGCTGAGGAAGCGGTGTGGACGATCTGCGATACGAACAGCACCGCGGCAACGACGATTGTCATCGGGCCGGCCGGAGGATCTGCCCTGCGCCGCCTGCGTCCCGAGCAGGCCATCGTGGTCGCTCCCGGCTCGGGTTCGCCGGACTACCTCCTGTACGACGGTCGGCGGGCAGTGGTGGATCTTGCCGATATCGCGGTTGTGCGTGCTCTGAGATTGGAGGGCCGCGTGCCGCAAATGGTCTCGCAATCATTGCTGAAGGCGATCCCAGAGGCGCCGCCGATCACGGCTCCGCGAATTCGCGACGTGGGCGCAAAGGCGGCCGGATTGCCCGGATTTCCGGTGGGCAGTGTGTTGCGCGTCACACGTTCCGATGGTGACGAGTATTACGTCGTTTTGGCTGCCGGTGTGCAGCGAATCGGTCAGGTCACCGCGGATCTGCTGCGTTTCGGCAATTCGCAGGGCAGTAGGAACATCATCGCGGTGGCGCCGGATGCGATCCGCGCCACGCCGATCGTCACCACGCTGCCGGTGGCGAGTTTCCCGGACCGCGCGCCAGGCGATGATGGCTTGAACACCGCCGATGGCACCGTGTGCGTGACTTGGGCGCCGGACGCGTCCGGGCATCTCGACGTCGGTTTCGCGGTGGGCAGCGGCCTGCCGGTGCCGGCCGGTCAGGCGCCGGTGGCGTTGTCACAGGCCGACGGACGCGGTCCTGCGGTGGACGCGGTATACCTGCCGCCCGCCCGAAGCGCCTATGTGCGGGGCGATGGCCAGGCCGGCGCACGATACCTCGTCACCGACACCGGGGTGCGGTTCGTGATTCGCGACGACGACGCGGCACACGATCTCGGGCTGCCGGCAGTTGCCCTTCCGGCGCCGTGGCCGATGTTGGCGGCCTTGCCATCCGGTCCCGAACTGAGCAGACAGAACGCGTCAGTCGCTCGCGACACTGTGGCGGGACGCCCTTAACCGGCCGGTGGCCGCGCCGGCGACAAGGGCCGCCACCAACGCGACCAAGCAGATCGCCGCGCCGCCCAAGGCAGTGCTGCGACCTCGACGATCGAGCGGCGCCGGTGCCGGGGGAGGAGAGATCGACACCGGCGCCGGGCCTGGCTTGGACGTGGGGATGGGCGGAATCGAGTCGGTGCTGACCGCGGCGAGGGCATCGATCGGGCCATTGCCCACGACCGGATCCCACCCGGAGGGCGGGTGATGCGCCGTCGACTCGATGCGCTGCATCACTTGTCGCGCGGTCATTGTCGGAAACCGGGCTCGGATGAGTGCGGCCAACCCACTGACGACCGGCGCGGCGTAACTCGTGCCGGACAGCGATGCTGAACCGAGTGAATTCACCGCCTCCCCGTTAGCGGCGACATCCACCCAGGGGCCGGCCAGAGTGAACGCCGATGGCGCCCCGTCGGCGTTCACCGAACCGACGGTCAGGACGTAGTCGTCATACCAGGCCGGACTGACCGCGACGGCGACGGTGTCCCAGGTTGCATCCGGACGTTGAGACGGGCACTGCGAGGTGCCGCCGGTATTGCCGGCTGCGGCAACTATTACCGCGTTCTTGACGTCGACCGCATACGCGAGTGCGGCGCCCAGCGCCCTGTCGTCGAGCGGCGATGCGACCGGAACGCAGGCAACCGAAGAAATGTTGATCACCGACGCGCCAAGATCAGCTGCCGTGCGCACGGCCCGTGCCATGGTGTCGACGTCACCCACCCCTGTGCTGGACCGGTCGTTGGCGGGAGTGAACTTGGCACTGGACTGGCGGATGCTGATCAAGGTGACGTCGGGCGCCACGCCGCTGAAGTCGTCGACTTGCGGATCCGGTGCTGCAGCGATGATTCCGGCTACCAAGGTGCCATGCGCGTCGCAATCCTGAGTGCCGTCGCCGGTGAACACATAGTCACCTCCGGGCACCACATCGGGCAGCCGGCGGTGCGCCGAGACGCCGGTGTCGATGACCGCGACACGCTGGCCGGCACCGCGGGTGAGCTGCCAGACGCGGGGTAGGTCGAGGGTTGCCCGCCGGTTGCCACCCGGTCCTGAGTCCCCCGCCATCGTCGTGCACACCTCGCGTTGCAGAGTCGGTCGCAGGCAACGCCGGCTTCGGCAGCCACCTGTCGTCGATCTTCGGCGGCGAAACCGCTTGCGCCGCGGGTGTTCCAAACATGGACAGCGCCGTAAGCGCCGACACCGCCACCAGCCGCATGACGCATGACGCGGTCAATTCCATGTCGGGTGCAAGCCACGAACCGTGCCATAGAGGCCGCATATCCAAAAGGTGAGGGGCACCATCGCCGTAAGGGCCAGATACTCCAGCAGCTCAAGGCTTCGCCGTACCACGGGTGAGAGCGACATCGCTGGAGCGACGAAGCCCAGGTAGATCGCCGCGGCAGCCAGCACCGCCGTCGTTGCAGCTATCCATGGTCCGTGATCCTGGGCGCCGGCTGCGGTTATGCCGAATGTGGTTCCGGTAGTGACGATTCCACTAGCAACGAACAGCAGCGTCCTTCTCCCATCGGCGCCGCGCGCATAAAGCAGCAGCAGTGAGCCGGTGACGGTGGCAAAAGCGATGCAGTTGAGCTTTGGTGCGCCGGTGAGAAGGGTGATGATGGCAGCAACGGCCGCCGAGCACGAGAATGCGGCGATCAGGCTGGTCAGCCAGTTGTCGGCGCGGATCGCTTTGGCGGCCAGACAATCCGGAGTATCCAGGTCCGGTGCCGGCGGCAGTCGAGGCGACAACCCGGCCAGCACGATCGACAGCCGCGCCGCTACTCCGAGCAGGCCGAGGGAGACCAGCGCGGATACCGACCCGATGATGTGCAGCGGGGCCCCAGTGATGACACCCGCCAACGCGGCCACAGCAACGACCATCGCGAAGCACGACACCGCGGTCAATGTGACAACACCACAACCCGATAAGCGCATCGCCAATACCGCCATGACAGCCGCTCCCATCGCGGCCAACAGCACACTGGAGGGGCCCGGTGCTCCAGGCACCGCCAGAAAGCCCGCGACTGCGGCGAATACGGTGGCGATCACGCAGAGCGTGATTCCGGCGGTCGAGTCACTATGCGCCCGGTGCGCAAAGACCGCAAACAGCAGAGCAACGAACCCGGCCAATGCCGCGACGCCCGCGGTAGCGCCGAGATACCGGGCGACGTTAAGGCTCAGAGCGTTTCGAATAAGCGTCATCGCGCCGATACCGGTCAGGCAGCTCGCCGCCGCTGCGCTCGTGAGCCGAGTGGCCGGCCGGTCTCGGGACTGGTTCGAACGGCGGGTCGTTGCGTTCAGCGTCGCCGACACGGCTTCAGCCACATCGTCGCAAGGCGAACTGGGCGGCGGTGTCCGCGCTTGACTGAGAACCACAACCGCACCGTCACGGATACCGTTCTGCGCCAACGTGGTCGACGCATCCAAATCGGGTGCGCCAGGGAGAGACAGTCGGTAATGCCTTCCCACCAGGCCATTGGAACCGTCGGCGTCGCGGCCTTCCAGGATGTCGACGATTGGCGGGATCAGGGTGCCGATGGGGATCTCGGCGGGCAGCGACAAATCGACGACGGCGGCGCCAGCATGAACTGACACACGGCGTAGTCCCAGAGTGGATACGGACAAGGGCGACCCCTTCGGACTTGAACTCGCTGCACGCTAACCCTTTTCCGATCACCGCGTGTCCGGCTGTGCACAGGTGAGTTGCAGCCGATTCCGCTGCTGCCTAACGTCGTCGATCGGTGGGAGGGGGCCGGGATGACTGAGGTTTTCGCGCCGGTTCCGCGCCGGCCGCCACCGGCGGTCGAGACGGCGGATGTCAGCATTGCCGCGCCACCCGCGCTGTCGCGGCCGCCGGCGTCCAGCTTGCTGGTACGTCTGGTGCCGGTTCTCATATCCCTCGGGGGTCTTGGCGTCATGGTGGCGGTCCTTCTCTCGGGGTCGGCCGCAACCCGCAGTCCCACGTTTCTTGCATTTCCAATGATGATGTTGGTTTCGATGGCCGCTACGGCCGTGGCCGGACGAACTCGTCGGCAGAGCGCCGGGATCGAGGCCGATCGAGTCGAGTACCTCGGATATCTAACCCGCCTGCGCCGAACCGTCGTCGAAACCACCGCGGCGCAGCGTGCGTCGCTGAGCTGGAGTCATCCCGATCCCGACAGGTTGTGGACGTTGATCGGCGGCCCGCGGATGTGGGAGCGGCAGGCGACCGACTCCGACTTCTGCGTTGTCCGCGTCGGCGTCGGAGGCCAGCCACTGGCCACGCGTTTGGTGGCTCCGGACACCCCACCCATGGAGCTTTCCGATCCGGTCACCGCAACGGCCTTGCGCCGCTTCATTCAGGCGCACTCGACGATCGAGGGGGCACCGATCACGATCGGTCTGCGGGCCGCTGCGACCGTGACAATGAACGGCGATCCGGGCGCAGCGCGCGGACTTCTGCGGGCGATGATTTGTCAACTGGCCCTGTTGCATCCGCCGAACCAATTGCTGATCGTCGCGGTGATCAGCGAACGAAACAGATCTGGATGGGATTGGCTGAAATGGCTGCCACACAATCAACATCCGGTCGCCACGGACGCGGTGGGGTCGGCGCGCATGGTGTATGGGAGTCCCGTGGACGCGCAGAGTGGGCTGGCCGGTCTGAGCGGGTCACACGTGGTGGTGATCAGCGACCTTGACGAGCGCGCCGAGTGTGATCTGGTCGCGGGCGCAACCATCCTCGAGGTCGGGGCCGGCGGCGACGGCACACAGTTGACGATGGAGCATGCCGGCGAAATTCAAGCGCTGGCGCACCCCGACCAGATGGAAGCCACGGCCGCGCTGATCTGTGCGCGCCGGCTCGCCGGGTACCGTGTCGGCGCGGCTTCGGACCGGGATCTCTCCCATTTCGAACCGGTCGTGCTCTGGCACAGCCAAGACCACCACGACCGACTCCGGGTTCCGATCGGAACAACGGTCGACGGCACGCGGCTCGAGCTGGATATCAAAGAGCCCGCCGAGAACGGCATGGGTCCGCACGGCCTCTGCGTGGGCGCGACCGGGTCGGGCAAGTCGGAGCTGTTGCGCACCGTCGCATTGGGCATGATGGCGCGGAACTCGCCGGAAGTGCTCAACCTCCTCCTCATCGACTTCAAGGGTGGTGCAACGTTTCTCGATTTGGCACGCGCTCCGCATGTGGCCGCGGTCGTCACCAACCTCTCGGACGACGCGCCACTGGTGGCCCGAATGCGAGACGCGCTCGCCGGTGAGCTGAATCGAAGGCAACAGATTTTGCAGACGGCGGGCTGTGTCAGCGTCGCGGCATACGAGGATGCGCGACGGGCCGGCATGCAACTGAAAGCGCTGCCAACATTATTCATCGTCGTCGACGAGTTTTCCGAACTGCTCAGCCAGCACCCCGATTTCGCCGACATGTTCGTGGCGATCGGCCGGCTGGGCCGGTCGCTGGGTATGCACCTGCTGCTGGCCAGTCAACGCCTCGACGAAGGCCGGCTGCGCGGCCTGGAAGCCCACCTGTCCTATCGGGTGTGCCTGAAGACTTTGTCCGCTAGCGAATCACGAATCGCTTTGGGAACACTCGACGCATACCAACTACCGAATACGCCCGGCGCCGGCTTGCTGCGCTGCAGCGGCGGCGAGCTGATTCGCTTCCAGACCGCATTCGTCTCGGGACGGCTACCGGCCAGCGCGCCGACATGTGCCACCACGACGGCATCGCCTTCGGTGCGGCTGTTCAGCACACGGGCCGCCGGACCGGTAACACGCGGCGACGAGACGGTCGGGTCGCCCACCAAAACCCTTGTGAGTGCGGTATTGGACCGGCTGTCCGGGCAGGGGCCGCCTGCGCATCAGGTCTGGCTACCTCCGCTCGGCTCCGCACCGCCATTGGCCGGCTTGCTGCGCGACGCCGGTTCCGCTTCGGGCGGCCTCACCGTGCCGGTCGGGATCGTCGACCGTCCTTTCGAGCAGACCCGCACACCGCTGATGGTCGACTTATCCGGAGCTGCAGGCAATGTCGCCGTCGTCGGGGCACCGCAATCGGGAAAGTCGACGGCGCTGCGCACACTGATCACCGCATTGGCGGCCACGCACGATCCACGCCGGGTGCGCTTCTACTGTCTGGATTTCGGCGGCGGAACATTGGCGTCGATACGCACATTGCCCCATGTTGGCGCTGTCGCCGGAAGGGCCGAGCCGCAACTGGTCGCGCGCATGGTCGCCGAAATGGAATCGATCGTCCGCTCCCGGGAGGCCCATCGAGCCGATGCCGTAGCCGGATCCGAACCGTTCGGCGACGTATTCCTCGTCGTCGACGGCTGGGCAACGCTGCGCCATGAATTCGAGGCGCTCGAGGGTTCGATCACTTCGCTTGCGACGCAGGGGCTTTCGTTCGGTGTGCACGTGGTGTTGTCGGCATCGCGCTGGGCGGAGATCAGGCCGTCGCTCAAGGATCAGATCGGGACCCGCATCGAGTTGCGGCTAGGTGATCCCGCCGACTCGGAAATCGACCGCAAGCGGGCACAGCAGGTGCCACCCGGCAAACCAGGCCGCGGCCTTTCCGAGGAGGGGCTGCATATGGTGGTCGCCCTGCCCATTGACGCGGGCGAACTGCAACGTCGTCACGGTGAGTCAACAGCGCCGCCGATACCGCTCTTGCCCACGCACGTAGACCGCGACACCATCGTCCACCGAGCGGGTCCAGAACTGGCAGCGCGAATTCTGCTCGGACTCGAGGAGCGCCGGCTGCGGCCTTTAACAATGGATTTCGATCGGCAATCGCATCTACTGATCCTGGGAGACAACGAGTGCGGGAAGACCGCGACGCTACGGACCTTGTGCCGCGAGATCGTTCGCACGAAGACCGCCACTGAAGCCCAACTGCTGATCGTCGACTTCCGGCGGTCGCTGCTGGGCGTCATCGAATCGGAACATCTTGGCGGGTACGCCATGTCGTCGGCCACGGTGGGCGCAGTGCTGCCCGGATTCCTGAATCTGCTGCAACGGCGGATGCCTCCTCCGGACGTGAGCCAGGCACAGTTGCGGGCCAGGTCTTGGTGGTCCGGACCGGACATCTATGTCGTCGTCGACGACTACGACCTGGTCGCCGCCTCGACAGAAAATCCGCTGGCGGCCATGGTCGAATATTTGCCGCATGCACGGGATCTGGGACTGCACCTCATCGTGGCGCGGCGCAGTGGCGGCGCAGCGCGCGCCTTGTTCGAGCCATTGCTGGCGGGGCTGCGCGATTTGGGTTGCATGGGCCTGGTGATGAGTGGACGTCCGGATGAGGGCGCGCTGTTGGGATCGGGCCGGCCGGCGCGGTTGCCACCCGGCCGCGGTGTTCTGGTCACCCGTGCCGGTGACGAACAGCTTGTACAGGTGGCGTGGAGCCCGCCGCCATGAGCTCGCCATGAGCGGTCATAGGGCGATCATCGAGACCGGTCCGGGTGTGATCCGCCGATTGTGTTGCGGCACAAGCGAGGGCGCTGATGCTGAAATTACTCGGTCAGCGCTGGAATCGGTGGACGATCGAGTGGCCACGGTGGACGGAGCGCCGGTTGCCGTCGATTCACTGTGGCGGGCCGCGTTGCGGTCGGTGGACTGCCGGAGGCCGGCCCCGCAGAAAACGATGGTCGTCGTACATCCGTCGTGGTGGTCGTCGTCGCGTGTCGCCGTGGTGACCACCGCCGCGAAGAGCCTGGCCGATGATGTGTTGGCACGCCCGCGGTCGTGGCTGCTGACGCAGTCTTCGACGGTGAAACCGGAAGCGACGGCAGTGGTGGTGGAGATCGCCGAGCGGTTGGTGGCGATCGCCGGTGTCGAGGTCGTTGCGGTGCCCCGCCGGAACCGACCACATCCCGTCGCCGAGCGGGTGGCAAGTGTCGTCGACGGGATCGCCTGCGGCGCAACGACGATCGTGTTGCTCGATGCGCCGACCATGGTTGCCGGTGCGCCGGAGCTCGCGACGTTGATCGCCGGCGCGCTGCGCAGACGCGGGCAGACGGTGATGCAGATCGGTGACGCTGCGCTGCCGAGGCTGGCCGGACTGGCTCAGTCGTCCCTGTCGGTGCACGACGAGCCGTCCTCGCCGCAGTCACACGCGAATGTCGGTGGCAATCGCCCGCATGCCTGGATGCTCAGGGGGCTCGCGGCCGCCGCGGTCGTCCTGGCCGCAGCAGCGCCGGCTGTGGCGGCGATGGGCCGGCACGCTGTTACGCGCGTGGATACAGCGCCGACGACATTGCTGGTGGAGGGCCGGGTAGCACTCACCGTGCCCGCGGACTGGCCCACGCAGCGTGTGGTTGCCGGACCCGGTTCGGCGCGGGTGCGAGTTACATCGCCGTCAGATCCTGAGGCGGCGCTGCACATCACGCAATCGCCGGTTCCCGATGATTCACTGAGTGACACCGCTGAGCGGTTGAAGCGCGCGATCGACGCCGAGCCCGCCGGGGTGTTCGTCGACTTCAATCCGTCCGGAAACGCCGCGGGCCGGCCCGCGGTCACCTACCGCGAACTGCGCCCCAGCCATCAGGTGCGATGGACGGTGTTGGTTGACGCGACGGTCCGGATCAGTATCGGCTGCCAGAGCCGGCCCGGCGGCGAGGACGCCGTCCGGGACGTGTGCGAGCAGGCGGTGCGGTCTGCTCACGCGATCAATGGAACCTGACGGGCGCCCGCGAAGTCGTACTTGGTATGGGAACAATGGACACACTGAGCACTGACTTTGACCTGATGCGCTCGGTCGCGGGCACCACGGACGCCCGCAACGAAGAAATCCGGGTGATGCTGCAGGCATTCATCGGCCGCATGAGCAGTGTGCCGCAGTCGGTGTGGGGCGGGCACGCGGCCGCGCGGTTCAAGGATGTGGTGGACCGCTGGAACGCCGAGTCGATGAGGCTCTACCACGTCCTGCACAGCATCGCCGAAACAATTCGACACAACGAGGCCGTGCTGCAGGAGGCCGGTCGGAACCACGCAGACCACATCGCCGCCGCCGGCGGAAATCTGTGATCGGGGGTTACTTGTGGACCCGGTGTTGTCGTACAGCTTTGGCGAAATCGAATATTCCGTGCGCCAGGAGATCCACATCACGTCGGCCCGTTTCAATGCCGCACTGGATGAACTGAGGTCGCAGATCGCTCCGCTGCAGCAGCTGTGGACCCGCGAAGCGGCGGCCGCATACCAGGCCGAGCAGCTCCGGTGGCACCAGGCGGCGACCGCACTCAACGAGATACTGGTCGACCTCGGGAACGCGGTACGGGACGGCGCGGAAGAGGTGGCAGGCGCCGACCGCCGGGCGGCCGGGGTGTGGGCGAGGTAGCCGGAACGCACACGAGACTCTGTGCGGTCCTGACGGAGGAGAGCCGACGGGACCGCACAGTCATTTTGACCTGCGGGGATGTCGATCGGTAAGCTGCTCGGTTGGCGTGCGGTACGCCGGGGCCTCGGGTCAATGTCGGTCGCCGAGATCAAACTCCACCGTGAACGCCTGACCGATACCCGGGTCACACCGGGATCCACCTCGAGAAGAAGGTAAGCGCTGTGCCCACCTATGCGCCCAAGGCGGGTGACACCACGCGGTCGTGGTATGTCATCGACGCCACGGACGTGGTGCTTGGCCGCCTTGCCGTCGCGGCAGCCAACCTGCTGCGCGGCAAGCACAAGCCGACGTTCGCTCCCAATGTCGATGGCGGTGACTTCGTCATCGTCATCAACGCCGAAAAGGTCGCCTTCAGCGGCGACAAACTGCACAAAAAGCTGGCCTTCAGCCACTCGGGGTATCCCGGCGGCCTGCACCCGCGGACGATCGGCGAGCTGATGGAAAAGCACCCGACCCGCGTGGTGGAACAGGCGATCGTCGGCATGTTGCCCAAGAACAAGCTCAGCCGTCAGATCCAGCGCAAGCTTCGCGTCTACGCGGGCCCGCAGCATCCCCACACCGCGCAGCAGCCGGTTCCGTATGAGATCAAGCAGGTGGCCCAGTGACCGAAACCACCGAGGCTGCAGAAACCCCGGCCGCCCCGGCCGAGGCTCCGGCGGCCAAGCCGAGCGAGTCGTTCGTGTTCGAGCGGCCCATCCAGACCGTCGGCCGCCGCAAGGAGGCCGTGGTGCGGGTGCGCCTGGTGCCCGGCACCGGCAAGTTCGACCTCAACGGCCGCAGCCTGGAAGATTATTTTCCTAATAAGGTGCACCAGCAGCTCATCAAGGCTCCGCTGGTCACGGTCGATCGGGTGGAGAGCTTCGACATCTTCGCGCTCCTCACCGGTGGTGGCCCGTCGGGTCAGGCCGGCGCGCTGCGCCTGGGCATCGCCCGGGCATTGATCCTGGCATCGCCCGACGACCGGCCCTCCTTGAAGAAGGCCGGGTTCCTGACCCGTGACCCGCGCGCCACCGAGCGCAAGAAGTACGGCTTGAAGAAGGCGCGTAAGGCGCCGCAGTACAGCAAGCGCTGATCCGATCACTTTCTGGCCGCAACCGTGCATCTTATGCATAGTCCAGCGGCGTGTCTGCGCACGAACACGTGCGGTTTCGGTCAGAAATGAACGGGCAATGTTTAGGTGCACGACCGTCAACTGTGAGAGGTTTGTCGCATGGGTCGACTATTCGGCACCGATGGCGTTCGCGGAATCGCCAATCGCGAGTTGACCGCTGAGCTGGCCTTGGCGCTGGGCTCGGCGGCTGCGCGGCGCTTGGCGAGTTCGGGCGGACCGGGCCGACGAGTCGCCGTGATCGGTCGCGATCCGCGCGCTAGCGGCGAAATGCTGGAGGCGGCGGTGATCGCCGGCCTGACCAGCGAGGGGGTGGACGCGCTGCGGGTCGGGGTGCTCCCGACCCCGGCGGTGGCCTACCTGACCGGCGCCTACGACGCGGACTTCGGCGTGATGATCTCGGCGTCGCACAACCCGATGCCAGACAACGGCATCAAGATCTTCGGCCCCGGCGGCCACAAGCTGGACGACGATACCGAGGACCAGATCGAAGAACTGGTTGCGGCCGGACCTGGGTTGCGTCAGGTCGGCGCCGGGATCGGACGTGTCGTCGACGCCGCGGACGCGGCGGACCGCTACCTGCGGCACGTGGGCAAGTTCAGCACGCTGGGCCTCGACGGCCTGACCGTCGTCGTCGACTGCGCCCACGGTGCGGCGTCGGCGGCGGCACCGCGCGCCTATCGCGCGGCCGGAGCGCGGGTCATCCCGATCAGCGCCGAGCCCAACGGGCTCAACATCAACGACGGCTGCGGCTCGACGCACCTGGATTCGCTGCGGGCAGCCGTGCTCGCCCACGGCGCCGACCTGGGCCTGGCGCACGACGGCGATGCCGACCGGTGCCTGGCCATCGATGCCAACGGAGAACTCGTCGACGGCGACGCGATCATGGTTGTGCTTGCGCTGGCGATGCAAGAGGCCGGCGAACTGGCTGCCAACACCTTGGTGACCACGGTGATGAGCAACCTGGGCCTGCACCTGGCCATGCGCTCGGCCGGCGTCACCGTGCGCACCACCGCCGTCGGCGACCGGTACGTCTTAGAGGAATTACGGGCCGGCGAATACAGCCTCGGCGGCGAGCAATCCGGTCACATCGTGATGCCCGCACTGGGCTCGACCGGCGACGGCATCGTCACCGGCCTGCGGTTGATGACGCGCATGGTGCAGACCGGCTCGTCGCTGGCCGACCTGGCCTCGCAGATGCAGACGTTGCCGCAGGTGCTGATCAACGTCGAGGTCGCGGACAAGGCCACCGCCGCCGAGGCGCCCGCGGTGCGGAGCGCAGTCGAGCAGGCCGAGGCGGAACTCGGCGACACCGGACGAATCCTGTTGCGCCCCTCGGGAACTGAACCGATGATCCGGGTAATGGTGGAAGCGCCCGAAGCAGACGTCGCTCAGCGCATCGCCACTCGGGTCGCCGAAGCGGTGAGCGCTCAGCGCTGATCCGCAAGGCTGGAACCTCGACCGGGAATCCGGCGTCGGATTAAGCATGAGATTCGATAGTCATACCGGGGTCGACGTCGGGGCAGTGCATAGGGTCGCCGACCAACTGCGCGGCGCCGCCGAACTCATCGACACCGCGGTGAGTGACCACTTGGCCGGGCTGGCCTTCAGTGGTGTCACCGCAGGGCGGGCGCACACCGCGCGCGGTGATGCGTTGCGCGCCCAATTGGACCAACTGGTGGCGCAGTTGTCGCAGTGGTCGCGGGCGTCGGTCGCGATCGCCGTTGCGCTGCGGTCCGGCGCCGAACGCTATGCCGACGCCGAACTGTATGCCGCGGCGCGGATCGCCTGACAGTGGGCGACCGGTTAGACGTCGCCGAACGTCTCGCTGAGGGCCGGCTTGCCGTCGAGCACACACAGACGTACGTACGGGCTTGCCAGACGCTGGGCTACGAACAATCCGACATGACATCGCACCCTTCGCAGATACGCGACTGGTACGGCAGCGAAGACGGCCTCGACCTTCACGCGCTCGACCGCGATTGCGCAGGACTGCGGGCCGCGGGCGCCACGGTCGCCGAAGGCCTGCGAATACAGCGCGATCAGGTTGCCGAGCTGACGGCGGCATGGACGGGGCCCGCGGCCGATGCCGCGCTTGAGTTTTTGCAGCGCCATTGCGATGAAGCAAGCGTGCTGGCCACCGAAGTGCGCGCGGCGGCCCAGCGATGTGAGTCGCTGCGCGACAACCTATGGTTTCTGCTCGACTCAAAGGTCGCGACGGCCATCGCCATCGACGATCGCATGCAGCCGCAACGTTCGGCGTGGTTGGCCGCCGCCGCTGCGGTCACGACCGGAGCGGGGGATCGGGCGTCGGCCGAGGAGGTTGTCCAGCAACAAGTAAAGCCCTACGTGGACAACGATATTCGCAACGACTGGCTGGCCGCGATGCGCTCGTCGCAGGCCGGGGTAAGGACGTCCTACGACATGGTCATCGACAGGATGGCCGCTGCGCCGGCGGCGTACTTCGAGCTTCCCGGCGATCTAGGGGCCGGCTGCCCCGCGGTCGAGCCAGTCCCGACGAGCGCGCCGGCTGTGCCCGCCGCGATTACGCCCGCCGCGGTTACGCCCGCCGCGGTTACGCCCGCCGCGGTTACGCCCGCTGCGGCGATGCCCCCGCCGGCCGCACTCCCGGCGGATCCGCCGCAGGCTTCGGCTATGCCTGCCGGCGCGGGAGATCTGGGCGGCGGACTGAGTGGGCTTGGCGGCCTTGCCGGCCGGATCGTCGATGCGATGGGTGGACTGCTGGGTTCGGCGGCTGACCTGGGGGCTGAGGATCCGTTCGACAAGGATCGGTTCTACAGGGATGCTTTCGACGAGGATCCGTTTCACGACGAGCGCGACGACGCAGACGACAAGCCCGATACCGATCCTGACGAAGAGGATGGACCGGTCGACGGAGCGCCACCAGTCGAGGCGCCGCCGCCGGCCGATGCACCACCGCCGGTCGAGGCGCCACCACCGGCGGACACGCCCCCACCGGCTGACACGCCGCCGCCGGTTGACGCGCCGGCGCCAGCTGCCGCGCCCGCACCGGCCGCTGGACCGCCGACCCCCGGATCAACACCGTGCGAGATCGCCGCGGACCAGCTTCCGCAGGCGGGACAGTGAGGGCTCAGGTGGTCCGCAGCCGAAGGACTTCCTCGACATAGCGCACAGACTCTTCTGCGTCGGTCGCCATCGGGCTCACCAGCAGCGTCGTCACACCCGCCTCGGCGAAGACGGCCAAACGTTCGGCGATGAAGCCGCGTGGGCCGACAAGTGACATCCCGCGCACCAATTCGTCGGGCACCAAGTCGGTGGCCTCACGCTTGCGGCCGGACAGATACAGCTCCTGGATCTTGTCCGCGATCTCGCCGAACCCGTAGCGCGTTGCCAGGTTGTGGTAGAAGTTGCGGCCCTTGGCTCCCATTCCGCCGATGTAGAGGGCCAGCTGCGGCTTGGCCCAGGCCAGCCGTTCGTCGACGTTGTCGCCGATGGCCAATGACGTATGCACCATGATGTCCAGTGGCCCCAGTGCCGGATCCCGTTTGGCGGCACCGGCTGCCAGCGCTTCGCCCCAGACCGAGTCGGCTTTCTCGGGAAGGTAGAAGACCGGTTGCCAGCCCTCGGCGATCTCGGCTGTCAGCTCGACGTTCTTCGGTCCCAGCGCCGCGATCGTTATCGGAATGCGTTCGCGCACAGGGTGATTGATGAGCTGCAGGGGTTTGCCCAAACCCGTTCCGCGGTTCGCGGGCAACGGGAGCTGATAGTACTTGCCGTCGTACTGCACCCGTTCCCGGCGCCACACCTTTCGGCAGATCTCCACGATCTCGCGGGTGCGGCCTATCGGGGCATTGAACTCGACGCCGTGAAAACCCTCCATCACCTGGGGCCCGGACGTGCCGATCCCGAGGCGGAATCGTCCGTCGGACACGAAGTCCAGGCCCGCGGCGGTCATCGCCAGCAGCGACGGCGTCCGGATGTAGATCGGGAATACCCCCGAAGCCAATTCGACGGTGCTGGTCTTGGCGGCCAGATACCCGAGCTGGCTGACGGCGTCGAAGGAGTACGCCTCGGCCACCACCGCGATGTCGATGCCGGCCTTCTCGAGTTCAACGACGCGATCGACAGCCTCGTGAAAGCCGCCCGAATAATCCAAAGCGATCCCGATTCGCATCAACGATGCTTACCACGACGGTGGTGGAGGGCGTTCCACTGACGCCGCAATGCGGCTTCGCAGGTCTACTTGAGCAGCGCGACGATCTTTTCTTCGGGCGGGACCGATGGTGCCTCCGGATCCACCGGGTCCGTCTTTGGCAGCTGCACGTCCGGATCGGCGAAGGCGCGATAGGTTTTGTCGCCGCCAAGCGTCGCGAGCAGGTACCCGGTCAGCAGCGCCCGAACCGATCGCTGTGTGCCGCGGTGCGGGCCGGGCAGCCCGACCACTTTCGTCAGCCGCCGCCCTTCGACCAGGCCGCCCGGTTGGGCCTTGCTGACGATGCGCAGCGTGGCCGTCTTCCATGCGCGGGAAAGCGCCAAGGCGTTGGAATTCAACGTCTTTGGATCTCCGGGGGCGGTCAAGATCAAACCCGGAACCTGCAGCGACGTGGCCGGCTGCTCGGCCGGGGGCCTGGTGACGGTCGGGAACAGCGCTGCCGCCGCGGCGGGTTTTTCCGGCATGCCGGCCGCGGCGAACACGGCGGCCGAGCCGCCGAAACCGTGGCCCAGCAGACCGAGCTTGGCAGGGTGCACGCTGATTTTGCCGGGCCCGAGGCGAACACCGGCCACGATGTCGAGGGTGGTACCGAGGTCGAAGGCCAGGTTGAGCACCGAGGGCGCCAGGGCCCGTTCGGTGTCGGGCGCGCCGGCCACGATGCCCCACGACGCCAGATGCTCCAACAGCCCGTAATAGCGGTCGGCACCGGCGAGCCAGTCGTGACCGAAAGCGACACCGGGCAGGTTCAATCCGGCTTCCGGGGTGTAGACAACCCCTGGCAAACCGGCAAAGGCCAGGTCACCGCGTAGGACCCGATGTGGGCCGCGCCGACTGAGACCTTTGACGAGCTTGCGGATGCTGGCCACGCGTCGACGTTAGCGCACCTCGATCAGCCCTAGCCGCCAGAGCACCGCATACATCTGGCGCAGCGGGATGCCCAGCAAACGAGCCGCCGCGTCCACCAATGGATCGCCGGTGGGCGGTGTCGCCACCAAATCGTCGTATGGAACAGCAGTCATGATTCGCTCCTAGAAGATTGAGGGGGAGGCCGGGTTGAAAAGTCGTCCTTTTCCCGTTGAGTTGCGAATTGACATTCATTAACTACTGGATATGTTTGCGATTATCGGCATTGAAGTCTGTTGAAAGTGCTGATAACAAAAGTACAGTTGATCGGTTGCGCTGCAACTCTATTCGTTTCCCGATATTCCGAAGTTTAAGAGGACGCCGCGCTGGAGCAATGAAGCAATAGAAAACGTCACAAATACATCAGGTGACGAACTCACATTGTTTAGGAATATGGTATGAATCGAAATGCGTCGGCAACGCGCCGTGCGCGGGGTGCGTCTTGCCGGCCGACGCGCCCGGCCCGCCGCCCTCTTCAGTGGCATTTACGCAGCTCAGCGGGCTGCCGGTCCTCCCTGCTGGGACGGCTCGGGCTGCTCCACTACCCTGTGCAGGATGTGCGGAATTGTCGGCTATGTCGGGCAGCGCCCGGCCTTGGACGTCGTCATGGACGCGCTGCGCAGGATGGAGTACCGCGGCTACGACTCGTCAGGCATCGCACTGCTCGACGGCCAGGGCAAACTCACCATGTGTCGTCGCGCCGGACGGCTGGCCAACCTCGACGAGGCGGTGGCCGAGATGCCGGCGGCGTCGCTGGCCGGTACCGCCGGACTCGGTCACACCCGTTGGGCGACCCACGGCCGCCCCACCGACCGCAACGCGCACCCGCACCGCGACGCCGCCGGCAAGATCGCCGTCGTCCACAACGGCATCATCGAGAACTACGCCGCTCTGCGCCACGAGCTGGAGACAGCCGGCGTGGAGTTTTCCAGCGACACCGACACCGAAGTCGCGGTGCACCTGGTTTCGCGGGCCTACCGCCACGGTGAAACGGCCGGTGATTTCGTGGGCTCGGTGCTGGCCGTGCTACGCCGGCTGGAGGGCCACTTCACCCTGGTTTTCGCCAATGCCGACGAGCCCGACAAGATCGTCGCCGCCCGCCGGTCGACACCGCTGGTGCTCGGGGTCGGGGACGGCGAGATGTTCGTCGGGTCCGACGTGGCCGCCTTCATCACGCACACCCGCAACGCCGTCGAACTCGGCCAGGACCAGGCCGTGGTGCTCACCGCCGACGGCTACCGGATCACCGATTTCTACGGCAACGAAGACCTGGAACCCGGGGCATACCGCGAGTTCTACATCGACTGGGACCTGTCGGCTGCCGAAAAGGGCGGCTACGAGTACTTCATGCTCAAGGAGATCGCCGAACAGCCCAGCGCGGTGGCCGACACCGTGCTCGGCCATTTCGTCGACGGCCGGATCGTGCTCGACGAGCAGCGACTGTCCGACCAGGAACTGCGCGAGGTCGACAAGGTGTTCGTGGTCGCCTGCGGTACCGCGTATCACTCCGGGCTGCTGGCGAAATACGCGATCGAGCATTGGACGCGGCTGCCGGTGGAAGTGGAGGTTGCCAGCGAATTCCGTTACCGGGACCCGGTTCTGGACCGCAGCACACTGGTGGTCGCCATCTCTCAGTCCGGTGAAACCGCGGACACCCTGGAAGCGGTCCGGCACGCCAAGGAGCAGAAAGCCAAGGTGCTGGCGATCTGCAACACCAACGGCTCGCAGATCCCGCGCGAGAGCGATGCGGTGCTCTACACCCGGGCCGGCCCGGAGATCGGCGTGGCCTCGACCAAGACATTCCTGGCGCAGATAGCCGCCAACTACCTCGTCGGCCTGGCACTGGCGCAGGCCCGCGGTACCAAGTATTCCGACGAGGTGGAGCGCGAGTACCGCGAGCTGGAGGCGATGCCAGACCTGGTGGCACGGGTGCTGGCGACGGCAGAACCGGTGGCCGCCCTGGCCTATCGGTTCGCCCAATCGTCGACCGTGCTCTTCCTGGGTCGCCACGTCGGCTACCCGGTGGCGCTGGAAGGCGCGCTGAAGCTCAAAGAGCTGGCCTACATGCACGCCGAGGGATTCGCCGCCGGCGAGCTCAAGCACGGCCCGATCGCGTTGATCGAGGACGGTCTGCCCGTCATCGTCGTCATGCCCTCGCCCAAGGGGGCGGCGACACTGCACGCCAAGCTGCTGTCCAACATCCGCGAGATCCAATCTCGCGGCGCGGTGACGATCGTGATTGCCGAAGAGGGCGACGACACCGTGCGTCCGTACGCCGATCACTTGATCGAAATCCCTTCGGTGTCAACCCTGTTGCAGCCCCTGCTGTCGACCATCCCGCTTCAGGTGTTTGCTGCGTCGGTAGCGCAGGCCCGCGGTTACGACGTCGACAAGCCGCGAAACCTGGCCAAGTCCGTCACCGTCGAATAGTCGGGTTCGGCCGTAACGCCTCCGGCCTACTCGTTTCGGTTTTACAATCTCTGGCCGGGCCGCAATCCATGCAGACGAGCTAGTGGGGGAGGCAGACTTGTCGGCGGTTAACTTGCATCGCAAGCCGTCACTCATGACATTCGGCATCGTGGGTCTGATCGTGGCCGTCGTGGCGGCATACGTCGCGTCGGTTGCGCTGTATGCCAGCAGCGGTGTGGCGCACCGTCATCAGGCCGACGTCATGCCTGCGGGTGATGAGAGTTCGGTGACGTTGAATGTGGAAGAAGTTCAGTCGAATTACACTGTGCTGAACGCGAACCTGATTTTTTCTCCCGGATCCGACCTTTTGGATCCGCAAACCCACCACCTGAAGGAAGACCTCGGGCTTCGAGTCAGATCGGTGGCTACGCCCGTCCGCCGCACGTGGGTGAAGGGCATGCTTCCCGGCATGTTTCCGGTTCCGCTGACCCTGGCCGGTGAGATCAACGATTGGCCCTTCGACAGCTACCGTACGGGGCCAGTCGAGATCGAACTCATGCACGGCGACGCCGAGAACGCAGTCCAACGCGTGCCGATAAAATTCGTCAACCATTTGTCGGGCTGGGACGTCGACACCACCAATGCCAAAGCTCTAGGTCCCTATCGAGTGAGTGTGCAGCGATCGCTCAGCGCGGGGGCGTTCGGCGTCGTCATTCTCGGCGTCCTGATCGCCATCGCCGCCCTGGGCCTCTTCGTTGCGATCCAGACGGTGCGTGACCGGCGAAAGTTTCAGCCGCCGATGACGACGTGGTACGCGGCGATGCTCTTTGCGGTGGTGCCGCTGCGAAACGCGCTTCCCGGCTCGCCGCCGTTCGGAGGCTGGGTCGACATCACGATCGTGCTCTGGGTGCTGGTCGTGTTGGTGATCTCGATGCTGCTCTACATCGCCAGCTGGTGGCGGCATCTGAGACCCGACGCCGAGAAGCCGGCGCCCGTGGCCGCGTCACCGGCTCCGGTTGCGTCATCGGCGCCACGCTGACACGTTGAGCCGTGGCGACTGCATCGGTGGGGGCACGACTGCGCGGAATGGCGCTGGCTGTCTGGCACTTCATCATCAATGCGCCATTGACCTATGGCTGGCTGTTGGTGCTGCTGATCACGACGATCGTGCAACACGAACTGCCCGGGCGGGAATTGCGCTATGTGCTGATGCACCGTTCCACCAATATTCACGAACTGGGGACCGATCCGCTCGGTGTGCTGTTCTCCAGCCTGTTCTGGCTCGACGGCAAGAACTATGAACCGTACCTGCTGCTGTTCACCTTGTTCCTTGCGCCTGCCGAGCATTGGCTGGGCCAGCTGCGTTGGCTCACCGTGGGATTGAGCGCCCATATCCTTGCCACCTATGTCAGCGAGGGCATCCTCTACTACGCGATCGAAGAACACGACGCGCCGGAAAGGATGGTGTTCGCGCGCGATATCGGGGTCAGCTATTTCCTGGTCGGCGTGATGGCCGTGCTGGCCTATCACATCGCCCGGCCGTGGCGCTGGGGGTATCTCGGAGTGCTGTTCGTGATCTTTGGTTTTCCGCTGCTCACGATCCACCGCCATGGGCTGAACTTCACCGCGATCGGTCACTTCGCGTCGATCCTCATCGGGCTGTGCTTCTACCCGATGGCACGAGAGCGCAAGCGACCGCCGTTGAATCCGGCGAAACTCGGAACCGCTTTCCGGCGATTCCGCTCCGGCGAATCTTAGGTCCGCCTGGCGGTGACGTATTGAAGCGACGTGGGGGTCTCCTCGTCGTCTTTGGGAGCGGGCGGCAACGAAAGACCATAGGTGGCAGCCAAATCCGGCCCAGTCGTGGCGGCTGGTGCCCAGCCATGGGCGCTCAGGTAATCGACCACGTCGTTGCGGTCGCCGGCATACCACAGGTCGGTCATTTCGATGTCGAAGCCGTGTTCTCGCCACTGGTCGGTGACCTCACGCATACGGTCGGCCATCTTCTCTACACCGTCGCTGGCGCCTTTCAGGTTCTCGGTGGCCAACTGACTTCCGGCCGGGCTGAGCGCAGTGATGTTGTCCAGCAGCCGATCCTGAGCGTCCGGCGGCAAGAACGGCATCAGGCCCTCGGCGCTCCACGCGGTCGGTTTGGCGGGATCCAGGCCGGCGGCACGCAACGCCGCGGGCCAGTCATCGCGAAGGTCGACCGGTACCACCCGCCACTCGGCGGTCGGATCCGCGCCCAGCTCGGCCAAGGTTGCGGTCTTGAACTCGATGACCCGGGGCTGGTCGATCTCGAACACGGTGGTTCCGGTCGGCCAGGGCAGCCGGTGGGCCCGGGCGTCCAGTCCCGAGGCCAAGATCACCGCCTGGCGGATCCCCTCATTGGCTGCGGCCATGAAGAAGTCGTCGAAGAATCGGGTGCGCACGCCCATCATGTCGCCCATGCGCTTCATCCCGAAGTCGCCATTGTCGTCGACCCGAGCGGGGTCCAGTTCGCCGCTGGCGATGCGGGTGAAGAAGTCGACGCCGACCGCGCGCACCAATGGCTCGGCGAAGGGATCGTCGATCAACGCGTCGGGTCCGCGGCTGCTCAATGCGCGTCCGACCGCGACGCCGGTGGCGGTGGCCCCCACGCCGTTACTCAGGTCCCAGGTGTCGCCGTCAAACCGTGCCATGTGTGCCCTCCATTCGTTGTTGTAACCGAATCTACGGACGCGTCCTGAGCGAGTGCTGTGTGGAATGCTGACCTTGATGCGGCATTACTACTCCGTAGATGCGATCCGCGACGCCGAAGCGCCGCTGCTGGCCAGCCTGCCCGATGGCGCCCTGATGAAACGCGCGGCCTTCGGGCTGGCCACCGAGATCATCGGAGAGCTGACCGCCCGGACCGGCGGGGTGGCCGGGCGCCGGGTATGCGCGGTCGTCGGCTCGGGCGACAACGGCGGTGACGCGTTGTGGGCGGCGACCTTCCTGCGCCGTCGCGGCGCGGCCGCCGACGCGGTGCTGCTCAACCCGGATCGCATCCACCGCAAGGGCCTGGCGGCCTTCACCAAAGCCGGCGGCCGCGTCGTCGACAGCGTCTCGCCCGCAACCGATCTCGTCATCGACGGCGTGGTGGGCATCTCCGGCTCGGGGCCGTTGCGGCTGGCGGCGGCCGACGTGTTCACCGTGGTCGATGACGCCGGAATCCCGGTGGTCGCCGTCGACATCCCCAGCGGCATCGACGTCGCGACCGGGGCGATCGACGGGCCCGCGGTCCATGCGGCGCTGACGGTCACGTTCGGTGGCCTCAAACCGGTGCACGCGCTCGCCGACTGCGGCCGCGTCGCACTGGTCGACATCGGGCTCGACCTGCCGGACACCGACATGCTGAGTTTCGAGGCCGGCGATGTGGCCGCGCGATGGCCGGTGCCCGGCCCCCACGACGACAAGTACACACAGGGCGTGACCGGGGTGATGGCGGGCTCGTCGACCTATCCGGGCGCGGCCGTGCTGTGCACCGGTGCCGCCGTCGCCGCCACCTCCGGCATGGTCCGCTATGCGGGCAGCGCGCACAGCGAGGTGCTCGCGCACTGGCCGGAGGTGATCGCGTCGCCCAACCCGGCTGCGGCAGGGCGGGTGCAGGCCTGGGTGGTCGGGCCGGGATTGGGCACCGACGACGCCGGGGCGTCCGCGTTGTGGTTCGCGCTGGAGACCGACCTGCCGGTGATCGTGGACGCCGACGCGCTGACCATCCTGGCGGCGCACCCCGATCTGGTGGTCAACCGCACGGCGCCGACGGTGCTGACCCCGCACGCGGGTGAATTCGCCCGACTGGCGGGTAATCCGCCCGGGGACGACCGGGTGGGCGCCACCCGCAAGCTGGCCGACACGTTCGGCGCCACCGTGCTGCTCAAGGGGAACGTCACGATCGTCGCCGAGCCCGGCGGCCCGGTCTATCTCAATCCCGCCGGGCAGTCCTGGGCCGCCACCGCGGGCTCCGGCGACGTGCTGTCCGGGATGATCGGCGCGCTGCTGGCGTCCGGGCTGCCGGCCGTCGAGGCGGCCGCGGCCGCGGCCTTCGTGCATGCGCACGCGGCGGCGCTGTCGGCCGCCGACCCCGGGCCCGGCGAGGCGCCGACGTCGTCGTCACGGATCGTCCCGCACATCCGAGCCGCCCTGGCGGCAATGTAGAGAGGAAACCCAGTGCCACAACACCCGTCCTTGCCCGCGCACGCGATCGCGCCCGCCTACACCGGCCGCCTGTTCACCGCGCCGGTACCCGCACTCCGGCTGCCCGAGGAGTCGATGGACCCCGACGCCGCCTACCGCTTCATCCACGACGAGCTGATGCTCGACGGCAGCTCGCGACTGAACCTGGCCACCTTCGTCACCACCTGGATGGATCCCCAGGCCGGGATGCTGATGGCCGAGACGTTCGACAAGAACATGATCGACAAGGACGAATACCCGGCCACCGCGTCCATCGAGCAGCGCTGCGTCTGCATGGTGGCCGACCTGTTCCACGCCGAGGATCTGCGCGACGACGACCCGGCGAGCGCCATCGGGGTGTCCACCATCGGTTCCAGTGAGGCGGTGATGCTGGGCGGGCTGGCCCTCAAGTGGCGGTGGCGCGAGAAGGTCGGAAAGGACTGGAAGACACGCACCCCCAACCTGGTGATGGGCTCCAATGTCCAGGTCGTCTGGGAGAAGTTCTGCCGCTACTTCGACGTCGAACCCCGCTACCTGCCGATGGAGGAGGGGCGGTACGTCATCACCCCGGAGCAGGTCGTCGACGCCGTCGACGAGGACACCATCGGGGTGGTGGCGATCCTGGGCACCACGTACACGGGCGAGCTCGAGCCGATCGCCGACATCTGCGCGGCGCTGGACAAAGTGGCCGCCGGCGGCGGCGTGGACGTCCCGGTGCACGTCGACGCCGCCAGCGGGGGCTTCGTCGTTCCGTTCCTGCACCCGGAGTTGAAATGGGATTTCCGGTTGCCCCGGGTGGTGTCGATCAACGTCAGCGGTCACAAGTACGGGCTGACCTATCCCGGTGTCGGGTTCGTGGTGTGGCGCAACAAGAAATACCTGCCCGAGGATCTCGTGTTCCACGTCAATTACCTGGGCGGCGACATGCCGACCTTCACGCTGAACTTCTCCCGGCCCGGAAACCAGGTGGTCGGCCAGTACTACAACTTCCTGCGGCTCGGTCGCGAGGGCTACACGCAGGTCATGCGGACGCTGTCGGCGACCGCCCGCTGGCTCGGTGAGCAGCTACGCGAGGGGGAACACTGCGAGCTGATCTCCGACGGGTCCGCGATCCCGGTGGTCAGCTTCCGGTTGGCCCGCGACCGTGGCTACACCGAGTTCGACGTCTCCCACGAGCTGCGCGGGTACGGATGGCAGGTGCCCGCCTACACGATGCCCGATAACGCCACCAACATCTCGGTGCTGCGCATCGTGGTGCGTGAGGGACTCTCCGCCGACCTGGCCCGCGCCTTGCATGACGATGCCCGCAGCGCGCTGGCCTCCCTTGACAAGCTCAAGCCGGGCGGGCACTACGAGGCCGCGCACTTCGCGCACTGACCCGCACGAATGCGGCGCACACGGTTGTCTCTGGGACAATGACGGCCGTGGCCGTTACGCCGATATCCCTGAGCCCCGGCGTCCTCGCCGAGGCCGTCGTGGACCTGGGTGCCATCGAGCACAACGTGCGGGTGCTGCGCGAGCACGCCGGCCCCGCGCAGCTGATGGCTGTCGTCAAGGCCGACGGCTATGGCCATGGGGCCACCCCGGTCGCGCGCGCCGCGTTGGCCGCCGGAGCGGCCGAGCTGGGTGTGGCCACCGTCGACGAAGCACTGGCGCTGCGCGCCGACGGGATCACCGCGCCGCTGCTGGCCTGGCTGCATCCGCCCGGACTCGACTTCGCGCCCGCCCTGCTCGCCGACGTGGAGATCGCCGTGTCCTCGGTGCGCCAGCTCGACGAGCTGCTGGACGCGGTGCACCGGACCGGCCGGACGGCGACGGTGACCGTCAAGGTGGACACCGGGCTGAACCGCAACGGCGTCGCCCCGGCGTTGTACCCCTCGATGCTGACCGCGCTGGCGCAGGCCGTCGCCGAGGACGCCATCCGGCTGCGCGGGCTGATGTCGCACATGGTGTTCGCCGACCAGCCGGATAATCCCATCAACGACGTTCAGTTCCAACGGTTTTCCGAGATGCTGGCGCAGGCGCGCGACCAGGGGGTGCGCTTCGAGATCGCGCACCTGTCGAATTCATCGGCCACCATGTCTCGTCCCGACCTGGCCTTCGATATGGTGCGGCCCGGCATCGCGGTGTACGGTCTGAGTCCCGTGCCACAGCTCGGCGACATGGGGCTGACACCGGCGATGACGGTGAAATGCGCTGTTGCGCTGGTGAAGTCGATCCGTGCCGGCGAGGGCGTGTCTTACGGGCACACCTGGATTGCCGAGCGTGACACGACCGTGGCCCTGATGCCGATCGGATACGCCGACGGTGTGTTCCGGTCGCTGGGGGGACGGCTGGACGTGTTGATCAACGGGAGGCGGCGGCCCGGCGTCGGGCGGATCTGCATGGACCAATTCCTCGTCGACCTGGGTCCCGGGCAGATCGATGTCGCCGAAGGCGACGAGGCGATCCTGTTCGGGCCCGGCAGCAGCGGCGAACCGACCGCTCAGGACTGGGCCGACCTGCTCGGCACCATCCACTACGAAGTGGTCACCAGCCCCCGGGGGCGGATCATCAGGACCTATCGCGAGGCCGCAACCGTTGACCGATGAGAAAACTCGCAGGCGCCACCGGGAGAGGGCTTGGCTTGCGGGAGGTGCGGGGCTGACCGCGGTCGCCACCATTGTCGGGGCTTCGGCCCGCCGCTCGATGGTCCAACGCACCGCAGGACTCGAAGACCCTTACGCCGATGAGGATTTCGAGGGGCTGGACAGCGACCGCAGGTATGTGGTGACCACGCCCGACGGTGTGCCGCTGGCCGTCCGCGAAGTCGGACCGGTGGACGCACCGGTGACCATGGTTTTCGCTCACGGCTTCTGTCTGCGTATGGGCGCCTTCCACTTTCAACGGACCCGGCTCGCCGAGAAGTGGGGACCGAGGGTACGCATGGTCTTCTACGACCAGCGCGGCCATGGGCTCTCCGGCGAAGCCGACCCCGAAACGTACACGCTGACGCAACTGGGCCAGGACCTGGAAAGCGTGCTGGCCGAGGTCGCGGCGCGCGGGGTGATCGTGTTGGTAGGCCATTCGATGGGTGGTATGACGGTGTTGTCGCACGCCCGGCAGTACCCCGAGCAGTATGGCCGCACGATCGTCGGTGCGGCGCTGATTTCGTCTGCCGCCGAAGGGGTTACCCGGTCGCCGCTGGGCGAGATCCTGAAAAACCCGGCGGTGGAAGCGCTTCGGTTCACCGCCCGGTCCGCCCCCAAGCTGATGCACCGCGGCCGCAACGTGTCTCGTTCGCTGATCGGCCCGATCCTGCGGGCCGCGTCCTACAGTGATCTCCAGGTCAGCCGAAGCCTGGACGCCTTCTCCCAGCGCATGATGAACGGCACCCCGATCGCCACCCTGGTGGGCTTTTTGCATGCACTGGAAGTGCATGACGAAACCGCCGGGCTGTGGACGCTGTTGCGCATCCCGACCCTGGTCGCCTGCGGTGACCACGACCTGATCACCCCGGACGAGTATTCGAGGAAGATGGCGGCCTCACTGCCGCAGTCCGAGCTGGTCATCGTCACCGGGGCCAGTCACCTGGCCCTGCTGGACAAGCCCGAAGCCATCAACGACGGGCTGGTCCGGCTGGTCAATCGGTCCACTCCGAGCGCGATGGTGCTGCGCTACCGGCGCTTCCGGGATCGGTTGCGGCGTCATGGCTGAGCTGGGCACGACCACCTGCGAGCGCGTCGAGGACACCGTGGCTCTGGGGTCTCGTTTGGGCGAGCAGCTGCGCGCCGGCGACGTGGTGGTGCTCTCCGGGCCGCTCGGTGCGGGAAAGACGGTGCTGGCCAAGGGTATTGCCGCGGCGATGAATGTCGACGGTCCGGTCACCTCACCGACGTACGTGCTGGCGCGGGTGCACCCGCCGCGGCGGCCCGGCACGCCGGCGATGATTCACGTCGACGTCTACCGGCTGTTGGACCACTCCGATCCGCCCAGCGCCGACCTGCTTGGCGAGCTTGATTCGCTGGACCTCGATACCGATCTCGAGGACGCGGTCGTCGTGGTGGAGTGGGGCGAGGGTCTGGCGGAGCGCCTCTCCGAGCGGCACCTGGACATCCGCCTCGAGCGGGTCAGCCACTCCGAGGTGCGGATCGCGACCTGGCAGTGGAACCGCTCATGAGCCTGGTCCTCGCTCTCGACACCGCCACCCCGGCGGTGACGGCGGGCGTCGTGCGGCTTGACGGCTCATCAAGCGCCGTGCTGGCCGAGCGGGTCACCGTCGATGCCCGGGCGCACGCCGAACGGCTCACTCCCAATGTGCTGGCCGCCG